>Ga0255053_10000131_pt1 | contig 37353 bp, 28 predicted proteins | sample JV7_2_22_MG_FD_188635 | JGI IMG/M metagenome (GOLD analysis project Ga0255053, IMG submission 188635) | Seawater microbial communities from Jervis Inlet, British Columbia, Canada - JV7_2_22 | ecosystem: Environmental > Aquatic > Marine > Inlet | place: Canada: British Columbia | collected... | reverse complement strand
CGGCTGGCTGATGTCGCGTCGTGTCGTGGTCACCGGGGTCGGCCTGGTCTCGCCCCTCGGGATCGGGACTGAACCCACCTGGGCTGGAGTGACTGCCGGTACCAGCGGGGTGTCCACCATCACGCGATTTGACACCTCGGACTTCCCGGTTCATATCGGGGCCGAGGTCAAGGGCTTCGAACCCGAGGATTGGATCGAAAAGAAAGAGGTCAAGAAATTTGACCTCTTCGTCCATTTCGCGCTTGCGGCGACCACCATGGCGCTCGAAAATTCGGGGCTCGAGATCACCGACGAGAATGCTACCCGCGTCGGCGTCGTCATCGGATCCGGCATCGGGGGATTTCCGATGATCGAACGGCAGCACGAAATCCTGCTGAATCGAGGCCCGAGGCGGGTCAGCCCATTCTTCATTCCCAGTGCGATCATCAATATGTGCTCGGGCCTGGTGAGTATCCGTACCGGCGCCAAGGGCCCGAATATGGCGACCTGTACGGCGTGCTCCACCTCGGCCCACGCCATAGGCGATGCCTTACTCTATATCCGGCACGGCTACGCGGACGCCATCATCGCGGGTGGCTCCGAAGCGGTGACCTCTGCGATGCCGCTGGCGGGCTTTTCCTCGATGCGGGCGCTCTCGACCCGCAACGACGAACCCGAATCGGCGTCGAGGCCTTGGGACAGGGACCGTGACGGTTTCGTGATGGGCGAGGGGTCGGGGATCGTCATCCTCGAGGAGCTCGAACATGCGAAACGGCGCGGGGCGCCGATTCTCGCCGAGATCCTCGGCTTCGGGATGAGCTCGGATGCTTTCCACATGTCAGCCCCGGCCGAGGATGGTGACGGCGCCATCAGGGCGATGCAAGGCGCCCTTGACGATGGGTCCCTCAACCCTGAAGAGGTGGACTACATCAACGCCCACGGCACCTCGACGCCGGCCGGTGACATCGTCGAGACGATTGCCGTCAAGGGCGTCTTCGGCGAACACGCCCACAATCTGATGGTGTCCTCCACGAAGTCGATGACCGGTCATCTGCTCGGCGCCGCCGGCGGTCTCGAGTTCGGGCTTGTCGTGCAGTCGCTGGTCGATGGGGTGGCGCCTCCGACCATCAACCTCGACAACCCTGACGCCGAGAACGATCTCGACTACGTTGCGCACAGCGCCCGCGAGGCCGATATCAAGGTGGCGCTGACGAACTCCTTTGGTTTCGGCGGCACCAACGCCTGCCTGGCAGTCGGTCGCTTCGACTGACGATGTCCGAGCTACAATTCAGCTCCCCAGAGGAAGACATCTGTCCCATCGATCGGAAGGCGCGATGACTCGGCTCGGACACACCTGGATCAAGGAAATCGCCCGGTTTTCGAGCCGGATAGATCTCTACAACTTCGGCCGCTGGCTGGTGCTGGCGATGATGGTCGGCGTAGTCGCGGGCCTCGGCGGGGCGCTTCTGACATGGGGCGTCAATGGTCTCTCATCGGGTCTGCTCGGAAGTGTCGTCGGTTTTCATGTGCCCGGTCATGGAGAGTCGGCCACCGTTACCTGGAGCATGCCCGCAAGGCCCTGGCTTTTGCTTGTGGTGCTCCCCCTGGCCGGCCTCTTAGTGGGTTGGATCGTACAGACCTTCGCGCCCGAGGCTGAGGGCCACGGCACCGATGCGGTCATCAACTCCTACCACCGCGGACGAGCGGTGCTTCGCAAGCGGGTCGTGCCGGTCAAGCTCCTGACCTCGATGTTGACCATCGGCTCAGGCGGATCGGCCGGGCGCGAGGGCCCGGTGGCGCAGGTCGGAGCCGGTTTCGGGTCCTACCTCGCGGACCTCCTTCGCCTCGGTTATCACGACCGTCGGGTCCTGGTGGTCTCGGGTATGGCGGCGGGCATTGGTGGCATGTTCCGCGCTCCGCTCGGCGCCGCCCTCTTTGCGGTCGAGGTTCTGTACTCGGACCCGGACTTCGAATCCGAAGCCCTCATTCCGGCCATCATCTCGTCGATCGTGTCGTACGTGGTTGTGGCCTCGCTGACCGGCTGGGACGCCATCTTCCACACAGCCGACATTCGATTTGCGCGGCCGCACGAACTCATTGCCTATCTCGTCCTCGGCATGGTGGTGGCTGTGGTCGGCGTCATCTACGTCAAGGTCTTCTACGGCATGCGGGACAGGGTCTTTGGACCGATGCCGATCCCCAGTTGGACCAAGCCCGCAGTTGGTGGCCTGCTTTTGGCGCTGCTGGCGCTGGCTGTGCCGCAGGTCCTCGGCGGCGGTTACGGCTGGTTGCAGCTCACTATGGACAACCAGCTGCCGCTCAAGATTCTGGTGCTGTTGTTGCCGGCCAAGATCCTCGCAACCTCGTTCACCATTTCCTCGGGAGGGTCGGGCGGCGTCTTTGCACCGTCGTTGGTTATTGGCGGCGTCACCGGGGCGATCTTTGCCGATCTCTCGTCGCGTGTCGCACCCCAGCTCGCGCCGCCCACCGCCGCCTGCGTGCTGGTTGGGATGGGCGGTTTCTTTGCCGGTGTCGCCAAGGTGCCGATCGCATCCCTGATCATGGTCGCGGAGATGAGCGGCTCGTACGGTCTCCTGGTGCCGATGATGCTGGTGTCGTCGGTCGCCTATCTGTTGATGCGTGGAGTCAGCATTTACGAAGCCCAGGTCCCTGGTCGCATCGATTCGCCGGCCCACCTCGGCGAGTTCCAGATCGACGTACTCGAGCGCCTGACCGTGGACGAGGTCATGGATCCCGACCAGGAGGTCATTTCGGTGCCGACCGGCGCCTCGTTTGAGACGGTGTTGGAGCTGGTCGCCGAAACCGACCAGTACGCCTTTCCGGTGGTAAAGGCCGACGGCGAGGTTGAGGGGATGTTCAGCATCAACGATGTGCGCCGTGTGATGGCCACGCCCGAGGTCTGGCCGCTGCTGGTCGCTTCTGACCTCGGTGTCACCGCCCGTGGCATGGCCTACCTCGTGCCTGACGACGATCTCCACACCGCGGTCCAGCGATTCACTGCCCTCCAGCGGGAGATCCTTCCGGTCCTCGAGGGCCCGCCCCCGGCGCCGGTGATCGGCCTTCTCCGCCATCACCAGGTCATGGAGGCCTACGACCGCGAGATCCACCGCCTGCGCGAAGAACACGCTGACTAAACCCCATAGCCCATAGCCCATAGCTTATAGCCCGGTTGGCTGGGCGGTGCTAAACTACCGGCTGTGAATGACCATTCATTTCACCACAATTCATCAGCGAAGGAGGCAAGCCGTGAACTGTATTGTGTGCATGACCAGCGTGCCGGATACGGCGTCGGTCATCAAGGTCGGAGGCGACGGTAAGGGCATCGACGGGTCGGGCATCAAGTGGATCGTCTCGCCATACGATGAGTATGCCCTCGAAGAAGCACTGCAGATCACCGAGGCCAAGGGCGGAGAGGTCACGGTCGTGACCTACGGTCCGGACCACGCCGAGGCGGCGCTGCGAGATTGCCTGGCCAGGGGTGCGCATCAGGCGGTGCACATTCTCGGTGGCGAGGCGACCCTTGGCGACAGCTTCACCATCGCCAGGGTGTTGGCGGCGGCCCTGAAGGATCGCGAGTACGACATCGTGCTGTGCGGCATCATGGGCGTCGGCACCGACTGCAACCAGGTTGGCCAGATGCTCGCGGAACTCCTCGATCTGCCGCACGTGGTCAACGTCATCGAGCTCGAGGTGGGTGATGGGTCGCTCTCTGCTGCGCGTGACGTTGAGGGTGGCAGGGAGAGGCTCGAGAGCCCGCTCCCGGCCCTGCTCACCTGTCACAAAGGCCTCAACGAACCTCGCTATGCCGCCCTCAAGGGCATCATGGCCGCCAAGAAGAAGCCGGTCGAGAAGATCGAGGTCGCGAGCCTGGGGATCGATGAAGGCTCGGGTGGTTTCTATAACGTTGAGAAGCTGGAGCTGCCGCCCGCAAAGGCGGCGGGAACCATCATCCAGGGTGAGGATGATGCGGCAGCAGCCGCGGCCGAGCTCGTGAAACTCCTTCGCGACGAAGCGAAGGCGATTTAGGGAGGCGATGATGGCTGGCATTCTTGTTTTTGTGGAGCAGCGCAATTCTGAAGTTCGCAAGGCCTCCCTCCAGGCCCTGTCGGAAGCCAAACGGCAGGGTGGCGTGGTGAGCGCGGTCCTGCCCGGATCCGGGATCGGTGATGCGGCCGCCGGGCTCGGTGCCTGGGGCGCGGACAAGGTCTACGTGGCGGACGACCCGAATCTCGAGCTGTACTCGTCCGATGGTTACGCGGAAGTGGTTGTCAAGGCGGTCGAGCAGGCGCAGCCGAGCGCCATCTTCTTTGCCGGCACCGCCATGGGACGTGATCTGGCGCCAACGGTCGCGGCCCGACTCGGCGTCGGCGCAATACCGGACGCGGTCGGTCTGGCCCTCGATGGCGAGACCTTCAGCGTTCGTCGGCCGGTCTACTCGGGCAAGGCCATCACCACGGTCGACACCGCGGGTAACACACCTCAGGTCATCAGCCTGCGTCCCAACGTCTTCGCCGCCGAAGAGGCGGGCGGGGCAGGCGAGGTCGTCGCCCTCGACGGTCTCTCGCTCTCAATCCGCGCGGTGGTCGAGGAGCTGCTCGAAGCGGCGGGCGGCGAACTCGACGTGGCCGAGGCAAATATCATCGTCTCCGGTGGGCGCGGCATCAAGGGGCCCGAGAATTTCGCCCTCATCAAATCGTTAGCCGACGCCCTCGGTGGCGCGGTCGGCGCGTCGCGTGCTGCTGTCGATGCAGGCTGGATCGAGCATTCCCACCAGGTCGGTCAGACCGGAAAGGTGGTGAGCCCGTCGCTGTACATCGCGGCCGGAATCTCGGGCGCCATCCAACACCTCGCAGGCATGTCGTCGTCGAAGGTGATTGTGGCCATCAATAAGGATCCCGATGCGCCGATCTTCAAGGTCGCCGACTACGGAATCGTGGGTGACCTCTTCGATGTCATCCCGCCAATGGTCGAGGCCATCAAGGCGCTGTAGAACCGAACAAATCACCATCAAACGGCGGGCTTCGGCCCGCCGTCTTCTTATCCCGTGCCCGTCCCCGTCTCCGCGCCCGAAAGCTATGAGGCGCGCGTGCCGCTGCGACGACACAGGTGCCACTCTTCGCATTGTCTGTCTCACGAGAGGAGCCACCCTATGCATTGTTTGGATTCTTTGCGGTGCCGAAACGGTGGGGTGGTGCCCAAACAATGCAAAGGATGGCACCTTTTCAGAAAATCGCGACACAATGCCGCCTTCATGGTATATTTTCCGCTCGTGTGGCACGCCTCGGAGGCGCCGTGGACCTGCAAACTCTCATCCTCGATCTTCAACGTTACTGGGCCGACTGCGGCTGTATTATCCAGCAGCCGTACGACGTCGAGATTGGGGCGGGGACCATGCATCCGGAGAGCTTTCTTCGGGTCCTCGGACCGGAGCCCTACCGGGTTGCATACGTACAGCCGTCGCGCCGTCCGGCGGACGCCCGCTACGGCGAGAATCCCTTCCGACTGGGACGGCATCTCCAACTGCAGGTGATCCTCAAGCCGTCGCCGGACGATGTGCAGGAGCTGTACCTGAAGTCCCTCGGTGTGCTTGGCATCGACCCGGCCGTACACGATATCCGCTTTGAAGAGGACAACTGGGAGTCGCCGACCCTCGGCGCGTGGGGAGTCGGCTGGCAGGTGCTGCTCGACGGCATGGAGATTACCCAGTTCACATACTTCCAGCAGGCCGGCGGCATCGAGCTTTCCCCGGTCTCAGCCGAGCTCACCTATGGACTCGAACGGATCGCGATGTTCTTGCAGCGCAAGGACTCGATCTACGACATCGAGTGGGGTGGGGGCGTGTCCTACGGCGCAGTGCGACTCGAGGATGAACGCGAGTCCTCGATCTACGGTTTCGAGGTCGCTGACGTCAATATGCTCAGACGCCACTTCGAAGATTGGGAGTCGGAGGCAAAGCGCTGTCTCGAGCACGAGCCGCCGCTTGTCATCCCGGCCGTTGAGGCCGCTCTCAAGACTTCGCATCTCTTCAACCTCCTGGACGCACGGGGCGCGATCTCGGTGACCGAACGGGTCGGCCTCATCGCGAGGGTTCGACGTAACGCGGTCGCCGCGGCGCGCGCATCTCTCGAGCAGCGTGAGGCGCTCGGATTCCCGCTCGCCGGAGCCCCGGACAGCCCGAGTGGGGAGGCCGCCTGATGGCGACCTTTCTGCTCGAGATCCTCTCCGAGGAGATCCCGGCCGCGGCCCTTTCCGGTGCTCGGCGCCAGCTCGAGGAGCTCTTTGCGGCGCAACTCACCGAGGAGGGTTTCGCGGATCTCGAAATCACGCCTCTCTCGACATCGCGTCGGCTGTCGGTGGTGGTGGAGAACCTGCCGGATCGACAGGCCGATCGTACCGAGGAGCTGACCGGCCCACCGTTGCGCGTGGCTGTCGACGCTGATGGCAAACCAACGCCGGCCGGAGAGGGGTTTGCCCGCAAGGTCGGCCTGCCGTTTGATGAGGTGGGACGCCTCTCGACCGAAAAGGGTGAGTACCTCACGGCAACGGTGGTCCACAAAGGGCGCGCCACATCGGAGATCCTTGCCGAGGTCGTGCCTGCGGTGGTGGCGGCCCTCCACTTTCCCAAGATGATGCGATGGGGCGACGGCACCCATATCTTCGTGCGCCCGGTGCACGGCGTGGTAGCGCTGCTGGACAGTGAGGTGATTCCGTGTGCGCTCTTCGGTGTCGAGGCGGGCCGATCCACTGTCGGCCACCGGGTCCACTCATCGGAGAGATTCGAGCTCGAGTCGGCAGACGGCTACGCCGAGGCCATGATCGAACGCGGAGTGGTCGTGGACCCTGCAGACCGCCGGCAACGACTCGAAGAGCTGGCAGAGGCCCTCGCCTCGGAAGCCGGCGCCCGGGTCCACCCGGATCCCGAGCTCATGGCCGAGCACGTGGAGCTGGTGGAGTGGCCTGGACTGATCGCCGGCACGTTTGATGAGCGATTCCTCGAGCTGCCGCCGGAGGTTGTCGTCACCACCCTCCGTTTCCACCAGAAGTGCCTGATCCTCGAAAATGGCGACAACGGCCTGCAAAACGGGTTCATAGGAGTCATCGACCGCAAGGACGACCCCGAGGGACTGATTCGTCAGGGCAACGAGTGGGTCATCAGCGCCCGCCTCGCGGATGCCGGGTTCTTCTTCGCCGAGGACCGGAAACAGACCTTCGCCGACTTCGTGCCTGGCATGGAACGCCTCGAGTTTCACCGCGTGCTCGGTTCGCTGGCGGACAAGGCGGTTCGAGTCGGCAAGTTGGCGGCGGCCTTCGCCAACGCCCTCGATACCGATGTGACCCCCGACCAAATGCACACCGCAGCCGGCCTCGCCAAGGCCGATCTGCTGACCCACATGGTCGGTGAGTTTCCAGAGTTGCAAGGCATCGTGGGTGGCCACTACCTGCGCCTCGAAGGCGCCGACGAAGGACTTTGGACTGCGGTCCGCGACCACTACGCGCCGATCGGGTTCGAAGGCGTCGTGCCCGAATCCGTTACCGGAAAGCTCCTGGGTGTGGCAGACCGGCTGGACACGGTGGCCGGGCTCTTCGCGGTCGGTGAACGGCCGTCGGGCTCCAAGGACCCCTTCGGCCTCCGTCGCGCCGCCCAGGGCGCAGTCAAAATCGTCGCTGATGCTGGCTGGGAAGTGGACCTCAATGAGATGATCCAGGCCGCCGTCGACGCGGTTGCCGATCACTCGAAGGACGGCGAAGAAGCCGTTGCCGATGCGGTCACGGCGTTCGTGGTAGACCGGGTGAGAAGGTGGCTGACCGATATCGTCGGAGTGTCCGGCGACACTGCGGACGCGGTCATGGCGGCCGATTGGTCGAATCTACCGGCGGCGGTGGCGCGCGCAGAGGCGCTGGAGCGGGTGCGCACCTCGGAGAATTTCCGGATCCTCGCCCTCGCCTTCAAGCGGGTGCGCAACATTACCGACGGTCAGCCCGACCGCGGTGTCGATTCGGAGCTCTTCGAGATGGCCGAGGAGCGCGAACTCTATGCGGCGACCGAGGAGTTCGCAAAACAACTTCAGGACCTGCTCCCGAAAAAGCAGGTCGAAGAGGCCTTTCTGGCCATGGAACCGATAGCCGAAATCCTCGAGCGTTTCTTCATCGAGGTGCTCGTGATGTGTGAGGACGAGCGTGTCCGCGACAACCGGATCGCGCTCTTGAAGCAACTGGGACAACAATTCATGGACCTCGCAGATCTTTCGAAGCTGCAGGTCGAAGGAGGAGAGTAGTGAGTGACGCGAAGTATGTGTACTCGTTTGGCGGCGGCACCGCCGACGGCCAGGCGGAGATGAAGAATCTACTGGGTGGCAAGGGCGCCAATCTGGCCGAGATGGCCAGCCTCGGCATCCCGGTGCCGGCCGGATTTACGCTGACGACCGAGGTGTGCACCTATTACTACGACCACGATCGGACCTACCCGGCCACACTCGAGGCCGAGGCCGATGCGGCGATGGCCAAGGTCGAAGAGATCATGGGGACCAAGTTCGGAGATCCCGCCGACCCGCTGTTGATGTCGGTCCGTTCGGGCGCGCGCTCCTCGATGCCCGGGATGATGGAGACGGTCCTCAACTGCGGTCTGTGCTCGGCGACGATCCCGGGCCTCATCGCCAAGACCGGTAACCCACGTTTTGTCTACGATGCGTACCGCCGCCTCATCATGATGTACTCCGACGTGGTGATGGAGAAGGCCGCCGGCATCGAGCCCAAAGAGGGCCAGGGCATCCGCCAGCAGCTCGACCGCATGCTCGAGGAGGTCAAGGAAAAAGGCGGCTATGCATCGGATGCCGACATCTCGGCCGAGGATCTCGAGGATCTTGCCAACCGATTCAAGGCCAAGGTCAAGGAAGTGCTCGGCAAGGAGTTTCCGGACGATCCCAAGGAGCAGCTGTGGGGCGGCATTGGCGCCGTGTTCTCGTCCTGGAACGGCAAACGCGCCGTCTCCTACCGCCGTATCGAGGGCATCCCGGACGATTGGGGCACAGCCGTCAACGTCCAGGCGATGGTCTTCGGCAACATGGGCGACGACTCGGCGACTGGCGTCGCTTTCACCCGCAACCCGGCTACCGGCGACAACCTTTTCTACGGTGAGTGGCTGGTCAATGCCCAGGGCGAGGACGTTGTGGCGGGGACCCGAACTCCCAACCCGCTCAACGAAGACACCAAGAACGAGCAGAATGAGCACCTGTCTTCGTTGCAGGTGGCGATGCCCGAGGTCTACGAGCAGCTCTTCGGCATCCGCAACCAGCTCGAAGACCACTACCACGACATGCAGGACATCGAGTTCACGATCCAGGATGGCCGGCTGTGGATGCTGCAAACCCGGGTCGGCAAGCGCACCGGTACCGCGGCGCTGAACATGGCCATGGACATGCTTTCTGAGGGTCAGATCGACAACCCGACTGCGGTGCTGCGGGTCAAACCCGAACAGCTCGACGAGCTTCTGCATCCGATCGTCGACCCCGAGGCAGAGGCAAAAGCCGAGCTCATCGCCAAGGGCCTGCCCGCCGGTCCCGGTGGCGCCTTCGGTCAGATCGTCTTCTCGGCCGACGATGCCGTGAAATGGACCAAGGCCGGGAAGACCGTGCTCCTGGTCCGCGAGGAGACAAACCCCGAGGACGTCGAGGGCATGCGTGCGGCGGTCGGCATCCTCACCGGTCGCGGTGGAATGACCTCGCACGCGGCGCTGGTTGCCCGCGGTTGGGGCAAGTGCTGCATCGTCGGCGCAGGCGCTCTCGATATCGATGTCGTCGGCAAGACCATCAAGGTGGACGGCAAGACCTTCTCAGAAGGCGATGTACTGACCCTCAACGGCACCCGCGGTCTCGTTTACGTCGGGGAGCTGGGAATGATCGACGCCACCGAGAATCCTCGCTTCGTCGACTTCATGAAGCTCGCCGACGATATTCGGGCGATGAATGTGCGGACCAATGCCGAGACCCCCGAGGACGCCGGTATCGCGATCGAGTTCGGCGCCGAGGGCATCGGTCTCTTCCGCACCGAGCACATGTTCTACGGCAAGGGCTCCGAGGAGCCGCTCTTCATCCTCCGCAAAATGATCATGTCCGGGTCCGAGGCCGAGCGCCGCGAGATCCTCGATGAGCTCTATCCCTTCGTTAAACGTGACATGAAGGCGACCCTCGAGATCATGGGTGAGCGGCCCGTCACCTTCAGGTTGCTCGATCCGCCGCTGCACGAGTTCGTGCCCCAGAACGAGGCCGAGCGTAAGGAACTCGCCGATGCCCTCGACATCACGGCGGAGGTGCTCGATCGCAGGGCCGACGAACTGCACGAGCTCAACCCCATGTTTGGGCACCGCGGCGTGCGCCTCGGCATCACCTTCCCGGAGATCTCTGAGATGCAGTTCCGGGCCATCCTCGAGTCGGCTGTCGAGATAAGACAGGACGGCAAGAAGTGCTTCCCCGAGATCATGGTCCCCGTGACCTGCGCCAAGGAGGAGCTCGATGAACAGCTCGCGTCGGCCAAGAAGGTCCACGCCGAGGTCTGCGAAAAGTACGGTGTCGACGAGGTCGAGCATCTCTACGGCACGATGATCGAAATCCCACGCGCGGCCCTGACCGCCGACGATATCGCCGAGACCTGCGAGTTCTTCAGCTTCGGCACCAACGACCTCACACAGATGACCTTCGGTTTCTCGCGTGACGACATCGGCGGTTTCCTGCCGGATTACCTCGACAAAAAAATCCTCCCGGTCGACCCCTTCCAGGTCCTCGACCGCGACTCGGTGGGCGTGCTGGTCAAGACCGCCATCGACAAGGGCCGCTCGACCCGCCCCGGCCTCAAGATCGGGATCTGCGGCGAGCACGGCGGCGAGCCGAACTCGGTAGAGTTTTGTCACATGGTCGGGATGGACTACGTGAGCTGCTCTCCGTATCGAGTTCCGGTCGCTCGCCTCGCTGCGGCGCACGCGCAGATCGACTATCCGCGTAAGTAGACAGCTTTCACTCATCAATCAACCACCCGCGCTTTCCGGAGCGCGGGTTTCTTTTTGTTCCCGTCCCCGTTCCCGATCCCGATGAGGATGCTCACCCGCCACGGTCTCCGCTCGCGGTGACGAGCATCACAGTCAACACACCTGCCGGGCCCAATACTGTACGTACCCGTCACATAGCAACTCACTTGGGGGGTTCAACAATGTCAACTTCAGGTCGCTCTCGTTCCGCAAGGTGGTATCGACGTTTGACTGTCATGGCAATGGGCATTCTGCTGATAGCGCCAATCGCGTCGGCCGGGGCGTCCCTGTGGCTGTATCCGAAAGACGCAGGACCGAGAGAGGGCGGTCACGTGGTGGCTCCAGGCACCTTCACCCTGGTCATCGAAAACCGTAGCAAGGACTCCGAATCCAATACTGCTCACGAGGTCGAGTTGGTGATTGCCGTGGGGGACCCTGCTGCGGTCAGTACCCTCGAGTTGAAGTATGAGGATGGCGACCCGATCGTGCTGGATCCCAACGGATGGGACGTGGGGGTCCCCACCCTCCCGTGCAGTGAAAAACCCATGCCGCGGCACGGGGTGTACCCCGCCGCCTATTTACAGGTCGATCTCTCGAAAATCACGGATCCCGGTGATCTCACCGGATTCGGCGATCTCGCCGGTGGTGAGGCTGTAGAGATCGAGGTTACGGTGGCAGGTGATGACAATCTCCGCGTCCACTTCGATGCGATGGCCACTGGCTGGAAGATGACCGGGCAGGGCCTGAAGTGCTCCGATGTCTCGAACCCGTCCGGACACGACGTGACGGTCGCGAACCGTCGCGGCGGGCAGGATGCCTGTGGTCGGGTCAGTATCTCGAAGACGGCCGATCCTCGTTATGTGGATTTCGGGGAAAATGTGACCTTCGTGATCGAGGTCTTGAACGAGGGCACCTGTGAGCTCACTGAGCTAATCCTCACCGATTTCATCCCCGCCGTGGAGGACGAGAACGGCGAGTCGTACCCGGCGTTTCAGTGGATTGGTGGCACTGATCCCACACCGAGCGAGGCCGATGAGGATGGCTATTGGCTCAAGTGGACGCTGGGCACGCCACTTGCGGTCGGAGAGAGAGCGGCCGTACAGCTGGTGGTTGAATTCAATCAGCTCGCGGCCGACGGGCAACGGGTGGTGAACCGAGTGTGCATCTCGGCCGCCGAGCTTCGCATGCCGCGCTGTACCTCCGCCGGGGTGATGGTTGGCAACCCATACGGCGAAGACGGCCCGGCGGGCCCGGGATTCTGGTGCCACGCGGCGAGATGGGTGATCGAGGACCGTCCGAAGGTTCCGGTGACCGGCGAAGAGCTGCTGGCGTGGTTGGAAGAGGTGGACACAGATTCCGAGGTTTTCTCGGAGCTTTACGCACTTTTCGCGGAGGAAGACTCTGAGGCCAGCCTCATGGCGGCCGCAGACATCCTGTGCACACCTCAGTCGGCGGGGGGCGCCGCGGACCGGTTGGCCCGCCACCTTCTGACGATGTGGCTGAACGTCGTCAGCGGACGGTTGGATCCGACGCTGACCCTGGGCCAGCTGTGCGGGGGTGACGAAATCCTGCCTGACGACACCAACCTCGACATGACCGTGGGAGATTTGCGCGACGAGGTCGATGCGGGTCTCGCCGCCGGGGCCGAAGACGCGCCGCTGACCTTCTGGTCGGAGGCGGTCGACGCGGTCAACAACTCACGCGTTCCCGGCGAGTTCGGGTGCACCGTCCCGGTGAGGACCTCTGGTAGGCAGCGCGCCGGTCAGGGGAACCCCGGCGGCAAGTTGAATCTGTCGAAAGTCGAAAACTGATCACTTCCGGCTCTCACGAGCCGGGAGAGTCTCCTTTCACGACCCGCGCTCTTCGGAGCGCGGGCTTTTTCTTCCCGTCTCCGTGCCCGTCTCCGTGCCCGGATCCGGATGCCCGCCTGCCCTCCCACCGTGGGTTTCTGAGGGGTAAGAGTGTTCAAGACCTAGCGCCGGAGTCTCTTCTGTCTCTTCAAAGCGAAGTTCCTGAGATCCCGGTGTACGATGCCGCAACGAGGTGAACGATGTCCTGGAAGCAGAGTGGTCCAACCATATTGTGTCTGGTCATGGTCGCAACAGCCTGTGGAGCCGAAGATCCGACAGCGGCCGAGTCGTCTCCGCAGGTTTTCTCCGAGGTCCCAGCAGTCATCGACCCCGATGCTCGCTATCTCGTCTACCTCCACGGCGCAATCATCGAGACACAGGGGGTGCGGCCGACCCACCCACGGTTCGGGGTCTACGAGTACCAGGAGATTCTGGAGGTCCTCGCCGGACACGGTTTCATCGTCATCTCCGAGGCCCGTCCAGCCGGCACCGATGGGACGGCGTACGCGGCGACGGTGGCCGATCAGGTTCGCGCCTTGATCACGGGCCGCGTGCCGCCCGAGCACATCACGGTAGTTGGTTTCTCGAAGGGCGGCGGGATTGCCATCACGACGTCGTCAATGCTCGCCAATGGAAGACTCAACTTCGTCTTCATGGGCGCGTGCGGGCCCTGGCTGGACTCGAGACCGGAGATCGTCCCTCGTGGCCGGCTGCTCGCTCTCCGAGAGGCATCGGACGACCTGGTCGGGACCTGCGAGGGGCTTTTCGCGCGGTCGGCCGGAGAAAGCGACCGCGAAGAAATCACCGTCACGTTGGGCGGTGGCCACGGAGCCTTTTATCGACCACGGGCGGAGTGGATCGAGCCCGTCGTCGAGTGGGCGTCGGTGGAGTAAATCAAGGGTGTGCCGCCGGGAAATCGATCAGGCAGAGATTGGACGGGCGATGAGGACGCGGTCACCGGTACGTGTCGCCATGACCTGCCACTCGGTGCCGCTATGGCAGAAGCTGTCGCCAAGGGTGGCTGACTCGGGTAGGTCGAGGATCTCCACCCGGGGGCCGTTGTCGAGCTCGAAGATGACGACCCGGGGGCGTCCCTGGCGGGTATCGGCGGATCCCCGGCTCTCCGGCCGCGCTGGCGGTTCGCTGTGATCGTGTGGACTCACTGTTTGCCTCGACGCGAGAAGTAGCAAAAAACATGCCCGTCGCACCTCCAGCGGGTGCTCGCGGGTATCAGTGTATCGGGCCTTCTGTTTTCGGGAACCCGAATCCCGAAAACGGTATTCCGGGCAGTGGCAACCACGGCATCGATTGGGGACGGAGCGTCACCGCCAGGAGTCAGAATATAGCCCGGAAGAAAAACCGCTCATCACGCAGTAATCGCCGATGGTCGCAGATCAGAACCCCGCCGCTGGCCATGGCCAGCAGTGCGCCGACGACCGCTGCGGTCACCGGACGGATCACCGGTCGCGTTATCGCTTACCGAAGCGGTACTCGAGGTAGGCGAGCACCGACTTGCGACTGCCGACGCCACCCTCGAAGGTCAGGTTCCAGTGCTCGCTGAGGCCGGCCGTCATGCCGATCTGGTAGTTCCAGGGCTCCGACTGCTCGAGCTCCACGTAGTAGGGCACCAGACCCACGTAGGGCATCTCCCAGATGCCCTCGTGCGTCTCCTCGGCCTGCTGGTACATGGCGCCGACCCAGACCGCCGCACCCCCGAAGATCAGCCCGACCCTCGGCGTCACCAGCCATCCCTGGACCGACGAAGAGGTCACATCGAGGTCGGTCCTCGTGATGTCGTAGGTGAGGGTAGTGAACCACCCCTTGCCCCCGAAAGCGAGAGTCACCCCGCCACCGTACATGATGCCGCTGTAATCGATCCTGATGTCGTTAAGTAGGATCGGGAGACCCAGGTCAACGTCGCTCAGCTTGACGGTCGTGTTGCCGTCAATCTGGCCGCCGAGTAAAAAGATATTGAGAAACGGCAACACCCAGTAGTCAAACTTGAAGTGATAGCTGTCGGTGTTGTTCTGGATCTCGAGGCCCTCGGCCGCACCGATGTCGAGTCCCGCGAGGGGCACCTCGAGGGTGACGATGTCGTAGGGCTGGTTCTGGTTGTAGATCGTGAATCCGATGCCCCACTTCATGGGCAGGTTGTGGCCCCGGTCGCCGACCTCGAGGCCCTCGTTCTGGGCCCACACGGGCCCGGTTGTCGCCAGAAAAAGAATGACGACCGCCAGCAATGGAATCCTGATGCCTCTGACCAAAAGATCCTCCTCTCCTCGCTCGATAATCTCCGTTGTGGCGCGCCGCTTGCTGCGAGACGCCCGAACTCAATATATGAAGCGGGGAAAGTGTAGCTCAGATTCACCCCCATCATCCAGTTTGTGATGGCGTAGAATGCAGCGTGCGAGGAGGAACGAGTGTTAAGTGACCGGCGCGGCATTCTGTTCATCGTCTCGTCGCCCTCTGGGGGCGGCAAGACAACGTTGATCCGCGAGACCATAGTCCGGCTGGCCGAACACGAGATCGTGGGCCACTTTTCGATCTCCCACACGACCCGGCCGGCGCGGCCCGCAGAGACCGATGGCGAGGACTACCACTTCGTCGATGACGAAACCTTCGAGAGCATGGTCCAACGTGGGGATTTCCTGGAATGGGCGGAGTACGCCGACTATCGCTATGGGACCTCCCGCCGGGCGGTGGAGGAGCAATTGGCGGCAGGCTGCGACGTATTCCTCGATATCGAGGTGCAGGGGGCCAATCAGGTCAAGACCCTGATGCCCGAGGTGGTCAAAATATTTGTCTACCCACCGTCGTATGAGGTCCTGGAGACCCGTCTCAAGGAGCGGCGCCAGGACCCGCCCGAGGCGATCCAAAGACGGCTGCAATGGGCTTTACGCGAGTTTCAGGTCGCTGGAGAGTTTGATTATGCTATTATCAACGACCGTCTCGGGGAGGCTGTGAATGCCCTTTTCGGCATCTGCATCGCCGAACATCAGAAACCGACACGAATGAACGCCCGATTGGACGCTATTCGAAAGGCGTTCCAGGAATCGCTTGAGAAGGACTTCGCCCAATGATTGAGTTGCCAAAAGAGTTCGACTCCATTTTTCGCTACATCGTCGTGGTCTCGCAACGTGCCGAGCAGATCATCAACGGTGCCAAGCCGCGCACCGAGAGCCGGTTCGCAAAACCGACCCTGAAGGCGCGGAACGATGTGGAGGAAGGCAAGGTCACCTGGCGCATTCTCACCCAGGAGGAGCTCGACGCCCACCGCCAGGCCCTGGTCGAGCAATTCCGGGCCGAGGTCGACGCTGCCAGCGAACAACCGAGCACGGAGCCGATCCCCGACGTGCTGCCTACCGCCGAGGTGGCGGCTGCTACGGACGACGTCGAGGAGAAGGATGACGAGCTGGCCCGGTTGCAGCGTCTGCTCGGGATGACCCGAACCGCCGGTACGGCGGCGGGAAATGCGGACGAATCCGAAGGCGACGATAAGGGCAACGACGACGCGGCTAAGGACGCATCGGACGATGAGGAGAAGAGCTGAAGGCACTCCCTCGATAGTGGCGGTGACAATGATTGCCGCTGCGTTCTGTCCTGGCACTTGAGCTATGCGGACCCGAGATCTCAATCGGTACCTTGGCGACCTCGGCTGGCGCCGGTCGCCGATCCCCCCCGAATCGAAAGCGCCATCCTGCATCAGCACACCCGCCGCCGGAGAGACCCTGGAATCTCTCGCCTCCACCGCTGCCGGCTGCACCCTGTGCCGGCTCAGTGAAAAGCGCCTGACCGTGGTCTTCGGCGAAGGCGATCCAACGGCGGGCGTGATGTTCATTGGTGAGGGTCCCGGCGCCGATGAGGACCGTACCGGCCGACCGTTTGTCGGCCAGGCCGGCAAGCTCCTCGACCGGATGATCTTCGCGATGGGATTCGAACGTGACGAGGTCTACATCGCAAACGTCGTGAAGTGCCGGCCGCCAGGAAACCGGGACCCCAAGGACGACGAGGTGGCAGCCTGCGCCGACTACCTCGACCGCCAGATCGATCTCATCGAGCCCGAGGTGATCGTGGCGCTCGGAAAACCGGCGTCGCGGCGCCTCACCGGCACCAACAAACCGATGGGCGCCCTGCGCGGTCGCTGGTCCTCCTACCGCGGCACTCCCCTGATGCCGGTCTTCCACCCCGCCTACCTGCTCCGCAATCCGAAGGCGAAACGCGAGGTGTGGGAAGACCTCAAGCTGGTAATGCGTCGACTGGCTTCGACCACTGACGACTGATTCTCGATTCTCGATACTGGATACTCGATTCTCGATCCGCCCACACACCCCTTGACAACACAGTCCAGGAATTTATGTTTTCGTTGCATCGAGCATCGAGCATCGAGCATCGAGCATCGAGCATCGAGCATCGAGCATCGAGCATCGAGCATCGAGCATCGAGCATCGAGCATCGAGCATCGAGCATCGAGCCCTACCGATCGCGCTCCATATACTTGAGGAACTCCCCGTCGGTGGAGAGCAGGAGAATCGTGTTCTTGTCCATCGTCCGGGTGTAGACCTCCATGGTCTTCAGGAACCGGTAGAAATCAGGGTCGCGGTTGTAGGCCCGGGCGTAGATATCGGCCGCTTCGGCGTCGGCCTTGCCTTTGATCTCCTGTGCCTGGCGGTAGGCCTCGGAGGTTATCTCCTGGAGATCGCGGTCCTTGTTACCGATGATGCGGGCCGCCTCGCCGGCGCCCTCGGAGCGATACTCCTCGGCGATCCTTTGTCGTTCGGAGATCATTCGCTCGTAGACCTTCGGACGATCGACCTCGGCGTAGTTTGTGCGCTTGAACTGAAAATCGAGGATCTCGATGCCGAGGACCGCTGTCCGTGTCGAGGCGTTGTCCAGGACTTCCTTCTCCAGCGCCAGGCGGCCGGCGGTGATCTGGTGGGATCCCTCCTCGAGTGCGGACGACACCTCGAACTCGCGGTTGGTGGAGCGCACGACCTCGATGAGATTTTGATTGGCGATCGTGTTGCGGGTCTCTCCGTCGAGAATGTCGTCGAGGCGGGACTGGGCGCCGCGCTCGTCGCGGAGGCGCTGGAAGAACAGCAGGGGGTCGGTGATGCGCCATCGAGCGTAGGTGTCGACGTAGATAAACCGCTTGTCCTTGGTGGGAACCTCGTTGGGTTCACCGTCCCACTCGAGGAAGCGTTTTTCGAAGAAGTTCGCCTTCTGGATGAAGGGGGTTTTGACCTTGAGGCCGGGCGTGGTGATGGGCTGACCAACCGGTTTGCCGAACTGTGTGATGATGACCTGCTGGGCCTCGTTGACGACGAAGAAGGCGCCGCCGATGGTGGCAATCGCAAGCAGAACGAAAACAGCGACCAGAAGGAGGGAAAGCTGTTTCATGGCTTCACCTCCGTCCCGCCCAGTTGGAGGAGTGGCAGGACGCCCTCCAGGCTGTTATCGAGCAGGATCTTGCGCTCCATGGCCGGGTAAATGGTTTCCATCGTCTCGAGGAAGATCCGTCTCCGTGTTACCTCGGGTGCACGCCGATAGGCCGCGTAGACATCCTCGAAAAGCGCGGCATCGCCCTTCGAGCGGTTGACGCGGTCGATCGCATAGCCGCGGGCCTGTTCGATGACCTGTGCCGCCTCTCCGCCCGCCTTCGGTATGACGCGGTTGTACTCGCCACGGGCTTCATTGATCGATCGCTCGCGTTCCTGTTCGGCCTGGTTGACCTCGTTGAACGACGGTTTCACCGGGTCGGGCGGGTTGACGTTTTGGAGCACGATCTGGTCGACGACGATTCCGGTCTCGTAGCGGACGCAGAGCTCCTGCAGCTTGAGCTTGACCTCATTCTCGATTTCCAACCTGCCGACGGTGATGACCTCGTCGACTGACCTGTTCCCGACGACTGCCCGCATGACGGCTTCATTCATGTCGCGGAAGGTCTTGGTGACGTTGCGGACCTTGAAGAGGTATTTGAAGGGATCATTAACCCGGTACTGGGCGATCCACTCCACGTCCGCGACATTGAGGTCACCGGTGAGCATCAGCGATTCAGACCGCAAATCACGGTCTGAATAGCGTGTTCGGACTCCCGCCTCCGCGGTCTGAAATCCGAACTCCTGCTTGAGCTGGCGTTGGACCGGCACCTTGAGCACCTGTTCCACAGGAGCCGGCATCTTGAAGTTGAGTCCCGGGTCGGCGGTGCGGGTATATTTCCCGAAGCGGAGGACGATGCCGACCTCCTCGGGCTGGATCGTGAAGACGGCGCTGAATACGATCGCCAGTCCGATCAGGATGAGTACGCCGATAAGGATGACCCTGATCGGCGGTTTTCCGGGCCGGAATTTTCCGATATCGATCACTCGAGGTTCGTTCGAATCCATCTTCTTTACCTTTCGACTCGGGTGCAGACGGTTGTCGTCGAATCTTGGAGAGACACCATGCTCGGCAGTGTACCCCAAATGAAGTAGGAATTAGGAATTCCCTCCCATCCACTCATTTCGGATTTCGAATTTCGGATTTCCGGAAACGCCTCGGGAAACGGCCCGCGTGCGGCGGAGGTGCCTGGCATCCCGACATGATGTTGTCCTCAAACCGCCGGCGGCAGCGGAGTGAGCTCAGGCCTCATCCGTAGGAGGAGGCCATGAGCCACGCGCTGGCGACGGTGCTTCACCGCGCCGCAAGGCCGCGAGTAACATCATGGCGGCGTGCCTGGCATCCTCACGGGAAGCGCGTGCGGAAAGGGGCGTGCGGCGGAGGTGCTTGGCATCCTCCCGTGGCTCATGAGCCCACCTCTTCCTCTTCGACGGAGGAGGCGCGAAGCACGAGTTCGTCGTCTTCAACGTCGAGCAGAATTCTGGTTCCTGCCCCGACCTCGCCCGAGAGCACCATCCGCGCGAGGGGGTCCTGGACCAGACGCTGGATGGTGCGTTTGAGCGGTCGTGCGCCGAAGTCCGGATCGAATCCCTCGTGAGCCAGGAACCTGGCGGCGGCGTCCGTGGCTCCGATCTCGAGACCCTGGTCGGCCAGCAGCCGGTTGAGGTTGGCGAGCTGGATGTGGACGATCTTTTCGACGTCCTCCTCGGAGAGACGGTGGAAAATCAGGATCTCATCGATGCGGTTGAGGAACTCGGGTCGAAAGTGCTGCTTGAGCTCCGCCTCGACCAGGGTCGTCATGCGATCGCGCTCTGACTCCGGCAGGTCCTGGATGACCCTGGAGGCGATGTTCGAGGTCATGATCACGACCGTGTTGCGGAAGTCCACGGTCCGGCCCTTGCCGTCGGTGAGCCGGCCCTCGTCGAGGAGCTGGAGCAATACGTTGAAGACGTCGGGGTGGGCCTTCTCGATCTCGTCAAAGAGCAGTACCGAGTAGGGCCGCCTCCGAATCGCTTCGGTGAGCTGGCCACCCTCGTCGTGGCCGACATAACCCGGAGGGGCGCCGATCATCCGTGCCACCGAGTGCTTCTCCATATACTCCGACATGTCGATGCGGACCATCGCCCGTTCGTCGTCGAAGAGGAAATCGGCCAGCGCCCGCGCCACCTCGGTCTTGCCGACCCCGGTCGGACCGAGAAAAAGAAATGAGCCGATCGGCCGGTTGGGGTCCTTGAGACCGGCGCGGGCGCGGCGGACTGCCGCGGCCACTGCCGTGACTGCATCCTCCTGGCCGATCACCCGTTCGGCGATGCGGTCCTCCATGTGGAGGAGCTTGTCCTTCTCGCCTTCGAGCAGCCGTGACACAGGAATCCCGGTCCACTTCGAAACCGCGCGCGCTATGTCCTCCTCGCGGACCTCTTCGGCGAGCATGGTCCCGTGCTCGGACTGGTGGATCTTCAGCGCGTTCGACGCCTCTTCGAGCTCCCTCTCGATGCTGACGAGCTCGCCGTAGCGGAGCTGTGCGGCGCGTTCGAGATCACCGTCGCGCTCGGCGCGGTCGGCCGCCTCCCGCGTTTCCTCGAGGCGTTCTTTGAGCTCCTGGAGCCGCGAGATGAGGTCCTTCTCTTTGTGCCACTGGGCCTTGAGGCCGGAAATCTCCTCCTTGAGACCGCCGAGCTCCTCTTCGATGGCGGCCCGCCGCTCCTTCGAGCTCTTGTCCTTTTCCTTTGCCAGTGCCCGCTTTTCGATCTCGAGCTGGAGGGCGCGCCGATCCAGCTGGTCGATCTCGGTCGGCATCGAGTCGATCTCGATGCGCAGTCTCGAACCTGCCTCGTCGACGAGATCGATGGCCTTGTCGGGCAGGAAGCGGTCGGTAATGTAGCGGTTGGAGAGGGCAGCTGCCGCCACCAGAGCTGTGTCCGCGATACGGACGCCGTGGTGGACCTCGTATTTCTCCTTGAGGCCGCGCAGGATGGCGATCGTCTCTTCGACCGACGGCTCGTCCAGCATCACCGGCTGGAAACGCCGCTCGAGGGCGGCGTCCTTTTCGATGTACTTGCGGTACTCGGTGAGGGTGGTGGCGCCGATGGCTCGGAGCTCACCGCGTGCAAGCGCCGGTTTGAGGATGTTGGCGGCGTCCATGGCGCCTTCTGACGCACCCGCGCCGACCAGGGTGTGGAGCTCGTCGATGAAGAGAATGACTTCGCCTTCAGAGTCGACGACCTCCTTGATGACCGCCTTGAGACGATCCTCAAATTCGCCGCGGTACTTGGCGCCGGCGATCAGGGCTCCCATATCGAGAGAGACTATGCGGCGGTTCTTGAGGATTTCGGGGACGTCACCGGAGGCGATCCTCTGGGCGAGACCCTCGGCGACTGCGGTCTTGCCAACCCCGGGCTCGCCGATCAGCACCGGGTTGTTCTTGGTGCGTCGGGTGAGCACTTGCATGACGCGTCGAATCTCGTCGTCGCGGCCGATGACCGGATCGAGCTTGCCGGCGTCAGCGAGCTCGGTCAGATCGCGGCCGTAGTTGGAAAGGGCCTCGTACTTGTCCTCGGGGTTGGCGTCAGTCACTCGGTGCGATCCGCGCAGCTCCTGGATTGCCGTCAGCAGCGATTCCTTGGTGACACCGTGCACCTGGAGCGCTCGCGCCGCCGCCGAATCGGGCACCGACACGATAGCCATCAGGAGGTGTTCGACCGAGACGTACTGGTCCTGGAATTGGGGGGCGAGCTTTTGTGCCTGGTCCAGCACCGTGCGAAGACTGCGCGAGGGCTGTGGTTCGGCGCCGCCCTCGGCCGCCGGTAGGCGATCGAGAGCGTCTTTGAGCTCGGACTCGAACTGCGAAGCGGGCACGCCGACCTTGGCCAGCAAGCGTGGAACGATGCCGGCCTCCTGCTGCATCAATGCTAGCAACAGGTGGGTTGGCGTGGTCTCGGGGTTGCCGCGAGCGCCGGCGGACTGAAAGGCCTCCTGAAGCGCCTCCGAGGCTTTCACTGTGTATTGATTTTTCTCGTTCATTCAAGATCTCCTCGTCGGAAAGGCCCAAGGGGCCTACAGATAAGATAATATCTTAGTGTCCTATTGTCAAGTACAATAATCATAGATCTGATAAACTTCTTATCAAATATTCAATGAGATATTTCGATAGCGATTGCGATAGCGAACAAGCCTCAAGCCTCAAGCCCCAAGCCCTTTCTGCAACAGGTACAATATCTCCCGAGAGAAAAGGAGTCTCGAAAGCAACGATGGGTGAGCAAGACGTTCGTGAACAATCGAACGCCGAGGAGATCCGGGTCTTTCTCCGGCACCTCTTGAAGGACGTACGGGCCTTCGAGCAGATGCTCGAAGAGGAGCGATTCGAGACCGGCGTCCGACGCATTGGCGCAGAGCAGGAACTCTTCCTGGTTGATCAGTTCTGGCGTCCGGCGCCGATCGCCACCGAGGTTTTGGAGGCTTTGGACGATCCCCACTTCACCACCGAGCTCGCGCGCTTCAACCTCGAGTTCAATCTCGATCCACACGTGTTCGGCGGCTCCTGTCTGCGTGACATGGAGTGGCAGCTCGGTGAGCTGCTCGGAAGAGCCCGTGAAGCCGCTCAGGAATGCGGCGGTGACGTTGTCTTGACCGGGATCCTGCCAACCCTCAAGAAGACCGACCTCGAACTCATCAACATGACCCCCAACCCGCGATACTACGCGCTCAACGATGCGATGAACCGCCTCCGGGGCGGCGCGTATGAGTTCTACCTCCAGGGGCTCGACGAGCTCCACCTGCACCACGATTCGATCCTCGCCGAGGCGGCGAACACCAGTTTCCAGATCCACTTTCAGGTTTCACCGGACGAGTTCGCAAGGCTCTACAACGCGGCCCAGGCGGTGGCTGGACCGTTGCTCTCCTCGACCGCCAACTCGCCGATGCTCTTCGGCAAGAGGTTGTGGGCCGAGACTCGTATAGGGCTTTTTCAGCAGTCCATCGACACCCGCCGCAGCACCCCTCATCTTCGTGAGCAAACACCACGCGTCAGCTTCGGTCGTCAGTGGGTCAAATCATCGGCATTGGAGATCTTCCAGGAGGACATCACCCGCTTCAGGGCCATCCTATCGACGGAAATCGATGATGATCCCTTCCAGGAGCTGGAGAACGGCCGTGCGCCGAGCCTCAAGGCTCTGCGGCTCCACAACAGCACGGTCTACCGCTGGAACAGGGTCTGCTACGGCATTTCGGACGGCATGCCCCACATTCGGATCGAGAACCGACTCCTGCCTTCGGGGCCGACGACGCGCGACGAAATGGCCAACGCGGCATTCTGGTTCGGGCTCATCAGCGGGGTCCTCGAACGCTATGGAGACATCGCCGAGCACATGCCATTCGATGATGCGCGCAGTAACTTCCTGGCCGCCGCCCGTCACGGCCTCGATGCCCAGCTGGCATGGTGCGGCCGCGACCCCGCGCCGGCTGACAAGCTGATTCTCGAAGAGTTTCTCCCATTGGCCCGCGATGGGCTCGAGACTGCCGGTCTCGATGCCGAGAACATCGATCTCTACCTCGGGGTGATCGAAGAACGGGTCCGCTCGCGGCGCACCGGCGCCCAATGGCTCCTGCAGTCGATGGCGGAGCTCGCCGACCAGGGCCCTATGGCGGAACGACTTTCGGCTGTCACGGCGGCCACCGCTATTCGCCAGCGTGAAGGGAATCCCGTTTCCACCTGGGAACTGGCTCGATTGGAAGAGGGCGCCGGTTGGAAGCAAAGCTACGCGACGGTCGAACAGTGCATGGACACCGACATTGTCACCGTCAACGAGCACGAGCCCGTCGACCTGGTGGCCAAAATGATGGTTTGGAAGAATATTCGCCACGTAATGGTCGAGGATGCGGAAAATCGGCTGGTGGGCCTCGTTTCGCAGCGCAAGCTCCTCAACCTGGTTGGAACCTACCACCCCGAAGAGCGCGACGACCCGATGCCCGTGAGCGAGATCATGCAGCGCGATCCGACCACCATCACCCCGGAGACACCGACCGTTGATGCGATCGAACTCATGCGGACGAACGAGTGGGCGTGTCTACCGGTGGTCAAGGACGGCCACCTGGTCGGCGTGCTCACCGAAAGCCAGCTCATGTTCATCGCCGGCGAGCTGTTGGAGCAGAAGCTACGGGAATGAATTCGGAATTCGGAATTAGGAATTCCTCTCCACCCTCCCTTCCCCGCCCAATCCCTCACCATCCATGTACGCTCAAGCGTCCAGGGCGGGTGGGACCGTGTGCGGCGGAGGTGCCTGGCATCCTCACGGGAAGGATATTGAGAAACGGTCCGGGCACGGGATCAGCTAGAATCGGTTCGTCCAAATCCTGGGGGAGGCTTTGATGGCCGAGAAGAAGTTCGTTCCGTACGTTCCGGCGGAGACGACGATGCCGGAGTTGACCGTCAAAGCGCTACTCCTCGGCGTGGTGATGGCGATCGTGCTCGGCGCCGCCAACGCATATCTGGGTATGAAGGTCGGTATGACGGTGGCCGCCACCTTCCCGGCCGCGGTTGTGGCGATGGCCGCGCTGCGGGTTTTCCGGGGCAATATCCTCGAGGAAAACCTCGCGCGGACCACGGCCTCGGTCGGGGAGTCGCTGGTGGCGGGCGCGATCTTCACGATTCCTGCCTTCATGATCTCCGGCGCCTGGACCGAGTTCAACCTCCGCGACGCGATGCTGATCATGGGCGTCGGCGGTGTGCTCGGGGTGCTCTTCGTGATCCTCCTCCGGCGACCGTTGGTGGTCGAGGCCGAGCTCCCGTTTCCCGAGAGTGTGGCCGCAGCCGAAATCGTCAAGGCGGGCCAGAGGGGCCAGACTGGGGCTGGTCTGGTCTTCGGTGCGATGGGGATCGCCGCGTTGTGGGAGCTCTTCAAGAACAATGCCGGGGTGCAGCTGATCCAGGACCAGGCCCAGCACTTCGTCCACTTTGGACGGTCGACCATCGATCTCCTCGGGCGAAAGATCGAGTACACCGGCGGCATGCTGGTGTCGACACCGGAGGCCTCACCTATGGTCATGGGTGTGGGTTTCATCATCGGTCTCCGTATTTCGGCGATCGTCTTCAGCGGTGCGGTGGCGGGTTGGCTGGTGCTGGTGCCGCTGGCCATCTTCCTCAACCCGGACCTCGCAGCCATCGGCGCCGAGGCCGGGTACGCGGACCTGGCGTGGGATGTGTGGTTCAAACAGATCCGGCCGCTTGCGGTCGGCACAATGATCGTGTCCGCCTTCTACACCCTTTTCAGCCTGCGCGCCTCGCTGATGAGCGGCATCCAAAAGGTCCTTGCCATGCTTCGCAGCGGCGGCGCCTCTGCCGATGTCGAGCGCACCGAGCAGGACCTCAACCTCAAGTGGGTGCTGGTGGCCATCGGTGTCATGGCGATCCCGATGTTTTTGCTCTACCGTTATTTTTCAGCTTCTACCGGGGGCGCCCTGGTGCTCACGGTGGTCATGCTGGTGCTCGGCGTTCTCTTTGCCGCGGTCGCCGGTTATCTGGTTGGTCTGGTTGGCAACTCCAACAACCCGATCTCCGGTCTGACCCTGTCCGCGCTGGTCATCGCCGCCGTGCTGATGGTGGCGATGGGTATCACCGGGGTCGCCGGGGTGGCGGCGGTGCTCGGTGTCGCCGGCGTGGTGTGCTGCACCGCCGGGGTTGCGGGCGACATGATGCAGGATTTCAAGGTCGGGCACATCCTCGGCGGAACGCCGTGGAAGATGCAGGTCGGCGAGATCATCGGCGTGGTGGCGGCGGCGCTCGTCTTGCCGGCGCTCCTGATGGTCCTCAACCAGGCCTACACTATCGGCTCCGCCGAGCTGCCGGCGCCGCAGGCGGGTCTCATGGCGCTCATGGCGCAAGGCATTGTCGGCGGCGACATGGCGTGGCCGCTGGTCATCGTCGGCATGCTCCTCGGGGTAGCCCTGATCCTCATCAAGGCGCCGGCGCCGATGCTGATTGCGGTCGGGATGTACCTGCCGTTTTCCACGACCGCGGCGGTTTTTGCGGGTGGTGTCATGCGCGCCATCCTCGATTGGATCCTGAAGAAGAAGGAGGCAACCGACGAGCAAAAAACACAGGCCGAGAACTCCGGCATCCTGGTGTCGTCGGGTCTCATCGCCGGCCAGTCCTTGATGGCCGTGGTGCTGGCCTTCGTTGTACTCTACGAGCAGGCCAAGCTCGGCATGGCCGAAACCGAGCACCTGCTGCCCCACCTCGCCAATAGCTTCTGGGGCGGCCTCCTGGTCTACCCGTTGCTGCTCGGGCTGCTGGTGTGGTTGCCGCTGAGCAGGATGCGCGGTGCCTCCAATGGTTAGCCAGCCCCCAGGGGTCGTTGACCTGCTCGAGCTCACACCCATGCGCCGGGTCCCGTGGCTCGAGCGGGACGACGGCAGGGTAGTAATCGACCGGCCGCGACCACCGATCGATGGTTTGGGCGGTCTCTTCCGCCGTGCCGGTTGGATGCTGGCCCCGCGGCGGGTTAAGCTCGATGAGGTCGGGAGCTTCGCCTGGCGGAGGCTGGACGGTGCAACCAAGGTGCGGGCCCTGGCAGGGGTCATGCGTGACGCCTTCCCGGACAGCTGCGATCAGCTCGAGGAGCGGCTTGGGGACTATCTACGGGCAATGCGCCGGCTCCGCCTGATCTCCTTCCCGGAGTGGGACGACCCCCTCTCCTGAGTTCTCTGTGGTAGGTTCCGTTCGAGCAATGAAAGTCTCCCTCGTCGTCGTCTGCCATCATTCTTCTCGCGTGCTGCCAATGTGTTCTGAAAGCTTCCGTCGTGAGGCGGCAGCGGCCGGTGTCGAGGCGGAGGTGGTCGCGGTCGAGCATTCGGAGGACGCCGCCGAGCGCGCCAGAGTTGAGGCCATAGGAGTCGACCGGCTGCTCGAACGGCCCAATCGCGGTTACGCCGCCGGGCTCAACTCGGGCGCTGCCGAGGCCGGGGGCGAGGTGCTTCTTCTGGCCAATCCGGACATTCGTTTCTTCCCCGGCAGTGTCCGCTCACTGCTCGAAGGCATCGAACAGGGTTTTGATGTGGTGGGCCCACAGTTCATTTGGGACGACGACGGACAGGTCCTGCTGCCGGTGGCCGAGGACCCGGCGCCACGTGCCGAGTTCGGGCGCGCGATCCGCCGACGTTCGCCGCGGATGTGGGCGGCCGGACTTGGCCGATTGCTCGACGAGACCTGGCGGCTGTGGACGGCAAAGGAAACCCTCCCCGTCGCCGGCTTGCGTGGTGCGCTGCTCGCCGTCACCGGGGAGACGCTTCACCGATTCGGGTCGTTTGACGAGGGCTACTTCCTCTACTACGAGGAGACCGAGTGGCTGTGGCGAGCGCGTCGCAGCGGTGCGCGGCTCGGTCTCGCGGCGGGCGCGAGGGTCCAGCATCGGTGGGGACATGCCACCGGTCAGAGCGACGGGGCCGCCGAGCGCGAGGAGATGTCGCGGCGGCGGTTTGTGGCCCGCAACTACGGAGGCCTGTGGCGACGGATTCTACGAGCCAGTGGCGGCGGCAGCCGTGAGCCCAAGAAGGTGGTGCGTCTGGACGACGAAGCCAGCATCCCTGAGGCCGAGAACGATCTCTGGTTGGCGTCGCCGTTTCCCCACCTCATGCCCGCGCTCGGCACTGTTCGCGCGGGGGCGATGCCGGCAGCCTTCCTCGATTTCTGTCGCGCCTGGCGATGGGTGGTGGCGTCGGCTACCCGCTCAGACCGCGATTGGCGTATTACCGGAGCATGGACCTGGGGCCGGTGATGGGTTCAGGTTCGCTGAAATTCCGTAACTACCGGGAGGGTGACGATGCAGCGATCCTCCGAGCCCTGAACGAGGAGTCCGACCTCGGGTGCTCGCTGGACGAGTGGGCCTGGCTCTTCCCGCCCGAAGAAGGCGGTCGCGCGATCATCGTCGGCGAACGGGACGGAGAGGTGGCGGCGGTGTGCGCGGGCGCCCCGGTGCGCGTTGTGGTCGACGGCCGAGAGTGGCCCGCTGTCGAGCTTCGCAAACTGGCGTCGCGAGATCGCGATGATGCGGGCCGGGCCCTTGATCACTTCGTCAAGACGATTGGTTCGAGCGGCCGCTTTGCGATGGCGATCGCATCTCTCGGCAGGGAGGGAGAAGCATCGTCCGGTTTCGACCAAGCAGAGAAAGTCGGGTTGGCAGGACTGGTGCGCCATAATCCTGTCTCCGGAGCTCTCCGGAGATTCCTCTACCGGGCCGAGCCGGCGCGTGATTGGGAACCTCGCCTCGATGCGCTTTGGGGGCGGGTGCAAAGCTCCTACCCGGTGGCGGTAATGCGGGACGCCAACCGCGCCTTGCGGCGGTTCGCTGGGCACCCGTCTGTCCGTCACCACCGGTTCCTGGTCTTCCCGAGGTACTCGGGCAGCGCGGTCGCTTCCGCGGTATTTACCGACGACGGGTCTACTTGCTGCTGGCTGGATCTGCTGTGGGACCATGCCCACCCCGGGGCGCTCGAGCTGCTGGCCCACATCTCTGGCCGGCTTGTCGCCCAGTGGGGGAGCAGCGGCGAGCAACTGTGGCTGGCCGGCGACGACGCGGCAAAGACCCTCTTGATGGATCGTGGTTTTCGACCGCAGACATCGTCGCCTCGTGTGGTCGCGATACGCTCTTTCACCTCGGACCTTGATGCTCGGTACTTCGTGGATCGCGCCTATCTGACCGCGGCCGATGTCGGGGGGCTTGGCCCGTGACCGAGGTTCGCCTCTACCGTCCGGGCGATGAAATCGCCATCAACGACGCATTCAACCGCGTTTTCGGCAAGCAGAGGAGCGTCGAGGAGTGGGCGTGGAAGTACCGGGCCGAAGAACCTCCCTGCCCGATCGTCGCGGCATGGGACGGCGATCGCCTGGCCGCCCACAACGGCGGCATCGCCGCCGACTACCAGGTTGACGGTCGCCGGATTGTGGCGTTGCAGGGGGCCGATACGTTCTCGTTGGCGGTGGCCGAACGACAGCCGGGGTGGCGCGGCGCCTGGCAACAAACGATGGATCATTTTACCGAGATCGCCGTCGATCAGTTCGAAGCCTCGCTGCTCTTTGGCTACACCGGAGGGCGCGCCATCAGCCACATGGTCGCGCGTGCGCGTTGGGACTCGGTGTCGCCGCGCCGGATCCCTCTCCTGGTTCGACGACGTCGACCGCCAACCAGATCCATGGCATCGAGGTTGTTCAGGGCGCGTCTGATCGACGGCCAGGAGCCCGCGCTCGATCTGTTGTGGGAGCGGGTTCAGGACCGTTACTCGGTGTCGGTGATCCGAAACGCGAACCACGTGCGGCGCCGGCTCAGCGGCCACCCTGCCGTTCGCTATCATCGCTGGCTGATCACGCCGCGATGGTCATCGACGCCTGCGGCCTTTGTCGCCTTCCGCACCGATGGTGGCGTCTGCCGTTGGGTCGAGCTGGTGTGGGACGGCCGGCCCGGCGCTCTTGAATTGGTCGATCACCTGTCGCGGCGGTTGACCGAGCAGACCGGCGCCGAACGTGAAGAATTGTGGCTGGACGGCGATCCCGAAGCGGCGCGGTGGCTCGAGCTCTTCGGCTTCGAGGGCGGTCCCGACCCGAGTGGGGTGGTAAGGGTTATTCGCTTTCTCGACGCCGATCTGGACGCTGATGCATTTTCTCCTGGCCGGGTTTATACGACTATGGCCGATGCGGATCTGGTGTGAATCGGAGTTAAGGGTTAAGAGTCAAGAGTAAAGATCTTCTCAGTTACGCGTTGCCGGAGTGATCTGTATAACCCTTACTCTTAACTCTTTACTCATTACTTCCTCGCGCTAGGGCATCGGGCAACCTTCATTGCGGAGTGCCTCTTCGAATCGCGTGACGAGCGCGTGTGGCCGGAACTCATCGGCCGCGGCCAAACCCCCGCCCCGCAAGCGGTGCCGCGTCTCGGGGTCGGCCAGACGATGCGCAGCGTCGGCGATTGCCTCGGGATCGCCTGCCGGAAATCGAATGGTCGCGTCGTCGGGAAGGCCGGCGAGCGACGGGATGTCACTGTGCGCGACCGGAATTCCACAGGACATGGCCTCGATCACCGGCAGGCCGAAGCCCTCCTCGGCGGTCGATGGGAACAACAGACAATCGACGCCGGCGTAGAACTCGGGCATCTTCGCGGTCGGCAGCCGGTGGTGGAAGTTGTCGATGATCCCGAGGGCGGCCTCCTCATCCTGCATCGGTTCTGCGGACGCTCGGTGGACCTCGAGCGCCAGCCCCTTTTCGCGTGCGAAGCGCAGACCGGCAAGCCCTTCACGGATGCCCTTGACCCGGGCCGAAAAGGTGCCGACGAGACCGACCCGAAGCGGGGACGCAGTTTCTCGAAAGCCGAGCGGGAAGAAGATCCGCGGGTCGACCGCCTCGCCGATGAAGTGGCATCGGATTTCGGGGTAGTTCTCAGTTAGCGCGGCCTCGAGGTAGTGGGAGACCACCAGCTTGGGGATCGGCTTTGTGTAGGCGGCATCGATCACGTCCTTGATGTCTGCGTACTCGGTGAACAGCCCCTCATAACCCTGGCAGAGGTGGAACGTGAACGAAGAGCCGGAGGCCAGCGACGGTTCGACCGTCGTGTGGAAGGTGGCGATGGTGACATCTGCGCGAGGCACCGGCTCCGACGCGTCGAGGTCGCAGGAAAACCACGGCACCGCCGTGCGGTGCCAGTCCGGCCTCGGTCCGGGGCCGACCACGCGGGTGACCCATCCACTGTCCGCCAGCCACTCCGCGATCTCGAGGGGGATTCGAATGCCGCCGTGAAGGTCCGAGGTGGGGACCACGAACTGGAGGCTCGCCGTCATCCTCAGTCCTCGGCCAGCGCAAAAACGCATTTGCGGCAAATGAAATCCTCGGGGGCCTCTGCTACGCCATAGACCATGCGCCGTAGTCGGGCCATCTCCTCGCCCGAAAGCACCTCGTCGATAGTCTGCGTCGTGAGGTCGCCGACCTTGTGGAACTCGTCGTAGTCCTCACAGCACAGGATGCACTGGCCCTGCGGGTTGATGTGGATGTGCTCGATCGGCCGCGAGCCGGTGTTGTTGCATCCGGAGAGTTTCTCGAAGGGCTTGTCGGGTTTGAGTCCGATCGGCAGATATCCTGCGCGGTCCATGATTTCGAAGTTCCGGACGTTGAAGTGGCTGCCGGCGAATCGTTGGGAGAGCGCCTCGGTATCAGTCTTGTGTTGATCGTCCTCGTGGCCGAGAACGATGAGGTCCATTGTCTCCGCGACCGGCTTGTCCTTCATGTAGTCGAGATGCTCGAGCACCTTCGGTAAATGATCCCGTTGGCGTTCCTGGGCGTATCGCTCGCGGTCGAGGGTCGAGATATTGACCGACAAGTAGGTGATCGGTCCGATCGAAACCAGCGCGTCGACCTTGTCGGGGGTGAAGGTCGAGGCGTTGGAGAGCACTGCGACTGGGAGGCGGTGCTCCATGAGGGCTCGCACCTGGTCGGCGAAGCGCCGGTCGGCGGTGGGCTCGTTGTAGTTGTTGAGGGTAACCGCCTCGATCGTGTCCCGATAGTGGGAGATCTCCTCCACCAAACGGTTGAAGAGCTCGGTCGGCATGTACTCGGGTCTGCGAGGCGCGATAGAGACCGGGCAGAACGAGCAGGCCTGGGTGCACACGGTGTGGGTTTCGAGGGAGACATAGCGGAGGCGGTACCGGGTCGACAAATCTTCGGTCTCCGGGATCAACCAGGCGTCGGCGGCCAGTCTTTTCTGCACATCGTCGAGCTCGTCGAGCTTGAGGCGACCGCGGATGAGTCGCTTGAGTTCGACAAACGCGTGATCTTCGGCAGCAATCCCCCGACCGGTGTGGGGGTTGAGAATGACGTGGTCGTGGAGGTGGAGGTATGGGCTCGCCATCCATCGACTGCCCGTCGACGCGGGACTCATGACCCATCTCCACCGGCCCGCCATCGGTGCGGGATCGCGACAATTCCGAATGGATAGTCTTCGTACTCTATTGTGAAGGCATCCTCCAGAATCCGGGTGTCGTGGATGTGGAGCCCGTCCTCGGCGAGCAGGAAGACGTACAGCTTGAACGTGTTCTTCACCAGCGGCAGCTGCGGAATCTCGAACCTCACGGTGTGGTGGGTGCTGCCCGTCCACGGTCCTGCGTCTGAGCGGTGGGAGAGGAACGAGGCCACCTCCACCTCGTCGGGACGGTTGAGACCCACACCGAGGTGAAACGCCATCTCGGGGTCGTCACAGCTCCAGCCGATCTCGAGCACGAGGGCGCCCCGGTGACGGTAGGTGTTGCCGGTCAGCAGGCGAGCCTCGTCGATCCGCGCCGGAGCGTTCGGAGCCGCCTCGACGATCTCCGGACCCTCCTCGGCACGATCAGTTCTGGAGTCGAGGTATGCCTCGTAACGAGGGACCACCTCCTGGGTTGGACCGAGAGCTTCGGCCTTTCCTTCGTGCAGCCACAGGGCGCGTTTGCAGAAGGCCGAGATGTAGTACATGGCGTGCGAGCAGATGAGCAGGGTGCCGCCCTTCTCGACATAGCTTTTGAGGTGGACCATGCACTTCTTCTGAAAGTAGCCGTCGCCGACCGACAGCGCCTCGTCGATGATCAGGACATCCGGATTCACCTGGATGGCGATCGCGAAACCGAGGCGCATCACCATGCCGGTGGAATAGGTCTTGATGGGTTGATCGATGAAGCGGCCGAGCTCCGAGAACTCGATAATGCCCGGCGTGTGCTCGTTCACCTGCTGCCGGTCGAGGCCGAACATGGCTGCGTTGAGGACGATGTTCTGGCGACCTGTGAGCTCGCCGTGGAAGGCCGAGCCGAGCTCGAGGATCGAGGCCACCGAACCCTCGAGACGGAAATCCCCCGAGGTCGGTGCGGTAATCCCTGCCAGGATCTTGAGCAGAGTGCTCTTGCCGGCGCCGTTCTCACCGATGATGCCGAGCCCTTCGCCCTTTGGCACCTCGAAATCGATGCCCCGAAGCGCGTTGAACGGTGTGTGCCGCGGCCGACGAAGCAAACCCTCGATCAACCGGTCGGCGGGTCGTGCATAGACCTTGTAGGTCTTCGAGAGGTCACGAGCGGAAACGATGTGGTCGTTCATACCGCCCTCAGATCTCGTCCGCGAAGACCGGCTTCAGGCGCCGAAAGACCACGATGCCGATCACCAAGGCGAGAGCCGAGGTGATCAACAGCGGTGTCAGCGTTCCGAGAGGAGGCATCGTGCCGCCGAGAAGCGCCTCGCGATACAGCGTGACGAGCGGCGTCAGGGGATTGAGGGCCAGGTACTTTCCGAAGCGGTCGGGGACCAGGCTCAAGGGGTAGACGATCGGCGTCAGGTAGAACCAGCCCTGGAGCAGCATCGAGTTGATCTGGGCGGTATCGCGGAAGAAGACATTGATGGCCGCGGCAAGGAAGCCGAGGCCCGCCGTCAGGGCAATTTGCAGCGGCACGGCGATCAACAGAATCCACAGACCCGACAGCGACAGCTCTCCGGTCACACCGAGAACCACCAGAAAGAGCCCCAGGGCGATTGCCTCGTGGAGCAGTGCGGCGAGGACCACCGCCCACACCAGGAGCCCGGAAGGGAAGGACATCTTCTTCACCAGCGTGGCGTTTTCGGTGATTGCGGTGGTGGCGCGGATGATTCCCTCCTGCACCGCCATCCACGGCAGCAAACCGCAGAAAAGAAAAATCGCGAAGTTCTCCGTCCGTTCGCCAATGCCCGGGGACACCTTCATGATCGTGCTGAACAGAAAAGTGAAGAGGGCGAGGCTCCACAGCGGCTGAACGAAGGACCACAGGAATCCCATCACCGAGCCGGCGTAGCGGCCCTTGAAGTCGCGGCGGGTGAACTCGCCGAGCAGGAAGAGTGAGTGTCTCAGCATTTTTCGGCGGGCGATCGGCCCGTATCTGGGGAGTTTAGCAGCCTCGAACTGTGTGTATGCACCACCCGGTAGGGTTTACGGTCGTCGCGGGGGCGTCGTCCTCCGGGCTTGACGAGCCAGGGACGCCCGACCACACTTTCTTTGATGTCCCTCTACGGCTGGACCTTGTTACCGCTGCTGCTCCTCCACCTGTGGTTTTATCGGCGGAGCAGGGCTCTTTTCCGGTTCCAGCTCTTGCTCGACGTGATTCTGATAGTTGTCATCGGTCCGGCCCTGGATGTCGGGGGTGACCTCAATCCCGTCAAGACCATCAAAGGATCACCGCCCTTCCGTCACGTCGAGTGGTCAGCGAGCACTGGGTTTCAACCGACTCAGGGTGACCTCGTCTATCAATTTCATCCCTGGTGGGAGGAGACCGGCCGTCAGCTTCGCAGAGGGGAGCTCCCTCGAATCCAACCCGGGGTCGGCGGCGGGCTGCCGCTGATGGCGAACGGCCAAACCGGATTATGGGCGCCGGTGATGCTGCCGGTGTGGCTGCACGGCCCCGAACGCGGCACCACCATCATGGCCTTCTGGAAGCTCGAGCTGGCCGGCCTCGGTGCCTTTCTCCTGTTCTTCAAGATGATGCGTTTGCGCTGGTCCGCGGCTGCCGCCGGCGGCATCGCGTGGGCCGGCACACCGTACCTTGTGGGTTGGCTGCTGGTTCCGCTGGCGTGGTCGGTGGCAGCTTTGCCGTGGGCGTGGTGGGCCGTTTGGTGGGCCGGGCGCCGGCGCACTCGTGGCTTGGGTATCGTCGCGGTGGGAGCTGCGTTCGGCTGGCTCATGGGCTCGGGCCTCCACCCCGAAACAGCGTCGATCGTGTGCGGCTCGGCTCTGCTTGCGGCTCTTTGCTACCACCCGCGACGGTGGTGGCGGCCGGTGGTGATCGCCGGCGCGGCTGGTGTTATCACATTGATGCTGTCGTGGCCGACGGTAGGCTACATAGCGGCGTCGTCACGAGCCGCTCTGGGCGCCCACGGCGAGGCCAATCGCGAGGGTTTGCCGTGGTCGATCAAAAAAGATCTCAGTCGGCAGATCGTGGTGCCGGCGGCAATGGGCCATCCTGGACGTGGCGACTGGCGGCCGGAATATCCGTACGCGCCGGGAGCGGCCGGGATCGGCGGAGCGATGCTGGCGCTGCTCGCGAGCGGTCGGCCTCGGCGGCGGTATCGCCGAATCGCAGTGGCGGCCGGCGCCTCGGCGGTGCTTGGGCTGGTGCTTCTCCTGCGGATCCCTCCGCTCGACGCTCTGCTCGTGCGGATTCCTCCGCTCGATCAAATGACGGTCCCGCGCTTCGGCGTGCTGATCCCGTGGGGTTTGATCGTCCTCGGCGCGTTGGCCCTCGACGGCGCCCTGAGGGGTCGTGTGCGCCCGGTCGTCGTGCGTCTCCTGCCGGCGATGCTGGTTGCCGTAGTCGCGTTCTGGGCGGCGCCGTGGTCGCTCGCGACCGTCGACCTGTTGCTCGTGGGGTTGTCGGTAGCGATGGCGGTCGTTGTCGGGCTGCTTCGGCGTTGGCGGATCGTGCCCTGGATAGTGACGGCCGAGATCACCCTGTTGGCGATCGGGGTCAACCCTGTGGCGAGCGCTTCAGACCGCCTGCCGAGGCCGCCGCTTTTGGAACGGCTGATCGAGCTCGAGGCCGGGAACCCATGTCGGATCGTGGGGATCGACGGATCCTTAAAGCCAAACCTCGCCTCCCTGCATGGACTGCGCGATCTGCGTGCCTCCGACCCCTTGCGGCCCGTGCCCTTTGCTCGGCTGATGGGTGTTCTCGGCGAGCCGCCGAGAATCCTCGGCGGGCCGCTGCGCCGCGCTCCGGCGGGCTTGTGCGGGGCCTGGGGAGTGGGTCTGGCCTTGACACCGCCGGGTCGGGATCTCCATCGTTGGCGAAAAATTTACTCTGATCGCGACGGCGCGATCTGGTCGAATCCTCTTCTGCTGCCTGAAGTACGGGTGGTTGGGCAGGTCTACGAGGAGCCCGATGATCCGCTGACCCTGCTCGAGGTTGTCAGGGTCCTGGATTTCGCGAACACTGCCCTGGTCGCCAGCGGAGCATCTGATGTGGAAGCCGCGACCGTTGCCCTCGATCTGTTGAAGCGAACGCCGACCTCGGTCGAGGCGTTGGTCGAGTGTGATGGGCCCTGCCTGGTGGTGGTCGCCCAGCCATGGGCGCCGGGATGGTGGGCAAAGGTGGATGGTGAAGACGTACCGCTGGTGCGCGCCAACGTTGCCGGCCTCGGTGCGGTGGCGCCTTCCGGACGTCACCGAGTCGAATTCTCGTACCGCCCCTGGTCATGGCGGAGTGGAGTACCCTGATGGTCATGGTGAACCAAGCTGACCGCGGCCCGGACATCTCCCTGGTGGTGCCGGTCTACAACGAGATCGACAATTTGGAGTCCCTTGTCGAGCGTGTGCGCGCGACCCTCGATCAGATGGGACTCACATGGGAGTTGCTGGCGGTAGACGACGGCTCGACCGATGGTTCGGGCGAGCGGCTCGACGAGATGGCGAAGACCGAAGAACGTATCCGGGTTCTGCACTTCCAGCAGAACCGCGGCCAGTCGGCGGGTCTCGACGCCGGCTTCAAAAATGCCCGTAGCCGGCTCGTGGCCCTCCTCGACGCCGACCTCCAAACCTATCCCGAGGACCTGCCGAAGCTGATCGAGATGCTGGAGAGCGAAAAGGTAGACGCGGTTGTGGGCATTCGCGCCGAGCGCCACGACACCGGGTGGAAACGCTTCAGCTCTCGCTTTGCCAATGGCGTCCGCAACCGGCTCACCCGCGAAGATATCCAGGACACCGGCTGCCCGATCAAAGTTTTTCGGGCCGAGGCCATTCGCTCGCTCAAGATCTTCACCGGCATGCACCGCTTTCTTCCCACCCTGTTGCGGATGGAGGGCTACTCCGTGCAGCAGGTTCCGGTGCGCCACACCGAGCGCACCGCCGGCGCCAGCAAGTACGGAACCTGGGACCGCGCCTTCTCCGGCCTCCGCGACGCCCTCGCCGTTCGTTGGATGCAAGACCGTCGCATGAAGTGGAAACTGCGCGACTAGCCCCGCGTCCGCGCCCGAGTCCGCGTCCGAAATGCCGGCCAGCCGCGGCATCTGGCCGTCAATGCGCTTTCCTCCCATTGTGCTTCCGAAGAGTGCCCCCCTGACGATGTTTGGGACTTTGGGGGGTTGCCGACATCATGATC
>Ga0255053_10000130_pt1 | contig 37461 bp, 53 predicted proteins | sample JV7_2_22_MG_FD_188635 | JGI IMG/M metagenome (GOLD analysis project Ga0255053, IMG submission 188635) | Seawater microbial communities from Jervis Inlet, British Columbia, Canada - JV7_2_22 | ecosystem: Environmental > Aquatic > Marine > Inlet | place: Canada: British Columbia | collected... | reverse complement strand
CCCGCCCCCCCCGCCACCGACGCCGCCCCCCCCGACGCCACCGACGCCGCCACCGCCGCCGCCACCCTCGCCGCCACCCTCGACGCCACCCGCCTCGCCACCGACGGCGCCACCCTCGACGCCACCGACGGCGCCACCCGCCTCGCCACCGCCGCCGCCACCAACGCCGCCACCGACGCCGCCACCGCCACCGCCGCCGCCGCCGACGCCGCCGCCATAAGCAACGATGCGGCAGAGCTGGCGGCGCTAATGCTGAAATGCGCCACAATGTGGAGCAGGGGCAGCGATGGCGGGAATCAGTGGAGCGGCTGGTCCGCGTACATGAGTTTTTTCCGGCATGTCGCGCAGCTCCCGATCGATTACTCCAAGTGGCGTTACTACGAGCTCGCCGCCACCTACGGCAGGCGGTACATGCATGCGGAGTTCTGCATAGTGGCGGAACGTCCCGTAACCCTCGAGCGGGACCAGGATGGTAGCCCTCATAGCGAGGATGGGCCATTTTGCACGTGGTCGACCGGGCGCTCGTGGTACTACTGGCACGGGACCCAGGTGCCGGCAGAGTGGATCGAGTCGCCGCAAACGATGGACCCCTCCATCGCGCTGACATGGGAAAACATTGAACAGCGCCGCGCGGCTGCGGAAATCATTGGATGGAGCGCTGTCCTTGAACAGCTGCCGTGCGAGGTGGTGGACACGGACAAAGATCCAGAAGTCGGCCAGCTGATCAATGTCGATTTGCCTGACTCGCCAGGGCAGACCTTCTTGCGGGTCCAGTGCCCAACCGGGAGAGCATTCGCTATTTGCGTGACCGGACATGACTACCAAACGGCGTTGGAGGCCCAAGCGGGGCTCGCGAACGTTCCCGAATATTTCATTCGCAACATCAAAGCATCCTAGGAGACCAACATGCATGTGATACGCCAAGGCGAGCTGTACCTATTCGAACTCGAGTCGCTGACCACCGACGAGTTTGACGACCTAAAACGGCTAAACCCGGAGCTGGAGCGCGATGTGCCAGCGGGTTTCTCAGAGGCGGCGCGCGAAGACGGCGCGCTGGTTTGCGCGCACTCCGAGACTGGCCACCACCACGTGGTCGACGCCCCACGAGCACGGCGCTTCGTTTCGCCGTCGGACCCCCTTGTGGCGTACCTGGTGCTGGGAATGGAGGCAGAGCTCAAGCACCGACGGGAGGACCATACGCATGAGTCTCACACGCTAGCGAAGGGCATCTACTACGCTCGTTTGCAGCGCGAGAGCACCCCGGATGGCTGGCAGCGAGTCCGCGACTGAGCGCTGCCCAGCCGGCCACGCGATAGTCACACACGCTGCGGCTTCGCGCAGCTGGTCCGCGCGAATCCGCAAGCTCCATTCGCCGTACTGCCAGTGGTGCAGAGAGATGACGCAGGAGGAAATAGAACGGGACGTGAAGGATAGCGCGAGCGATGACAACGTACTGCGCATGATGCGCGAGGAGTAGTGGGGATGACGCCATGGAAGCAACAGATGACGCCGGACCAGCGGGCGCGGAAGATCGCACGACAACGAGAGCGGAGGGCAGAGCGTAAGCAGTTGGGGCTGTGCGTTTCGTGCCCCGATCCGGCAGAGGCTGGGCGCGCGAGCTGCCGCGCGTGCCTCGATGAGGACAACGTTGCCCGCAGCTATCGGACTGCGTCAGTGCGGCCGCGGAGTGCACGCAAAAAGCGGGTGACCAGGGTGCCACCGCAGCAGTACGTCTCGCCGTACGCGAGAGGACGGTGGGCGTCATGATCTACGACAGTGAACAGGTCGAGCGCATCATCGCCGCTGTGAGAGTGGCTGACGAAAGCTTGCGCATCTCGCTGCAGGCCATCCTCCACAGATCCGAGCCTGTAGGCGAGCTTGAGGCGCCCAACCCTGTAGTGGAGCAGGTGGCGCAGCGAGATCAATATGGAGCGGACGCGTTCCGTCGCGGCTACGCTCTAGCGTTCGAGGATGTGGAGGACTGGCTGGAGTCGGCCCACGGCGGCAAGTACCGACACCTCGTTGGCTCTCTCGTGAAGAGCCGCGCTAGGCGGCTCAGGGAGCAGGGTGACGCAGAATGACTACTCCATCATCCGATCTCCCGCTGCCTGACGAGCATCCGGACAACGCTGGCGAGCCGTTCCCTACCCGCCGTCCGCAGTGCACGCTCACCGCCATCGCAACCCACGTCAGAGTCCGGCTCTATCGTGACAAGAGGTCCGGAGGAACGAAGGTCCACCGGCACAAGCATGTGGTGTGCCGATGCGACTGTGGGAGCACGAGGCGCGTGCTTGTGCCCCTCGGGAAATGGCTCGACAACTTCGGCTCGCGCTGCTGCGGCAAGTGTCGCCGAGCGGCGTTATCGGCGGCGGACCACAGCGCCTTTACGGCTGCCAAGGCGGAGCGTGACACGGAGTCGTCCAGGCGCGTCGCCATCCTGGATCACCCTGGAGTCGCTCTCGACCCGAAGGCGGCCAGACGGAGGTTTGCATCGTGAACGCTCGACTACGATTCACGGTGCCCGGCCCACCGGTGCCGAATGAGCGCGCGCGCAAGGGCAGAGGCTCGCGTACTGGCAAAGAGCACTGGTACACCCCGGCGAGAACGGCCGCTTATCGCCGGCATGTCGCCATGCACGGGTTGGCGGCCAGACCCGCCGATTGGGACCAGCACGCGCAGTATCGCGTCTACATCGAGGCGTGGATGCCAGCCCATCAAGGGGATTGGGACAACGTCGGGAAGGGCATCTGCGATGCGCTGAATGAGGTGCTGTGGGCAGATGACCAACGGATTGCCGACGGCCACGTGGTGTTGCATCGCAAAGCAGCCGACCCGCGGATCGAAGTGCTCATAGAGGTGATCACGTGACGGCGCTCGGGACTGCCGTGGTCGTTGTCGTGCTGCTAGCGGTATTCGGCATCGGCATGGTCGGCGGGTGGATCCTGCGAGGCCGGCTCGATCCGGGGAGGTGGGAGCCATGAGCGACGGTGATGAGAGCGCCCTAGTGGGCATCGTGGTGGCCCTGTTGATGGCGGCGGCGATCTTCGCATGGGTCACCGACGCCGAGGGGCAGCAACAGATTTCGGTGCGCGAGCACACTAACAGTGCGGAGCGGGGGCTTCATCGCTCGCGCGCCGAACCTATGGTCCCAACCACCCCCACAACAGCTGACGAGGCACCGTTGGCTGGCGAGCCTACCCCCCTGGGCTCGCGGGTGGCTGGGGCCGACCTTTTGACCGCCATCGTGGCGGATGGAGATGATGACGATGACGACGAGCGAGAGTGGCCGGCGGCCGAAGCGGAGCGAGGACGAGATCATCAAAAACATGGCTGGTACGGCGCGGAGATACGCGGCCAAGGCGTTTGGCGCCAGCATGCAACGTCGGGCAGACGCCCTGTTGAAGTGGGCAGAGGACGGCGAGGCGATCGCAGCCGGCGAGTGCCCCGTCGAGGGAGAGTAGGCGATGACGAACGGCGACGAATCAGACACGGGATCGCAGCGGGAGATGCCGCGGTACAGGAGCAACAAGGAGGTGTGGGGGTTGAAGATCGCAGCGGTCATCTACGAGCCCGACGGCTGCGAACTGCATTTCGAGGAGCGCGAAGGGGTCCCTCCCATGCGAATGAGCGAGTACTACGCGGCAAGGCACAGCCCGAAGGCTGGCGGGTACTGGGTCCGGCACCAAGACGGGTCCCAGAGCTGGTCACCAGCGGAGGAGTTCGAGAGCGACTACGCGCGGGTCAACTAGAGCATCGGCTCTCGATTATCAGCTGGCTTGAGGAGCGAGGCAACGACACGTTCACGCTGGTGCTGGGCCACATCGGGCTCAAGCGGGTGGCGCGACTGCCGTACTGGCAGGGCCGTCACTGGATCGATGCGCTCACGCAGTACTCGCGCATCAACAAGCGGAGGCATCCTCGGGGCAGGCGCATCAGAGCTCTGCCCTGGGGGTGCACGACGCTGCTAGAGCCGCCAGGCAGGGCGTGGTCAATCCTGGCGGAAAGCAACCGACAGTGGGCTGCCGTGACGGCGATGGCAGCTCGGGTGGTCGCCGGGGAGACGCAGGACCCGTGCCCGCAGGCGATTGGCTACAATGGGCCAAGCGACAGGACTCGAGGGCGAATGGTGAGAGTGTGCAGGTGGCTGCCGATTGCCAACAGGCTGTGGAGGAGGGCGAAATGAAGCTTGAATGGAAGGGTGGGTTGCCGGAGGAGGAGGGGTGGTACGTAGTGTGGCCACAGGGTGGTGACCGGCCACATGCTAGAGCCTTCGGTGGAGGCGAAGTGGCTTGCATGTGGCCGTGGTCTCGTGGTTCCTGGGTAGGACCGATCGAGGCACCACTCCCAGCGATCAAAAAGTGCCCGTTCTGCGAAGGGTAGCGATATCAATGAGTGATCTCGTCATCTTCGCCGTCGCGCTGAACCTCGGCGCTGGCTTATGCTGGGCATGGTTCACACTGCGCCTGTTGGCCGCGCAGGCCAAGGCTCTACGAGATGATCTCGACGACCTGCGCGCATCGACTGTGCGCAGCGCGAAGCTGCAGTCCGAAGCCCTCGAGCGACAGCTACACCACGACAGAGACTTGACAACGCTGGCGCAGAACGCTGGCGTCAACCGATACAGGGAGAAGAGATGATGGCAAAGGCAGCAGTGATCGAACGCAACCAAACCGAGTACGAGCTGAAGCGCAACCATGGGCAGGAGTACCTGAGTTCTGCTGGGCGCCACGTGCGTCCCGCGCCAGGCTGCGCCGTAGTCAAGATCGTGGAGATCGAGATGTCGGGCCTTCTCTACGTCCCGAACGCCAGCCGGGGCACGCTCTCTGTCGAGAAAGGCGGCAAGGTCAGCGAGCGTCCCGGCGCCAGCAACGAGCACCTGGAGATAGTCGAGGCCAGTCCTGGCTACTGGATCGGCAGCGAGTTTCAGAAGCTGGACTTACAACCCGGCGACCGAGTTATCCTGCCTCCGGCACCGGGGGTTGGCGTGATGGCCCCAGCCTATTACCCGCCGGGCGTTGGCATCATCAAGCTGCAGTGGGTGGTAGCCATCGAGCGGCTGCCACGCGCCACCAAGCACTGACGCTGCTGTGATCCATCCCACAGCGCTTCGGGCTAGCCGACTTTGGCCGGGCATTGACGCATGCATGCTGCTCGTTATGTGTGGCTTCATGACGATTATCGCGCATGAAACCTCTGTCAGGGCCCACCGGACGTTCGAGACGCTCGTGGAACTGGCGACCACGGCGAACGTGGCCGATGATATTGGCCTTCTGCACCGGGCGGCGGACACTGGCGGCGTCTACCTGGCGCTAACGACAGGGACGGGGCTCGAGAGCTACTCGAACGCTGTCGACGGGGGCTGGCTGACCGTCGAAAAGTTCGGCTACAACCCCGTCGTATCTGCCTCGGCGCGCGAGGACATCTGGTCTCTGGGTTTGACGTACACGGGGTACCTATCGGCAGCGCTCCCGGTCCGAGTCCAGGCTGGCGGCAACGCTGCCGATACGGCGGCGGGAGCTGGGGCGCGCGGGGTCAAGATTATTGGCTTGGACTCGGACTTCGATATCATTGAGGAGACGGTTGCGACGGCTGGGGCCTCGGCCTCAGCGTTGACCGTCCAGCCCTTCATCCGCGTGTATCGGGTCCAGGCGTCGGGAGTGGGAGGGGTCTACGGAACGCCTGGGGCCAACACTGGGGCGATCACGATAGAGTCGAGCGGCGCTGACGTTATGGCGCACATCGGGGCCACGCTAGGCCAGACCGAGCAGACGCATTACTGCGTGCCTGCTGGCTACCGCGCCCACCTGCGCCACGCATCGACATCGGTGGGCGAACGGGAGGCTAGCGTGGAGCTCTACCAGCGCGCAGCGTTGCCAATCGTGGCTCCGTTTGCCTCAAAGAGGATCGTGCATCGCTGGCCTGCCAATCTGCTTTCTGCAGAGGAGTACTGGGAGCGTGGCGCCATCATTTTCGACGAGAAAACGGACCTGTGGGGAGAGGCTGTCGGCAGCAGCGGCGCGCCGTCGGCGGTAGAGTTATCCTACACGCTAGAGCTCGAACCGTGGGTCTACATATGAGGAGGAGAGATGAAGAGTAAGCCAAAAATCCCCCAGTCCCTGGCGAGCCTACTCGCCGGCTGCGCTAGCCACGGCTACAAGGGCGGTCGGCAGAGCCTGGCGAGGCCCCGGCTCGTCGCGAACCGGAGCAGGGAGCCTGTACCAGAGCAGGAACCTTGGGAGCCCACAGAGGCCGAGGTGAGGGCGCTTGAGCGCCGGAGGGTGGGCAATTGAGCGTCTTCATCGCCCTGCTGACGCTGGCTGCGTGGGTGGTCGTTGGCCTGGTCGGCTTTGCCGTCGGGTTCCGGATGTGAGGCCCTAGGCGGTCCGAAGAGGGGCAAATATCGCCGAAAGCAAAGAACACTGACACCAGTGTTCAGCGCACATTCGCCAACAATATCAACGTTCTTACACAGGGCCTTGACACCCGACACTCGGCTCGGAGTCAGTAACCGCAGGGCATTCGGCAATAGCCCCTAAAGCCCCAGAAGCTCCAGGTGCTATCATGCGAGCGAGGAGCCCGGCACGATTGAGAGGAGGCATGAGTGGGTGTCAGGCGAAAACGAGGAGCTGACCGCAAGCCAGGGAGCCCAGAGGGAAATGGCAATGGCAAAGCTCGCGCAGAGAGCGGGCAGGAGAGCGAGCAGGAGAGCGAGACAGGCGCTGCAGACGCCCTCGACACACAGCAACACGCGCGGCCGCCTGCGACAGCGGTGGAGAAATTCGCGCAGAGCGCTCTAGAGCTGTGCGATCGACTGGAATGGGCCGAGAAGCGCCTGACCAGCGGCCTAACGGATAGGCAGGCGGCTCGAGCCCTGGGGAAGGAGTACGACCTGTCCACAGCTCATGCGCATCGCTACGTCAAGGTCGTCAAAACACGCTGGTTGCAAGAGGCCAGCTTTCTGACACGTGAGGAGGGGAAGGCCGAAGCGCTGGTGTGGGTGCGCGAGGCGTACCAGCAGGCGCAGCGAAAGGCGAAGCGCGTGCAGGTGTACGAGGATGGCGAGCGCCACGACACCTATGTTGCTGACCCAGACGTCGGCGGGATGCTGGGCGCGGCGAAGCTCCTGTCAGAGCTGACAGGAGTGCGTGACCCGATGCCAAAGGAGGTCCAGGCGCGGTCTGAGGTGGCAGACTCCGAGGCGGTACTCGCGGCTGCGCAGGTGGTGCTCGAACAGGGGGAGGGGTCGAATGAGGCGGTGCACTGATGAGCGATGGGAGGGATAGCGCGGCGTGCCTTGGGACGGCGAAATATGGACTAGCCCGACGAAGCCGTGGTCGCAGTGCAGTGATGTCCGCAGGGCAGCGCTGCGCAAGGCGTGGAATTCCGGCAACCTGCGCTACAAATTCGACCCGAATCAACAGGAGATCTACGACGCCATCCGCGCCAGCCACGGCACCACCGAAGCGTCGATCAACCGCTATTTCGGCCTCGATGTGTCGAGGCAGGTGGGCAAAGACTTCATCATGGGGGTGCTGTCCGTCGAGACGTGCATGCGGAACCGCAACCGCTGCAGCGTCGTCTACGCGGCCCCAACGCGCGACGAGGTCAAAAAACTGCTCGTGCCTACGCTCGAGGGCATCTTTGACGACTGCCCTCCGGACCTGCTGCCGCAAGAGATCAGCAACGGGACGTTCACCAAGTCGGCCGACGAGCTGCGGTGGAGGTGGGGGGCGAAGATCGTGCTTGTCGGTGTCGACGTTCAGCCAGACAGGCTGCGCGGCCCCGCTACGAAAGTCTTCATGTTCACCGAGTGTGCGTTCGTCGGCGACATGGTGGACCTGATGGAGTCGGTCCTGTTGCCACAGCTGCTCACGCACCCAGACGGGTTCGGCGTGCTGGGCTCGACGCCGCCAAAAACGCCGGGCCATCCCTGGACCGTCAAATACCTGCCTCGCGCCCAGGAGCGCGGGATGTACTGGAAATCCATCATCACCGACTGCCCACGGTTCACGGGGCCTCAGGTGCGCGCGATGATGGAGGAGCTTGGCGCACCGACGAACATCGCGGTGATGGCAGATGGGCTGCGCACGATCTGGGATGCGGACCAGCGTCAACAGGTCATCGACGCGATAGTGGCGGAGCTACTGCGAGCCGGGGCTACCCGCTGTGCGCGCGAGCTGTTCTGCGTGCACGTGGTGGAGACGGCTCTCGCCGCGGTGCCCGAGATGCAACGCATGCGACCGCGCATCACTATCCAGGGGCGCATCACGAGGCCTGCGTTTTGCGATACGTACACAGTGATGGACCCTGGATTCTCGCACGCGACGGGGGCGCTGTTCCTATACGTCGATTTCCGCGAGGCCAAAATCGTCATCGAGGGCGATTTCGCACGGCAGGGACAGAACACGCGGGCAATCGCCCGGCTCATCTACGCGCGCGAGTGGCAGCTGTGGGGCTACAAGCCGACGAAACCCGAGTGGATGACTGACGAGGCGTGGGAGATTGAGCTCGAGCTGGTCCAGGCCGAATTCTACAACGATGCGGGCCGACCTCCCGAGAAGCCGGTGGTCAGTCATCATGAGACTCTCGGCGTTGTGTCTGGGCCTCGCGCGCGCATCAGTGACGTGGAGCCACGGCTCATTGCTGACCTGATCAAAGAGCACGGTCTGCAGTTCCGCGCTGCGAAAAAAGACGGCGTTGAGACGTCGATCAACCGATTCCGCCTGGCAATCCAGGGGCGCGGGGACGGGGACGCATGGCGACCTCGTATCCAGATCCACGAGCGCTGCGTCAACGCCATGACTCATTTTGAGCACGCGTTGTGGAACAAGCAGCGTACCAAGCTGGCGAACGCCCCGGACGGGGGGCACTACGACTGCCTGCCTGCGGGAGTCTATGCGGTGCGCGGTGTCGACTGGCAGCACAACCCGTGGCCCGTCGGCCAGCAGGCGCCGCACGTCGATACGACGTGGGACATTGCCCGCGAGCAGCAGAAGGGCAAAACAGTGGCCCCGGAGAGGTACCGCGATCTGGCGAGCGCGTGGAACAACGGACGATGGAGACGCTAGAATGAAGACGCAGAGATCCCGCCGCTCCGACGAGAAATTCTGGCTCACGCTGCCGCAGTACTCCGCCGAGTTCGCCGCCGAGGCCATGGCGCGGTTTCGGGCGAAGTGGGAGCGTTTGCGCAGCACCAAACGCCACAATCGCATGCTCCGCAGCTGGCTGATGTACTACAAGTACGGCCGCAACGGAGCTTGCGACGACACGGAGATTGGCGAGGCGGGGAAGAAGGGCGAGCTGCTCCTCATCCACAGCTCCCGCTATCGGCGCAATATCCAGGACTACCTGGCTCAGGTGATGCAAACCCCGCCGGAGCCGCGCCCGATGGCTCTGAATTCCGATCCGGAGAGCCAGGCGCAGTCGATGCTGTGCCAGGGCATCCTGGACTGGTACCGCCGCGTTGGCCACCTCGAGGCGCAGCGCACCGAGCGCGCGGAGGTGGCCGCCGTCATGGGCGAGAGCTTTGCGCATGCGCGTTGGGACCCTGAACTCGGGGACAAGAAACGCGCGCCGGTGGAAGAGGGCGGCGAGCCGGTGTACGAAGGAGATTTTGTTTTCTCGGTGCGCACGCCGTACGAGGTTGCGCACGAGCGCACGAGCGCCGACAAGAGCCGCCCAGGGTGGTGGGTGGTGCAAGAGCCCATGAACCGATGGGATCTGCTAGCGCAGTTCGGCGACGACGAGAAGGAGGGCGATCCTGAGCATGGCATGGGCCAGATTGAGTCTGCGATCCGCGGCGCTCAGTCGTGGACTGAGGTAATGGGCGAGTGGGACTTCGAGGATGCGAACAACGAGGAGCACGACGATTCGATCCCCATCTATTGGGTGTACGGCGACCTCAGCAAGGCGCTCCCCGAAGGGCGGCGCGCGCTGGTGCTCGATGACAGCACCGTGCTGCTGGACACGGGCCTCGACGAGGACCGGCCAGGCGTGTTCCGCTGCGCGCCGTCCGAGGTGATTCTGCGCAACGAGGGGCACACGAACAACTTCCACGCGATGGGCATGCAGGAGGCGCATTCTGGTCAACTATCCATGATCCTTAGCAATCAGGACGCCTTCGGTGGCAGCCGCATCAAGTCACCGAAAAAAGGGAGCGTCTCGCTGGAACAGCTGGCCGCAAACCTGTCCCTAATCGAGTACGACGATTGGGACTCCGAGAACGAGCGTGAGCTCCGCCCCCCCGAGGTGATGGATCTCGCAAACACGTCCCCCGAGCTGTTCTCTATGGCTGAGATGCTCGGGTCGGAGATTGACCTGGCCATGGGAGGCAGCCCCGTGACGCGCGGCGACCCTCAGGCGACCAAGGGGGACTCTGGTGCGAAAGGCGCCCTCCTGCTCGCACAGGCACAACAGGTCTACGGCGGGGCAATACAGGCGCTCCTCGCCACCGACGAGGAGATTTTCACTCACATCATTGCGTCTCTGCGTCGGCACGCGACTGTCGAGCGGCTCACCACCCTCGCGGGCACGGCGAACGTGTTCGCTGCGCAGGAATACACGAACCAGGACCTAGATCGCATCAACAGGGTGTTGGTCGAGCGTCCCAACGCTGCGCGCGACACATTTCAGGGCCGGATGGCGATTGCCGAGATGCTCTCGGGCAAGCCCAAGGACGAGCAGGAGCGCATCACATCCCTGATCTACACCGGCCGCCTGGAGCCGCAGACCGAGGACGTCGAACACGCGCGCCTGAGTCGCGAGCGCGAGAATCAGGCTCTTAGAGACCCATCCGCGGAGATGCCGCGTGTGCTGCCCTACGAGGACCACATGGCGCACCTGCAGGACCACAGGGACTGCGGGCAATCGTGGGAGGTTAGAGCGAACCCAGAGATCGCTGAGCGGTTCCTGGTGCACATGCGGGAGCACATCGCCAAGTTGACGATGGGGAGCCCTGGCTACGCTGGCGACGAGATCCTCATGGGCTCGCTGCAGAAGCCCATCGGGCACATCGACCCGATGAGCGGCCAGTTCAAGCCAGGGATGCCCGGTGGTGGTGGGGCGTCTCCTCCGGGAGGGCCTGGCGCGACGCCGCCACCGCCGAAGCCTGGCGGCCCGCCCTCTGGGCCTCCCTCCCCGCCGAAGCCGAGCAACGGCGAAAACATGGTCAAGGTGCAGACTCCGGACATGCCGACGAACCCGGCTACCGGCGAGCAGGTTTCCCCTGGCAATGGCGCAGCGCTGCCGGAGCCAGTGATCTAGGAGGACGCTATGGAGTGGATGAGGATGGTGTTGATGAACGAAGCTGGCGGCGGTGATGCCGGCGGTGGCGGTGGTGACATGGGAGGCGGCGGGTCCGTGGAAGGCGGGTCCGTGGGGGGAGGCGGCGGTGGAGGCGGCGAAGTCGGCGAGGCCTCTGTCGAAGGCGGCGGCGAGCCGACCGCCGAAGGTGGCGGCGAGGCCAAGGGCGCCGCGGCGCGCTACCGCTACCGACGAGGCGGAGAGGACGCAGAGGCGACCGGTAACGAGCTCGCGGCCATGTTGGGCGATGACCACGAGCATGAGTTCACGTGGGGCAAGGACGACCGCCAGAAATCCTGGCGTGGCAAATGGGATGACGTCCGGCGCGCTGTGCAGCAGCAGGACGGCGCCATGGGCAAGATGCAGCAGTACCAGGAGGCGCTGGCGAAGCACGAGAAATCTCTGACCTACGGCAAGGCAAATCCGCTCGAGTTTTTCGCGGGCCAGCTCGGCCTGCACCAGTACGAGAGCGCGAACGCTGGCCCCAACGGGCAGCGCTCCCGCGGCGTCAAGGCCTGGGTGATGGACCAGGCGCGCGATTTCTACACGCAGGATGCTCAGGTAGCTGAGCTGCTGCAGTCAGACCCGACACAGGCGGCCTCGCTGATGCGCGAGCAGTCGGACAAGCAATTCCGGATGGAGCAGGCCATGCGCCAGCAGGAGCAGCTGCAGCAGCAGCAGCAGGCCACGCGACAGGAGGCGAACCAGAAACGCAAGGGCGAGATCCAGGAGGCGTTCCGCGAGGTTGGCGTGCCATGGAACAGTGTGAGCGAGCACCTGCTGCAACAGGAGTTCAAGAAACTCATCTCGGCCGGCATGGACCCGCGCGACATCACCCCGCAGGACCTGGCTGCCTACACGCGCACGGCGCTGCATCAGCATGCGCTGGGTGTCGTCGACTCCCATGGCGACGATGCGTTGCTGCAGCTGCTGGGGGATGGCCGCCGCAAAAAGTTGCGTGAGCTTGAGCTCAAGGCGGTAGAGCAGGGCAAGAAGGTCGCGCGCAAGGAGCAGCGCCAGGCGCAGCAGCAGCAGGCCGCCGGCACAAGCGGCAGCGGCGCAGGCGGCGCACAGAGGACGCCCACCACCGGATACAAAAAAGGGATCGGCCTCTCGCTGGCCTAGAGGAGGAGCATCATGGCACGCAAGCACCGACAAACGGGCACGTTCCCGCAGCAAGAGCCGGAGCCGGAGATCGTGGGCTGCTACCTGGGCCTCGAGCGGCGCGAGGTCGGAGGCGTCAACCAGTGGCGGGCGACGGTACATCTACCTGGCCAGAAGCCCGAATACGGCGAATGGTACAGCGAGCGCAGATGGGCCAACGCCGATCTCGCGGTGGCGAAGAAACAGTGGTCAAGCTCGGTGGTCGGCGACATCCGCAACGCGGTCTGAGCCCGGCTTGACGCCCCGCCTCCGGGCGGGTAGCGTTGGTAGTGCAAACCTGAACCCCACCGGCTGATCGGCAGTCCGGCGCGGGGCCCAGAGGTGGAAGGCGCCACTCCAGGCGGCTCCCCATCGACGGACCCAGGCGCGGCCAACGCGAGAGAGCCCGTAACAGCGCATCAGCGCTTCAACGGAGCTACCGCATGGCAAGTGTAAACCCCGTCGCAACCCTGGACACGATGAACGGAGCGGCCAAGACCGTCTACGGCAAGGTCCATACGCTACCGCCTCGGCGCGGGCTGAAACTGATCAACAAGGTCAAATACGACACAGAGAACACGCTCGGCAACGAGTTCTCCGACATGGTCTGGCTGACCGGTGAAAACGGCTTCACGGCCGGCGGCACTGGCAGTTCAGAAATCACGCTCAACGAGCCGGAAACGGCTCTATCCGAGCCGACGAGCCTACAGGCCAACTCCATCCACCTGCGCTCTGCGGTGACCATCGAGACGATGAGTCGGATCGCGAGCAAGGGCGGCGCGGAGAGCATGGAGCCTGCGGTAGAGAGCCTGCTGCGCAATCAGCGCTCCGCATTCCAGCGGCGGCTCGAGTGGACGATGCGCGGTGGCGGCACGCCCCTGGCCACCATGGACGCGAGCTCGGCGGTGACGACCACGTTGACCGCGGTAATTGATCGCGACAGTTGGTGCGCCGGCCCGTGGATCGGCAGCAAAAACATGTCGATCGACGCGTACAACAGCACGACCAAGCTCAACACGCGTGCCGACCTCAAGGTCTCCACGATCAACGTCGCGACCAGCGACACCACGCGAACGGTTGTGCTGACCGGCAACGCCGATGACATCACGGCCATCCTGGCGGTCGGGACCAACGGCAGCGGCGTCAACCTCTACTACAAGGGTTGGTTCGGCAACGACGGAACCGGGTTGCGTGGCGTCGCGAACCTATCCACTGGCTCGTATCTCGGCATCTCCGCGGACACCTACCCCGACGTGTGGAACGGCAGCCAAATCACCTGGAGCCCGCAGTACAACAGCGGCGGCACCGAGTTCACGTGGAAGTTGCTGCAGAAGGGGCTCGAACAGGCGGCCGACCGCGGCCTCGAAGGCGATGTCTGCGTCGAGGTGCCGAACCACGTGTGGACCACGCTCAATAGCTCGCTTGACGCGCTGAGGACCTTCGACAGCTCGTTCAGCGTGAGCAAGGTCGAGATGGGCCACGATCAGGACGCCATCACCTACCACGCGATCAGCGGCAAGGCCGCCGTTTACCCCACGCGATACATCAACGACGGCGATGTGCTCGCCTATCCCAACCCCGCGGACGAAGCCGACAGCTTCGTGACGGCATCTCGCATGGGCAGCAGCGACATCGTGACGAACTTCCCGGGCGAGGAGTCCGGGAGGATGTTCAAGCTCCGCGAGAACAAGAACAGCGTGGAATACCGCGCGTTCTCTGACCAATCCTTCTACCTGCCAGCTCCTCGGCAGTGCGTGATCTGGACCTGAAACCCTCCTCTGTAGTGATGGGCCCCGGGGGCGCCTCCTCATCGCCCCCGGGGTCGCAGAACAAGGTGACGCAATGACAGCTCACATGACACTGACCTTCGAGACGCCGGACCGAGCGATCGACACGCTGCGTGACGAGATCGACGTGGCCGACGAGCCGGAGAAGACGCGCCGGGCAATCTCGGAGCTCCACGCGGCGCTGACCGGCACGCGCAGGGGTTACGTGCGCCTGGTGCTTGCCACCGCGGCCGCGAGCCAGACGGTGACATGCGACCAGTCTGCGGCGGTGGATGGCACGGATGACATCACCATCGGCGCGGCGGCGGGCGACACGATCAGCGTCGAGGCGGCCCCGTCCGGCGAGGACGAGATGGACTCGGGCACGACCGATGCCGAGTTCGCGGACAACCTAGCGGTCGCTGTCAATGCGCACAGCGTGATTAGCAAGCTGGTGTATGCGGTGAGCGACGGCGTTTCTGTCGTGACCCTGTACGCGGTGATGCCTGGCCCTGTGGGCAACCTGATCTCCCTGACCGAGACTGGCTCCGGCTTCGTGGTCGGAGCTGCGCTGTTGGCCGGCGGAGCGAGTGACGAGGTGGATGGCTTGGGCTTTGGCTACAACCCCGCGGGCTAGGAATGGTGGAGCGTGTCGACGACGGCGGACAGCCTGATCACAGAGATTTTGGAGGAGTGCCATTGGCCATCTGCCGATGGTGACGCCAAGCTCGGCTATTCAGAGATCCTCCGCTGCGCGGACAAGGTGATCGAGGGCGAGTACTACCCCACGGTCTACAGCATCGACGAGGAGTACTACTCCGCAACGCTCGACTACGCGGTGACGGCTGCCCAGCAGCTGTACCGCCAGCCGAGCCGCAGCATGGGGCCGCTGTCGGACATTGTCCTGGTAGACGCGGACGGCAACGAGACGTCGATCGATATGATCACGTCTCGCGAGCTCGCCTCTCGCAGCTACCAGGCTGACCAACCGGTCAGCACTCCGTCCGGCTACTACTTCTTTTTCCGCGCCGATTTCGTCGGGCTGTTCCCGACCCCGAGCAGCACGGATGGGACCACGCTGCGCATCCGGTACCCGAGGCAGCCGAGCGCACTCACGCTGCTGGCGAACGTCACTACCGTATCGAGCATCGCCCTCGTCGCGACCAACATCCTCGGCGTTGCCGACGACATGAGCTCGGCTTGGTCGAACGGCACACAGCTAGACGTCGTCAACGCCGGCAACAGCTACGCCCCACTGGCTGCGGACTACGACGGCGCGAGCGTTGTCTCCTCGGCGATCACATTCACCGAGACGATGTCCGGGCTCGGGATCGCTGTCGGCGACTACGTCGCGCTCACTGGCGTCACGCCGTTGGTGCCGTTGCCGCGCAACATGCACGCATCGCTGATTCGCAGCGTGGCGCTACGTTGTCTGAGGCGCGCTGGCGAGTTCTCCGAAGCATCGGAGCTCGAACAGGAGCACCGCCGACTGCTAGACAAGGCAACTGACGCCGCCAAGCCGCGAGGCCTGGCTGAGCCCAAGATCGTGCGCGCCAGCAACTCGCCCCTGAGGTCAATTATCAATCGGAGCCGTTGGTGAATGCCGTGCGCCTCGCCCTCACTATCGCCGTCCTTTGCGGGTGCCACGTGTCTGTAGAGACCCATGGCGTGCATGGATTGTGGACGTCGCCGAACCCGCGCCGCAACACTCCGGACGGGGCTCTAAGCGAGGCGAACAACGTCGTATTCCGCCGCCCTGGCATGGCGGAGCCGCGCCCCGGCTTCGAGCTGGGGACGGCCATCTCTGATGCGAGCGCGCCAACAGAGCTGCGCGGACTCATCGCATTCGACGGCTTGCTCCTCAGCATCACGGACGGCGAGACGTTTTGGCCGCCGAGCACGGTCGTCACCGGCAGCGGGGCTACGCTGCAGTGGGACACCGATAGGGGCAACGTGCGCGGTGTTGAGGCGCGCCAGAACCTGTACCTGACGACCACCGACGCCATGCGCGTGCTGAACAGCAGCACGGACGCCACTGCGCCGCAGGCGGGCATCGAGCGTGTCACCATCACGGCGAATCTGAACGGGTCTGCCGCTACCAACATAGCGGCCGAATCTGCCGTCGCGTACGTTGCGGTTACTCGCAGGCGAGACGCTAACGACCTTGTGGTTAGGTCGGCGCCGAGCGGGCGCGTGTCATGTAGCCATACGAGCATGTCAGCCGTGTCGGGGAGCGTCACTATTCGCGTCCACGCGAACGGTGCGCTGGCGGCGGGAGACACGGTAGAGATCTATCGCACCCGGACTGTGCCAAACACGGTGCCTCCTCCGCGCGAGTATTACCTCGCGCTTGAGCACGAGATAGTGGCTGCCGACCTCTCTGCGGGCTTTGTCACCTTGGATGACATTACCGAGGAGACGAGCCTTGGCCTCACTCTGTACACGAACCCGTCTCGCGAGGGCATCGAGCGAGCGAATGTTCGCCCCCCGTCGGCCAAGGACATCGCCCTGTTTCAGGGGTCGATGTTTGCTGCAAATCTCACGTACCCACCTGCCATCGAGCTCAAGTGGTCAACCAGCGGCAACCTGACTGCTATTGCAGATGGCATCGGCTACCGCAACACCACTGGCACCCGGACCAATGCCAGCGCAGACATCACAGGCCTTGCGGACACGACAGGACTGGAAGTCGGCATGCTGCTGGACCAGGACACGAACTGGGGCGGCACGGAGAACGTTCGCATCACGGATATCAATGGCTCCGATGTCACGATGAGCGAGACGTGGAGCGGTAGCACCGACGGCGCTCCTGCTGCCGTCAGGTTTTATGACTCTGTGCGCGTCAAAAGTGCCTCTGAGGACCTCTACTACTACGCGTACCTCCACATCGCAGTGGTCGACGGAATAATCGGCAACACGCTCCTCGGTCCTGCGTTTCGCGCTACCGCATCAACGTCGTCAGAGTTTACTGCCTATGCGATTGGCACCGCCGTATCATTTACCGGCGTGACCCCGGACTTTTTGGCTCGGCACTCCATCGCAGTGGAGGGGCTGCAGCCTGACTCTGAAAGTTTTGAGGTTTTCGCGACCCATGGTGATGAGTACGAGCCTCCTCTGCCCACGCCAGACCAGGCCAACGGCGAGCCCAGTGTGCAAGATGTTTTGATCAACGGCATCGCTTGGAGCAAAGACGAGAAGCCAGAGCATTTCCTGCTCGGCGGACGAAGGTTGGTAGGCAACCAGAATTCACCGGTGCTTCGTGTCATCCCAACGCGGGATGCGGTCTGGGTGCTCAAAGGGAGAGGCGACGGAATCTACCGTCTGAGCGGAGTCAGCGAGCGCACTGGCTGGCGGCTGGATCTGCACGACAGCACCACGTACCTGCTCCACCCAAACCTCGCGGTGGCCTATGGCGACGTAGTCTACGCGTGGACAAACAACGGCCCGATGAGGCTCGGAGACGCTGGGGTCCAGCCGATCGGGGTGGAGATTGAGAACCTCACGCGGAGTCTCGAGACGCTGCTGGACCATGATCAGGACAACTACGCCTTCGCATCCGCGAATCTAAAGGACGGCGAACTCATCTTCGGACTGCCGGACGTGACCAAGTTGGACTCCAGCGCCGTCCCCGCCCAGGTCTTCGTTTTCAACGTGGAGCGAGGGCGCTGGTCCCAATGGTTTAGCGGCGACAGTCTGCACTCGTGCAGCGTCTACAACCCGACAGACCGCATGCTGGCCTTCGGCAATCTCGGGGGGACGGACCCCCGCGTAGAGCGGCCGCCTGGCGACTCATTCGCCAACGCCGATAGAGAGATCGCGACGAACATCACGGGGGTCGCCTCCAACGTGATCAGTTGCGACTCCGTGCCGTCGTACATCACGGCGGGTGCCTTGATTTCTCAGAGCGGCAATGTCGCGATCGTCATCTCCAAGAGCGGCACTGACCTGACAGTCAACGATGCGACCGGGTTCTCCGCTGCAGCTGCCACGTTGTACGAGCACATGACGTCGAGGCTGGCATGGCTGCCTAAGACCGGCGGATCGTCGTCAACGGTGAAGCGCTTCGACTCCGTCTCTCTCGAGTGGGACGACGTATTCGGGCTATACACCTGGGATGTCGAGCTCTCTGGGCAGCCGGGGTCAACTGCCTTGACTCGAACGCCGACGCGCTCCTGGGCGCGCAGCTCGGCTCGTGACGAAACCCGGGCGCACACTGACCGGACGGTCGCGAAGGTGCATCAGCTCTACGTCGCTGTCGAAGTGGCTCAGGCTGATGCGCGCTGGCGGCTGTCTGGGATGAGCGCCTGGTCGAACGTGATCAGCAGGAGGGTATCGCGATGACATTCCCTCGCATGCCCGACCCTGGCGGGGCAACAGCGCTCGCCGCTCTTGCTGAGCGTTTCTATCGCTTCGCCAGCGAGGTCCTCAACTACATGCGCCTTCAGCCGGCGCTCGAGATCAAAACGTTCAGCTCGGTGGGTCATTACCCGATCTACGTGGAGACGCGTGTCGCGCCGGTCGCGGGCGTCATCTGCTGCCGTGCCTACCACGAGCTGCAGGGCGAGCAGACGATAGCGGGGGCTGGGGTGGCGTGGCGCGCTTCTGAAGACACCGAGCAACCCGGCATCGTCATCGACTCGATCGAAGGGGTTTCAGAGTCGGTGGGCACCGCAGGCGAAAACGTCACCGTGACGATCATCATTTTCGGAGAGGTGGCCTAATGGCCTGGTACAACCCGCTGGATTGGGTAGAGGAGGGCTACGACTGGTTGACCGGCTCCGAGGACGCCGAGGAGGCTAAGGGGAAGGACCAGGCGGCTGAGGCCGAATGGCGCGCGCTCCGCGACCGTACGCCGGCCACGCCGTACATCGACCCCGCCGACCTCTACATGTACGAGCGTGGCGAGCAGGTCAACGCGCCGACTGTCGGCTACGGCGCTCCGTCCGAGCGCGGTGGAGGCAGCACTCCTGCCCCAGCCTCGCAGATGGTCCCTGGCGGCGCGCGCACGGTCGCAGGCCCCGGAGCTGGCGCTTCGGCGACGTACAACGGCCCGTCCTACACGCAGGGCGAATTCGTTCCCAGCGGCGGCGGGATGGGGCCAGGGGCGAGCGCATGGACTGGGCTCGAGAGCGCCTACGACAGCCTGGGGCCGAGCGCGTTTTCTGACTCTGAGATGGGCCCGAGTGCATTCCAGGGGTACGAGTCCGAGTTTGCTGGGGCGGGGCCGAGCGCGTTCGACCCGATGGCCTTTGACGCCAGCGCGCTCGAGGGAATGGGGCGCGGCCGCGACTATTTTGGCGGCGTCATGGAGTCCGGCACCGATGCTGTAGCCGAGGCTGAGTACGCGCGACGGCAGCAGCAGGCCGAACAGCTGCGGCGGTCCAACACCGAGGCAGCGCTGTCCGACCTGGAGATGCGCGGTCAGGGCGGCATGGGCAATCGGCTGCTGGCCGAGATGTCCAACAGCCAGGCCATGATCGGCGACGTCTACGGCGCTGGGCTCGATGCCAATGCGATTGCGCAGCAGCGCCGCGACTCTGCTGCCGGCACCTACGCAGACGTTTCGGAGGGCATGGGGCGCGCACAACTCGATGCGGACGCGCTCCGCGCGCGCGGCATGGATGACCACGAGATTGCCCGGATGATGGGGATCGACAGCGCCGAGGAGGCGCGCAGCGCTGGCCTCGACCTCAACAGCACAACGCGGGCCGCTGGACTCGACAGGTTTGCTGTAGAGGGCGCCGCAGGGCGAGACACCGCCGCTGGCGAGCAGGCGGCCGGTGTAGACGCCTTCACGAATGCTGACTGGGACCGGTGGATGGAGGGCCAGCAGATGGAGGGCGACTGGGGCATGGAGGCCGACACGTTCAACGCCAACCGCGTACACTCGACGGATGACGCGAATATCGGAATGTTGAATGAAAATACCGGATGGAACGCGGTTGGCGCTCCACAGCAGCGCTTCGACAATGAGACCACGGTGACGGCCGGCATGACCGACCAGCTCGCCGGGTCGGGGCAGGCGTTGCGAGAAAACGCCGTCTACCCGCTCCAGGACGTGATCCTACCAACTGTCAGCGCGGCAGCAAAGGCCTCGACCGGGAAGTAGAATGGCGATCACCCCCCCAGAAGAGCAGTTTGGCCGGTGGCTCCGGGGCCCCCGCGCCCTTGGCGCGGCTGTGCCGCAGCGTCCGGCTGGGGTGGGGGCGTCCATGCCGCGCAGAGCGCCTGCTGCAGCGGCGATGCCGCAGGTGGGCGGCGTCGAGGCCCCTCGCGTGTCTCCCGCAGACATCATGCGGGAGCAAGAGCCGCCGGAGTCTCCATATGGGCAGCCCGTAGCCCCTGTCGCCGATCCTGAGGCGCCTGACGAGTTGCAGTTCTTCGGGGACGAGGACGGGTCTGCGCCGGTGGAGCGCGACGACAGCGACGTTGACATCGCGTCGATGATTGACGCCATCGCGTCCGGCCTGTCGCAGCACCGCACTGGGCGCCAGTACGATGCTGGGTACTACCAGGGGATCCGCAAGAGCCGCGATGCTGCAGACGAGGAGCGCCAGCAGCAGGCCAAGGCGGAGTCGCAGGCCGACCCCGACAGCGAGGTTAGCGTCAAGGCCAGATCTGCGCTGGGCCCCACGCTGCAGAGCCTCGGCCTGCGACCCGAGGAAATTGCGGCGCTGAGCAAGGCTGACCTCGATCAGCTCGCACAGGGCGGGAATCTGCAGATGAGCCTGGCCAATGCTCGCCAGGCGGCGCAGCAGAGGATCGCTGAGCAGCAGGCGCAGCAGGCCAGCATGTTGGACAAACGTGGCTACGACGAGGGCGAGTTCGACCGCCGAGCGGATCTGCGGCACCAATACAAGGTCGAAGAAAATCGCAATCTCCCAGGCGGGTCGGGCTCCATCACGAAGGCCCAGCGCGCTTCGGGGCTAGCGAGTGCGGCGCGCCAGATGTGGCAGGGAGACCCCGGGACGCTCGCGCAAATTGACGTACTTGAGCAATCCGGCAACCTCAAGGAGCTCAACAGACTGGCGTCTCAGGGCCGCCGCGAGCAAAGCTCGGAAAAACGGCGCTCTCTGTCGGAAAAGCGCCTGACCTTGCGCGAGGAACAGGAGCGAGAGCACCGGGCGCGAGACTACGGCTTGGCGCTGAACAAAAGCGGCATTCCTGGCGCGCGCAAGATCGTTGAGCGCTTACGCTCGGCTATCGCCTCCGCGAAGGAGAAGCAAGGCGGTGAGATTTTCTCTGGTATCGACGAGGTGTCCAGGCGGGTCGGGCTAGACCCGCTCATGGGCGAGACTCAAAAGCGGGTGGTGGAAGACGCTCAGAAGTTACAAAACGTGGAGATCAAAGATCTCTCCGGCGCGGCCGTGACCGCGCTGGAGATGCCGCGGGTCAACAAGGCGATGGGCACTGGCGTCCTCTCTAACGAGGCCGATCTCGAGCGCTTCGTTGATCGTTACGAGGCCGAACTTGATGCTCGGGAGGAGTCGTATCAGAAGGCATTTGGGACCGAGGCTTGGGAGGGCTACCAGCAGGCTCGAACATCGTTTGATGACGAGGAGGATGACGCGTTTGGGTCAGACGTTGACAGAGATTTGGAGGGCTTGTAATGCCGGAAGGCGAATACAGAATCTCTCGCGGCGAAAAGTCCACCACGCGTTTCCTTGACGAGCGCAGGGCCGAGGGCATGCGTCAAAAGGGGTATTCCGTGACCCCGGTTGGCGCGGAGGCAGACGTGTCGGCCTTCGGCGGCTACCAGCCAGTGCAGCAGGACGCGACCCCAGATCTATCGCCTCCGCGCCCTGCGCCGCGGCCTGCATCCGCCAGGCGCCCTGCCCCAGAGCCCCAGGAGAAGGTGTCCATCATGGATGCGGTGGGTCGAGGCGCTCGCGACATGGCGGGGATGAATTTCACCGACGAGGCAGCCGGTTTCGGGGCCTGGCTCAACCCGGCGAGCGACACCCCGCGGGCAACCCGCGGGATAGCCGGCCGCCCGATCGAGACAACCGATTACGACGTCGGCAAGGCGGCGGAAACACAGATGCTCGGCGAGGCCCTGGAGGAGCACCCCAAGTCCTTCCGCACTGGCCAAGCTCTCGGCCTGGCGGCGAGCTTGGCGCTTCCTGGCGGTGCTGCTGCGCAAGGCGCCACCAAGGCGCAAATGGCGGCTCGGGCCATGGGCGCAGGCGCACTCATGGGCGGGACGGCGGCCGCGGGCGCCACGGAGGACCCCTCGGCCTCCGGCCAAGCGTTTGACGTCCTGGGTGGCGCTTTGGGCGGCGCGGCGATCGGCCCGCTGGCGGGCAAGGCGGTTGGCAGCGTTGCAAAGCCGGTTTCCCAGTACCTGGCGGGTCGCTCGGGCCAGGCTGCGACGAAGGCCGAGCAGGCTGCCAACAGGCAGATGCTCGCTGCTGCGGGCGCCGAGCGAGGAGCAATGAGAAAGCTGGCCGCTCGCAAAGGCGGCGTCGATAGGTACGCCACGGGGATGCGCGAGCAGGGCATCGGCAAGGGGATGCCAAAGACTACCGCTGGCATCCGCGATCAGGCTGAAGTCGCGCTTGAGCGGGTGCAGAAACGCAAGACCGAGCTGATAGAGGCCATAGCCCCAGAGGCTACAGTCAGCGGCAAGGACGTCGCTGCGCGAGTGCGCGCGATGTCCAACGCGAGGGGGAAGGGCCCGGCCGGCGCGCAGCGGCGCAAGGAGCTTGAATCCATCGCAAAAGAGTTTGAGGAAATGGGAGACGTTCCTTGGTCGGAAATGAACGCCGAGCGCATGGACTGGGGCAATGCGGTCAACTTCGACAGCCAGACCATCCGGGCCAAGATGAGCAAGCAGGTTTACGGCGAGATCAATGAGGCGATGACTGACGCCGCGGAAGACGTTAGCGCTGGCCTCGGCAGGTCGTGGCGCAAGGCCAACGAGCTGGAGCACGTGGCGCTAAAAGCGATCGAGACGGGTGACAACAAGCTGAGCGCCAGCGGGAACCATTTGCTGTCGCTGTCGACGCTCGGCAACCTGGTTCGAGGGCGGGAGCACTCGGTGGCGGAGAAGGCCCTCGGTGGAGCGGCCAAGGGCCTGCGCGGCTTCGCTCGTCGCGCGGAGGCAGCGCCGGCCAACATGGGCCAGGCTGCCCGGAAGCTGTCCTCTCGCCTCGCTGGCGAGCTCGGCCCAGGCACGGGCGCGCGTCTGATGGGCACAGGAGCCATGGCCGAGGGCGAGCCTGAAGAGACTGCCACGGGTGAGCCTGCCACGGCGGCGGCGATGGCCCTTGAGGACGAGCAGTACGGGGCGCTGCTGAGGTCGCGCACCGACGAGGAGCGCGAGGTGATGGTCAGCGTCCTGTCGCAGACCGATGACGAGTTTCGCAGGCGCCAGCGTCAGCGAGCAGAACAGCAAGAGCAACAATAGGAGACGCGCAATGAGCAGCGTACACATCGAGAAAGAATTCAACACCACTGCGGAGCGCATCGCCTATGTTTTTGGCGCTCAGCACCTCGGGTCGACTGTGGTCGACCTGGAAAACAGCTCGCGCTACGTGGTGACCGCCACCGGCGCGGGAGTGACGTCGATGGCGGCGCTACCAGGGACGTACGGGTACCTCGTGGTCCCCACCAACGCCTGGCGCGAGTGCGACGCCAACGGCGACGTTGGCGCCATCACTGCGAACGGTGGCTTGCTCGCGAGTGACACCACTCCGATCAAGCGCGCTGCCGCTACAACGGAGGACCTCGAGATTGCATGGGTGGCGAGTAACTCCGACATCATCATCGCGGAGATCCCGATCCCCGAGGAGTTCGATGGCACGCAAGATGTTCTCATGCAGGCGCAGGTACAGGCCGGCACGACCGACGCGTTCTCGGCCACCGTCGACACCACATGGGCCGGCGGCACGCTAGTGGTAGACACCCTGTCTGCAGCTGACCTGGTCGCTACGACGCACCAGGCTACGGGGACCATCGCAGCGGCGGATGTCGCTGATACTCCGGACACCGTGACAGTCAAGATCACGCCCGGCGCGCACACCACCGACGCGTGGGTGCTCAAGTCGTTTCGGATGCGCTACGTGCGCACGTCCGGCTGATCAACAACCATGGCTTTGCTGCCCTGACTCGTTCAGGGCAGCAAGCTCGGAGGATGCATGCTCGAGCCCACCGTAAGCGACCCCAAAGAATACCTAGCAGCGACAACGACCACCGCCGCCATAACCAACCCATGGCTGCGGTCGATTGGGCGGACGCGAGTGTCGTTTACCATCACGCTGACAGCTGACACGGGGGCCGCCCGTGTCGGGCAGTTCGTCTTCTATGGCAGCGACGACCCGCAGTGCATAGAGGACAATGCCGCCGGCACGACCGACGCCAAGAAGGCTTTGCTCACTCCGCCGTCGGGTAGCCTTCATGGAAGCGGGGGGGGAGCCACGCTAAACGGCACCGACATCGAAGTGAACGCTACGGCGGGCACCCTCCTGCTGAATTTCGAAAACCCACCTGCCTATATCCGTCTGGACTACACATCGGACTCTGCCGGCGTCGATGGGACAGCACAGGCGTACGTCAGCATGGGCTGATGCTATGGCAGGGCTAGCAGGTGACCTGGCGGACAACGTGGCGCGTCGGTGGTACTACGTCGACAGCTCTTCTGGCAGCGACGCGTCGAACGGTCTATCCCCCGGGACGGCGTTTTCTACGCTCGCCAAGGCGGCCGCCGAAGTCGCCGCTAACGACACAGTCTATCTGGCACGAGGAGGCAAGTGGCGCGAGGAGCTGTCGGCTTGGCCAAAGGGAATCACAGTCCATACCCATGGCAGTGGAGACAGGCCAATCATCGACGGCAGCGACGTCGCAACCAACGGTGATTTTTCGAAGACTGGCGGCCGAACGAACGTCTATGAGATCGAATGGACACACGACTTTGGCGGCACCGAGAAGGTCGCGCATCGCGTATGGGTAGACGACACTCGGCTGAGCCGAGTGAGCGACGTTGCAGCGTGTGACGCGAAGGCCGGCAGTTTCTACGCTGATACTCCGACCGAGGCGGGTCCGGACACTGTCTACGTGCATCCGCCTGGCAGCACCGTACCAGCGAGCGATAGTAAGGTCTACGAGCTCGCCCGGCGGCGTTATTGCCTGCAACTATATGACCACGTCAACCATGCCACTGTGCGCGGCATCCAAGGCCAGCGCAACGCGCATGCTGACGGGGCAGTCTGCGTCGACGGCCACGCGTCTGACTGCCGCGCTGTCGATGGTCGAATCCACAACTTCTTCATACGTGGGTTAGGCGAGGATTTGTACGCGTCCGGCATGGAACCGCCGGACGTGTCTGGCGCGTCGATACCGTTCGTCACGCATCAGAGCGCTAGCGGTGTTAGCCCAAACGGGCGTGACACGATTTTACGACGGTGCACAGCGGACCCATACGATACAGATCTAAGCCCGCTGGGCGGGACAAACGCAGCGAACACTATTGGATTTTACAGCCATACCAACGGTGTCCAGCAGCTTGGAACGGTTCAGTTTGAGGACTGCGATGTGGTAAGTGCATGCCTGACCGCGTACGGAGCAGCTCAAGTTACCAGAGCCGTCTACTACAGATGCGATTGTACCGATGCACGTTACGCGTTCTCTCCCTTTCCGGTGAACGAGCTGGTTATCATCGGCGGCGCCACCGGCGTGATTGGGGCCAACCCCGACTGGATTCACTTCCCCTCGGATTTTGAAGTCCCAAATACGATCATCGCGAGAGGCGCACGTAGCTACAAGACCGGCGGGGGCAAAGGACCAATAAGCATCAACATCGTAGGCACGACCGTGAGCATCACGAGGTGCACGATCGCGACTGACGCCAGCGGTGGCTACAGCTGGCTTGAGAATGGATCCTTTACCTTTTCTAACAATGTGATGTACGGCGTCAACGACTTGACGATGTTGCGCGTAGGTCCGGACTCCGGCGCAGGAGTGTCCTTCACGGCTGACAACAACTGCTACTGGAATGACGGCTATGGCGGGGCCACTTTCCAAGACTACGCGTCGGGCCTCACAAACTACCTGAACATCGCAGACTGGCGCGCGGCAACCGGGCAAGAAGCGAACACCATCGTCGAGGATGCTTTGCTGGCCGACCCTGCGAATGGAGATTTCACAATCGGCAACCCCAACGCGATCGCGCTTGGCGCTGGCGCGCTAGCTGACATCGAAGATGACGCGGTCGCGCAAGCGCTGTGGGAGCAATACAGGCTGGAGAGCGCATGAAACTATCGGGCAACCTAGCAGGGAATCTCGGCGCGCCGGAAGCGCTCTCCCCCCTCGACCAACTTGGAGCGCAGGTTCGCAACCGGTGGAAAGTCTGGGCCGCCGCTGATTCGAACATCACGATTGTCAGCAGCCGCATCCACGTGATCACAGACGTCGGCTCGGTGCCGAGCGATATGACACAGAGCGTCGCTGCCGAGCGCCCAAACCACACCGACAGCGGTGGGCCGAACGACAAGCCGTATTTGTCCCTCACAGGCAACGCGTACTCACTCCCGACAACAGCAGACATTGGTCTAGCGAGCGGCCACCGAAGCGGTGTATTTTGCGTGTTCGCTGGCAATGCCGCAAACAGGTCATGGCTGCAGGCGACCGACGATGACCCGGCGGCGTTTATCCCCCTTGAGCTACGAAGGCTCAGCGGTGGCGAGTTCGGCGCGAACTCATCGTTTGTTGACGCCGCGCAGAATCTCACGATCACTACGCCAGCCTACGACACTGACTGGCACTACAGCAGCTCTCTCTCTCTCTCTACCGGCAACCTGCATAAAATCGACGGTGTCGAGGTGGACCCACAATGGACTGACGACAGCGGATGGAAGCGCGTCCACACGATTAGTTTTGGCACCCACCTCGGCAACACCTCGAGCGGCTACGCGTGCGAGATACTGATCGTGTCCGATGTCGACGCCGCCGCCGAGGCGCTGATAGCCCAGTACATGAGCGAGGAATACGGTCTGTAGGAGATCGGAGGAGGCTGGTATGCGGTTGATCGTGACCCTGTATGCGTTTGTGGTTGGCTGCGCTGGCGGTCCCATTTTCTCCCCCGACGGCAAGATCCGCCACGACCCGGCGCGCTGCTCGCCTGACCTGCAGACGGCGCGCGACATCGCTGCGACCGCCGAACGCGCGTGCAGCTACGAGCGCATGGTGGGCGGCATCGAGGGCGCTGACCAGGCCTGCGACGCGATCGCGGCGATCGGCAAGCCGGGCCGCGACGCTGTCTACTGGGCGCAAACGCAGTGCCCGATCTACCAGCTGTCCCTCGAGGCACTCGACGATGCGGCGCGCCTGGCGGCCATCTCCCGGCGCCTGGCGCTCACTATGGCGCGACTCGAACAGCGTGTCGGCGAGCTAGCGAGCGAGGAGGAGTGATGCCGGGCAAAGTCATCATCCCCCCACCGCCCCCAATCCCCGCCGAGGCATCACCCATAGGGGTGGTGGACGAGCTACCCAAATCGGGTAGTATCTTCGCTAGGGCATGGGCAATGTCCCGGTGGATCGGCCAAATTTTGCAACCGTTGATCGTCGCGGGCCTCCTCGCTGGCATCGCTGTGGCGATCGACACGTGCGACAGCGTGCGCACGCTCGAGGCCCAGGGCAGAGCGCACGAGGCCGCTCTGGGGCGCGTCGACCAGCAGCAGCAGCGTGCCGACGAGCGCCAGGAGAAGGCCGAGGCGCGGCTAGAGCGTGTCGTGGCAGAGATGTCAACGCTAAACGCGCGGTTGGCCAAGCTGCTCGGCATGCTCGAAGGCCGCAGGGAGTAGTCATGCGGCTCACCGTGTGCGATGTGTGCGCCGAGCTACACCGCTACTCGGCGCACGACACCGTCACGGTGGGGGCGCTGCTCCTGAGTCCTGAGACGGGGTGCTCGACCGGCGACGATCTGCAGCTGATTGCCGAGGGGTGGCAGATCGCCGACGGCCGGCACTACTGCCCGGAGCACTACCCGACCGCGCAGCACTCTCGGGTCCGCCTGTCGGCCGTGTGATTCAGCGCCACAGCTCGGCCAGGGCGCCTTGGAGCTGCTCCCCTATCTGCCGTGCGTCGCTCAGCTTTCGACCCAGCCGATCGGGTGTCAGCGCGCGGCGTAGCATGTAGGCCGTCGTGGTCTCGCCCGTAGCCTGGGCGGCAGCCTCGATCATGGTCCACTCGTCATCGGTTGCACGGATCGAGCGCGTGCGTCGAGGGTCCCCGGAGGGAGGCCGCCCACGAGGGGCAGCCTTGGTGCGCTTCGGCATTAGCTCAGCCCTCAACCGGCTCGAGGATGAGCTCGCTGCCCTCGTAGTAGCCAGCGGGGCGTGGCCGGCTCCGCTCACTGTAGGCATCCTGCCAGCGGAGCTCTGGGCGCCCACCGTGGATTTCGTCGCACATCGCGAGAAAATCCTCGAGACTGTCGTAGGGGACGCTCCCGTCGGTGTCGTAGCTGTCGCTGACGCAGCGGAGCTGGGCGGCGGTCATCGTGGTATCGTTTGAGTGAGTCATGGGCTGTCTCCTGTGTCTCTGAGGGCGTCTCGGTTGCCTCCGCGGCGCCCTCTGTATGTCTATAGTAGAGCTCGTCCCCACCACTCGCGCAATACAAAAACGACATTACGCAATACGTTTAGATGTGAGGGACTTACTCGGGCTAGACACACCTCACAAGCACCCACAGCGTCGCCACGAGCACGGCGACCGAAAGCGCCAGCGCCCACGGTGGCGGGTCTGGCGTCGAGTTGTGCCAGTAGCCGCCACCGCTCATCAGCTGTGCCCCCGACCGTCCCGAGTGGCGGCAACAATGGCTCGGCCGATCACCTCGGCGACTTGAGGCACGACGGAGTTTCCGAGCGCGCGGAGCCGGGCCCGGCGTTGATCCAACCCGGAGGGAAGCCCATCAGCCAGGCGACAAAGCGCGGGTTGAGACTCGGGCGACACTCGCCCCCATGCGTGCATGTCATCGGGAGCGGGTGGCCAGTCGCCTCTCCATTCAGCGTGAGCACCCTCTTGCCCCCGCTCACCTGGTACCGATTGCCGCCGTTCGCGTTCGTTGTGGTCGGGGTTGGCCAGCGCTTGATGACTTGCCGAGCGAGGGGAAGCGAGCCCTGTGCGTTCTTCCCCCTTGAGGGCCCCCGAGAGTCGCTGGCCAGAGGCGTCTGCCACCCGCCGCGCGACCACGAAGAGCCGGTCGCGGCGGTGAGGTGCGCCAACGGCGGCAGCTGGTATGCAGTCCCAACAAGCATCGTACCCGAGCGTGGCCAGGTCACCGAGCACGCGGTCGAGACCTCGGTTAGCGAGAGCTGCGACGTTTTCCACGACGATGAACTCGGGTCCCAGTGCGCCAGCGATCCGCGCGTACTCCGCCCAGAGCCCAGAGCGCGCACCTTCAATGCCAGCCCCTGCACCAGCCAAGCTGATGTCCTGGCAGGGGAACCCTCCGCAGATGAGCCACGGGCGCTCGGCGAGCCCATCGATGGCTTGGACTTCGTCATACCGTGTCACCTCCGGCCAATGTGTCTCGAGTACGCGCTGGCAGAACGGGTCGCTCTCGGCCTGCCAGATGACAGGGCCGAGCCCTGCACGCTCGAGGCCGAGCTCCAGCCCGCCAATGCCGCTAAAAAGCGACCCGATGGTTCCATAACTCACGGCCGGCCCCCGCCCACGAGGGGCCGCCTTGGTGCGCTTCGGCATTGCTCAACCCTCAACCGGCTCGAGCAATTGTACGCGGGCTCACGATTGCGACCTACGCGACTGCCGCCCCGGAGCATCAATGCACAGGGAGAAAGGCAAGCAAGCTCCGCAGCAGGGGCACTTGTCGTCCTGCAGCGACCACGCGATCAGCTCGTCAAGCGCGTCCATAGCCGAGTTCAGCGGCTCGTCGAAGCAGAAATCGTACCAGTTCTCTGGAGCGTCGGAGCGGCTGATTCTCTGCCAGTCGGGCTCGTCAGTTTCGGCGATGAGGTAGGTGTGGCCACCGCGCATGTGGGTTGACCGTTCGGGCTCTTCACTCGGCATCGGGTACCTCCTCGGCCACCTTGAAGCTCACCGCCCACACCCACGGGTTATCAGCCCACGCGCGCGCCGGTTTCTTGCCATTGATGCTGTCCCAGAGCCCTCTCCAGGCGCCCCTGTGCGTCAGTTCCGAGGGGGGAGCCTCTGGGATGTAGTCGACGCCTTCCGCAGCGGCATCCTCCTCGCTGATGTCGCGCACGCGTTGGACGCGCACGTCGGTCACCTCGAGCGTGATGCGTGATGCCCATCGGGGCATGTGGATGCTGGAGCGCCACGTTATGGACTTGTGCTCCCAGTTCCAACCGAAGGTGTCCAGCGGAGCCGACAGGGCCCCGCACCCGTATACGCGAGCGGACAGGTCGGCTCGATAGGCAACGTTGGTGGGGTCATCTCTCTCGACGCCGTCCGCCATTGGGTCGCAATAGCTGTGAGTCTCCCGCACCCACAGCCGGTCACCAACGCGCGCCCATGGGCAGCGCGACTCCAAGAGGCGCTCCGTTGAAACGTCGTTCCAAAGCGCGTGCTTGTCGCGAAAATGCCAGTCGTAGCCGCGAGTGGTCGACGGGCCAAACTCGGTCAAGTTGACCACCCTTCGCGTCTGCGTTTTCCGCCCGTCGAGGATGGCGCGCACCATCGGCGCCGAGAAGAGGATCGGCCGTTCGCGCGCTTCACTTGTCATCGGGAACCTCCGCTATCGATGCGAGCACTCGCGCCACGTCCGCGATCCTCATTAGGCTCCGGCGCATCAGGTTGACGTCCCGCTCTTTGAGGCACTCGCACCCGCCGTTGGTGTGCATGCCGCCAGGGGGGCCGAAAACGCATCCCCCATCGCTGCAGCCAGCGCCGGGGTGCCTGCGGGAGGCAATGCGTCGCATGAGCTGCTTGCTAGTCACCATCGGGAGCCCCCGGGAACATGTCTCTTCTTGGGCGTCGGCGGGGCCCTCATGTCGAGCGCCTTGGCAGCGACCGCTATCGCTACCCAGTTCGCCGCAGTGACCTTGCCGCCCTCGTACGCCCTCAGTACGGTGCGCGGGTCCAGCTTGGCGTGGCCGGCGATCTTCAGGCGGTCCCATTCATCCATGGGCGCAACAATGCGCAACGCTGCGCAGAGAGTCAATGGCCAAGCTTGAGTTTCTTTCCGACGCCCGAGACGAGCTGGGGAGCTGGGGAGGTGGCAGGCGGGAGCAAGCCGCACGACTCCGCGCGCGCCTGCGTTAGCTGCCCGCGTTCGACGGCGCCTCGAAGCGCGTCATGCCGTCCCAACACGGACGTCCCCAGGCTCACCGTCCAGCACGCCTTGTCCCCCCGCTCGATCGCCTCCTGGACGAGGCGCCTGTAGGTCTCCCGGAACGCCATCCGAGCGGCCACAGCGTCGCCTTCGGCGAGGAGCGGTGCGGCCATGCCGTACGCATGTGCCGATTGCTCGCTCCAGATTACCGTCTGTGCCTCGTCCCGAGGACACTGGGCCCACGCTTCCTCCGCTCCAGGGAAGCCGTTAGGGAGGCGCTGGAGCACTGCGGCGAGGGTGAGGCGCCCAGACAGGTCTCGCATGCACCGATCGAGCGCTGTCCCGACTGCCGCGTGGTCCTCAGCGACCAGCCTGCGAGCCATGCTCTTCGCGGCGGCGGGCGACAGCTCGTGCCCAATGACCTCGGCCGTCACAACCAGTGCGGCGGCGAGCTGGGAGAGGTTCATGACAGCGCCGCCTTCGCATTCGCCTCGTCTTCGGCCCGCAATTCCGCAAACATCTGCTCGTAGGCATCGGCGCGCCCGGCCTTCCGATCGCCCTCGCGCGCCCCATGCGCCGTGCCACGCCGGCCGGTCACGAGCTCGGTGCGCATCTTCTCCGCGTCTTGCAGCAGGCAGCCCACGCTGTGCCCCGCCGCCACGTAGCGCGAGTTATTGCTGCGCACGTAGGCCTCTGCGATCATCGGGGCTTCGAGCACGGGCACCCGCTGGACGAAGCTCGCTAGCTGACCACGAACCTTCGCGTTGCTCACCGGCTTGACGCTGTAGCGCTCCTCGTAGGCGTTCGAGTATGAGCTCCACACGTCGGCGGTCGGCGGTCGCGGCTTGGTGAGCCCTCGCGGTCGGCCAGGCTTCTTCGCCGCTGGCGGCGTCGTGGCGATGTCCACGGCGCTATCACCCGAAGGGTGATGGGTAGGGCCGGGCCGGGTAGGGCCGGGCCGGGTAGGGAGTTCAACGACTCCGCAACCACTTGGTTCAGGAGCTACCGAAGCACCTGCTTCGGGTTTGGTTCGTCGGGACTCGCCGCTCGCACGGCCTCCGGCCTTCCCTGCAGCAGACTTCGCCGCTCTACTGGCCAGCACCTCGGCCTTGGTTGGGTTGCAATCTGCCCAGTTGTGGAAAACGTAACCATCTTCGCTATTTATCCACAAGCCAGCGTCGAGTAGCTCGCATGCATGCCGGGGCTTTGCCCCCCAAATCGCCAGCATTTTCCTCGGCACTAAACCGTCGGTAAGGTGCTGTGCGCACCATGACCCAGCCGAGGCCCAAAGCCCTCTGGCGGCGAGTGATACGCCGACCGTTTTTGGGTGCGAATGCCACCCATCATCAACACGAAACCACGTCATTGCTGATCGCTCCGCGAGCATTCTGCGCTCACTTTCTGGTAGATTTCGGGACGGGCGTCGCCGTGGCAGAGTCTGGAGATGTACCCAGAGTTGACATTATACCGCCGAGCTAGGGCTGACTGCGTCTCCCCGTGGACGTGAAAACCGCGGACGATGGCCTCTGCATCGCGCGGTGACAATTTTCGATGCTTCTGCTTTTGCCTCATCGTCTGACTATGGCGCCGCAGGCAGGACGGATCAACCCCCGCGTGGCGAACGACACGCCCATGTCATATCTCATCCCCCCATACATCCCAGCCTGGGGCGCTCCCGCGGGCGAAAAGCTCTAGCCTGCGCTGCGCGGGGAACATCCGCTCGATGCGCGCACGCGCCTCTGCCGGCTTCGAGCTGTGCTCCCCGCGCAGCTCTGAGATCAGCTGTCGCTCGTTGCGCGATCCCCTCGGCTGCGGGATGCGGCCCCACTTGCCCACGAGGCACAGCTCGACCTGCGACATCGTGTAGTAGCCTGGGTTAGTTCGCTGCTTGTCCCACGCGAATGCGACCGTGGCATAGGTGCACCCCCAGGCAGACATGACGGCCAGGCCGTCTGGCAGACAGGGGGACGTGACCCAGAGGAACAGGAGCGCATCGTCAGCGGCACACGCCCCAACGGACAGCGCGCCGAGCTCTGCCACCGTGAGCGTCTCGTAGTGCTGCACAGCGCCGCCAGTGTCGACGCCCACATCGCCAGCGAATCCGAATTGCCTACGGCCGCGGTAGTGCCAGGGCGGATCGGCATAGATGATGTCGTACGGGCCGGTTGGCAGCGGCGTCATGGCCGGCGCTCCGCGGCGAGTTGTCGGCCGAGGATTTCGTCCGCCTCGACCAATGCCGATACCCTGCACGACAGCGGGCGCGTGTACTCGGTTCGCTGTCCTCCGCTCGACACACGGGCTCGCCACTGCCCGTCGCGCGTGCGGTAGAGCATGATGTCAGCGGTCATCGTCGCTCCCCCATCTCGGAGCTCTCGCCGACTGGGATGCCAGCGTACGAGGCGCAGTCCAGGCAGTAGCCGTCTGCCTCGATCGTGCGGGTCATTGAGAACGGAGCCAGGCACAGACGGCAGTGCGTGGGCTGCGCCGGCCTGGCTGGTAGCAGCGGCGCCTCAGCCACGATCCCACCTATCGATCGCCACAGCCCCCTTCGAGAGCGAGTGGAGGAGCTGTGCGAGATGCAGGGAGGGGGACGCGTGAGCGTTGGTTTCGAGCATGCCCACGTAGGCCCTCGAGACGCCCAGCCCCTGCGCTAGGTCGTTCCGCGACCACTCTTTCGACAGGCGCCACTCTCTCAAGAGCTGCCCGGGGGTTTTCGTTTTCTTCATGGGGGCCAAGTTAGCGCAAATGTCGTTTGTCGGCAAACAGCGCTTGCGCTTCTCCGCGGCGTGTGCAAATAACACTTGTACGAGGTCGCGACGGGACGCGGCCAAGGGAGACGACATGACAATGACAATGAACGCAACCCACGCACAGATACTCGTCCTGGCTGCAGAGGCCGGCATCCTCGCCCGCCGAAAGTCCAACGCCGTGCCAGTTGAGAGCCATTGGCTGGGGCTGCTGCCATTTTTCGCCGACCTACCAGGCGTCGGCCAACAAGAAATTGCAGAGGCGAAAGAGACATTCCTCCGCGCGCTGGATGGCTGCCTATCGGTGTCCCACTGCAGCGGCGGGTGGCCCGCAGAGGCGGCCTCCCTCGACGCCACCCTCTTCGCCGCCATCCCCGCCATCGACGCCGCCACCGCCACCGTCACCCCGCTGGCTGGCGGCGGGGTTACCTACGAACCTCTGCGGGCCACCCCCGAAGCGGCCACCGACGACGCCACCGCGGGACGCGACCGCATCACCACCGGCCTAAAGGTGCGGCTCGCTGATTGGAGCAGTGGAGTGGTCGTTGAAGACGAGCACGAAGTCTTTGCCACCGTCCTCTGGGACGACAGTGGTCTAGTGAGTGATATCCCAAGAGATCAGCTGACCGTCATACCGGAGGAGCTGTGATGATCACGCTATCCGACATCCACGCGGAGCTCGACCGCCGAGGCTCCTGCTGCGAGGACACTCCGAGCAAGCTCGACTGGGAGAACGCGATCGAGCACCTCACCGGAGCAGCCATGACGAGCAACGAATGTCTTGACCAGCTCGACGACGATGCATGGGATTACGTGCGCAACGATCTCGTGCCGAGGACGCCAGACGTCGAGGCGGTATCGTGAAGCGCGCGAGTGAGTGCATGGGGTGCGGCACATCGGCAGGGTGCGCCCCCAACCCGTTCAACCGGATCCTGTGCCCGGCGTGCATGAGTGATGAGCGGACGCAGGGGATGGTCGACGAGGACCCGTTTAGTGGCACGCGCCGCCGCGGCTCGGAACTCGAGAGCGAGGCGGCGGGCGAGCACCTGCGACCACTGAGTTCGACCACGAGGAGCATCCCGCCTGCCAACGCGCCGCCGGATGCTCGGGCGACTGTGAGGCCTGGGCCTCCGCTACTCAACCGGAGGTTTCGGGCGTGACAGCCCGCGTCTACAAGTTTCCATCACGCTCGGCGGTCCCGACAGCCGCCGAGCGTGACTCGGCCACTGCACCCGGGGGGGCTTCGTCCCCCTTGGCCTCTCCGGGTGCAGGGCCACTCTCTCTCGAGTTCCGGCTACGGCGCTCCGTCCGAGCGCTGACTGCCGGCGGTGGACTGCGGTGCACGTGCCACCGGCCGATCACTGCGGACAACCGGCACGTGAGCGTCGAGACTGGGGCGCAGTACTGCTGCGCCGACTGCAAGATTTTTTCGGAGGATGTGTGATGAGCGCACAAGACAAAATCGACGCGGCAGCTAACAGCACGCAGCTGGCGAAGAGGGGGCTCCTGAACGAGCTGTATGCTCCTGCTCGTCTGGCAACGGTCGCCCGCGCACTGCCTCTCGTCGGGTTGAGCGAGGAGGAGCGGCAGGGGGTAGCGTCCCGCATGGTCCAGGTGGCCTACACGGCCGCGAACAAAAACCCTGCGCTCATGCGATGCACGCCCGCCAGCATCATTGCCAGCGTTGTCGAGGCTGCGCAGCTCGGCCTAAGTGTCGATGGTGTCCTCGGCCATTCGTATCTAGTGCCGTACAGCGGTCGTGCCACCTTGCAGGTTGGCTATCGCGGCATGATCCATATGGCCTACAAGTCCGGGTCCGTAGAGAGGATCACGGCCGACGTGGTCTATGAGGGCGACATGTTCGACTACCAGGAGGGAACTGGCGCGTTTCTTCACCATCGACGCCCGCTGGACGCCGAAGAGGATGGTAGGACTATCGGCGCGTTCGCCTTGTGTCGGCTCAAAGGGGCATCGTCGGACTTGTTCCGGGTGCTGCCGCTGCGGCAGATCGAGAGGCATCGCAAGCGCTCGAAGTCTGGCAATACCGGCCCGTGGAAAACGGATTACGACGCGATGGCGATGAAGACGGCTATTCGTATGCTGGCCAAGCTGTTGCCAGCAGAGTCTCTGCAGCGCGTAGCAGCCGGCGACGAACAGCGAGAGCAGGGCATTCGAGCCAGCCTCGTGTCACCAGAGCAAGCGATCGGAGCGGAGGAGGAGAGCGATGCCGAGAATTGTGTACAAGGCAGCTGACGGCAAGCGTGTGCCAAGCGTGTCGACTATACTGAGTCAGCTGGGATGGTCAAAGGACGGCCTCGTCTACTGGGCCAACTCTGTGGGTCTCGACGGCATGACGCTCGACGAAGCGCGGGAGCGCGTCACTGGTCCTGGCACCATCGCGCACGCCATGATCGAGGCTGACACCAAGGGAGAAGCGCTCGACACATCGAAGGTAGCGAATGACGTGCTCACAGAGGCACGCCAGTCCTTCGACAATTACCTGGCGTGGAAGGCTGCGAACGTGGTCGAGGTGCTGAGCTCGGAGGGCTCGCTAGTGAGCGAAGAGCTGCGATTCGGAGGCACGCACGACCTCGTATACATCGGCCGATCTGGCAAGGTTTGCATGCTAGACGCCAAGACCGGCAATGGGGTGTATGGGGACCACATGGTGCAAGTGGCCGGCTACGGCATGCTGTGGAACGAGAACGAGGGCCCCGCCAAGCAGCGCTTCGTCGACCGCTACGAGGTGCTACGCGTCCACAAGGACAACGCTGCGCAGAGCTGGCACTCGGTGAGTGCAGAGAGCATGGGAGCGCCTACGGAAGCGTTCAAGCTGGCGCGGCGCCTGTACGACCTGCAGAAGCCGATCAAGAAGCTCGTATCATGACGCGCGAGTGGAGAGCTGCGATCCTGAGGGCGATTGCCGGAAACCCGCAGAAGGTTCCACGAGATGAGGACAGGGGACGATAGATGAAAAAGAAGACGAAATTGTACGAATTGACAGACGAGCACCGCGCCCAGCTCAAGCCGTGGGCGGACAAATGGATCGCTAACGCTGTGCGCACGGGCCCGTACACACAGCAGGAACTGGACGATCTGCCTGGAGTGATCGAGGGGCTATACCGGTCGGCGGGTCTCGCCCCGCCACCTCGCAGCCGCATCATAGTCTGCCCTGACCCGGTATGCGCAGCGTTTGCCTGGGGGTTTGCGTCTGCGATCTGGCGTCGGCGTTCGCAGACTGCCACCGCCACCCACG
>Ga0255053_10000129_pt1 | contig 37648 bp, 33 predicted proteins | sample JV7_2_22_MG_FD_188635 | JGI IMG/M metagenome (GOLD analysis project Ga0255053, IMG submission 188635) | Seawater microbial communities from Jervis Inlet, British Columbia, Canada - JV7_2_22 | ecosystem: Environmental > Aquatic > Marine > Inlet | place: Canada: British Columbia | collected... | reverse complement strand
CCTCGAACCCTTTCATAAACGCATAAAGAATATGAAGCATATAATTACATTAATAGCGTTAACATTTGTTATTTGCACAACTGAGGCCCACGCCCACAGGCTTGAGCCTGCCTATCTGGAGATCAACGAACAGAGTGCGGGTAAGTTCAGCATCTTATGGAAAAGGCCCTTTGTAGCCGGCAGGCCGATGAATATTTACCCGCAGTTGCCTGCAGACTGCAGCAATATCACGGAACCGGCTGTTCAGTCACTGGCAAGCGGAGCAGTGGAACGCTGGTTGGTTGATTGCGGCAGCAGCGGTATTATCAATGAAACCATTGTTATTGATGGTCTGCCTTTAACGCAGACAGACACGCTTTTGAGAATTCAGTTAATTGACGGCAGCATGCACACAACTGTACTGCGCCCTGATTCTCCCTCGTTTGTTGTACCGGAAAAAGCATCAAGATTCAAGGTTGCAGGTTCATATCTAGTTCTCGGTATAGAGCACATCCTTGGAGGATTTGATCATCTGTTGTTCGTGCTTGGACTGTTGCTGATAGTCAGAAGCACCAGGCTTTTGATAAAGACCATCACAGCATTTACTCTGGCGCACAGTGTGACACTCGCCATGGCAACCCTCGGGTTTGTCCATGTACCTCAGGCGCCTGTAGAGTCGGTTATAGCGCTCAGTATTATTTTCCTAGCTTCAGAGTTAGCCAAGCAGCACAGGGGAGAGACAGGTTTAACGACAAAAGCCCCCTGGCTTGTTGCACTCACTTTCGGCCTTCTGCATGGTTTTGGTTTTGCAGGAGCGCTAACAGAGGTCGGACTTCCTCAGTCGGACATACCGCTTGCGCTCCTCTTTTTTAACGTTGGTGTTGAGGTCGGACAGCTTATGTTTGTATCAGGAGTGGTTTTAGTTATATGGATGATCAATAAAATGAAATTCAGATGGCCCGTCTGGGTGGAGCAAGCGCCTGCTTATGTGATCGGTTCGCTGGCAGCATTCTGGTTTATACAGAGGACGGTGTCGTTCTGGTAATGGATAGGAAACGAATGTCAAATATAGTTGTCATTCCCGTGAAGGCGGGAATCCAGAAACTGTAAAACTCTGGATTCCGCATCAAGTGCGGAATGACAAATAAAGGGAGGAAAGATCATGAAAAAACGATTCATCTTATTCACCTTAATCATTGCAGTAATAGGGCTATTCTTGTCCGGTCAGGTTATGGCGCAGGATGCACCGTCTCCATCTAAAGAAAAGGTGGAATATTCACCTTACCCAGATAAGACATTTCCTAACAATGTTTATTTCGGTGATACCCATTTGCACACTTCTTATTCTACTGATGCTGGTATGGTCGGAAATATCCGCGGGCCAGAGGAGGCTTATCGTATCTCTAGGGGTGAGATTATCACTTCAAGTCATGGCTTGAAGGTGAAACTCTCGCGTCCGCTGGATTTCTTGGTGATCTCGGATCATGCAGAGAATCTTGGTCTTGCATCAGCCATTGGTGAATCCAATGAAGCATTGCTGAAGAATGAATGGGGAAAAGCTATTCACGATAAAGTGAAGGCTGGGGATCCTCTCGGGGCTTTTGATATGTGGATAAAGCAAGTCAATGCAAAAGAAGATAAATTGGCTGGCTCCGCTATGGCATCCACCTATTGGAACCGATCCAACGAGATGGCTGAAAAGTACAATGAGCCTGGTTTGTTCACGGCCTTTATTGGTTTCGAATGGACATCTATGCCAAATGGTAACAACCTTCACCGTAATTTGGTTTTTAGGGATAATTCGGAAAAGACCGGACAGATCCTGCCTATCTCATCATACGACACGACCGACCCTGAAGACTTGTGGGAGTACATGGCCGAGTATGAAAAGAACACGGGTGGGAAAGTCTTGGCCATTCCTCACAACGGAAACATTTCAAATGGTCTCATGTTCGATGATGTGACGTTGACGACTAAAAAACCTATTGATCGTGATTATGCTGAGCGTCGCATGAAGTGGGAGCCACTTTATGAAGTGACTCAAATTAAAGGCGATGGTGAAGCACATCCTGCCTTATCCACTAATGACGAATTTGCTGATTTCTATACCTGGGATACTGGCACATTAGGCCCTGAAAGCACCACACCTGATATGTGGCCAAGATCATATGCAAGAGAAGCACTTAAACGTGGCTTAGTTTATGAAGAAAAATTGGGTGTAAATCCATTCAAGTTCGGTATGGTCGGATCAACAGATTCGCATACCTCTATCCCTGCCACCGAGGAAGACAATTTCTTTGGAAAACTCAGCATAGTTGAACCAAGTGCTCATCCTGATCGTTTCGAAGAGACTGTAACAGCACGGGAGAACCCTGATGCATCACAACGCATCTATCATTGGCAAGCTGCCTCTAGTGGATTAGCTGCAGTGTGGTCCCGTGAAAATACTCGTGAAGCATTATGGGATTCAATGTCACGTAAAGAAGTTTATGCCACTACCGGAACAAGAATGTTGGTGAGAGTATTTGCTGGTTGGGATTATCAAAAAGACGACCTAAACCGTTCCGATTTTGCTGAATATGGGTATGACAATGGTGTTCCCATGGGTGGTGATTTGAGTTCTGCTCCCGAAGATAAAGCGCCAACGTTTCTTGTTAGATCTGTTAGAGATGCTGATGGAGCTAATCTTGACCGTGTGCAAATTATAAAAGGCTGGGTTGATAAAGAAGGTGAGACACAAGAAAAGGTTTATGATGTGGCTGTTTCAGATGCACGTAAGCCACTTGAGAATGGAAAGTATCCTCCAGTAGGCAATACGGTCAATTTAAAAGACGTTACCTACACCAATGCGATAGGTGATCCGATTCTTGAAGCTTTTTGGCAAGACCCGGATTTTGACCCTAAACAGCGCGCATTTTATTATGTTCGGGCTATTGAAATTCCAACACCGTCATGGTTGGCATATGATCTAAAAGTATTTGGAGGCAAGATGCCAGAGGGCGCGACAAATTCTAATTTAGTTCTTCAGGAACGTGCTTACAGTTCACCAATTTGGTATACGCCATAAGCTTAAAGGTTGAAGGTAAAGGAAAAGGAGAAGAAAATGAAAAAATTGTTATTAGCCGTATTGGTTGTATTGACCCTCGCTACATTTGCTTATGCAGTGGATAATCCGACGAAGCATGACGAGGAACAAGTCTCCAAGAATTTCGACAAAGCCGGTTATTCGCCTTATGCGGGCCGAAACTTTCCGACCCAGGTCTTTTTCGGTGACACCCACCTGCATACAGCGGCATCTGGCGATGCGTTTGGATTTGGCAACAAGATAAATGATGAAGAGGCTTTAAAGTTTGCCAGGGGCGATGAAATCACGTCAGCTGGCACCCTGCGCGTAAAGCTGTCACGCCCACTGGACTTCCTCGTGGTGGCGGATCATGCTGTGGCCTATGGCGCGATGTTAGAGGTGTTCCAAGGCAACCCTTCGTTAATGGGTAATCCGAAGTTAAAACGCTGGAACGAGATGTTGAGAGCTGGCGGCGAAATGTCATTTAAGGCGGTCATGGAGATGATTCAAAGCGTCTCCGACAAATCGTTACCGCCTGAGCTATTGGGGAAAAAGTTGTTTCGTTCAGTGTGGGAAAAGCACACGGCGGTCGTTGATCGCTACAACGATCCTGGAAAATTCACTGCGTTTCAAGGCTACGAGTGGACGTCGCACCCGGGGGGCAATAATCTGCATCGAGTGGTTATTTTCCAGGACGCGAAGGAGAGGGTCAATCGGGTTCTACCTTTCTCGTCATTCAACAGTGAGAATCCCGAGGATCTCTGGGAGTGGATGCGGGCCTATGAGGAAAAGACCAGTGGGTCAATCCTGGCGATTCCACACAACGGGAACCTCAGTAGCGGAACCATGTTCCATGTTGAGACATTCAAAGGTAAGCAGCTCAGTAAAGCCTATGCGGAATCACGTATGCGCTGGGAGCCGCTTTATGAGGTGACCCAGATGAAGGGCGATGGTGAGGCCCACCCGTTTCTTTCGACGGATGATGAATTCGCTGACTATGAAACATGGGATAAAGGCAATCTTGATTTGAGCGTATTGAAGAAAAACTCGATGCTCGCTGGTGAATATGCTCGCTCTGGATTGAAGCGAGGTCTAGAGTTTGATCAAAAACTCGGAGCTAATCCCTTCAAGTTCGGCATGATAGGTTCTACCGACTCTCATACTTCACTAACGACAGCCGCTGAAGAGAACTTCTTTGGCAAACATTCTGGCAAAGAACCAACAGCACATCGCTGGAATCATCCAATTTTTGATTTCAATGGCGTACAAGTCATGGGCTGGCAGCAAGCTGCATCCGGGTACGCAGCCGTCTGGGCCACTGAAAATACTCGCGAGGCAATCTTCGATGCTATGCAGCGCAAAGAAACTTATGCAACAACGGGATCACGAATGACCGTTCGTTTCTTTGGCGGTTGGGACTTTGTAGCCGAAGATGCAAGCAGCCGGTTACCTGCTGATGCGGGTTACAGAAAAGGCGTGCCCATGGGCGGAGACCTTGTGAACGCCCCACAAGGCAAGTCACCGACCTTCCTGGTAGGTGCCATGAAGGACCCTATCAACGGCAATCTGGATCGCATCCAAATCGTCAAGGGCTGGCTGGATACCGAAAACAAACTTCAGGAAAAAGTCTACGACGTCGTCTGGTCTGGTGACAGGAAACCTGGTGCGGACGGCAAAATTCCTTTGGTTGGTAATACTGTTGATGTCGAAAATACAACATGGACCAATACAATTGGCTCCCCTGAATTGATCACTGTCTGGAAGGATCCGGATTTCGATGCGAAAGAACGAGCCTTCTACTATGCTCGTGTCATAGAGATTCCGACACCTCGATGGACTGCATATGATGCCAAGCGCTTTGGCGTCGAAATGAGTAGTGAAGTACCTATGACTACACAGGAACGAGCCTATACATCACCGATTTGGTATACGCCGTGAGGGAATAAGATTGGGGTATTGGAGTACTGGAGTAATGGAGTAATGGTTTTTACTGTTACTCCAGCTCTCCATAATTCCAGTTGATTTATAAAATAGGAGGAAGCACATGAAAATAATATTGAAAGTTTTAGTTGTTGCATTGGCCATTGTCTGTGCTGCAACTGTTAGCCATGCAGCAGAGAAACCGAATGTCGTTATCATGTTGGCTGATAATCTCGGATTTGGTGATCTGTCTAGTTACAACGGCGGAACACGGGGTGGCATGCGAACTCCAAACATCGATCGACTGGCTTCAAAAGGGATGCGTTTCACCCAGTTTCTCGTCGAGCCTGGTTGTACTCCATCGAGAGCCGCCTTGATGACAGGACAGTATTCCATTCGCAATGGTATGTCTCTTATTATTGTTCCTGGTGCGGCCGGTGGATTGGATAAAGGTGATTTTACGTTAGGCAAACTTTTTAAATCTGCCGGATATAATACTGCATACGTGGGCAAGTGGCATTTAGGTCCCGAATCAAAAAGCCAGCCTCAGAACCAAGGGTTTGATCAATGGCTGGTAGGTTTTAAAGGGACAACGGATCAGGTTGTCTACGCTGAAAATATGAAAACCTTCGGCGCTCCGGAAGCATTTCAAAAAGCACTCACACCTAAGATTCTGAAAGCAAAAGGACCGGGGGAAGCCAGTGAAGTTAGAGATTATGATTTTGAGTATCGCAAAAAGATTGAGGGAGTTATCGCCCGGAAGGCTGTAGATTACATAAAGGATTCTGCCAAAAAGAAGAAACCTTTCTTTTTGATGGTTGGTTTTACACGTCCACATTTTCCTAATGATGTCTCACCGGAGTTCAAAGGAAAATCCGGTGCAGGCAAGTATGGAGACAGTGTCGTTGAACTGGATTTCCGTACGGGTGAAATCTTGCAGGCTATCGAAGGCGCGGGGATTGAAGGTAATACTATAGTCGTGTGGATTTCGGATAATGGCGCAACAGTAACGGGCACGGCCATTGATGAGATACACCAGGGTGATAATGGACCTTTTAGAGGGGAACTTGGGGATGCCTATGAGGGTTCTATTCGTACAGCAGGTATGATCAAGTGGCCTGGAAATATTAAGCCCTCTATTTCCAATGAAATGTTTTCTATTCATGATTTCTTGCCCACCTTTGCCAATATTATCAATGTTAAAGCGCCAAAAGATCGCCCCATAGATGGTGTCGATCAGACAGATTTTCTATTAGGCAAACAGAAAAAATCCAATCGAAATAGTTTGATAACCTTCATTGGTGATCGTATTGCCGCAGTTCGTTGGAACCAATTTCGAATTTATCCAATGAAGATCAATATGACCGGTAATAACCCTGAAGTAGGTGGATATTTGGGAACAGTGACCGAGACCGCAGGTTTTCCGCAAATTTTTAATATCGAAGCCGATCCAAAGGAGAGAGTTGATATTGCTCCAACCGGTGGCGGGTGGATTATGGGTCCATACATGCAAACTGTCATGAAGTATAAAGCCACTTTAAAAGATCATCCAAATCCACCAGCGCCTAATGTAACTAAATATTAAATATAAGGAGGAAGCATATGAAAAATATTTTAAAAGTTATGCTTATCGCATTAGCGATAACTTTTACTGTTGCCCATGCAGCAGATGCAGCAGAAAAACCCAATGTCGTTATCATGATGGTTGACAACCTCGGCTGGGGTGAGATCGGCACATATGGCGGCGGAATCCTGAGAGGAGCTGAAACACCAAGGCTTGACACATTGGCAGAGGAAGGCCTGAAGCTTCTCAATTTCAATGTCGAACCGCAATGTACACCAAGCCGCTCAGCATTCATGACCGGTCGACATCCAATACGTTCCGGTACGACCAAAGTCGTATGGGGCATGCTTTACGGGATGACTCAATGGGAAGTGACAATGGCTGAGTTGTTTAAAGGTGTCGGGTATGCAACAGGTATGTTTGGCAAATGGCATTTAGGTAATACACCCGGACGATTCCCTACTGATCAGGGATTTGATGAATGGTATGGGATACCTGACAGCACAGACGAAGTGATGTATCCGACGAGTGTTCATTACGATCCTTTGGAAACAAAAATGTCTTCTATTTACGAAAAGAAAGATGGTGGACAGCTAAAAGCGTTGAAGTCTTATACTATTGCGGACAGGCCATTAATAGATACTGAGATCACCAAACGAACGATAGATTTTATCAAGAGAAAAACTAAAAAAGGTGAACCATTTTTTACCTTTGTTCCATTTACATTGCCTCATCTCCCGGTGTTGCCGCATCCTGACTTTGCAGGTAAAACAGGCAATGGGAATTATGCTGATGTTCTGGTTGAGATAGACACTCATGCCGGAGAGATCATGGATGCCATCAAAAAGCTGGGTATCGAAGACAACACGATCGTTATATGGACCAGTGATAATGGACCCGAGCAGATTGAAGGCGCCCACGGGACGGCCGGATTCTGGAGAGGTAACTATTTCACAGCTCTTGAAGGGTCACTTCGTACATCCTTTCTGATCAAATGGCCGGGCAGGATTCCGGCGGGGAGCATTAGTAATGAGATTGTTCATATATCGGACCTGCTGCCCACTCTAGCTACGGTTGCGGGGTACGAGATCCCTAATGACAGAATGATCGACGGCATTGACCAGATTGATCACCTTTTAGGAAAACAGGAGAAATCAAATCGTGAGGGATTCCCTGTCTTCAATGGGGATGATCTTTTTGCATATAAATACCGCAACTATAAAATGCATTTCATTCAGCTTGATTCCATGTTTGCAGCTCCGAAAAAGCTTAATATGCCTCAGATGTTTAACTTGCTTCAAGATCCAAAGGAACTTTATCCTCTTGACAAAATAGATGTGGCTGAAGCGTGGTTTATGGCGCCGGTTTTAAAAAGAGTTGTAGAATTTAAAAAATCATTAGCGCAAGAACCTCCGATCAGGCTCGGTACCCCTGATCCATATGTGCCGGGGAAAAGATAAAAAAAGAGAATGACGAATAACGATTTACGAGTGACGAAGTTCGAAGTAAAAAACTTTATCATTCGTTTGTTCCATTGTTAGGCATTCCTCAATTTTATTAATTTTAATATTATTTGTTGATAAGAGGAGGAAAGTTCATGAACAAAGTGCATCGGTACATAGTATTGTTGTTACTTCTTATTGCATGTTTTACTCCAGCGGCTTCTGCTGGAGAATTAGGTCATTATATGCCGGGAGTCGCTAGTATTCGTGATTTTGTAGTGCCCCAGGAACCGGGTTTCTACTATGCTCAATATAACCTTTACTATACTACCGATACGTATAAAGACAGAAATGGCAATTCCGTTGACTCACTTACTATCGGCCCTGTCACACTTGATATTGAGGCGAATATAAACGCTATCGGGATTCAGCCGACCTTTATTTGGGCCACGGATTGGGGAGTATGGGGCGCAGTTTATTCACCCTATATAGGATTACCGATTGCAAACACCAGTGTTCAGGCATCCTTAAGCACTCAAACCCGTTTTGGCCGAAGCACTGATGAAGATCAATGGGGTCTGGGGGATATTTACATAAAACCGATCTGGCTTGGCTGGAATTCCAATCACTACGGGATATCAGCGGGATACGGTCTTTACATCCCAACGGGCAGATTTGATGACGGCGATGTGGACAATACGGGCCTTGGCTTCTGGACCCATGAGTTCCAGGTCGGTGTGACGTGGTATCCTTGGGAGCACCAGGGGACCGCAATAATGCTGAACGGGACATATGAAATTCATCATGAAAAAGATGGTGCAGACATTACTCCGGGTGACCGTTTCTCTCTGGAATGGGGAGTTAGCCAGTATCTGCCGCTGAATAAGGAGCAGACCCTTCTCGCTGAATTGGGAGCGAGCGGGTACGGTCAATGGCAGGTTGAAAAGGATTCAGGCTCTGGTGTGACTGATGTATTGAATGTGAAAGATAAGGTTAATGGAATTGGAGGTCAGCTTGGACTGGCGTCAGTTCCCCTGAATGCTTCTGTGGTTATTCGTTATATCAAAGAATATGATGCTGAGGCCCGCTTTGAAGGTGATTTGTATACGATGACTATAGCTAAAGGATTTAAATAAAATTTTGTAATTTTCTAAAAAAAGAAAGGGTTGAAAATGATTAAACTCCTCGTAGCAATAATAATAGGGATTTTACTTTCTGTCCCTGTTTTTGCTCAGGATGAAGCAGAATTGGCCAAGAAGCTGTCAAATCCTGTGGCCTCTCTGATCAGTGTCCCGATTCAGGCTAACTATGATCAGGACATTGGCCCGACTGAGGATGGATCTGTCTGGAAAATCAATATACAACCGGTTATTCCAATTACCCTAGCTACATTACAAAAACAAAAACCACATTAGGGCTGAATACAGAGTCAACATATGACTGGGAGAGCGAGCAATGGTCAGTACCGATCAATTTTACTGTAAACCAGTTACTGAAGATCGGATCTCAGATCATCCAGGTCGGCGGAGGGATAAGATACTGGGCAGCTTCGACAGATAACAGAGCTGAGGACTGGGGAGCACGTGTGCAGTTGACGTTTTTGTTTCCAAAGAAATAATGAATTTGCCTTTTGTAGGATGTAACACTCTCCCTGATTAAAGAAATTATATACCACAATATAGCACTCTGAGATAGCGACATGCTGCGGCTGCTGAGCAATCCGTTCTACACTTATTTAGAAAAACATGTTCTCGAATTTCTTCGCAAGGGGTGAGCACGGTGAAGGGAGGATACACAGGGCGACTACTGTAACGCCTTGTCATGGGCAATTTACGAAACTACATAAATTGAAAGGAGCCGACATGATAGTGAATACTCGGTTAAAGCGCTTTAAATTTGTTTTATTATTGATTGTGGCATCCGTTTTTCTCAGTAATTGTGGGCTTTATACTTTAAAAAAGGAAGTTGCAGAGTTGAAGACCGTTTATGGATTAGTCGGTAAAATAATTAGCCATTCATCTCATAAGGGTTCTGTAATCGTCATTTTGTATTCAGACAAAGATGACAAAAAGAAAATTGTTGAATATGTATTACCGGAAGACACCGGCCATTTTTCTTTTATCGTGCCTGAAGGCATTTATTATCTGGTGGCATTTGAGGACCTTAACGACAATTTTACCCATGATAATGGAGAGATGACCGGATATTTTGGAAAACCTGACCCGATTGAGGTGCGTGTTGAACAGATGACGTCCACTGGTTCAAAGGTTATAAAGGGTTTGAACATTCAATTAACCAGAACGGATGGTTTTTTATCAGGCTTTCCAAAGTCAGTACGAGATAAAGAGTTCAAAGGCGAATCTTTCGCAAAATTTGGGCCTGTAACAACCCTCGATGATAAAATTTTTTCTCAAAAAAACGGTACAACCGGGTACTGGAAGCCGCTGACGTTTTTAAGAAATTTCGGCGTAGGGGTATATTTTGCACAGCCGTATGATGCCGACAAGATTCCGATTCTCTTTGTACATGGCGCCACCGGAACGCCCTTTGCCTGGAAAAAAATTGTAAACCAGATTGACCTGAACCAATATCAGCCGTGGTTTTATTATTATCCCTCCGGGTTACGCCTGGACGAGAATGCCGATGCGTTGAACTATATTATAAAAAAACTACATGGCAAATACCGGTTCAACAAGCTCTTTGTAACGGCCCACAGCATGGGAGGATTGGTATCCCGTTCATTTATAATGAAAAATGTATATGGAGATGGTCATGATTATATAAAGCTGTTTGTTTCCATTTCGACTCCCTGGAACGGCCATCGCCTATCTGAAAAAGGCGTTAAGAGATCACCGGCTGTAATTCCCAGCTGGCATGATATGGTGCCGGATAGTGAATTCATTCAATCAATATATAGGCAAAAATGGCCGTATGACTTGAAGTTTTATCTCTTTTTCAGTTTCAGGGGGAATTGCAAGTTGATGTTGGCAAATAACGATGGCACTGTCGAGCTGTCCAGTGAACTGGATTACAGGGCCCAGGCCGATGCCGAAGGAATTGTCGGTTTTGACGAAGAACATGAAGGCATTTTATACAGTCAAAAATTCTTCGACTACTACAATCAAATTCTCAGATCGATTAGGTGAATCCGGGGGAGACGGATTGGTGATGTTAGGATTTTTAATTTAACCCCATCGTTTGGCATATTTTTTTATGCAAGTCTCACGCGTGAACTTAACATTATACGCAGGAATAAGAAAAAATGAAAATGCGCGAGGTATTTTATTGGTCTGCGCTTATTATCTTCTTGGTTTTTTGTTTTCGAGTAAATGCCAATGAAGATATCAATATGAATGAAGTGCGTGAATTAGCAAAATTATCGGTAGACGAAATTCTAGTAAATTCATCTATCGATACATTTTCCATCGAAAACTACTGGAGCAATGTGGCTGGGAGAAATAAACCATTAATTGTTTTTTTCTATTCTAATTTTGATGGGCCATCGCAACGCTTGGCCACACTAATCAGGTACTTGGCACCTAGGTACAAAAGCAGATTGTCCTTTGGGCGTGTTAAGGTAATAGAGAGAGGCAGGCCCGATAAGATGGTAGCGAATAGATTGGAATCCATGTACAGTCTTGATAAAACTCCCGGTTTTTTGTTTTACGACAATGTGGGAACAGATATGGTACTTGAAGATGAAAATTACATTGATCCGGATTTTAAAGAGTTTCGAACTCCTAGAATGTTCTTATGGAAAACATACTACTCAGCAGTTCGTAAAGGTTTGGATAAATTGATGGAAGATTGATTCGCATTATTAACCCACAAGACAAGAAAGGAGATAGACCATGTACAGGAAATTGATACTCATTTTAGTTGTTTCTGGATTTTTTTTGACGATATTTTCACCCTGTTCTATTGCAAATGATTTTGCTGTTGAAGACTACACTTTTAAATGGAGCGTCGCACAAGTGGGTAGTGTGAGAATAGAATTTCACAAACAAAAGGATCGCTTTGGATTTCTTTTGAGCGGGAGCCCGCATGGGCGCCTTTCGAACCTTTTCTTGTCACCTTCCGAGGCAAAGGCAATTAGTAAGGCATTGATGCAAGCCGATGATTATCTCCAAAAACAAAAGAAAGCCTCTGTTGTATCGCCGTCTAAGGATGCTGTCCCTGTGGAGAACTATCGGGTTACTTTCTCTTAACGTGCAGGGAAAAACTTCAAGGTTGAAGTTGATCGTCATAAGGCTTGGAGCGCTGTCGTGCGTATGGATGCAAGAACTGCAATGGAGATCGGAAAAACTTTAAGCAAAGCTGAAGAGATGGCTGATTTTGTGAACAGCCGCATTAACTTGTAGATTTGTGGGGGTTCCCAAATTACGAACAATGGAGAGCCCGATATTGTCGGAAAGCTGAAAAAAGGGCATACCGCCAATGGCAAGAAATGGAAGATTCATCCTGACGGTTACAATTTCCTGCCGTTTTTAAAGGAGAGGCAACGGAAAGCCCACGTGATCAGATCCCCTATTTTAGCGCCGTCGGGGAACTCAACGCCGTTCGTTGGAACGACTGGAAAATCCACTTTGCCGCTCAGGTGGGGAATATCACCAATGCTGTCCGTGAGATACCAGGTTGGCCGGTTCTGATCAACCTGCGTGCGGACCCCTATGAACTGGCGCCCCATGAGTCTGGCATGTATCTTCGCTGGTATGCGGATAACATGTGGCTGTTCGTGCCGATTCAGCAGCAGATCGCTGAGTTTCTAAAAACCATCCCGGACTATCCGTTCCAGGAAGGACAGGATCTGAATGCGGCCGGTATTAACTACCGGAGTCTGAAAGCCATGCAGATCCTTAATAATTTGGAGCGCAAAGGCGTTATTTCGATGCCGACCAATTAATGGATTGCTGACTGAATCATCGACATAATCCCGGCTGTAGGTTTGAAAAAAATTGCATTCCTACAGCCGGGATATCCAGCTTTTCAATACATGGACATTATTCACTGTAAACCATTTCATAAAAAGCACCTCTCAGGAAACCTAAATCTCCATACAATCCTGTATATATCAATTCTGAAAATTCCTGAGGTACTTGATTGTAATCTCAGGTTGATTGAGGGAATCATAGCTGATGGATTTACCCTTTTTACTGGCTAAAATTCCCATTTCCATGTCTTATAATTTGACACCTACCTTCAATATACGATTGATTGCATCTATCCATTTGATATATGCAATAATTTCATAAATATCAATAGCTTACATAACTCATAGTATCAACAGATGCCGAAACCCTCAATTATGTTTGACTAAAACCCATCAATTTGGGTATAAGTGAATAACTATTTCTGAATTTCCTAAATATTTAAATATTAGTAGTTCTTAAAAAGAAAATAATATTTTATGAAGAAGGAAAGAAAAATGGATAATAGCAATGGTTTTACAAGAAGAGAGTTTATGGGCAGTTCTGCCAGAGTAGTTGCTTATACTACGGCATTAGCGGGTATTGAATTTATTGTGAACGGTTGTGTAAAGGAAGAGGTTCCAGTAAAAGAAATTCCTGAAAAGCAAAATGTCATGGTTTTAAAAGATGAATTTACAGGAATTGACCGAAGAAGGTGGAATTGGCGAGTTGGTGGTGCTGCATATCATTATCTTACAAGCGAGGGGGTTAAACTTGGATTGAAGGCAACTGCTAATGACAAATTTTACAGCATTGCAGAATTTTATAATCCCACAAACCTTTTCATGTATAATTTTGCCCAAGTTCGTTTGAAAAATGACAATCTGGGAAAGGGATCTAGGGGATGGGGTTTTTGGAATGGATCGATGGATATTAACAAAATCAAAACTGCATGGTTTGCGAGGTTCCAAGGACCTGAAAATTATTTTCTAAACGGATTTTATGCTATTACAACAACATTCGGCAAATCTAGGCGGACGCGTGTTAAAGATATTTCACTAGAAGATTGGCACACTTACTCTATTGACTGGCAGAAAGATCGGGTAATATTCTGGATTGACGATGTTCCGGTCGTTGAGCATAAAGCAGACATCCCAAAAAGTAACATGCAATTTGATGTCTGGTTAGACAATTCAGTCTATATGCGTAAAGGAGATGATATTAGACTAATATACCAAAATATTGGTAAGGAAACCTCACTTCAAGTTGATAACTTGACAATATTGAAGTTAGCTGAACCATACCAGCCTCAGTCTCAATAAGTAATAAGATATTTGTTAAGGGGGCTATTATTGGTTTGGTATATGCAATAATTTCATTGATTTCGATACCCTTGAGTATCTCAATAAATCACCAGTTCAACAATTAATTAGTATTTACAATTGATTTGATCCCTTTCGCACGTAGCAAATTAGAGGATACCACATGAAAGTCACTTTTTACGGAACACGTGGATCAACGCCCGTTCCTGAAAAGGATTATGTCCAGTTCGGCGGTAATACATCCTGTATTATGCTGACCACGGACAGCGGGCACAACCTAATTTTAGATGCCGGCACCGGAATCCGGAACCTGGACAGTGATCTGATCAAAAACTCACTTGATCAGCCTCTCAGTTTCCCGGATTTGGATATCCCGGCCCTTGATATCATAATTATTCTGTCCCATACGCACTGGGACCACATTCAGGGGTTTCCTTTCTTCAACCCTGCCTATGACCCACAGAAAAATATTTTGATATTCATCTGCGGGAAAGACAGGGTCTGCAGTGACCTCGAAAGTGTTTTTGCAGCCCAGATGCAGAGCGATTTTTTCCCCGTACCCCTTGATAAAATGGGATCGAAGATTAAGTTCTGGCAGCCTGATATGAGTCAGTATACGGGACCGTTAGGAAACACCACGAAATTCTTAAAGCACAATCACCCAGGGGGCGCATACAGCTACCGATTTACTGAAGGGGGTAAGACATTTATCTACTGTACTGATATCGAACATGGGGATGAAATAGATCCAAGTGTGGTCGAACTTTCCAAAGATGCCGACCTTCTCATTCACGACGCCCAGTACACGCCGGATGAACTGAAGCAGAAGAAGGGTTGGGGGCACAGCAGTTGGGAGCAGGCAGTGCAGGTAGCCGAGCAGGCAGGAGTAAAAAGGCTCGCCCTTTTTCACCATGACCCGGAACATGACGACAGCTTTCTATTAAACATTGAAAAAGAGTGCCGGAAACGTTTTCCGAATGCGTTTTTTGCCCGGGAGGGATCAGCGGTTGAATTTTAATTTTGAGTTCACACGTTACTAATGAGCGCGTTATTATTTAGGCATCCGTTGCCATTTACCTATGGATTTATCTGCAAAGCCGGGCAGGGTTTTTAATCGGCAGCCGGGTCACTGTTTGAAGGTCTTAGCGGGCGTTTAGCCGGAACCTTCCGAGGCCTTGTTTTCAAGCGTCTTAAGACGAATGACCCGGTTATTATATTTACAGACCGGCCGAATTCCGGTTTTACACCCGCTTTGACCTGAGTTTGAGCCGCCGACCGATTCAATATCCTGCCCGGCGCTCGGGTCTAAATATATATGGCCTCATTAGTAAAAAAACAAGGGGCTTCATTCTTGACAGAATTTCCTGGAAAGTGAAGAATGAAGAAGGGAGGGAGTTAATTATGAAAATAATTAATACGCTTTTTCTTCTATTTTTCGTAGGGTTAGTTATTAGCTGCTCAACGATTTACGATCTCCACTATGACTTCGATACAAACGCCAATTTCAAAAGCCTTAAGACCTATGACTGGATGCCAACCCCTGAAAAATCATACACACATAGACTGGATATGAGACATGTTAAAAAAACTGCTAATGCTGAACTGAAAGCCAACGGCGTCATGATGATATCGGACAATCCAGATTTTTTAATTACTGTACATTTGAAGAAAAAGGAAAAAGTGCGAGTCGTAAATTGGCGGTACGATGATGGCCCACATAGAGGAGACCGGGGAGGATATCGGGGACATGGAAGATACTGGGGGGATGACCGGGGACCGATGGGATCTTCCACTTATCACCACGAAGAATTGTCGCTTATTTTAGAGTTTATGAATCCTAGATCGAAGAAAATGTTTTGGCGTGGAAAAGCAAAAACCGAATTGGATAATGTAAACACTTCGAAGGAACGGGAGAAGCTAATAAACGGAGCCGTTAAACAAATTTTAAATAACTATCCACCTCAGTCTAAAGAATAATTTAACGTCTCAGAAGTTCTATAATATGTTGATATCATGTGTCTTTTAACGAGTCTGGTTTTATGCCGTCTCCATGAAATGATGGGCACGTAGTGAAGCGGCTGCGCTATGCTGGAACAATGGAATAATGGTCAAAAACGCATAACTTCACCTTTGATACGTATCTTCATCCGGCCTGCTAAAACCTGTTCTATTAATTATGCGATCGGGTCAGATGAACGTGGTGAATGCGCTATAAGTCTTTCGTGTTGAGGTGGTCTCAGAGGTTGTGATATCGTCAAATATGAAATTACCATTTTTCCGGCAGCGACAGCCTTGCCGGAACGCAGGTTGATGCAAACAGAAACACTTTAATTTTTCAGGGAGGAGAAGAAAATGAAACGAAAACATATCATGCTGATTTGTTTCATAGGTTTCATGTTGATGCTCGGCTGGAGTTGTGCACCCTCAATTATCACCCCCGATACCGGCGTTTACCAGAATGGGATACTCTACGCGACATCGAGCAAAGATTTAACGGCTGTATATGACGCAACCCTTGCGGCGATGGCAAAGTTCGAGTTTCAAATCACAGGCAAGGCAAAAGATGCATTTTTTGCCAAGGTTGATGCAAAAAGTGCGGACGGAATGAAGATCATTGTACAGATCAAAGCAGGGGGGGAAAACCGTACAGACTTTCTCATTAAGGTCGAGTCTTTCAATCGGGAGAGGTCTGTCCTCATTTTTGATGAGATACAGAAGCATCTCGGTGTAAAGGCGAAGAAATAGGCAGGTGCAGCGATAAAGCGATCTTGGATCTGACCTTTTCAGGCATTGATTTAAAATTTCTACCTTTAGATGTTTTACTTTCGTTGACTGAAAAAGCAGGCTTTGATGTGCAAGAGCAGTATGCAAATCTTCTATTGAGTCCATTTGATCATAAGGGTTCAAATGCAGTGTTCAAGCTTAGAAAGTTATAACCAACTGCTGCAAGTGACGGTGACCCAACCCGTTTAAAATCCCGGGACAGACGTGATTATGCCAAATGCGGCTTTTCTCAAAATATCTGGTGCGAAACTTGAGCAATTTATTTCTTGCAAAAGACATCCATATTGGATTGTACTCCGAATTAGTTTAACTATTTCGGATAAATTAACATGGACAATATTCGAAGAAGTCTCAACATGGATCTTCCTGCACGGCAATCTGCATTCCTGTGGGGGCCAAGGAAAACGGAAAAAACAACTTACCTGAAAGCCAAAAATCCCAAAAGTCTAATTTGTGATTTTTTACAAACCGATCTCTTTGAGGAAGATGGCCAAGAGCCGAGATAATTTTTTAAGCCGATTTTGGCGTTCCATATTTCGAGGTCCCGTGTATCCGGGAACCGACAAGGAACGGAAATGGCCTCCATTCGAGAACCTGATCCTGCATCTTCACCCGCGTACGGTTCCTGCGCAGACGCTGAAATTCACCCTGACTTGGGGACTGGGAGGCATGTCCGTGGTATTGGTGCTGCTGCTAGTGCTGACCGGAATTTTGTTGTTATTCGTATACACGCCGTCCCCGGACAAAGCATACGACTCAATTCTCACCCTTCAGAACGATATATTGTTCGGACAACTTATCCGGAACATACACCACTGGAGCGGAAATATTCTGTTGATCGTCGCCTTTTTACATCTGCTGCGGGTATTTTTTACCGGTGCATTTTATGGTATTCGACAATTCAACTGGATTATCGGTCTTCTTCTTTTTGTCTGTGTTCTCATATCAAATTTCACCGGGTATCTGCTCCCCTGGGATCAGCTGGCATTCTGGGCAATTACCATCTGTACATCCATGTTTGAATACATACCCGGGATTGGGGTGTGGCTCCAAAGGATGATAAGGGGCGGATCGGAGATTGGTCATCCGACACTGCTGATTTTTTTTACAGTTCACACGACGGTTATTCCGGTATGTCTCGTTATGTTGATGCCCTTCCACTTCTGGCGGATACGGAAGGCCGGCGGTGTTGTCATTCCCGACTCTCCTGCGGAGGAAAATGATGATAAACCCACCCTGGTGCCGACAATCCCGAATCTGGTTATCCGTGAAATTGTGGTAGCCCTGGTCCTTATTGCATTTATCTTGGTATATTCGATTGGTTTCAACGCCCCCCTCGAGGCCCGGGCGAACCCGGGTTTGAGTCCCAACCCCACAAAAGCCCCGTGGTATTTTTTGGGTGTACAGGAAATGCTGGTACACTTCCATCCCTTTTTTGCAGTCTTCATCATACCGGGCATCATCGCTGGTGCACTGATACTGTTGCCTTACCTTAAATACGATTCAACTGTATCAGGTGTTTGGTTCTACTCAGAAAGGGGTCGGCGAATGGGCATCGCTGCTGCTGCAACTTCACTTATAATTACACCAATTGGCATTATAGCAGACGAATTCATAATTGATTTTGTCTCATGGCTACCCGGAATATCACCCCCGATTGTAAACGGGCTCATTCCCGTGGCACTGTTGCTGGCAGCCGTTATCGGATTTTATATTTTGATGAAGAATAAATATAATGCCTCAAACAACGAGACCATCCAGGCGCTATTTATCTTGCTGGTGGTTTCGTTTGTCATTCTGACAATTACCGGTATATGGTTCAGAGGTGAAGGAATGTCGTTAATGTGGCCATGGAAAATATGACGATACAAGAGTCAGAAGCCAGACGTCAGAGGTCAGGAAGCCAGGGGATTACGAAACGCGACCTTTTGACCAAGGTCTGGTGGGGTTTGGGGATTGCGGCTTTGATTGAGTTTCTGGGAGTGGGTGCTGTTTTTCTTCGACCGCGCAAACCCCGAGTAAAAAGAGGCGGCTTTGGAGAGATAATTGTTGCCGGCGCAATCGATCAATTTCAACCTGACACGGTAACCGCCTTTAGAAACGGTCAATTTTATCTTGCAAGGCTTGAAAACGGCGGATTTTTAGCCATATCCCGCAAATGTACACACCTGGGTTGCACGGTGCTCTGGGCATCAGAAGAAAACAGGTTCAAATGTCCATGTCACGCATCCGCATTTGATATAACCGGAAATGTGGTCGCACCACCCGCTCCCAGGGCGCTTGACCTGTACCCTATAACCATCGAAAACAGTATCGTAAAGGTCGACACCAGCAAGCTGGCCAAGAGAAGGCGGTTTGAGACTACTCAGGTGAAATATAGTGTCCATCCATAAATGGCCCCTTTTGCCCTGTTCGGCGTTCTCCGCGGTTTTTCCTTTGTGCGCTTTGCGGCTTTGCGTGAAAAAAATAACATAATGACAAACGAATTAAAAAACTGGAAAATCACGGGGTTGATCGCAACCATTGTTATTGTTCTTTCAGTTCCTCTCTATCTTTTAAAGGTCACCTACATACATGACCCCCTTTCTGAGGGAGGCCCGGCTGTCTTTGTGGGTCGAGAAAAATGCAAAGACTGCCATCAAGCGGCCTACGATAAGTGGACCGATTCTCATCACGACAAGGCGATGGATGTGGCCAATGAAGATACCGTCCTTGGTGATTTTGATAATGCCGTGTTTGATCAAGGCGGCATCTCCACACGATTCTACCGCAAAGGCAAAACATTTTTTGTTCATACTCAGGGACCGGATGGCAAGATGGGCGATTTTGAAATTACCCACACCTTTGGAACCTATCCGTTGCAACAATATCTGGTGCCCTTCCCCGGTGGACGTCTCCAGTGCCTGACCATCGCCTGGGATGTGGTGAAAAAAAAGTGGTATCTCCTCCCCAACCACACCAACGATGCAGGGGACTGGCTGCACTGGACAAAGGCGGGTCAGAACTGGAACGGCATGTGCGCCGAATGTCACTCGACGCACCTTAAAAAAGGGTATGATTACAAGACAGACACGTTTAACACCACATGGGCTGAAATCGATGTGAGCTGTGAAGCCTGCCACGGCCCGGGCTCACGACATGTTGAATGGGCCGATATGCCGGCCATGGCACGAACGGAAACAGCAAATTATGAACTGGTGGTGAAGACCCGTGATATGAGTCCCAGAGAACAGCTGGAATTATGTGCCCGCTGTCATGCGAGGCGTGCAGTTCTTGGAGACTACGATCACACAGAAAATGACCCTATGGACCATATGATTCCCCGTTTGATAGACGATGGATTCTATTATCCCGATGGTCAGGTTTTGGAAGAAGTATACGTATACGGATCATTCATCCAGAGCAAGATGTATCAAAGGGAAATCAGCTGTAGTGACTGCCATGACATCCACAGTCTCAAACCATTAAAGGATGGAAATGACCTTTGTCTTCAGTGCCACCGGGCAGATATCTATGATACTAAAAATCATCATTTCCATAAAAAGATGTATAAAGGTCAGCCCAGTGATGGCGATGACTGTATCAAATGCCATATGCCCGGTCGGGATTACATGGGGATCGATAACAGGGCTGATCACAGCATACGGGTTCCGCGGCCCGACCTCAGCATTCGCCACAACACACCGAATTCATGCAATATGACCGCGTGTCATGATGACAAATCGCATGAATGGTCAGCCGATTACATCACCAAGTGGTATGGGATCAAAAAAAAGCCCCACTACGGGTCGGTGATCGCCGCCGGGCGAGAAAGAAGACCCAACGCCCTGACAGATCTCATTAAGCTCGCAGATGACCAGTTATTTCCTCCCGTTGTCCGTTCGACCGCCCTTTCTCTTCTTAGAACATATCCGGGTAGAGATACGCTTCAAGCGTTAGAACGGGCCCTGTCAGATGGTGAAGCGCTAGTTCGCCATACTGCTATCTCGACTTTAAATCTGCTTAACCATGCCCGAAAGGTAGAGTTAATCGTCCCTCTACTTTATGACCCGGTCAAAGCAGTAAGAATTCAGGCCGCCCTGGCACTTACCGCAGAACCTTCAAAAAAATTGACCGCCAACCAAGAAAGTGCTTTTAGATCCGCCTTGCGCGAATACCAGATGGCGATGGAATATTCAGCGGACTTCCCTTCATCCAGGTATAACCTCGGCATTATGTATGCAAACCTGGGAAAAAATGACCTGGCCGAAAAGAATTACAAAGCAGCCATCCGAATAGATGATCGGTTTTATCCGGCAAAGAATAATCTGGCCCTATTATACAACCAGTTGGGTAAGAATAACGAAGCCCGGACTCTTTTGCGTGAAATTATAAAAACCCATCCTGAATTATATGAAGTCGCATATTCTTTGGGCCTTTTGCTGGCTGAAATGAATCGACTTGAAGAGGCCGCTGAATATATGAAAAGGGCTGCTGAAGGGATGCCCAATTATCCCAGGATCCATTACAACCTTGGTTTGCTGCAGCAAAAACTGAGAAGAATTCCCGAAGCCGAAGCTTCTTTGCTGAGTGCACTGAGGAACGAACCCGACAACATTGATTTTTTATATGCGCTTGCTGATCACTATATCAAAAGGGGAAGGCTGGAGAGAGCCAGGCGAATTGCAGAACATATGGTTTCAAAACATCCATCCAGCCGCATCGGCCGTGATATTCTTGACTTTATTGATCGGAAGACCAAGGCAACAAATTGACCGGGTGGGACCGAGTTTGCAATGGTTCGCGGGCCCCTCTCATTGCAGGGAGAATATCACCATGTGATTGTTTATGAATCGGATGACCTCAACTTTTGGGGATACTACTTGTATGGCAGTTATTTTCTTACCGGTGAAAACCGCAGATATAACAAATCAAACGGTACCTTCACCCGGATAGAACCAAAACATAATTTTCGCCCCTTTAAGGGAGGCTGGGGCGCCTGGGAGCTGGGGCTTCGGTATTCTTATCTGGATCTGAACAGTGGGGGCATTAAAGGCGGAAAAGAAACGAATTTTACCGTAGGACTGAACTGGTATCTTCACCCCAAAATGCGTTTTATGTTCAATTATATCAGGGCGAATGTGGAAGACCGGGATGATCCTTCAATTAATGACGGAACAGCAGATATTTTTGCATCTCGTTTCCAGGTTGTTTTTTGATCTATTTGAAGATATCTTTCCAGTGTTTTCCTGTATGTTTTTAGAGAGGATTTTTGAAAAGCTAAATTATGGATCATCTCCCGATTAGTTATAGTTAATTAAGGCAAAATAAATGGATTATCTCCAAGTGGAGAGGCGTTATCCCAGAGGGTACGAGGGGTCAAGCCTGCCGAAGGCAGACAGGGATTCAAGGGTTCGAGTAAAATGCTAAAGAATTACAAAGATTTGAAAGTCTGGCAAAAATCATACGAACTCTGTTTAGAGATATATGGAATAACAGCAAAATTCCCAAAGGAAGAAAAATACGGTCTAACTTCACAGATAAGAAGATCGGTTGTTTCTATTCCTTCAAATATAGCAGAAGGATATGGAAGAAAAACAACCTTGGATTACATCAGGATGCTTTACATATCTTATGGTTCTGTATGCGAATTGGAGACTCAGATATTATTAGCAGGGGATTTAGATTTAATTGAAAAAGATGAATTGGGTACGGCAAAAAAAAACATAGCAGAAATCGAAAGAATGTTAAAAGCGCTGATAAAGTCTTTAGAAAACAAACCCTTGAAACCTTGACCCCTGGAAGCCTTGGACCCTCTTCACCAACTAAATTGGAGAAGAACTAATTATATCATCATGAGGAGAAAGTAAAATGGATGCGCAATTGGCGGAATTTAAAGAACTGGGCGAAGCGATTTTATTGCACGGGCAGGATTTTCTTTACGCGCTGCTCATCCTGGTGGTCGGTTTAATTGTTATCAAGAATTTGATCAAGCCTCTTAGGGTTATGCTTGAGAAATTTGGGCTTCGCAAACAGATGGTATCAACGGTCAGCAACATCTTTTACATCATTTTGCTATTCACTGTTATTTCAGCCACCCTGCAGCAGGTGGGCATGAATATCCTCGTCATCCGGCGCCTTTTAATCGGAATCGGTCTGGCTGCCATCGGCGTCATCTCCATCTTCCGACCTTTGCTTCCCACGCTCCCTTTTAAGGTGGGTAATACCGTCAAAATCGGAAATCTCCTAGGAAAAATCGAAGCCACAACCATCCTCAATACACAGATGAGAACCTTTGATGGGAAAACGGTTTTTATCCCGAACTCAAAGATTCTCAATGATTATGTAATAAATTACCACTTCACCGACACGCGGCGAATCAAGGTAGACATTACGATCAGATATATTCATGACATTCCGAGGGCAAAACAGATACTGGAAGCCGTAATAATTGAAGATCCACGGGCGTTAAACAAACCCGCTCGCCCGGTTGTATATGTTTTGGGTCTCATCGAGGGATGTATAAAACTGGGGGGTAGATGCTGGGTGAATAACCTGAATTTCTGGCAAACAAAATGTGAGCTGCTTGAAAAGGCCATTTTGCGCTTTGAAAAAGAAGGGATCACCATTGCCTTTCCGCAGCAAGATGTTCATCTTTATCACGACACATCATCACCCACTGTTCCGGAGGATGATAATTGGCCGGCAGCCGAAAGGTTAGATCAACATGATGAAAATAAAGATGCAACAGGGTAGTTTCTTAGTTTTGGAATTTGTGTATTTTGTGGCAAAAAAGAATTATATGGGAATATTTTTACAATCTACCCATAATTGAATATTTAAGGAATTCTATCGATTATAAAACTCACAATCATTAAAAGGACGGAGCGGAGCGACATCCACAAATATTCAATTATCAATATTCAATAGTCATTCCGCCTTGCCCGGGTTAGGAGTTCAGAATGAAAATCTCAGAATCTTTAAAAGTAATTGATGCAGGTTGGGTAAGAAAAAGCAAAGGCTATCGGGTTCACTTTCAGAAAAAAGTCAGCAATGAATTCATTACAGACCACGTGCCCAATTTAAAAGGTAACCCCTTGGACTCAGATGTCGTCGCATGGAGGGTGGCGTGGAAGCTTTATCAAACCACAAAATCAGGTGCGGCTGAAAACAGCGACCCTGAATTAGTAAATATATATGTTGTAGATGATTTAGGCCATCCGGTCAAATTCTACGTCACAAATCAACTCAAAGTTTATAATAGCAAAACCGTTGATTAATTTAACCGGTACGTTTTTGATAGGGGGAATAAAACTTGCGCAATATAAACAAGACAGGTTTATTCATGATGTTTGTTTTTGCCCTGACCCTATGGATTGGATGTGCTCCAATCATTGTTCAGGTCAGCACGCCGGCAATACAAACCGCCGAAAACCCGTATTATGAGATCCAATTTGAACCCTTAACCAGGGAGAGCAGGGTTTTCGTTTCGTTTCGTCTTACCATCATCAACAGGACAGATAGGAATCTGGAAATCGATTGGAACAAAACACATTACATCCACAATAACCGCTCCCTGGGCATCTTCGTATTCAAGGGCATTAGACCTCAGGATATTAAAGATTTGACTATACCACCGGATATCGTTCCTGCCCGTGGCACTTTTTCAAAAGAGATTTCACCCTATCGATTGATCGCCCGTGCCCCTTTTAGAGAAGGCATAAACGAGCCGAGTATCAGTCCCGGCCCGGTTCCCATTGGTCAAAGCGGCATTCTGCTGGTTGTCAGGCAAAACGGGAAAGAAATCAAAGAAAAGGTGAAAATAAGTATAACAGAAAAAGTCTTAAATGACTAGAAGCTATTTCAAAACCTGATTTTTTAAAGCCTCTTTCATTTTTGTTTTCGATCAATTGAGATATTCTCAATACTGTCATCGATAAGCCCGCTTTAGATTCTCTACATTCTGCAACATTACACTCAAAAAGTCACCCTCAATCGGTACATTCCCACACGGGTCAAACACAATGCTGTTGATGCCGATGGATTTGAGTATCTCCACGGATTTCTTCATCGGATTCCCTTCCCAGATCATCCATTCAGCCGGATGGGTCTTCAAAATGGTCTGAAGTTCCATCCACTCGGCATCACCCGGCGCCTCGTCCGGCTCCCAGTGGACGCTCTTAATATTGAGCCCATAACGCCTGGCTAAATAGTCATAGACCGGGTGGGAACCGATGAAAGATTTTGAAAGATCTTTTGAGACAATTGCCACAAGGGCCTGGTCCAGGGTCAAAAGATCTTTTTCAAGCGCTTTGTAATTCTTCTGAAACGTTTTCCGCAAAGCGGATCTCTTTCGACCAAGAGCATCGGCAATGGATTTGGCCTGTTTCGCTGCTATCGTAAAATCGATCCAAGTTGTAAAGGCGACGTTTTCGTGTGCGTGCTCTCCTCCCTGGCCATGGCTGTGAGTAATCGTCTCGTCCATAGTGATGTACCGGCCTTTAAGCTTTGCAGAAGTATTCAGTATCTTTGATCTTGGGAGAGAAACTTTGTTTACCCACCTGGCATAACCTGCCCCGTTCAGCAGGATGAGATCGGCTTTCTGATATTCCAAAATAGTTTTGGTATCGGGCATCCAGAATGCGGGATCCACATCCGCAGGGGCCGGGAATACAACCTTTGCGTGATCGCCCGCGATACGTTCGGCAAAATATTTCAACGGGTAGTTGACAACGTAGACGGTAAGTTTATCTGACGCGGAGCTGCCGGCTGTGGAAATGGCTGCGAAAATGACAAATATAGCACTTGCCGTGAAAAATAAAACTGTTCCGATTTTGGATTTTGGACTTTGGATTTTGGAAAGAACCTTCATTTCTCGCCCGCTCAACGAATAAACAACGCCCGCACCAAATCATTTGAGAACTGATCCACCAGAAGGACCATGGCCCCGCAAAGGAGACCACTTGATAACACGATGATAAGAATCTCAGAACTCACCAGCTGCACAACTGTCATGCGGCTGCACCCTAACTTGAAGATCGTTTGCATCTCCCGTTGTCGAAGCCTGAGCGACAATGCGAAAACAAGCACAATGGCCATGACTGTTGCCAGAGCCACAACTAAAATCACAGCATCCAGTACATTCTTTATGCGGAAGATGTTTTGAAGTAACCCATCTATAACCTCTTTAGGTTTGGCAATCTGATGAGTTTCCTCTTTGGAAAGATATCGCCCCTGTAAAATTGTTCCGGATTTGGCATCATGGGGAACTGCAATTATTGCGGTGATCGGATAGATCGATGTATTACCGTGGAAGTGAAACGAGTCGATGTTCTTTTCGCTAATTTCCGTAAAGTGATACAGCTTTGCCGTGGCAGCCACGTTGTCTTTGGTTCGTTTTAGAACAAGTGTGGGGTCTTGCAATTTCGTTAAATCCTGGTGGCCGTGTCCCAGCCCCTGGATTACCCAGGTGGTCTTAAGATCCGCAAACACAGCCAGATCATCCGATGTATATGTCTTTTCGAGTATCCCGACCACCTTCATCTTCAAGGGATAGACACCGGCCAGATCAAACAGGGTCTCCGGTGATGACACCAGGCTGTCTCCGACTTTAAGGCCCAACTGTTCTGCAGCCTTGGCCCCGACCACACAATCTCCCAGCACGGCAATCTGCCTGCCCTCTGCCATTTTTAAACCTCGAAATTCGAAGTAGTCAAGGGTGGTCCCAACAATAGGATAGCCCCTGGCACGAAACCTGACATAGACGGGTATGGGCAGCGCCAGATCGGTTTCCATCACCCGATCCGAAGCTTTCATGGTAATCAGCTCCGGCACTTCATCTCCAAAATAGAGCGTGTTCATCACAAGGTCCAGGGCACTGCCCTTGACACCCACAACCAGCGGCGTCGACACGGCACGGGAAATGAGCTGACGTTCGCTCTCAGCCAGTAAAAGTTGGAGCGCCACAGGCAGGAATGATATCAGCGTGATACAGGCAACCAGCGTCAACGTTTTGATCTTGTTGAAACTGACATACCGCCATGCGATGTAAAAACTATCGATCATAATCTGATTTCGGATTTTGGATTTATTTTCTTTGAAAGTCTTGAAAGTCCACTACTCGGTCAAATTTTTTAAGCAACTCATAGTCATGGGTCACTGCCAGTAAGGTGGCCTCATGATCCTCAACACTTCGAAAAAGTAAATCCAGGATGTGTGTCTTATTATCCGGATCAAGATTCCCGGTCGCCTCATCAGCTAAAATCAACTTTGGATTTGGCAAAAGCGCTCGGCAGATGGCGGCCCGCTGTTTTTCTCCCTGGGAAAGATCATTGGATGGGCGCTTCAGCTTATCACCAATTCCCATCTCTCCTGCCAAGGCTATCGCTCGCTGTTTTACTTCTTTGTTAAGTTCAAGGGCACCTGTTATCCTGAAAGGATGAACGATGTTGTCTAAGACATTGAGATAATCCAGAAGCTCAAAATCCTGAAACACTAACCCAATGTTGGTAATTCTAAAATTTCTTCTTTGTGCATCGCTGAGTCGGTTAACCTTTATGTTCCCGACATTTATGACGCCGTTCACAGGTGTCATGATACCGGCAATCAGGTTCAAAAGCGTGGTTTTGCCTGACCCACTGGGACCGATAACCGCCATTTTTTCACCTCGACCAATGGTAAACTCAGGGATTTTGAGCTGAAACTCCCCGGAAGGATAATGGAAAATCAGCGATTCAATATGAATCATGCCCATGTTACGCCTTCACATGCATGTAAAGAAATGTGGATTAAGGATTTTCAACAACATACACCACCGTGTTGCCTTCGTAATAGGGGCGATAGTAAACCACACCGCAATGGTGATATGTCACACCGCCTGAAATCACAGTGGTACAGCTGGTGGGGAGGGCATATACCCGGGTTCCTCTTGCGACTCGATGAACGGTTCTTCGTCTCGTGCGGCGACGAACACCCGCTACGCTACCGGGGCTTGCAGGTCGGCCTATCCTGGCTTCCGCATTTCTGACGAAAAATAAATTAGGGGAATCAACCGCGGAAAAATCGATGACCAATGCAAGACATAACACAAACAGGAAAGTTAATGTGGGTCGCAACTTTAACGGCTTTTTTGAAATATGAATACGCATAATCTGACTCCTTTGTTTGGTATTATTCTATTAGCAATCAATTTTCACGAGAAAGAAAATCTATCTTCTCAGCTCCCGCGGGTGCCGCAAAAGTAAACAGGCTTTCCTTTAATTGAGCAGAAATATTCCAATCGGTGAACAATGCAGTGAATTGCGGGGCGCCCGCGACCCACCTAGAGGTAATAAGGAATTTTCTGGGAAGAGGTTTCTCGCTGTTTTCAATCCAGATCTGCCAATCGGTCTCCTCTCCTCGAAACGCCAGGTGATGGGTCTCAACCCCATGGACCGTGCTCAAACCAACGTAAACACCGGACTGTACGTCTTCAATCAGTACGCCGTAAGAATTTCTGGATATCAGATCAGCTCCTGGAGCCACCAGTCCAAAGGTCCGTTCTGCGTGATCTATAGCCGATTCAATATTATCGGGTGCATCCATGGTCGCATAGTAGTTTAGCTTTTTTCCGTAAAGTGTAATGCTTTTGCTATTGTAAAAAAGCTGCTGGTCTAAAATATCTCCTTTTATGTCCGCTCTCAGCAGATTTGGACGTTTGATGGATACATCAACGGAACGACCCAGCTGTATTTTTTGACCGGTAGACAGCAGGGTATCCACACTGTTCTCGGCATGAAAACTGAACTGACCCAAGGTGTTCATGTATTCACTCATCTGGCGCAGTATTTTATCCGCCTTAGCCTCAACATTCCGTGCAACACCTGATTCCTCAGCGAATACCGGGAAACTCAACAGCGTTCCGAATAGAATTAAAATGATATAAATCGTTTGTTTAACCATAACTATCCTCCATGTAAATTTTTTTCCAACCTATTAGAAAAAGTTACCTTGCCGACCGCTGCCGCTGTTTCTTCTACGATATAGATGCCATTTCCTGTCTTGCCAACATACTGACCAAAAAACGACCCATGGACTTCTAATTACCAATCTGTTCTGCTTTATGATTTTATCCCTCCTTTCGGTTTAGCATATGGATCGATCCGTTTTTCTTCCAGCAGCTCCAGGTTTGAGATCTTCCAGGCACCGTCCACCGGTTCCACGGTAATATTGGCTTCATATTGGTTTTTGCGTGTGTGAATATGTCCCCAGTGCCCCACGGTTCCCATGGCGGTCCATTTGGAATGGAACGACAGGGCCAGGGGCTGGTCATCGAGATGCTTCGCTGAAACATCCAGGATCTTAACCTCTTTTACCCGGGCCCGGGCCCCACCCGCCTGTGTCACGACCAGTGATTTTCTGTTCTGCAGATAGATGTCGGTCAGGAGGTCGCCGCTGACACTGGTTGCCAGCCGGTCGTAGACATCTTCCTCTTCCCTAAAATCAAAGGATCGGTAGATATTTTTGAGCAGGCTGTTTAAGATCAGCACCGCTTTTTTTTCGGTAACGTTGGGTGTCATCACAGACGGCCTGGCAACGGATACCTTTAAATAAGGAAACAATACGATGCCACCGGCAACAAGAATAGGAATCAATCCCATATAGAGGCCAAGCGATTTGGCATCTTTTCTGCGTTTTTTGAGCCGCCACAATACAGGAAAAATAATGGCGATGCACGCCACACTTCCGGCAGGTATGAGAATCCGTGTCAGTGAATCATCCACCGTGATCTCGGCCACCGTGGGTGCCTTATATGTTTTCAGGAAGTTTTTCCAGACAAAAAGATTGTCATCAGGCGTCACATAGGAAGGAAAGGGTCCGGCCGGGTCGACCGCGTTGGTCGGGACTTTCTGAATCCGGTCTGAAAAAAGATCCCAATCGACCGTGACCTCCTGCGGCATTTCTTTTGTGAGATAGGTAACAATCACACCCAGCATGGCGGTGTTGAGCAACATTCGCTCGGGCTGGTCGATAAAAAACGTGCGTGTCATGGTGTACTTGACAAAACTGGTACGATCCAGGATCGGACGGAGTTGTTTATTGTCGATGCGGACCCTGCTGTGTTTAAGAAGAAATTCGCCGATCCTTTTTTTCAAGGGTTCAAACTCGTCGACTTCGATAAATTCACTGCCCCGAAGACCCAGTTCCATCCACGCCGCCATATCTTTCACACGTACCAGGGTCTCATGCCGCACTTCATACGGTTCGATATACAGAAATGTCCGCAGTCCGGACTGCTGCCACCGCTTGAGGGATTTCTTTTCAAAGCGGCTGTACCAGGGGTCATCCCAGTCAAGATGCAACCGTGCCGGTTCTGACAGATACCGGTAATCAATGACCGGTGCACCTTTGTGGTAGGTAATAAAACCGATGGATACGGCAGAAGTACCCATCTTTCCGAGGGGTGGGATGATGGTCAGCATTCCGGGTTTTGATTCAAACGGATAAACAAGTTCAGCATATAGCACGCGTTTGTCTTTGGGTGGTCCGGGAATCGGTTGTCGGGTGTAGGGATTGATCTTTCCGGCAAAGGGATTAGGGCGATCTTTTCGCATGCGCGGCTCAACCAGTATTAATTCGGCCTGCAGCTTTTTGTGATTATCGACGATAAACTGAAAGGTTTCATCTGAAAATCGCTTCATACGTTCCTGGATAGGTGGCGGATGGATGTCGCTCTTCTTAAGAAATTCATCAGGCAGGAGATCGATAAACTTATCCAGGTCGTTGACATAGATTTCAAAGACAAGTTTGACGTGGTCGTCCTGGACGTAGATTTCCGCGATGTTCGGTGCGCTCTGTGCCCCACTGAGGTTGATCCAGTCGGCCATCGCAAAAGGTACAAATGTGGTGATAAATATAAGGATTGGAAGAAATGTCGCTAAAGTCTTCTTCATCTATGCCTAAATTTAATTCTTATTTAATCAAATTGTTATCTTTCAAACTTTTTATCACTTTTGTGCATAGCGATTCGATCAGGACGTTCACAGATTTCGGGTCCAGGGTTTCGGATGAGGCAGACCAGATCAGTTTTTCCGTTTTTGTTTCATACAAATTGCTTTCCAGGCGCACATATTTATGATCGATGTAATACCCGGGTGTATGTGTATATTGGTGCACTGAAGAATAGTAAGGGCCAAAACGATTATGACGTCCAGGCATATAATCGTAGCTTGGCGGAACATAGGTTTCCTTTTCCTCAACGCCAACCAAGTGGGTAACCAATACCGTTTCAATCCCCAAGTTTTCAGCCGCTCCTTTAATTGTTTCCTTATTTAATTTCTTTTCTTTTTGTATTACAACTACACCCGAAACCGCTTTTATCCCAGTCTTTTTGAATTGTTCCACGAAGGTGTCTTCGAACAATCTTCTGTTTTTAAGGTTATCAGACACCCCTACAATCATGACACTTTTTAAATATCCGCTATTGTAATTGCGGTCTTTGTAAATCCCGGTCAATTTGGTCGAAGAACAAGCACCCAAAAACAATAAAAATATGATGAATACACTCCCAGATACTCTCAGTCTTTTACTCATGTTACCTCCCTCGTGATCATTGCAAAAGGTTATTAAAAACCGTAACCAAAGCTCACCCCATAAACCAGCACCTCTTCACCATCGACAAAATCAATGTTAAACTCCGGTGTTATCGACAATCTTTCGATCTCAAATTCGTAGGCCAGACCTGTCCGGAAAAGAAATATAGTTTCATGCTCTTCGAAAACCACGCCAGGGGCAAGAAGAAAGCGCAAGCCTTGATACGGGTGGACAAATATCGGTATTGCACCAATCCACTCCTCAAAATCACCGCCGGCATATTCCACCAGACCTCCAATACCTATAATTTGATTGAGGCGATATTCGTATGCCAGGCCGGCAGAGACTCCATCTTTATGATCCTCACGGCTATTTCCAACAAAGAGCTCCAACCGATGCTGGTGAAAAATCTCCCCATGTTCTTCCTGCTCGCTCTCGGTGGCCATAACCCCTGGCGGCACGGCTACCAGAAAGAGAAAAATAAACAATAAAAACCGGTATCTTTTGAACATGTTAATCCATCTCCTTCAATGGGGGGGTAGTTGATTTTTTTAAGGGTGTCTCCGCCGCCTACATACCAACCGCTCTTTTCCTTTTGTTGCCTCTTTACCAGGTGATGTTCACCCCAAAAACTGGGCCATGCATGGTGGCGTCGAATTGGAATAATTCCGAACCGCTCCCGTCCTCATAATCCTGGTACAGCGCACGGTAGCCACCCAGTATACCCACATGCTTCCATGGCTGGTAAAAAACCAGCCCGACGGTATTCCACGTAAAATCGCTACCCACGCCAAAACCGCCGAAATCACCCCTCAAGGATAGGTTCCACTTGTCGTTTAGATGCCTTGTCCACCGCACCCCTAAAATGGGATCCACCCAATTCTGATCGCCCTGCAAATCCAGCCGGGAGCCCAGTTCCAACTCTACGTCCATATCCGTGTAGCGGATGCCCCCAAAAAAGTCAAAATTATTCGAACCCTTGCGAATCCGGTAAAGCCCCCCGAGCTCGGCATATATCCCGTTATAATCGACGTCGAACGTCACTCCCGGAGCTATCGATCCATCCACCCCTATGTTAAACCAGCTAAAATCAACAAAGAAACCGATCTTCTGTTTGTGAATACCCTCAAAATGAAAGGTCAAAACGCCTTCCAGATTGTCGAAAATGTCACTGAAACTGACATCTAGATCGGTCTCCTGACCTTTGACTGTCTGGCTACCATCGATGGCAGTGCCCCAGAAATAAAAGGGAGTCAAGCTGAAGTCCCAGGTCTTGTCGGTCTCCTGGGCAAACGCTGGTGAACAAATCAAAACTACAGCGCATAAGGTGACGATAGCTATTATTAGTTTGTTCATGTGGTTTTCTCCTTTCTTAATTAAACCTGAATTATACAGTGACAGCACCCAATAAGCTGTCCCGCGAACCTGTTTGCCGATTTTCGATGGACTTTCCTTTGTCCAAAGAGGGAAATCAAACCGGAATCGCCCAAAACGCTTTCGGTACAGTTCCAAGCCCCGCCTGACCTCCCTTTTTACGTTTATTTGCTATACCTACTCTGCCAGAATTTTTCAAGCCATTTCTCAGTGCATGCACCCTCAATGTTGCCAGTCAAGCACCGGCCGATAGTGGTGCTTCAATAAAAAAATCGATGCCACATGAACATACCAACGCCCTGCGCAAGACCTCCAAAAAAAAATCGAATTCGGTTTGATCTCCCACCAAACCAAAATTATTATATTAGTTCTCAGATTAGACTTTTCAGACCTTCAAGAACGGTCTTATAATCATCAGCCAAGGAAAATAAATCTGTTTACAATTAAATCAAACCCATTAGGAACCGGTCTGCTGATACGACTCTTACCCCTTTAATGAAACGGTCGAAATTTCCTTTTTTTACGACCTGGTAAGAAAAGGGTATTCTCAGTTTGTCTTTGAAGTAGTACAGATGTGACGATGCATCCGTATCATTTACCTTGGCTTCCAGGGTGAACCAGGGTTTATTATCAATGGTCACTAAAAAATCTACTTCTTTTTTTTCAACACTCCTGAGGTAATACAAATTCGCCTTATACCCTTCATTACCAGTCAAAGCAAAAATTTTAGATAACTGATAATTCTGAACCATTTCGGCCAAGGCGTCAGCCACATGCCTTAAATCCGGTGGTATTTGTTCCAACAAATCGAGCAGTTGTTTTGACATCGCGCCTTTGGCAGCCGTGTTTATTCGTTGAACTGGAATATATATTCACCGATTTAACCAGCGTCATTCCATGATGGAAGGACAAAAGATGCCCTTTAATAGGCACCCCCCATTATCCTCCTTCTCTTGATCGAAACCACTAAATATTGGACAATTTAACTTGACAGGACAAATTATCTAGATTATTTTCCCTTTTTATGAAATATATTCGAGATAGGGTGCTAAACATAGATTTGCCGTCGGATCGTTCAGCCTTTCTCTGGGGTCCCCGTAAAACCGGCAAAACATATTGGATTAACAGGCAGTTTGCTGATTCGATACTAATTGATCTGCTGAAAACCGAGGTGTTTGCGGATTACGCCTCCCGACCCTCACTGATTCGAGAGCGCTATCAAGAGCATCGAAGGCTTATTGTCATAGATGAAATCCAGATGGTTCCAGACCTGCTCAATGAAATTCACTGGTTAATCGAAAATACAAATGCCTCCTTCTTGATGACCGGGTCGAGTCCTCGTAAACTGCGGCGAGGTCATGCGAATCTACTGGGCGGTAGAGCATGGCGCTATAACATGACACCCCTTACCTTTGCGGAAACCAGTGATTTTGACTTGGAACAGATTGTTATTTCCGGGCTGCTGCCGCCTCATTTCCTTTCATCGGATCCTGTTCAGGATCTCAGATCATATGTGGCAGATTATTTGAAAGAAGAAATTGCGGCGGAGGCGCTTGTACAACATATTCCGGCATTTGCCGAATTTCTCCGCGTTGCTGCCATAACGTCCGGTGAATTGCTGAATTATACAAATGTCGGGAGAGAGACAGGTGTTAGTGCCAAGGTTGTGAGAAGCTATTTCCAAATCCTGGAAGACACACTACTCGGTTTTAGAGTCTCCCCTTGGAGGAAGGCGATAAAGAGACGTCTCATAGAAACCGAGAAATTCTACCTATTTGACATCGGTGTCACCAATTATCTTGCTCGTAGAACACCGAAAATAGGAACGCCTGAATTCGGCAAGTCCTTTGAACACATCATTCTAATGGAACTCAAAGCCTATCAAGCTTATCGAAATCCGGAACTTGATATCCGTTACTGGCGAACCAGTACCGGTTACGAAGTGGATTTCATACTTGGTGACATGAACGTAGCAATCGAAGTAAAGGGGTCACAAAGAGTAAACAGCAGTCATGTCAGATCCATGAGAGCGCTGATGGAAGAGCATACTGTTGAGCACGCCGTCATCGTCTCGCTGGATAAAGAACCCAGAAGGATCGATTCTGGTATTCAAGTGTTACCGTGGCAAGTATTTCTTGAGAAAATATGGTCGGGGCAATTCGGATTGTGATCGGGAGTGATTGTCCGCTTTAGCTCAGGCGGTGGCGGAGGCTCGACACGGCGTAGGCGGGATACTCGAAATCTCCATCCCTACCCGGCCATTGCTAACAGCCGGGGCAACAAAGATACGGCGTAAAGTGGAAGATTGCAAATTTTATCGTTCTTTTTGAGGTTAAGCAGATTTGCTCTAGCGAGTCGGTAGGGTTTGAACTGCAAATCATAAGACTTCAAACTTTTGCTCTTTGGATTGATACCGGCTTTAACCTCCAGCGGACAAATTTGGTCTGCTATTTCACAAAGAAAATCAAGCTCAGCCTTTCCGCCTTTACTTCGCCAGTAGTAAAGAGGCTGAGAAAGATCCGAAACCAGGTGTTGAGCTACAAAATTTTCAACAAAAGCGCCCTCATATTCGTTGAAAAGCCGCTCTCCCTGCGCCAGTAACTCAACTGGTGACCTGGCTATAGCCCCTAACAAGCCGACGTCCAGTGCATATACTTTGAAACAGCCCCTGTCCGCGTAGTACTTGAGAGGATGCTTCACGGTTTCAACCGCATATGCCCGATGAATGAGTCCGGCATCTTCAAGCCAGTTGAGTGCATATTCATATGCCCGTCCCCGCGCTCCTTTTTTCACGGCAGAAAAAACAAATTTTTTGTTTTCCTTTGCCAGATGCCTTGGAATGGACTCCCATAATTGGGACAGCTTGGGTATGTCGGCTGCCGGCGCATGCTTGGCAAAATCCAGGACATAGGATTTAACAATTTCCCGCTGAATCTCTCTGATCTCTAACGCTTTGCCACCTCCGGCAAAGTGTTTGACGGCTTCCGGCATACCACCAACAAAGTAGTATCGGCGAAGCAAATCTATCAAATGTAAGTGAAAAGCCTCTGTTAAAGGCACAAATGTGTCGACACGTTCGAGCAGTTCCCTGTACCTTGATTCGTCCATGGCAGTGAGGAACTCCGAAAAAGTCATCGGATATAGCCGGAGGAAATTGACCTTGCCAACAGGGAAAGATCCGGGGCCGGACATTTTTACACCGAGTAGGGAACCTGCCGCCGCTAGGTGAACATCAGGTTTTTGTTCGGCAAAATATTTCAATGCATTCAGGGCACGATTGGAAACCTGGATTTCGTCAAAGATAATCAAGTCGGATTGGGGATGGATTTCCTGGTTCGTATAAATGGCAAGCTCTGCCAGTATACGCTCCGGATTCAGATCTCGTTGGAAAAAGCGGTCCAACGCGGGATCTTCTTCAAAGTTGCAGTAAACGGTGTTGGCGTATTCACGAAAGCCGAAGTCCTTAAGGGAAAACGTTTTTCCAGTCTGTCGGGCGCCCTGTAAAAGAAGCGGCTTCCTCCGGGCGGATGATTTCCAGGTTACCAATTTCTCATATATATCTCTTTTCATGGTATGGCAGTCTGTCATAAATGTGTGTCATAGTCAAGTCTTTCAGGTTTATTTTGTAGAAAGTTGCACCTTATTCAGACGTAAAATGTGCGTTTTCTCACAAAATAGCCCCTTATGGACATGAAAAAGGGGTATCGGACTCCTTATGAAATATATGTCAAAGAACGAGCAAAAATTAATCCTATGCAGGCTTCAACTATACACCATATACAACCCTGTTTTTTGTCTTGACAATGAGGAGTGACCACTTTTCTCATATAATTTCACCTGCCCACAGCATCTTACAAAACACTTGCCATGGCAGGATAGTGATATCTGACTTCAATCGCAACGTCGGCATCTCCAAGAATAATATCCACTTCTGCGCCACCTGCCGTTCGCCAATTGGGCTAAAAGTCAAATTATTTATGATAATTTGGAGTAAAGTATAAATTATCAGTGACAATTAGGAATATACATACATTATTTCGTAAAGAGACATGTATCCATCTTTTCCATCTCGAAAAGTGAAAACAACTTAATGGTTCACTCGTTCTCAAGGCTCTTCGCCCAACTCTATGCTTCGATCGAATTGAAAACGGTGGACTAAAACGGTTAAAGGATATCATCCAGTGTCACGAAATGGTGAAAGTAGCCTGCGTCCTTAAGGGAGTTGTCCGGGCCATAAAGGCTGATCAGCGCTTTTTCAACCGCATAACCGCGGGGTAGTTTCACCAGCGTGCATTTTCGTTCCATTTCCGGAATAATATGTGTCCCGATCTTCTTATTGTGATGTTTGATTTCACACACAGTGATGACGCGATCAGCTCGTTTGTATAAAAGATCAATCTGGAATCTTTCATCATTCCTTTCAAAGTACGGCGAAGCCAGCAATAAGTCATCGGCGAATTCCATGATAGAGGCCAACATTCCTGCATGTTTGAGACAAAACCGTTCGAAAGCAAAGCCCAGCCAGATATCGAAACTTTTTTGCGTCAAGGCTTCGAACAGTTTTCGTGAGCTACTCTCTTTTACGGCCCGCCAGTTCGGCTCGATATACTTGAAAAAAAAGACCAGAAACTCATCCGCCAACGTGTACTTTCTGAATTTGGAATTCTGGCTGCGGTCAAAGGGTATAAAGGACCTGATCATCTCAGCCCGTTCAAGGTTTTTCAAATACTGCTTAAGCCCCC
>Ga0255053_10000128_pt1 | contig 37705 bp, 50 predicted proteins | sample JV7_2_22_MG_FD_188635 | JGI IMG/M metagenome (GOLD analysis project Ga0255053, IMG submission 188635) | Seawater microbial communities from Jervis Inlet, British Columbia, Canada - JV7_2_22 | ecosystem: Environmental > Aquatic > Marine > Inlet | place: Canada: British Columbia | collected... | reverse complement strand
ATTCCATAGAAAAATGGGGAAACGGGGGGGCCCACACACGCAGATTTATACACTGTGCCCCCCCTCGGGGGGTCGGCCGGCCGGTCGTGGTCGTGTGTTCTGTGTGATGTGCTGGCTGTCTGCATGGTGTGGCCTACGCTCGGTTAGGCGCATGGCGCTCAGTTCATGCGGTCGCGGGCTGGCCGGCCGTCCGGGGATAGTGCGTGGTCGCTGTTCATGCGGGCCCTGCCACCGGTCAGCCGCTCGGCCAGCTGGCCACCGTCCAAGAATGCGACCTGCTTCACGAACATAGCGTGATACTCGCCCAAATCTTTCAGGCAGGCGCGAGCCACAGCGTGTAGGCCCTTGTCGCGGGCCTCGCGGTATAGCGTCCAGTACTCCCGCTCAATCACGTCCGCGCTAATCGCTATTTCCTCACACTTACGCTCGAAAAACAGGTCGATTGCCGCAATGATTACAGGTTTGCTCATGTTCTCGGCGCCTATGGAATAGGCTGACCGCTCGGAGTATCCGGCGCGCTTGGCGGCGGCGGTAGCGTTGAGGTCGATGAAGTACTCGCGACAGAACATAGCCTGCTTTGGTGTCATGTCATCAAGGAGAGATTCTAGCTCGGCATTGTACGTGGCGTGTCGTTCGGTCATGGCCTGTCATCCTGTCAAATGTTGACACGTCCGGATTATAGCGCCATGTCGACCCGGGCAGCGAATACCCTGGAATCCGCGGCCGCAGCCCTTACGTGGCGGGGCTTTCAAGCCAGCTTGACAAATAGGCGCAACGCGCGTATATATAAGAGGCGGAGCAATATACATTCACTGAAACACACAAACCGGGAGAACGATATGAATGACCTTACCATCGAAGAGATCGGCAAACTACTTGGACTCGTGCGCCGAGAAATAAGAGCAGTGGATCCTTGGAATAACAACGACAGAGATTCCGAAATTAAGGCACTGCGAACGCTTGAAGAAAAACTCATGTATGAATACAACACCGCACCGATGGCAGTGGCATGACACCAGTAACCATCAAATATGTAACAGACAAACGCGGATCCGGCAAAACAGTAGTTCGCACACTTGAAGTTTACGAACGATTCGGATCTGGCAAATCTTTCCATCGCGGCGATCGTTACTACACCATAGACGATAGCGGATGCTACCCGTTACTGAAGCAGGTCGTTCAGGGCAAGTGCAACACGTTCGAACGCACGATCGGTCGCCGACCAGAAGTAAACTGGAAAGACGGGTGGAGCAAATGAAATTATGAGTTCCGGAAGGTACACATCACCACACGATCGCGCGCTTATTGCGTTCGGTTCGGATGTTCTCGCAATACTTGAGAGCAACCGGGATTGGAGCGGTAACACGTTTCAGGAACTGGACGACAGCGCGCAGAACTTCGGCCTCGCCACGACCGATGGCGAGGGACATTTCCTGACGATACCGCGGGCTCGATTCCGCGAGAGGCTATCACTATGACAACGACCAGCAAGGGGCCTTGGGGCCTTGACGAAATTGACGCAGGTATATCGCTGTACCTGTTGATGCTCGCATGTGCCGCAAACCGCCGGCCATACAATAAGGCTGCAATGATCCGCCATGTTCAGAACAACCACGCGGGGCCCATTGATAGCGGCCTGAACACCGCACCGTTGAAAGAGCGTAGCCGCGGCAGCATTGAGGCTAAATTGATGAACGTCACGGCCGCCGTTGAATCCCTCGGCCGGCCTGACCTCAGCATGTCGGAGCATGGTTACCGGCCATTCCCGAACATGCAGAAGGCTCTGAAGGAGCGCGTAGCCGAACGCATTGATGGCGTCTATATCGCGGTCGACGTTAATCGCGACGTAGAGTTCGAGGCCGATTGTCGGAGCCTTGAGCGTTGCTGATACGCTTGCCACAGCTTGACGTGACCCGTTTAGCGGCTGACTTCTCAGCCGCTATGCGGGAGCGCCACACCGCCGGCCAGCTGGCGACCATCCGCGAACGCAACGCCGCGGAGCTGGACGCCACGGTCGACCACGCCCATGACTACCACGACGCCCACGAAATTATGGCGGGGGCTATTTCAGACCAGCTCGGCACGACTTGGAGCTGGCCTGATATATCTCAGGACGCCTGTACCGCATTCGACAGAGCCCGCAAGGCTGGCTATCAGCTCTCACGAGTTCTGATTGCCTGCGAGTTCTCAGGAGCTGTCAGGGACGAATTCGCAGCCCGCGGTCACTCCGCGACGAGCTGTGACATTCTGGACACCGAGACACCGGGCAATCACTACCGCGGCGACGTGCGGGACATACTTGGGGACGGTTATCACTTGATGATCGCGCACCCGCCCTGCACATATTTGGCAGCTTGCCAGCTGTGGCGCTGCCAGCCCAAACACGATGCCGAGTATCCAGCGCGGCAAATCAAATCAGACGAAGCCTTGGCATTCGTGCGTGACCTACTCGACGCACCAGTGCCGCAGATCGCACTTGAGAACCCGGTCGGCCGTATCGGCACAGCCATCCGGCCGGCTGATCAATACATACAGCCCTACGAGTTCGGCCACGACGTAAGCAAGCGTACCGGCCTATGGTTGGACGGCTTGCCGCCGTTGCAGCCCACGGACTACGTACCGCCCACCGTGACGACCTACGACGGCCGAACCGTGAACCGCTGGGCCAATCAGTCACCATGCGGAGCCGACAGCCGAGGCCCGAGCGCCGACCGCGGCCACGACCGCAGCCGCACCTATGCCGGCATTGCGCGAGCAATGGCCGAGCAATGGGGACGCATCACCGAACGCTTAACACCCGCGGCCACTCAGCCGCTACAACTGGAGCTGATATGACACGACACTGGACAGGGCCCAAACCGCCACCGGTCAGCGAGCGCCCGCCATGCGCGTACTGTGGCCGGCACATGCGACCGTCGACCGGCTATGTAATGTTGGACGGCTTCACAAGCGTCAGCCGCACCCTCGACAGCTGGCCGCGGTACTGGGATGGAAGCTATGAGGGCCCCGGCGAATTTTGCCGTCAGCTATGCGCCACACGCTTTGCCCGGTCAGCCTATCGTGCCGGCTACCGCGTAAGGGGCTCAAAGTGACGCGCCCACCGCTACAGCTCACCAAATCCCCGGCCATGCCGGCGGGGCCCGGACGTAACAAACGCAAGCGCCTATGTAATGACGCCTGCTTATATGCGCGAGGGCCTGATTGCGAGTGCAAGTGCTTAGGCAAGAACCACGGACTCGGACACGTACTAGCCAGCGGTCAGTCACCGCTATTCCCGATTTAACCACCCACCATTAGAGGGCAAGCTAATGACAGCAACAAACGAGCAACAAACTGACGCGTTAGACCGCGCCGAAAATGGCCAATCACTCGCCAACTATGAGGCCATATTCGAGGGCTTCATTGCGCGAGGCATACCCGAGGAAGATATCAAACCCAGGGTAAACGTTTTCACGTACAACGCATGGAAAGCCAAGGGCCGACAGGTCAAGAAACGGCCGGCCGACGTGAAGCGCGGCGAGTATGGCGTGAGAATTGAAACGTGGATAACGTGCCAATCGAAACAGGCAAACCCCGAGACAGGCGAAAAGGACAGCTATCGCCGGCGGAAGGGTGCGACCGTGTTCCATATCTCGCAGACCGAGCCGATACAGGCCACCAACGGCCGCGGCCACCGGGCACCAGTGAACGGCTTTGATAATGAAGGCCACGCCCGCAGCCACTACGACCCGACCGGCTTTTATGCCTCGGACGGCTCCCTGCTAGGCCGACGGAACGCGAACGGCCGTTGCGAGGACGCGCCGTGTTGCGGGTGTTGCACATGACAGACTTTAGCCACGGATTCCGCACACTAAATGACGAGGAAGTAGGCCATTTTCAAAAATGGACGGAGAACAATTACCGCGCCGGCCAGCCTATTTCCGAAACATGGCACCCGGTAGTCAGGGAACACGCCGAGCGCCTCACACGACAACACGACCGCAGGAGACAAGCTGATGAAACCCAAAAATTGTAGATTTATGGCCTTTGTCAATGGCGACGACGTGACATTGACGCTAAAGCCTGGACAAAGCCTACACCACTATCAGCGCGGGCCCACGGACGAAGGATGGAGCAGCTCGGCCGAGAGCTGGACGCTCAGCTCAGATGGCCGGCTACTGAAGCGAGAGAACGAAAGCGACGGCCGAGACTGTGACGGCCGGCTACAACGCTACAGCACCTCATACGCCGACAGCAACCCGGCCACGTTTCATGCCGGCTACGACCCATACAAAGACCGGCCAGCCATGTTCCCGTACTGGACAGAGGGCCAGAGCTACCAACGCGACCACTTCGCAGAAGCCATGAACTACTGAGGGAGAACCAATGAAAAGCCAAAGATTCAGAGACAGCCGAACCGGCGAGATTGTGACGTCGGTACTCATTAGTGAGATTCAGCACTTCAACGAATACAACGGCCCGACCGAGGCCGGCGAGTTCGACAAGCCACCAAACCACTATGAGGAAAAACAGGAAGCACGACGGCAACGCTACTTGGACCTTGCAGATAGCAACGACGCCAAGAGCGCGAGCGCCTGCCAAGCAAGCAGGAACGCAGTCGACGGGATTCCATTCGGGCAGCCCATCCTTGTAGGCCACCACTCCGAAAAGCGCCACCGGGCAGCACTGAATCGCTCAGATAATGCCATGCGCCGCAGTATCGAGGCCGACGACAAGGCCGCCTACTACCGCGGCAAGGCCGCAGGCGTAGGCAAAGCAGGGATCAGCGCGGATGACCCCGAGGCCGTGACCAAGTTACAGGCCAAGATTGACCGCGCCGAACGTGACCAGGTATTGATGAAAAAGTGCAACAAGGCCATCAGGGCCAACAAGACCGCAGCCGGACAGATAGCGGCCCTGATTGAACTCGGCAGCACAGAGACCCAAGCCAGAGCATTGATCGAGCCCGACTTCTGCGGCCGTGTCGGTTTTGCCGGCTACGTTTTGACCAATAACAACGCCAATATACGGCGCATGAAGCAGCGCATTGAACAGCTGAAAGAAGCGCCCACCGAGAGCAGCGAAAGCCAACACGGTGACGTGACGCTGGTCGAGAACGTCGACGAGAATCGAATACAGCTGATTTTCCCCGGCAAACCATCCGACGCGATCCGCACGATACTGAAGCGCCACGGCTTCAGGTGGAGCCGCTACAACGGCGCATGGCAGCGCCACCTTAACGGGGCCGGCAGATATGCCGCGAATACCGTATTGACCCGCATCAAGGAGACAACATGAAATATATAGCCCTCATCTTGGCCGCACTTCACACCCTGAACGCTTGCAGCGGTGCCGTCCCGGCCGCTCAGGCTCAGGCCATACCGCCACAACCCGCGGCAACCGTGACACAAGCCGATCTGTCGATAAACAGCGCAGCCTGCCTCGATTCGTGGACACAAGTCCCAGGACTCCAAACCAGTATCACCGTTCAGACCGAAGGCCAGCCGGTGAAAATCAGCTATTTTCTAAACTTCCGGGCAGCCCCAAAGGCCGTGATCCACGTCCTGCCAGTGATAAGCGATACACGCCAGAGCCAGCAACAGGTAAGCCGAGCGATCGGGGATTTTGCCGCATCAGGGCAGACCGACAGCATCAGCTACTCTCGAATATATTGGCTGGATGCCGGCCGGCAAGACTTCGCGCTGCTGTTCACCTGTCAGAGTGCCGTCACCATGCTACGCGGCACGTTGACCGTCGAGCTGTTGCAATGAGCCGACGACACGAACAGAACAAGGCACTCACCGCCGCTCAGGACGAGTTAAACCTGGGGCCAGTAGCTTTGGCTGCCGAAATGGGAGCGCCTTACAGCACTTACCGCTGCTGGAAGAACGAGAGCCGCAAGATGCCGCCGGTTGCGTGGCGGTGTCTTGAGCTGGTGAAACTGAAAAGAGCTGCCGGCGGCCCCTAACATGGCGCAGCCTGAAGGGGTCAGGCTCTTCTGGGCAAGACGGTGGCCGGAGAGGGCACCTTGCGCCACTGATCGCGCCGGCAAATTAGGCGATAGACTGAAATTCCAAATCGCGCCAGCGACCGTTCTCCCAAATTTCGGGCGGGCGGTCAGGCGCAGCTATCCGAACCACCCCACCGCACCAGTGAAAATGACGAGGATATGACGCTCGCCGCAGCGCGGTTCGATAGTCTGAAAGCCTCACGACTTTTGATCCATTATCCAAAATTCCCTTACCTGAGATCGCATGAATGCCGGCATAGTGTAGTCGGCCCAAGGCTCAGACTCAAAAGCGCCCAGGATAAAGTTTTGTATCTCGAGTAATTCCCGCTCAGAGCCGTACTGCTCGACGAACTTCCGAGGCGAGTGGGCTAGGCTAGGCCCCCACGTCGAACACATGGCAGAGAGGCTCAGGCCGCGGTTACAGGTCGCTTGATGATGCCAGTCGCACAGCCCAATAGTGAAATCGTGACCGAGCCGCTTGCTGCCGATCCCGCCGGCTAGAATGTGGTGAACCGTCGCATGGCGATCCAGAACACCGTCCAAAAGACAGGCCACGCAGCCCAAGACTTTGATCGTTTCCATGCGTTTTTTTTGCTTGGCCGTGGCCTTGCGCGTTTTACCTACCATAAGTGATTGATCCTAATAGCGCATTGCACCGCAACATTGACCGGGCCATAAGGCTTGCCGCCTGTCAAAAATTGACAGAAACAGGCTACAGCCCAATGAATACGCGGCATGAGATAATGTACACTGGCAATCGTGCCAAAAAGAGGCCCCCGCTGTAACGAGGGCCAAAGACTCAAGGAAAGTCCCAATGTATGAAAACACTGGAAAGCCGAGTTTAGCAAAATTCCGAGCCCGCCTCACAGTCATCAAAAAGGCGTCACAGTCCGGCAAGGTACTGGCCGAACGCTGGAACCCGAAAGGACGACACTTCTACGTCCAACGGAAGATGATCCAGCATTTCGAGGAAGCCAACAAAACAGCATCAAAGCTCCTGGAGATCATCGACCGCTAGAGAATCGGGCGGGGCTTCGGCCTCGCCCCTTTTCCACCCCCGCATCAGCACCGCCATGTCAGCTGCCGACAAAGATCGGTGCCACCAATTACCCTGCATAGTTCCGGCCTTGGCGCTGAGCGGTCGCATCCGGCTAGAGTTCCAGCGGTTGCCATAGTCGCCCCGCTTCTGAGTTACTGTGACGCCGCTCACGATACGTCAACCTCGACCAGCTGCCAGCGAGTGCCCTTGCCTTTGGGCTGGTGCCAGCCGTGAACCAGCACCGTCCAGCCGGCCTCTCGAATGTCACCAATGGACTCAGATTCAGCGATTTTCTTTATCCTGGCCTTGAGATTGTGCTTCGTCGTGGACTGCACAGCGATAGTCTCATTCCGACCGATAGCCAGCACGTCGATAATGCCGAACAGGTCTTGTCTAACGCGGGCGTGGGGATTCCACTTCTCGACTACCTGAGCCCGGTAGCCCTGATTTCGTAGATCGCGCAGCGTCAGCTCGGCGGGTGATATCGTCATTGTATCTCCTGATCATGTGACGGACTGAGGCAAGGCACTCGCGGTAAACATCAGTTTCCCGTATGTCGAGAACCGCGCCGCTCCGAACGGCCTTGATGATTTCGTAAGTCTCCGTTGCCGGCGGATACGCTGATTGATACTCCGCGAAAACCTGAGACTTACCAAGCATTGCGAGGCCGGCAATGATCCAATCCGCGTCCGAATATTCGGCGGCATCCTTCGCCCTGAAAGGATCAACCGCGTCGTCGATGGCATATAGAAACGTCAGCGCCAACGCCAGCCGATCCGCTAGAAATGCGGTGTATTTTTTAAGCTGTTGCTCTCTTTTTTCGCTCAGCTCGTTTTGCATATGACGCTCTCCGCGCATAATTCTGCTTTTGCTTGTTGATCCAGTTCAACACCCGCTGATCCGGCTCCATGCTCGGCAGATTCATCCAGTTATTGTCCGGCCAAACATTGACCATAGACTTAAATTGATTCGGGGCCCATCCAGGTTTGTACCGCTTCGAGGCCCCGTAACCGATAAGCATTTGATAAAACTCTTTATGTGACGGCCAGCCGACCGGCAGCCGCTTCCCCATGTTGTTCCCGATTGGCACCAAGTCCTCATCAGTAGAGGCCACGTCGACTTTTTTGAACGGCACCGTCCAGCCGCATTTAGGGCAGACCCGAGAGCCGGCAAAGATATGTTTGCAAGTCTCGCAAGTGTGCGTATGTTCCTCGCGCTCGCCGGCTTCCTGACGCGTCCAGTTTTCGACCGCCTTTTTGCCCTCATCCAAACGCCAGCGAAACAAGTCCTCGGCTTGGCCGAGCTTGTCGGTGTTGCCGGCATGATCCAGCACCATGCACTCAGATTTATTTTCCGCGGGACGCATCCCACGGCCCAAAGACTGAAGCCACAGCACCATAGATTTAGTCGGCCGAGCTGACACCACGCAGTCGATCTCCGGGCAATCGAATCCGTAGCTCGCTATCGTCACGTTACAAAGAACTTGAATTTCCTGAGATTTGAAACGGCTGACGATACTGAACCGTTCAGCATCCCCGAGCCGGTTGTGGATCACGGCGGCGTTCACGTTCGCCTTCAGGAAGCGATCACAAAGTGCCTCCGCGTGGGCTATATCCACACCAAAGACCAGCGTATGCCGGTGCGGGGCCAGCCTGAGCCAGTTGTCGATCACGTCGCCAACCAGGAGAGTGCAACGCTGAGACAAACGGCCTACCTCATAGTCACCCCTTGCAACTTTTAGGCCCTTCGTGTCAACAGTTGCACCCCCCCAATATTCGAGCGGTGCCAGCCAGCCGTCTTTAATCAGCTGGCGTACCGACGTAACGTGCTTGATCTCTGTGAAATAGCGGCCGAGGCCCTTGCCGGACTTGCGCGAAGGCGTGGCCGTGTAGCCGTCGATCACAGCACCCTGTTCGGCGTAGTAATCCAGACACTCGGACACCCGCGGAGCCATCGAAAGATGAGCCTCATCGACCAGCACCCGCTCCACGTCAGGGAACCACAAATCTGATTTTTTTGTGCGAGTCGTGAGTGTCGGCCAGCTGACAATATGCACCGGCTTGTATGCGTTCCACGCATGGCCGGCGCGCAGCGTGGCGACGTTCTGAGGCCCCACCACGGCATTCAGAATGCTTTGTGTCTGGTTAAAGATTTCCTCGCGCGGCGTCAGGATCGCGGTGCGGTTGCCGCGGTCGAGTTCCCGCTTGGCAATGAAAGCCTGGATGACCGTTTTGCCTGAGCCGGTCGGCGCGCAATGAATCGGCCGGTCATTGATGCCATGATCCATTGCATAGTTGACATCAGTCAGCTGGTAAGGGCGCAGCTCAAATGTCATTTTTTGGGCTTCGGTACGCTCTTGATCACTTCGCCAAACCATTCGTGACAATAACGAACGCCGCCATAATCGTCAGGAGTCAGGCCGAGCTTCTTGACGAGCCCTACACCCGAATACGGAAAAGCCTTGATTTGGGCCATTGCCTCCCGCAGTTCCTTCAAATCGACCTCATCTTGCGAGGGGGGTGCCTTCCGAGGCCGAACATTACCGCCGGGTTCTCCGTCCGGTGACAATGATTCCTGTTTGATGTTGCGTACCGTTTCATGCGACACCATGCACAGCTCAGCCAGCTGCCGCAGGCTCCAATCGTCATAGTGAGGATCGGCCAGAGCCATCGCCACGCCATGATGCTTGTCGGCACTACTGCGACGCATACCGTGAGCCGTGTTAGCGGTCAGGGCATACTCGAAAGCAGCGTGACGGTCGCCCTCTTTGACATCAACGCCCACTGTCAGGTCGCCGTTCTTCAGCTTGGCAAGGATTCTCGTTTCGCCATCAGCCAAGTAATACCGCTGTGAGTTCGGTTCGGCAAACACTGTGACCGCCGGAAATATCGCGCCGTTCTTCATGGCTTCGGCGTACTCGTCGACGGTCTTAGGGTCGATTCTGACCCGGACCCGCGTCTTGTCAGATATCAGAATCTGGTCGATGGCAAGTTTCATAGCTTTTCCTTAGTTTCCTTTTTGAACAGCTCCTGCTGGTCATTCCATTGCTTCAGTATCTCCGCTTCGGCGTCAGACACCAGCAATGAGATCATTTTTTTTTCGACTGTCGCAGAGCGCCCCGAACAAGCAGACTTCATCAGATCAAATGATGAAAGGCTACTCCCGGTAGTCACCGCATCGGCTGTTTTCACTATCTCAGCCTGCATTTCGGCCAGCTGCTTGCCGGCCTGCTTTTTCAGTTCCGTTCTAAGTGTCAAGTCTTTCTCCTTTCATCGTCTGAACTCTCCTGCACACGGACACGTCACAAAATGCGGCTGGTGTTCGCCATGCTTGTATTTAGTCTCGCCGGCATTCGGCCCGCGAAACTCTGAATCTGTGGGGATCACGTTGACCGGAATCCACTTACCTTTTTTTGTTTTCAGGAAAACCATGTCAGCGTCGCAAGCCTTACATTGCCGCAAGTCTTTTGGATAAGGCCCCGCATCTAACGCCATAAACTGCCACCCTTCGGGCAAAGCCCAACCATATAAGTGTCCGCAGACATCCAGGGCCGTATTAGGTCGCTGCCTGAACCGCAGTTTGACCGGTACATGGCGAGTGGGCTAACTCGATCTCCGCGTGAGCGGCTCCTGTACCCGACTGGCTCTGTTTTCCGGTAGGGCCTCGCACCGCAGGACGCGGCAGAGGTTGTGGCGAGGCGTGAGTTGTGCGATATAATGCGGTCGCGCAACGTACGCCGGAATTCGCAACTGGACTGCGTGTCCCGAGAAGGCTCGGAGTTAATAGCTCCGGGCCTTCTGAATTTTGAGAGTAACCGAATCACGACACAGCCTCAACCCGCTCGACGGTGAAACGACCGTCCCGCAATTTCAGCTCGTAAGTTTCGCCCTCGCGTACAATCACCCCATCGGACGCATACGGAACATAAAACGAGGCCGGCCGAGCATCAGGGTGAGGGCTGATCCCTTGTTCATAGATCATTGTTCTTTTCTCAGCCATCATTCACCGTACTGTCCCGAGCCAGCTGGTTCGCGCCGGGAGTCTTTAGAAACTCCGCGGCTTCGGCGTCCAGCTCTTGAATCCGCTTCTCATCTTCCTCGCGCAATATTTTCGTAAGGGCCGCAGTTATCCACGGATGCCGGCACCGCCACCAATAAAATTTGAACAACCGGCCACCGTAAAACCGATCAATCAAATGCCAGTTGATCCGGCTGCGAGTGAGGCGTCTAAACCAGCCATATTTCGGAATCAAGGCCCCGGCCCCTGTGTCAAATTTTGACGCTCCCACTGTTGCGCCTCGACGATCTTAATTTGCAGGGCATTCACAATCTGAGCGAAGTCAGTCCAGTGAGCCCTGGATGTTAGTGCCGGCATGGTCAGCATCACATCCGGGCCCTCGCCATCGACCCGGACGTGATCAAACTTGCCGATTCGTGTGACCGGCTTACCCATTACAGCCTTTGCAGATCACCGATATGGCGGTCGATCTCGGACAGGCATTCATTGACCGTGGCGAGCTGAAATTGCAGTTCTTCCACTTCCTGCCTTACCCACTCAGGCGTGTCAGATTGCTCATGCTCATCATCTTGAATGCCAAGCAGCCTGAATTTCAGCGCCTTCAGACTACCGATACAGCCCCTTGCAATGTCAATGGCAGAGCGAGCCTGACCAGTACGCAAATTGATCTCTGTCGCTTCCACTGTTCCGATTGTCGCTGAGCCCATCGGCCCCTTTTCGTTAGTCATATTTTCTCCCGCAGCTACAGCTGCATTGCCAGCATTTCAGTTTCAGTTGCCAGCGTGTCGAGTTTTACGTACACGTCGTCGGCAATCTGTTGAGCTATCGGGGATGAGAACTGAATCACGGCCAGCCCCCGAATGTTGCCGGCCAAAGTATTGAGCTTGTCCCGATCAGGCGCGAGCTGCTTTTTGCGTTCAGCGTCGGCCATCTTATCCTTGCGGGTCTGTTCCTCGATGGCCGCGGCTTCGAGCTGTTCGACGCGAACCCGCTCAGCGTCAGCGTCGGCTTCCTCTTTTTCGCGCTTTTCCTTGTCGAAGGCTTCACGCTCGGCAGCGAGTCGATCTGATTCCTCTTTTTGTTTTTTTTGTTCGGCCTCCAACGCCTCGCGCTTTTCGTCCAGCTCTGCCTGTTCCTTGGCCGCCTGCTGTAGTCGCTCCTTGGCGGTGATCAGATCATTGCGAACGTGCTGCTTGGCGTCGGCTGCCCGCTTTGCGAACTCATCGAACGTGCCGTCACCAGGATCAAGATTGTCGATCAGCGTCATTCGAGACTCGATGGCCTCAAGCGTAGTGTTCAGCCCGATCTGACCGAGCGACTCGATTCTCCTGATCCGATCCTCGATAGTAGTGATCCGCTGGCGCTCGATTTCCTCGGCTTCCCTGACCTTGCGTTCCTCGGCCTCATCCACCGTCGCCTTGCAGTCCTTCATGGGCTGTTCAATGGCAACCAGCGCGTCGATGATCCGGTTGCCCTCGGCATTGACCGCCCGTTGATGCGCCAGAGCAGCCGCGGTTTGCAGCCTGCGCTCGCCATCTACAGCAATACGAACGTCCCGCACCACCTTAATGTCGGCCTTCAGGGCATCGTATTCGCCCGGTGTCGTCGGAACCGTGGGCTCCTTGTACTTGTCAGCCAGCTCAGCCAGCGCGGCATCCGTGAGGCTGAATTTAATTGGCGGCTGTGCTACTGGTACTGCGTCGTTCATTCGCTTCTCCCGTACATATGTCAACGACTTGCCGGCACTCGGCCACATCCATAAAGCCAATGTGAACCGCACCGACACGTCCCATAGAATTTGCCAGCCACTTGTAGCCCTCGCCCCTCGACCAATCGCTTTCCCGCCACAGCGGATCGAATGCAGCATGAGCTTTCTTTTTCCACTCGCGCAGCTCCGCATTCGCCAGCCGGCCGAGCGGAGCGTGACGCCGTGAATTTTTATGACAGCCCACATACGCATCACAAGGCCAGCAAATCCAGAACTGGCCGTAGTCCTGCGAGGCGCGGGGATAGACTTCGGCGCTGTTTGCCAGCTCAGATGAATGGCCGCAGTACGGACACACCGGAGCGGCCGGCGGTAGCTTTAGAATTGATCTCATGTATATGCGGTCGCTTCGTAGGTCAGATGATTAAAGGAAAGCACTTGAGCCTCGATGGCCCTGGCTTTTGGCATGGTGCCGTCAGCTTTCCACTGGTACACCGCTTGAACACTCACATCGAAGGCTTTAGCGGTCTGAGTTATGCCGCCGAAGAACTCTATTACTTTGGCTGTTTTCATAGAGCGCGATTAAAGCACACTTTACAGGGCTGATTCAACCGTGGTTTAATGATCGGCCAACCAAGGAGCAATCATGTCACAAAATTTCAGACCATTTACCGCAAGTGAGGAAGTCGACGAGCTGTTCAAATCTCTCGCCAAGGCGCAGGGCAGTATGTCCGATGTCGAGGCTGCCACCGAGGGCAATTGGGGCAAGTACGCCACGCTCTCACAGTACCTGGATGCGCTACGCGAGCCGCTGTCAAAAAATGGCTTGTCTGTCATCCAGACCACCAAGCAAACGACCAACGGCACGATCGAACTCATCACCATTCTGGCCCACGAAACCGGCCAATGGATCAGTTCGGACATGGCGATAGCACCGGAGAAAGGTGGCCCGCAAGGCGTCGGCTCTGTGTTGACCTACATGCGACGCTACTGCATTGCCGGCATCACAGGCATGGGTAGCGTGGACGATGACGCCACCGCTGGCACCAAGAGCGGAGCCGATACACTGGCCCCGGATCAGATTGACAACATACACTGGCTGGCTAAAAAGCTGTTTGTCACCAATGCCGATACGAAAGTCACCCGCATGTGTCACAAGCTGTTCAGTGTTGACGATGTGAGTCAAATCCCGCTTGAGCATTACGATCACGCCGTGAATGCCCTGAACAATCAGGCTGACCGGGAAGCCGAGGCAGGCGCCGGCAACGCAAAGAAGAAGAAAGGCGGGAAAAAGGCTGACCCTGACCCCGAGCCCGAGCAGGACGAGGCACCACCAGCGGAGCCGCTGTGAATCTCCGCGAGCTGTTCGACCAGATGAATGTGCATACCGACGAAACACACATGCCGGTACTGGCTGTCGGCGGTGCTGCCGGCGGCCAGATATTCGCAGCCCCCAAGAAAGCGAACACCATCACGCTCGACAAGCCGGTCGGTTTCAAAGTCCTCGCAGCCCCAGGCGACACGCCAGCAGTTCTGTACGTGGAAACCGAGAAGTACAATCTCCACAAGTTCTTCCCGGCGGTCGGCACTACTGAGTCGCTGTTCGCAATCGCCATGATCGACGGCATTGCAATAGAGGAAGCGATCACGATGCTGTTCTCAGCCTACTGTGAGTGCCTGTCGCTGGAAGCAGGGCCCAAGCACTGATGGAGTGCCACGTCAAAGAGGTCGAGCAGGGCTCGGACGAATGGCTGGCACTCAGGCGCTGTCGCATCACCGCCTCACGGCTCGGCGTGGTGATGTCCAAGCCATCGACTCAGGGCTACCAGAAGCTGCAACGGCAGATCGCCCAAGAGCTGAACGGCTACGAGCCGGTCGAGGAAGATGCGCCGTGGTTCGCCCACGGTAAGGAACAGGAGCCGCGGGCCCTCGGGCAGTACCAGTGGGAATATAACGTGAACATTGCTCACGACGTGTTCCTGATCCACAAGGAATATGACTGGTTCGGCGCATCCCCTGACCTGTTCGAGATCATCCCACCGCCGGCCGACCAGAAACCCGACTTGTCAATTTGTGACACAGGTGGCGAGATCAAATGCCGCGCCATGTACAAGACCTATCTCAAGTACGTGCGGATGGCCGAGAAGATGGAAGCCATCGACCCGTTCAAATCGGTGCCGGCAGAGAACCGCTTTCAGGTGCAGGGTGCCATGTGGATGACCGGCTTCGAGAGCTGGTATTTCATCAACTACTACGAGGGCCACGACTTCGAGGGACGCGAACAGCGGCTCATTCACCGCGTGGAGATACCACGCGACCAGGATTTAATCGACCGCATGGAGCTGCGCTGCTTGGCCTTCATGCGCGAGTGCCACGAAATTGCAGGAGTCTGAATGAAAAAATTAAACCAAGCCATTGTCGTCATCGGCGTTGCCGTAATCTCGCTCGGGCTCAGTACCATTGCTCACATACTCGGCTCGCAACATCACCCGCAATATGACTGCCGCTGCCCGGACTCCAAACCGGTCATGTGTGACGGTGAGTTCTGTGGCTGTACGGGTGATCCAACCAACTACCGGGGCTAGTCCTCAGTCAACATGATCTCGATTGTCCGGTCGAGCTTTTTTTCCAGATCATTGATCGCCGTTTTTATTTCCTGCTGACCTGTCCCGAGGCTCGCTATGGTCAGAGTGTTGGCCGCAATCGCTAAATCCATGCTGGCAATCTTCGGATCGACTGAAATATTTACCGCCGGAATGGCGGCCAGTTTAGTGTCAACAATATCGCTGACGAATATCTGAGCGTAGGCAGTCAGTAACGCCGTCATTATTCCAACCACGGCCAGCAACAACGGCCACGCGTCCATAACTTGCTTGACTTGTCTATTCACTTGTCGAACTCCTCGCGTAGCAAATCTAGCTTCCGCTGGCGTATATCGTCACGCTCACGCTGTTCCCGAGCAATGCGGTCGATCACATACTGCTGTTGCTGCTGTTGATGCTGCCACTGTTCCCGTTCTTCGACCTGTTCCTGCCGCTGTTGCTCATGTTCCTCGATGACTTCTTTAACATCGGCCGGCGGTTGTGGATTATCGGGAACATATCTGACGGCTGCAAGGCAAGTGGCCTTATCCGGGTATATCTCTTTGAGTGTCTTAGTGTTGCAGCGAACCTCGGCCGCGGCTCCATGCCGACCGCGCGCATCCAGACCGTCAGCCATACACCACGGATTTTCTACGAGGCGCTGGCGCTGAAACACCACCGCGCCCCATGATTCGCTGGCTAGGCACTGGTTTATATCAACATCGAATGAGCCCATGCCGACTGCGTATGATTTCGAGGAATGACCACCAACTATCGTGTCACCGAGCGTCTGAGTGACATCGGTTTCCTGTTCAATGTCATACCGATCACTGGCCTCGGATGTCTTGATTGCCACCGCCACCATCAGCGCCAAGAACACAATAAACCAGATCATTGAGAAGCTACGTCGTTTCGTCATAACGCCACCGCTATCAGTCCCAACGCGATCAGTCCTCGATGGAACCAGTTGTCAATAAAGTGATCCCGCCTCTCCGCTTCGAGCAGCTCCTGTCGAATCTCAGCCACCTGTCGCTGCATCTTGCCGGCGTCGATTAGAGCATTGTAAGCGCGGGACTGTGCTTCGAGGGCTGCCGCATTCGCCTTGGCGATCTCGAAATTCGCCTCTGAGGCTGTGGTATATCGGCGCAGCTGGTTCATCCCCTCCTTACTGAACTCTGCCTTACCCGATGCACTGAGCGTCGCTACGGGCCTCTCAGGCAGGCTCAGGGGCTGTTGGGCCTCCGTCGCTGCCGGCGGTATGTCCCACGACGGCAGCGTGACCGGTGTACTACTGCACCCGGTCAGTATTCCAATCAGCAAGAATGCTTGCCATATCCTCATTGTTCGCCCCTATCCGGTCAATGGCAGCCTGTCCGGCCTTCGCTGAATCGAACGCATCAGCTTTCAGTTTATCGGCCTTCGCGCTCTCTTTGACCGCCTTGTTCAAAGCCCGTTCGCTGCCGTCAGCAAGCAGCTGTTCGGTACGCTGTTCGGCAGCCTTAGCCCGACGAGCTGGACGGCCAAGGATAGCGAAACCCACGGCAACCAGGATGCCGGCCAGTATCATGCCGGCCGTCCGGAGCCATTTCATTTCAGCACGTTCTCTTTTTTCCAGTAGCCAACGAGACTACCCACGAAAACGGCCGAGCCAGCCACCAGCCCCGGAGTCGGATTTACCCCCGTAAATGTGCCGACCAGCTCCCATGTGAGCGACGCCCCCATACCGGCGAGCGTCGCCGCTGTAATTGTCGATGATGGTTTGTTCATAACAGACTCCCCATTGTGTAGAAGTGATGCGTGGCCCAAACGATGCCACCGCCCAAGACGATACGGAACACCCAATTCAGAACCGATGGGCTGTCCTTGCCAGCACCGATAGTTTTCCAGACGTGTTCCGAGAGCGTGTCGCCCTTGTCCTTGTTCTTAATGGCCCGGTACTCCAAGACTCCGAAGCCAAGCAACCAGACGATCCAGCCCACCGTGTATTTCCAGTTCAGTTTCATGTCAGCTGTCCTATTTCAATTAAGCCGTTCGCATATTGCACCCGGCCACCAGTGCGATACGCTGTCAATTCTTGACGCCTCGGCGCATCAGCGATTCCAAGATGCGACCAGCGGCCGAACTCATGGATGATTTGATCCAGCGGCAGGCCAAGATCAACCGCCATTTGACACACTTCGAGCGGCGTGTAGCCGGTTGCCCGGAAGTCAGCGGCCCTGCCATCAGTGTGCGCCGATGTCACAGAACCACCGATTAGACTGTTGAGTGCCGGCGGTCGCCAGCCGGACGATATGTAAATTGTCGCGCCGAGGTTGTCGCGTAGCGGCTGCATGCACGTCACCACTAGCTGTTCCAGATTGTGAACGATCTCAGGCGGCGGCGTCATGTCGATGCCGTGGCGCTCAGCCGTCTGTGAGACTAGAAATTCCTCGAGAGTGAAGTTTTGACTAAGCTGCATTCCAAACCTCTTAATCGACGGTCGGCGTTATGTGCCGCCCGGTAAACGGATCGGCTATCGGTACAAAGATTACATCGTCAGGCGGCACCGTATCAACAAACCAGCTCTGCGGCGTCTGCAACGTGAGCGGTGCAGCGGTGTGAATGATATTGCGATACAGCTCGGCCTGTATGTCCGGCGGCGTAACAATCGACACCAGAACGCTGACCGGCGGCGTCAGAGCGATTGGCTCTGCTTGGACAATAATGCGTCGATACAGCTCGGCCCGTATATCCGGTGGCGGGACAGTGCCAACAAGGAATGAGCGCGGCACACGCGATACCGGCTCTGTGGTCGTGATGGAAATATATCGAACCGACCTTTCAGCATCCCGAGTGATCGACCCTTGCGTGAGTGACTGACCCAGGACAAAGGCGGCACGATGCTGCGCGGAGCCAACCGTCAGGCCGCCAGTTGGATTATCTAGTGGCGGTGCAACGTCAGGCGGTGGCAATAAATGACGCAGCAGGCTGGCCGGCGGTGATCCCTGCAAACGATCCTGAGCTGCCGACGCGATCAGTATTATCGTTTGCGGCAAATCCAACGCGCTGCTAACTGAGCCAGTACCGGCCGAGGTCGGCTTGGTGATCGACGGCGAGCCACTGGCGGTCTTAATTATTTCAGCGGAGCCGGCAGCTGTCGGCTTGGTTATCGACGGCCCACCTGTACTCGGCTTGATTACTTCTGCTGTCCCGGCTGCCGTAGGCTTGGTGATTGACGGACTACCCGTAGCAGTCTTGACGATCTCGGCCGCACCGGCAGCTGTCGGCTTCGTAATGGACGGACTACCGCTGGCAGTCTTTATGATCTCAGCAGCACCGGCAGCTGTCGGCTTGGTGATCGACGGCGAGCCTGTAGCGGTGAACAAGCCGGCCGGCGGTACTGTGTCCCGCAACCAAACATGAGCCCGCGGTATCGGCGCAGCCTGAACAATAAGCATGGCTCCCTGGGAAATCGGGAAGTTACCGAGCAGGCTGGCGCTGCCGGCCGAGGTCGGCTTGGTAATCGACGGAGCGCCCGAGGCGGTCTTTATGATTTCAGCCGTACCGGCAGACGTGGGCTTGGTGATGGACGGCCCACCGGCCCCAGGTAACAGCTGAATGCCATTAAAGTTGTGAACAAACGACGCTGGCGGCTCAGCTCGACGTGCCACCGCCGGCTGGATGATGCTCTGGCCACGCGGTATGCCGACGACGCTGCCAGTGCCGGCTGAAGTCGGTTTTGTAATCGACGGTGCGCCCGAGCCGGTCTTGATTATTTCCGCAGCGCCAGCGGCCGTGGGCTTGGTGATGGACGGCCCACCAGTACCGGCTTTGATTACTTCAGCAGTACCCGCCGCAGTCGGTTTCGTGATCGACGGCGCACCCGTAGCCGGCTTGATGATCTCAGCTGTGCCAGCGGCTGTTGGTTTCGTGATCGACGGCGATCCGCTGGCCGTGAGCGCCACTGAGAGCAGGCTATTGAGCGTGAATGACGCTGCTGGTTCGGCCTTGTGCTCGGCAGCCTGTTGAATAAGTGCCTTACCGCGGGGTATCTGCGTAACGCTGCCAGTGCCGGCAGACGTGGGCTTGGTAATCGACGGCGCACCGGTAGCTGTCTTTATGATCTCGGCAGCGCCAGCAGCTGTGGGCTTCGTGATCGACGGAGCGCCCGAGCTGGTCTTTATGATCTCGGCAGTACCCGCCGAGGTCGGCTTGGTAATTGACGGTGCGCCTGTAGCGGTGAACACGTTAGCCGGTACGATGTCCCGCATTACGCCTTGCAGCGCCTGTACGCCATCACTGTGACGTGCGCTGCCAACATGCAGGCCACCACGCTCAAGGACTACCTCAATAGCGAGATTAGTGCCAAGTAGGAATGACGCTGGCGGCTCAGCCTTGCGCGTCGCTTGCGTAACGAGCTGCTTGCCTTGCGGGGTAGCCCCGATCAGGCTGGCGGTGCCGGCCGAGGTCGGCTTAGTGATGGATGGACTGCCCGAAGCAGTCTTGATGATCTCCGCTGTGCCGGCCGAGGTCGGCTTAGTTATCGACGGTGCCCCCGACGAGGTTTTGATTATCTCCGCTACACCAGCCGCCGTAGGCTTGGTGATCGACGGAGCCCCGGATGATGGCTTGATTATCTCCGCATTGCCGGCGCTCGTAGGCTTAGTGATCGACGGCGATCCAGTCGCTGTCTTGATGATCTCCGCGGTGCCGGCCGATGTGGGCTTGGTTATCGAAGGCGATCCGTCACCTGTGAATTTTTGCGGGATGACCCCGCCGAACAAGAATGACGCAGCAATGACACCGGTCGCTATGCCGCGCGTTGACTGATAACTGAAGCCTGACGAGATAGCCATTAGTGAATCACTACCATTCCTTGCGCTGACAGTTCAGCGACACCCGCTGGCTCCATCGTATCAAGATTGATCCCCCACATTCCAACGGTGTCAGCTTGAGTGTCTACCGCGTGAAGCGAGCCCGTTTGTGAAACCGATACACCCAAATCGCCATTGTCTGCCAATGCGACAAAGCCAACCGGATTAAACGCTAGGCCGAACGTATCCTCACCACCCTGATTACCTCGTATATAATTGCCATGAAAAATGTCACCGTCCTCTGTGCCATCAACAGTGATTCGGCCCTCATAAGTCCCGCGCGTCCCACTTGTAACGTCAGTAGATGCCGCCCATACGTTCGCGCCGGTCAAAGCATCTATCGCCGCACCCGTATTGTTCTCCATGCCGACTGTGCCAACCACCACCCAAGACGCTGAATCAGTAAAATCATTCGTCCTCAGAGCATTCAGATCGTGCGGCGGTGAGGCTGCATCGAAAGCCTGCAAGCCTGTCGCATCGTGCCTTCGGAATACCTCTGCCTCATCGTTCAATTCCAGAACAACAAGCGCCTGGACACCCTGCGTCGGAGCTTGACCGTCCACGTCAGCACCACCCTGACCGTTAGAGATTCCGAGCCCACGAAAACAGGTCATTTCAATGGTTCGATCCGCAGTAACCGTTTCGATCAGGTCGTGAATGCACCCGCCAGTACCGTCGGCCGTCGCCTGCCGGTAGTAAGCGTAGGACTGTGCTGCCAGATCTGCCGAGCCGTCATAGTCGTGACCGAAGATGCGTTGCGTTCGGGTTGTCCCCGGCTCGCCACGGTTTTGATACCACTGAGAGGACATCACCATGTACCGCTTGTTGTCGCCCTTGACCGTAACGACATTCGTCACACGCTCGATTGCACCGGTATCCGATTCAGCTATGGTCGAACCGATAGGCACAACATTGCGAGTCGTGCCACCCATGAGTGACAGATTGCTTCCGTTGTAAATGCCGTGATTGCTGTAGAACATCGGAATGACATCCAGTGAGGACTTCACGGTGCCCCCGGTCGGCGCGTCCGACTCGCGCTCCCACTGAAAGGCAAATGTGGCGCTGGCAGACGGATTGTTGACGAATCCCATTGCACACAAATACGTTTCATTGTCGGATGTGTTCCGGCTGTAGCCACCAGTTTGCAGATTGACGAAATCCCCTGTCCCGCCGGTCTGTTGGAATCGACCCGCAAAACTGAACCGACCATTACTGGTATCGCCGTAGTGAACTCTGGCGATCATCAGATAACCGTTCGCCAGATCAGTACTCGGCAGCGTCAGCACCGACGTACTGGACGTGAATGTATAGGCCGAGCCGTCATTACGATCTTGAGTAGGAAACAGCGCGTTAGGGGCAGCGAAAGTTGTCCCAGGAATCAGGGTTGTGGCACCGCCTGACCATCGACCAAGGACAGCCATTCAATGCACCACTACCATACCGTGAGCTGACAGTTCCGGTGCCGCCTGAGTCTCAAACGCGTAGTACCCAATGTGACAGGCCACCGCCGTATTTGGATTCCACTCGATGCTCGGCGTCGAGTCGTTAATCGTTGCGTGAGTCCCGGAGAAATCAACCCCACCGTCCAAGCCCTCAGCAGCGAATAGAATATCGTTTGCCTTCGACCGGCTGTTTCGATCAGCCTGAGTTACACCAACCATGCCGCAACAGTGGCCGCTATTATTGCTTTCATCGACAGCACCGTGGAATGCCTCGGTAGAGTCATCAGCTGTGATCGTGGTCACAGTCTTGTTGGCGGTCGCCAGGTGATAACCCTGCGGCGTAAAGCCGAGGTCTGGTAAAGACTGAGAGACAGGAGCCCCACCCGTTGACTTGGTGAACGTGCCGACATCGACACCGATACCGCCGAGGTCGAGAGCCAGCACCAGCATGTCATCGGTCGTGCCACTACCAGTCGAAGTCCACTCGATGTTCGTCGCATCAATGACCGTGATCGTGTTCGTCCAGTTGGTGAAGTCGATGTTGTACTGACCAGCATTTAATCCCGGCGCAAGACCCGAACCCTGTCCGTCACCAATGCCGGTGTCACCGAGATAACTGAACAAGGCCCATTGATCTATTGACGCGCCGTTATCGTGAGCGATACCGAACGACATATACGCATGAATGGAGTTGGCGGGATGCGCCTGACCGTTTGTGACAAACATCACCAAATCTGGTTTATTGCTCAGACCATGAGCGTCAGGACTTGACGCTGAACCGACATCGGGCATTTCAAACAGATTGGCGTTTACGTCTGTGCCGCCCCAACACTCGTAATGAATGATTATATTGGCGGTGAACGTCGAATAACTGATCGTAATATCCGAGGCGTTCATTGCCGCCGTCGTCGCAATGACCTTGAGTGTTCCCGAGCCGGCCGACAGGTCAGCCGCTGGATCAAGTATGCCGATCAGATTGCCGGTGCCGCCAACGGTGCCGATACCGTGTCGCCGCGTATCGGTAGCACCGTCCTGGGCCGCAATGGCACATGAAATTTCGTCGGTGCCATCACCGAAACCATGACCAAAGCTGTTGCCGACTTCGTTGGTGTCATTTGCATTAGCGTCAGTAAACCAGACGTGAATCGCCTTGGGATTGTCAGGCGTGGATATGACTGTAGTGCCGGAAGCCGGCGTTAAAAATGTGCCCGTTCTATACCAAACGTCGGCCACGGCGGGCCGCCATTAAGCAGGTACAGTGATCGTGAACGTAGTCAGTTCAACCGTATCTGTGGCACCAACCGTCAGTGAACTCAGGTTGATGTCGCCACCGGATGTCAGCACTGTGCCTTCGAGAACCTTGTTGGTCTGCGTTACATTCTGATAGATGGAGAACTGAGCAACAACGCCGCCGGTCGCATTAGTATCTGAGAGCGGCTGATCCTGCATTGTGATGACGCCCGCGGCAGCCGCGCCGAAGGCATTAGTGGCATTCATTATGATCGTGGCGACTGCTACATCACCCGATGTCTCGAATACCAGCTCCGGGGCCGTGCCCGCATTTACGAAATTGTCAATCTCGTCAGCGAGTGCGTTCTGTAAACCTACTTCAAGAGCCAGAGCCATCACTCACCTCCGTAAACAACTTCAGCGCCCGACCGTATCTGTCATTGAACTCGGTCAGCTTCCGCTTTGTGGCGTTGTGGATTTTTTGAGCCTCGAAAAAGGCAGCCTGATTCTTCAGGAACAGAGCGTTTAATTTGTCCTGTTCAGCCTTCAGCTCAGCGAGTGTCGGGTTTGCCATGTCATGTTACTCCCGCAGCCTGCAATTCCTCGGGTGTCTCACCGTAATCCCCAGGCTTAGCGTCCTTGTCGTAACGAATGGTGCCATCAGCCTTGCGAACCACCCCGACGCCCTCCATCTTCACCGCTCGACTTAGCAAGCTCTGAAGTTTGTCCGGGTCCATTGCCTCGATCTGCTCGCGGGTGAATGTCTCTTTGACTAACTTTGTGCCGTCACCCATATCATTCGTTCCAAGTGACTTGATAGCTGGAACCACCCGCGTCCACGCCGGCCAGATTGCGACAGACAATCGAATCAGCCAGCAGACCATTGCGAATCAGCCACGGACTTGCCAGCGGCAAGGCCACGTAGCCTAAGCCACCATGCGCGTTCCATGATTGCAGGAACAACGCAATCGGCTCGGCCGGCAGCACCGGCTGAGTGGTTGCGTAAGTCGTGAAAAATGAAACCAGCGGAGTTGAATACCCCGGAGAATGATCCTCGGGTGTGCCGGCAGTACCGGCACCGACGCCGGCTGTCGTGGGTCGTACCCATCGAGTGCGGTAGCCGGTTGACGTGGTGAGTTCTCCACCCCAACCAATAGCGACCACTTCCCCGTAATCGCCGGCAGTATCGCCCTCAAGTATCCAATTATCGTCAGTGAGGGAAGGTGTGAAGTTGCTGACGGCAGCCTGATAAGCGGGCATATCTTTATCTCCTAAATGCCAATGACTTTCGCGTTTTGACGCTTTCGGATATCAGCTTCAAGCGCCTGTTCAACTTTTTGCATAAAAGGTACACAGCCGGATACTAGCATTATGTCCAGGCAGGGGCCACATACCGGCGCAAAACACTGGCGGCACCATCCACCGCCGCCAAGACTGCGCTCTTTTCTCCAATCCTGCAAGAACATCACCGCCTGACAGTGAGGGCAACACACGACATCGTGTTCTTGCTGGCCGCCGCCAGAACTGCGGTCATCGTTCAGGTGATAGCCAGCGCCGTCGCCCTGGCGTGTCAATATTTGACGGCTCATGGATTCACAATGATCCCGCCGGCCGAGATCGGTGTAGGCGGTCCAGCTGCACCAGCCTTTTCCCATGTCCCGGCGGCTATCCAACCCTGAATGACGCTCTCATTTGTCGTGTTGGACTTGTCGCCCACGTCTACATCGAAGGTCAGCGCATTGCCGTTCGTGAATGCCGCCTCGCCCATCAGTAGAAACGGGATTTCGTCAACTATTTTGTCTGTCTGAATTTGACGGTCTGCGTGACCAGCTTGAAGAACCTCACCGGCAGCCCCTATTTCAGATGTTAATTGCCGCTCACGACGATTGGCAGAAGCGGCAGCACTGAAAATACCGCCCCCGAACATCCAGTAATTACCAGTTTGATCGGCTGTGAATCCAACCGTGTCTAACTCTACAAACGTGTTGGCAGCAACAACCGTCGCCGTACCCCCGGATGACACAGCGGATTTCTTACATACGCCGGTTCTGAACAGGAAAATCGTGCTGCGTTCGTAGTCGCCTGCACTATTCGCATCGTACTGCACCTTGACGGTTTTGCTCCCGGCTGCACCGCTGATCGGGAAGGACGTTCCCATTAGGAAGGTGTCTTGAACGTCCTTGTTGTCGCGCCCTATTTCCGCTCGATCCGTTGTGTCATCGACAATCTTGAGTTTATGGATTTCCTCTATGGTTGCATCAGTTTCCCAAGTCACCCCACCAAAACACAGCCAAGTTTCTGAGACACCTGCGGGAAGCGTGACGGACGCGCCATCGGTATATGCACTGACATTCGGATCAGGGACGGTGTGCAGGTCGTGAAGAAAATCAGTGCCCTCGACCAGATCATCCAACAAAATCAGATAAGCATTGCACCAGTAAACAGAAGTATTTACGGAGTCGGTATTCCAGGCTTTGAGCGTGATGTCACCCGAGCCAGCTTTAGTGAATCTGATCACCACTTGATACGGGTCGCCAGCTGTCGCGTCAACATTAGCCGGCTCGATGCGGGATGTCGTTACGCCTATTTCAACGTCATTGTCATATAACGCCACCCGCCTTGCGTTGCCAGTGGAGCTACCGCTTACCATTGCAAAAGCAGCATCGACAATCAGAATATAATCGCCAGCGGCATCAAGCTGCGCGGCGGTCGCAATAGTGTAAGCCACCTGTGGAGTCGTTAGGGCAGTCGTAAATATCGTGTTGGACTCGAAATGATGATGGCCAATTTCTGCCATTACTGTGCGGCCCCTTTGTTGTCCCAAACTGTCACGCCGTTCTGCGATACCGGATACACGTCATCACCGGCCGTCACCACCAGGCTTTGATCTATGGTCACTTGAGAAAGTCCATCGTTGCGGCCCTGATACGTTACTCGAACAACCGTACCATTCGCAGCAGGGTCTAATCCAGTCGGCACTATCTTGATGTAGTCCGTTTTCTGATCCTCTCCGAAGTAAATCAGATCGAAGCCGTCGTATATCCACAGCACGTCATCCAGCGTCACAACAGCTCCGCTCGATCCGCTTGTGACGTGCGTTATTGGCTGAGCTGCACCGACCCCTGCACTACCCCCGGTGAGCGCAAAGCCGGCTTTCGTTCGGCTTGAGCTATCGACGAACGTCGGATTTTCTTCCGTGTTGCCAATCGTCCAGACCAGTGCGAAATTAGTCTCAGCCTCGGCCACGTCATACAAGGTCGTGCCATTGAGAAGGCGTATCTGCACCGCCGCCGATATGTCCTTGAACATATTGCCGGCCCACACAGCCCCGATCCAGTTGTCCGGTTGACCTTGAGCGTTGATGGTGCTGGCGTCGAAATAGACGTGGACGCCTGTCTGTTCATTCGATGTGCCTGTCATGTCCACCGAGATATTGTTGAAATAATGATGATCTAGGTACAGGTCTTTTTGTGCATCGGTGTCTCGAACGCGCAGCCAGTTGCCATTGTTGAACGCCGTATTGTTATAAATTCTGTGCTTCTGCGTACTGAACGCAGCGCCCGGATTAAGGATTGCCGTTGACAATATCTCCGCGTGATTGTCCCAAAAATAATTGCTCCGCAAAATCAGGCCGTCGCCCTCTACCTGGATGCAGCGTTGCAATGCTGAATCAACCGAGGCGTTCGCGTTTTTGAAAATATTATTCTCAGCGAGCTGTGGGCCCCAAGGTGCCGCGCCCCTTGCGTCACCAGCAGCCAGCGCCATGCAGCGAGAGCCATCGAATCCAGTTCCCTTACCAACCCAACTACCGTCAAGAACACAATTCCTGACGACGCTTTTCGCACCGAATAACCTGAGCGTGTCGTGACCGCCGTGGCTAATCGTACAATTTTCATAGATGACGCTGGTTCCGCGCGATTGCATGAGGTCGCCGTAATCTATGCCGAGGCCCAAATCGTTATTAGTGCCGGCCAGATCAAGCGTGCAGTCAAGAAAACGAATATTGTGACAGACTCGATAGATTCGATTGCAATGATCCTGCGCGCCGGCTTGCCCTGATCCACCCCAAATGTAGCAATTTTGAATGTCGATATGGTGAGTCGATGTTGTCTCACCAAAATTGATGTTGCGACGTGCGGTCACATCCTTACCGGCACTGGCCTGCGTCCACGTCAGATCGCCGTCGCCAATGTCGTCAATGTCTTTAACGATCCAGTAGGAAACCCCATCGAAGTCGAGAGTATCGCCGTCCAGCAGAGCAGAGATTCGGACCTGAGCCCCTGGCTTCGCCTGCAAAGTTATCTCGTTACCGTCTGTGCCGTTGACGGCCGGTGAAATCGTTTCGTCATAGCGACCAGTTGAGACTTCGATTATTTCGCCAGCCGATACGACAGTGACCGCCTTGCTGATAGTTAGAAACGCGGTGCCCTCTGTCAGACCATCGTTTGTATCGCTTCCAGACTTGGATACAAACCAATCAGCAACCGCCACCGGGTTTTGATCGGCCCCGGAATGAGTGCAGACCGTCGTGCCATCTTGCAGTACCAAATAAATCTCATCCCCGTTAATCACAGTCAGCGTTGTAGTGATTGTCAGTTGCTTGAGTGCATCGTTCCTGCCCTGATAGGCAACACGGACGATACTGCCGTTAGTTACGGGGTCTTGCCCCGCCGGCACTATCTTGATGAAATCGGTTTTCTGATCTTCTCCGAAATACGCGAGGTTGAAGCCGTCGTAGAAATATTCTGGACTCCCAACGGTCAGCACGCTGCCGCTCGATCCGCTTGTGATTGTGGTAAGGGGCTGAGCGTCACTAACACCGGCACTACCGCTTGCCAGCTTAAACCCGGCTTTCGTCCTCGCAGCAGCATCAACAAAAACGGGAGCTGCTTCTATGTTTCCTGACCACACTAACGGAAAGGTGGCCTGCGCTTCTGACACGTTGTAGAGCGTGGCCGAGTTCAACAGCCTGAATTGATAATCTGTCCCCGTAGCGTGAAATACATTACCGGTGATCTCGGCACCAATGTGGTTGTCTGGATAGCCTTGCGGGTCGATTGAGGTCATGTCCCAATACGTATGTACGCCATCTTGCTCGCGGCTCGCACCGGTCATGCTGACGCTGATATTATTTTTAATCCCATACTCTTTGTGCAAGACCGTTTCTGGATTGGTGTCTCTCACACGTAGAAAACCACCGTTATTAAACGCGGTGTTGTGGTAAATGCGATTTTTCTGGTGTGAATTTGGCTGAAGTATTTGACCAGTTACCGGGCTGCTGGAAATGATCTCAGCCCTGTTGTCCCAATAATAATTAAGGCGCGAAATAATACCGTCACCGGTAAACTTGTGGCCGTTCTGATCGTTCAAATCACCCGATGCATTGGCGCGACGTAATGTGCAACCCTCAATCATGCCGGGGCCCCAAGGAGCGTCGGCACGATCATCCCGCGCTGTCGAGAACGAGCCAAGTCGTTGCCCTGGCTGACCGGTAGCTAAGTCCGTCCAATCGCCGTCAACGTCGCAATTCCGCATGACGGAATTTTCACCGTGAAATATGAAGTTATCGTGGCCGCCCCATTTGAACGTACAGTCGTCGACAAGACAGGTATGGCCCTGCGAAAAAAACAGATCACCACGCTCAGCCGGTGGGACTTGCAAAGGGTCATTGTTATCGCCACCGAACAACCAGTTGATTCGTAGAAATCGGTACGTGTGGGAACCGAGTTTCATCCAATTCAGGTGACTAGCACCAAGGCTGCGACCGCCGTAAATAGTGGCGTCCCGCACATCAATGTGATTCGTATTGTTTATGTAATGGACATTGCCATCCGATGTCACCGAGCGGCCACCGTCAGCGTGAATCCACGTCAAGTCAGCGTCACCTAATTTCAGCAGAGTGCGGTCAGCTGGATCACCATGCACAATCCAATAGCTCAGCCCGTTAAATTCTAACGTGCCGACTTCTGTCGCCTCGCCCGAAGCGACTACTCGAACAGCGTCACCGGGTTTGCTGCGAAGGGTTATCTCATTACCATCTGTGCCGCTGGTAGTTGGCTCTATTTTTTCGTCATAGCGGCCAGCTGCCACCTCGATGACTTCGCCGGCCGACACTACCGAAACAGCCTTGCCGATTGTCAAAAATGGATCGTTCGACGCCTGACCCCCATTAGCGTCATTGCCTGTTTTAGATACAAACCAATCAGCGGTTTCCGGCGGTGGCGCGACCACTTCCTGAATGACACCACCAGCTGCGCCTAATATGAAACTCATGCATCTTGTTCCAAGCCGGTCACGACAAAACTAAGACTGCCAATCGCAGCCTCAACACGAATCACGTCGCCAGCATCGACCATGAATGGCACCGTAGAGCCGGTGTCGTTACCAGCAATCGGTGTATCGTAAGCAATATAGTGTTTCACGTTATCAGCCTCGGCACCGGGAGCCACCCCTACCCTGAACGATGTCGCCGTGGCCGAACGATTGCTGATAATGACTCTGACAGTGGCGTTCTTCGCGCCCCCCACCGTATAAATATCTGTCAGTACCGCGGAACTTGGAGCCGCTTGGCCGTGGATGCCTCGCTTGGTCGCCACGTCAGCTGTCCATCAGCATTGCCAGGGCTTCGAGATTATCTCGGACTATCTTCAGGTCTGATTGATTGTCGATCTGACCGCTGATATTGCCCCATAGTCCACCCGGCTGATCGTCGTCACCGCCATCCCTGTCTCGTTGCTTCAGTGCCCGTAAGGCCGCGGGGTGCAGAGCCTCATGTTGCCCTAAATCTGTTCTTCGGAAAATTGCCATTGTCAGACCGTTGCTGGTATCACCGTGTGTTTTCGCATCAAATAGCTAAACTCGAAATCTGCCGGCAGTCCTTTTGTGCCACTAGCCGTGAAGCCTGTTGTCACTAATGGTGAGCCCATACGGAACGTAGCGACTGTCGGCGCAGCCACCGTGATCTCGGCGCTGCCGATCACCAGACCACCATTGTCAGTCAGAATGCAGGGCACAATCACATCACGATCAGGGCTCAACCATTGCGCCCCCGAAGGTAAGCCGGTTAAGGTCATCGTGTTCGCATTCGAGGTTCCCTCGATTGCTGTACCGTCAAGATAAATGGTCGCGCGCGAGCCAACTATGGAATATTTGAGTGTCCCGCTTGGGCCGGCAGCATAGCCGGTCAGGGTGCCCGTAAAGTTATCTGACGGCAGCGCCATGTTCGTCGCGATAGAATCCCAAAGGACGCCTGTATTTGAGAACAACATAAATTCCCGCGGATTCAGGGTTAGCTGTTGTTTGCCAATCAGCAAGCCGTTGCCACCCCAAACTAACGTCACCAGATCGTCACCGACATTCACAACCCCCCACTCAAAACCGACACCCATAGCAAAAGCACTTGGAGCGGTAATCGTTACCGTTTGGCTGGCTCGTATCAGTTTGCCGCGATCCGCTTCGACTACCGTATAACTGATGTTTTTGTCCAGACCGATGTAGCCCAGGTAGCCGTCCATTATTCTCGGATTTACTTTCGTAACCATGTCAGTTCCTCAATGAGCTACTAGCCAATCGACCTTCGCGGTACTGCCAGCGTTAGAGCTATTTATCGTAAAACCAGTGGTCGATTTCCCTGACCAAAAAAATGTCTCGTTCGAGTCGCCACCTAATGCCACTCGGTAGTTTGCATCCGGCGGCGTAATTGGCAGCGTCACGATTGCTGTACCAATGGCAAGCGTTTCCTGACCGCGTTGATTGACGTTAATAACGCTGCTGGCGTTGCCAAGGTTTCGTATCACGATCTTAGTCAGATTGATCGGTGCCGTGGTGAATGTGACTGTCGTGCCGGCCAGCGTGTAATCCGCAGTTGGCTGCTGAACGACACCATCTATGGTAATCAGCAGACCGTTCACAGCTGCCGCGGCTACGCTAATGACAAACGCTGTCGTAGTGCCGTCACCTGTGAACGTATCGGCTGAGATCGCAACACCGGTCGCCAGTGCCGAACTCACGGCTGCGGCTGCCGCTATAGCGTTGATGTTTGTCACTGGTAAGCCAGCTGCGTCAAATTCCAACAGCTGACTTGCGCGGGATGCCACCAACGGCAACAGTAAGTCCACGGTGACCTCGGTTGTTGGGCTCTTTATTGCCCGCTTCAGATCCTCGGCCGCTTCCTGAACCTGCATCGTCAGTTTGTCAAGACCGTCCTCCCACGTTTGCGGTAGGAATGCGGCTTGAGAGCCGTAATCAATCGTCTGTGTCTGAGGCGTGTCTCGAGTAATTAGCCACGTCGAGCCGGTCGGCAGATTGCCGGCTACCCGCACCGCGTTGCCGCCGGCATCAGCACCAACACCGGTCACGGTGTAATCGGTATCGACTACCAGCGTCGTTTTAACGCCGAGCGAGTCCGTTTCGACGACAACCAAATCCTCTTTTGCGAGGATGCGAAACGTGTAGGCAAATGTGTCCGTTGTGCCAGTGCCAGCGTACGGCCCGGACTGTATAACCAATGTGCTGATAGTCATTATTCGTCCTCTCTCGGCCCGGTAATCAGGAACTCCCAAATGTCGAAATATTCCTCGTCGCCTTCTTCATATGCCAGCCAGTAATTTAACGATCTATTGAGCTGGCTGCCACCGGGTATATGCAGGGCACCCAATACAGCTGTCGCTGATCTGATCGCCGCTGCATCCAATTCACCTTGTTCGATCTGTGTCGCCAAATCTATCGGCGTACTCAGTACACGCTGCAATGGTAACTCACTGGTCTGTCCGGTTCTCATGGCCCACCCGATTTCACGGATAAAAGCCATTGTACCGAGCGAGAACGCTGCTACTGAGCGCGTCCAGCGATTGTTTACCAAGTCAAGCAGTTCGTCCTCATCGTCATCCTCATCCCGGCCGGTCAGTAGTTCCTCGAATAGCGCGGGGATCACCAGCAGCCAAACGATATTGTATGTCAGCTCAACCGCGTTGATTCTGCCGAGCTGGTACTTCTTCGTTTGTTCGACGGCAATCTGATAGATCGCTGAGAACGCTGAATACATCACCGTCCACAATTTGACAAACTCGTTCTTACTCTCCACCGCCGTCAAGTCCATGAGCAGACCGGACTGCTGCGTTCTGGACACCGAGCGATCGGCAAAATTGATTGCGTCATTCTCTGTGTCGAACTCGGTATTGTTCGGATCAGCGGCACGTTCCATGCCGTCATTGTAGGCCATCCACCACACGGCCCTGGATACCACTAAATCGCCTTGCAGCAGGAAGAAAAAGGCGCGTTCTCTGAGCCCGTTCCATGCCGTTTTGCCCTTCAGGTTCCGCAATATGGTGCCGGTATCTCGGTTCTGAGTGTGCAGCCGGTCGCGCATAAATACCGACTTCTCGTTGATAAACTCGGCGTGTTTGACCGGATCGCTGTAGAAATCCATGAATCCCCGAGCGACGTTCGCAGCGCCAAATTCCGCACTGGCCGTCGCGGTGCCAAGCATTTGCGAGAATCCCGACTTCATGGAGAATCCGAGCGCCGAATACGTCAGCGCCAGCCGAGCCCATCTGAGGCCGCGTTCGATGGCCCCCAATTCGTTCGGATGAATGAAACCGGCCGCAACCTCCGTAACGCGTGCCAGCATCGTGCTGTAGTTGCTCTGGCCGATGGAAGCGATCAGAGCCTTACGGATGTCCTTGTTGCGCAAAACGCCGTCAGAATCGCTTACAGCGCGTCTATGGCTGATATCGTGGATCACGTTATCGACGTGGTTGAACAAGACATTTATTGACAGATCAACGTCCCGGCCGTTGAATCCTACCCGCTCGATAGTATGGCCTTGCGCCGTCGTCGCTCGCGTCACCCCGCCAGCTCGCAGCCGTTCAGCTCGTTTTTCTATTTCCTCCTGCCGGCCACGGAAACTGAGCCGCGCATCAGTCACCAGCGGATAGTAGCCGCCTTTGATCGTGCGGCCGTCCTTTGTCTGGAATGGCTCGGCATCGACCTTGCGAGGCACCACACCAGTAAATGACTTTTCCAGCTCCGCTATCTGCGGCCAGAATGAGTCAACGTAGTCCCACACTGATTCGACCAAATCCCAATCGGTGTCGGTCAAGCTGTCCAGGACTTGCTGTATATCTTCCTCAGTGAAGGCGACATGCTCCTGATTCAGCATGGCCTCACGGTTGCCGAGATTGCCCCAATTCAGCGCGATAGCAATGCGAGTGTTCAGGCTGTAACTGACGCTGCGACCGTCCGAGAACGTGAAACTCAGGTGGCGGTGACGTGCATTGAATATCCCCTCATTACCCAGGAATATTGCGTTGAGATCATCGTGCGCCTTGAGCTGCATGGTAAGCCGCTTGTTGTTCGCTTCCAGTAAGGGCTTGATGACCCTGCGCCACAGCGGTCCAAGGTCAACAAAGCCGTCAGCTTGACGCACCAGAGACTCGATTTTGCGGTGAGTGGCGGTAGCAGCCCGACCCCATGCCCTCACCGATTTCATGGGGCTGTCGCCTTCGGGCAGGGATTCGGTCGTGGTGGACTTCTCTGCGATATTGGCCGCGATAGCCTTCATGTTCTCCTTGAACGCTTCGCGCTCGGCCTGACTGTTCTTCCGGGCTGCATGCAGTAGAGACTTCGCCACGTCCATGACCGCTTCGAGCTGGTCAATCGTCATTTCGCGGTAGTGGACAATACGATCCAGCGTATCGACCTCGACGATATTGGCCGGCGACTCAGGATCAGTCTGTTGCACCCGTAACCAGCTCTTAATGCCTTCGAGGATCAGCGCGGCATTCTCGCGGGCTTCCTTGTTGGCCTGTTTGAAATCATAGACCGCCAGCAGCTGCTTCAGTCGCGTGATGTATTCCGGCCGAGCTTCCTTGTCCGAGTACTTCTTGGTTTGCATCTGCCGGCCACGGCGTTTCAACGTCTGAGCCTTGTCCCGCGCTCTGATTGCCGCACGATACAGGTGGAAATTCAGATACTGCTTTTCCTTGGCCGCTTGGGCGCCAGCCAGATCACCGGCCTTTTGTGCCTCACGCGCATCCTGAGCGGCTTTGACCTCGGCGTTGCGGTATATGGCGGGACGCAGGGCGCTGATACGGATACCGCCAATGATTTTCTCGGCTGCCAGCTTGATCGCTTTGCGGTCGCTGATTACCTCAGTATCAGTTTGACCAGCCAGGGCTCGCAGCTCTGTCAAAATCTGATTGCCTTGCTCGGTATTGTGTGCAGCCTCCAAGGCTTCGCGTTCCAGAGTACCGTCGTTCAGGATGTCACCGTGTCGCTCGATCATGGTGGCCTGAGCCCGCCGGTCAGCAGCCTCGTTCAGCGTCGGCGTTTCCACAATTTGACGCACCAGCTCAGCCCCGGAGCGGAAGCCGAATATAGTCGCAATGGTGTCAGGGCTCGCGCCGTCGAACTTCGTCAGGCCACGCAGCTGTCCCGGTGCCTTGCGTTTTTCGACTGTAGCCTCGGCCGGATCCTCGAACAGTTTGTCGAAATCGACGAGGTTCGAGTATTGAGTGTCGCCGGAAAGATCAGCCAGCAGCCTGTCGAGCAGGGCGCTTTCGGTGTCATCCTGTCCCATGTAGCCGAGTTCGGATAACAGCTCGCGCATCCCATCAAATGAGCGACCGCCGGTAGCTCTGAATAACGGTTTCCCCACACCAAGCGGCAGATTGTCAGGATTCGGCACACTGACTCGTACCGTCCGGCCCTCTTTGATCTTTGTGACCTTGATGTTGCGCCATTGAGCAGGATCGACGCCCTGTGCCTCGGCCTCGGTACGATCCAGGCCGCCGAGCTTGGCGATTGCCTCAGACAGCGTATCGACTGACGGATCAACCGCGTTGCGATCCTTTTTCAGTTCCTTCGGAACCGCCAGTCCGAGCAGCTCATAGACGGTGCGCCGATCCATCTTGTTTTCAATGAAGCCCTCGGGTGGCAGCTTCTGACGCATGAAGTCGATTGCCCGGTACAGCGGCTCAGCGGCCAGTTCTTCTCGCGCGCCCTCTCTGACGGCTTCGAGTTCTTCCTGCCACCACTTCTGAGCTGTGCGCCTGAGCTGTGCCAGCACCTTTTTACGTAGCCGTTCCTCGGCGGTGCCTTGTGTCTGGTTCTGGTACTCCGCGAACTTCTCAGGCGTCATCCCCGCTTCTTCAGCGGTTTTGAATAACGGCTCGAATTTCAGCTTGCCTTTGACTTCCGCGATCTGTTCGTCAGTAGCCAGCATTCGATCCATAACGCCTCGAATCTCAGGCGTGAGCGGCACTTGCAGGGTACGGAGCCCCTGATACACCTTTGCCAGCCACGCAGCGAAACGACGGAATACGCCCTTCAGTTCTAGGCTTGGAGCATTACCCTCGAAAAGATAAGCCTCAAAGCCGACCGCCCATTTTTCGTGGTGCTCGGATTCAATGTCGTCGAATGTATCCACTTCCAGCCAATCCAGGATGGCCTGACCGTCAGCCTTGGCGCTGTCAGGAATTGACGGATCAAGGAAGAACCGTTTTTCCATTTCGAGGAACAGGTGCCCGGATTCGTGCAGGAAGGTGGACAGGTTTGCGGCTTCTGTCAGCCGGATGACGGCCCCGTTTCCGTCCTCATCGAAGGCGATCTCGCCACGCCGATCCTGTTGAAATACTTTGTTAAGCTGGCTGCCGTCGCCAGCCTTGGGGCTTACGCTTCCGCTCGGGACGTTTGTGCCGTTTGCTCTAACTCCTGCAAAAAGCTCGTCAGGTCCGGGCTCAGCTGTAGCCTCTCCAACAACTCCGTCATCCCGTTCACCAGTATCTCGGGATTCAGTGTCAGCCTCGCGTTCTCCCGCATCGTCAGTAATATCACCTCCGCTTCGCGCAGATTCGACGCCGACATCTTTAAGTGAGAGGCTACGGTTTGTGATATTTCCTTCAGCGAGCTGTTCGTTGATAAAGTCGTAGATGTCAATGTTTTCTCCTACCGCTTTCTCGAGCTTGAAAATCAGATTATCACGCAACCCAATGCGGGCGCTGATTACTGCTGTAATTCCCTGCATGGCGAAAAGAAATGGCACGTCATGTCTGAATTCCGAGAAGTGCGCCGCTTCATGCTCCATTGTCGTGAGCATTGAGCTGGCGATCAGTCGATGTCGTTCAATCGGTGCCAAATCCTCAAATGAATCTGACTCACCCATAGGGTCAGAGCCCGGATTTATCAGCATGAAATTCGCCGGCACGTGCGTATGCACACCGTAATACCTATTTCCCAACACACTGACACCTACGCCAATGTTGTCGATGTCCTCGAACCGAGCTTTGTCTCCGAACGACGCTATAGCGTTCCGCAGTATCAGGAAAACGTCACCGACCTCTTTGAAATAACCGTTGACTTTTTCCTCGCCAAACTGTTCATACAACACTGAGATCAGATCACCCTTTCCGTCCGGGCCGTCAAAATCCATGTAGTTATGCAGAATTGGCCGGTCTTGCGGCAGGGTCTTTTGATCAACCTTGAAGTCATCTATCTCGAACAGAACTTTGCCTAAGTCCTTACGCTTAAATTTTTGTTCTTTACCGTCCAGACTCAGCCGGCCGTCAATAATTGACAGCTTCGCATCCAGATCGACACCAGCCAGAAGCCCGCGGCCCTCTTTAATTTTTGGCTTTAACTCGATAATCTTGCCAATCGTTCCATCTTCATTGAGCTGCTGAATGTTGCCGAAGCCCTTAGCGGTTTCCTGAGTAATATCTGCCGCTAGTCGAATTGCCAGAAACTTCTGAATCTCCAACATATCGGCATTGGCATGGGGCTTTAAGTCTTGACGATCCAACGTAAACGGGTAACTAGGATCGTCGGGATCGCCATTTGGGTGAATATCGACGACAAATGTCCGTTTGATTGGAGCTGCCAACAACTCGAAAGGGTTTCTTGTAAATGTTTTTGCGAATTGTTTTAGCCCATTGACGCTAATCTGAGCGTTACTATGGTAGCCAGCGGTTTTCTCACGGCTGACCAATAAATCAGCGGTGCCCCATTCAAACTCGATAACGCCAATCTTGGTGAATAGCTCGTTCTCGAACTCCTTGCCCGACTTTTCAGTAATCGGCCCAAAACCAGTGTCTCGCTTGACGGTGATATTTGGATGAAGTATCTGCTCTTTCGTGTTGTCGCTAACCTTGTAACTGGCTACGAATTTGATCTCTTTTTCGACACCATCCCTTGCATCAGTGAATTTCTCGGGAATAACGACAGTCATTTTCGTGCCGTTCGGCTCAGTAGTATCTTGAATCCGAATGGCCTCATCCGCTGGCCGGTCAGGATCAAGCGGATTTGCTGGATCATCAGCATTCAGCGTCACCGCCGCGCCCGTAGTCGATAAGGTCGATTTGACCCCATCCCTCACAGTTTCGATCACTGTCGATGCTGCGCCAGCAAGAAATAACATTTTGGCAATGCCGAACCCGCCGGAATTGATCTCTCCCTCTTTTTCAGTTCCACCAATCGTCAGTAAGCCGGTACGGATCATTTCAGGCGTCATGCCAACGCCGTTGTCTGTGACCGTTATCGTGCGCGAATCCTCATCTGCCGTGACGGTTATCTCGCCGTCCTCGATCTGTCCTTTCAGAATTGCGGTACGAGTGGCATCAAACGCATTTTGGAACAGCTCTTTCACTGTGACTTCAGCAACTTTGTTCATGTCGCCGTACAACACCGGCCCGAGCAGCCGCAGGATTCGCCCTTGATCGGTATTTATCTGAGCTGACTCGAATCGCTCAACAACTTCGTCACCCTCGGCAAACTCAATGTCGAGTTCTTGTTGCATTTGGTCGATCAGATCGCCCTCGATCTCCTGTTTGAACACCGTGGGCCCGGAGAAAGA
>Ga0255053_10000127_pt1 | contig 38215 bp, 48 predicted proteins | sample JV7_2_22_MG_FD_188635 | JGI IMG/M metagenome (GOLD analysis project Ga0255053, IMG submission 188635) | Seawater microbial communities from Jervis Inlet, British Columbia, Canada - JV7_2_22 | ecosystem: Environmental > Aquatic > Marine > Inlet | place: Canada: British Columbia | collected... | reverse complement strand
TGCCATCGATGCCGGAAAAATAAAAGAATGAGCACACCGGGCACCGCGGCAATGGCGAAGGAATACTTGTTCGCCAGGAAGTAACCGCCCCATATCAGCAGACTGACAAGCACGAGCGGAAAAAGGCTCCAGAAATTCTCCACCCAGTTGAAGAGTTCGATTCCGGGGGACGGAGCGGTGCGGCCGTTCGCTCTCGCCTCGAGCAAATACAGAAGGTATCGGAAATACGCCGGTACGACCACTATCGCCAGCCAGATGCCGAGCACGCCGGCAGCTTGTATCAGAAGCTGGAACAACAGAAAAACGATCAGCGCAAGGATGATCGCCATATCCGTTAACGGATACAGAATCTCTTTTATAAATTGACCTTTCTTCAGTTGCGAGGCTCCCCTTCTGTGATGGAATCACGCGTTGGCAGCGGATCGTAACCGGATCCACCCCAGGGATGGCAACGGCCAATACGCTTCAGTGCCAGCCAACCGCCCTTGAAACCGCCGTACTCGCTCAGCGCGTCTCTCGCATAAGCGGAACAGGATGGCTCGAAACGGCAGTTCGTGCCCAGCATTGGAGAGATACCCTTTTGATAGAGCCAGACAAGGCCAAGCAGAGGCTTTGCCGCAATCCGGCCGATGCCACGCCTTACGTTCGCCGCCATTTTGTACCATCCGGGCCGTCTTCAATCGATACACCATTGGTTGCCAGCTCATCGCGAATAGAGTCTGCTGCCGCAAAATCCTTGTCCGCCCGTGCCTCGTTGCGTTTCGCAATCAGCGATTCGATGTCGCTGGCAGAGAGCGCGTCGTCGTCCGAGCCCGCGAACCAGTCTTCTGGATCATCTTGCAGCAGGCCGACAAGATCGCCCGCTGCAAGGATTTCAGTCGCCAGGCGCAGACGTTCCGCCTTGTCGTCTGCCTTGTTGAGCGATCTCGCCATATTGAATATCTCGGCCATCGCTCGTGGCGTGTTCAGGTCGTCTTCGAGCGCGGCAAGAACGGACGCCGGCGGCTCGCTTGAAGAGCGACTCTCGGCCGACACGTCAATTCCACGAATTGCCCCATAAAGGCGATCGAGCATTTTCCTCGCGGATTCGATCGTCTCGCCCGACCAGTCGAGAGGCTGACGATAGTGTGCGCTTAAAAGCGCCAATCGGATAACCTCGCCCGGAATAGCCTTGATCAGATCGTGCACGAGCAAAACATTACCCAGCGATTTCGACATCTTCTCGTGTTCGATGCTCAGGAAGCCGTTATGCAGCCAATAGCGGGCAAACGGTTCACCGTCATGTGCACAGCTGCTCTGAGCCAACTCATTCTCATGATGCGGAAAAATCAGGTCCTGGCCACCGGCATGTATATCGATTGTGCGCCCGAGATGCTTTCCCGCCATCGCCGAGCATTCAATGTGCCAGCCAGGGCGTCCTCGGCCCCACGTTGAGTCCCAGCCGGGCAGTTCCGGTGTTGACGGCTTCCACAACACGAAATCGTGTGCAGCCTTTTTGTACGGAGCTACTTCGACGCGTGAGCCCGCAATCATCTCACGCAGGTTTCGCTTCGATAACTGGCCGTAGTTCTCGTTCGACGCTACGTCGAACACGACATGACCTTCCGCCTCGTACGCAAAACCCTTTTCGACGAGTTCCCCGATCATCTCGATCATCTCGTCGATATGCCGTGTCGCCCTGGGCTCGATATCCGGTGGCATCACGCCTAGGACCGCCATATCGTCATTGTATGCTTTGATGAAACGTTCTGTGATTTCATCGATGGGCTTGCCGGTTTCGATGGCGGCGGCGTTAATCTTATCATCGACATCGGTAATGTTTCGGGCGAATGTCAATTCGTAACTCCGCCTGAGCAGGCGGGCCAGCAGATCGAAAACGACAGCCGGCCGGGCATTGCCGATGTGTGCATAGTTATAGACCGTTGGCCCACACAGATACATCGTCACGCGACCCGGCTCCAGCGGTTCGAACGCAACTTTTTTTGCTCTGAGAGTGTCGTGCAGGTATATGGTCATACGATTATCCGCCTGGTTCAGCGCAATCATAGCCTATAATGTGCGGCCGTCACTGAGGAGCAGCAATGTCTGTAACACCGATTAAATTTCAGGATCGCCGTTCCGTCGAGCAGGTAGAAGAGAGCGTGGACCTCGCGCCGAAGTTCGACGAGCGTGGATTGATAACTGCCGTAACGACTGACGCCACCTCAGGCGAACTACTCATGCAGGGATTCATGAATGATGCGGCGCTACGGCGGACGATTGCTACGGGTGAGGCACACTATTACAGCCGCAGCCGCGACACGCTCTGGCATAAAGGTGCAACAAGCGGCCTCGTACAAAAAGTCATAGAGCTCATGATCGACGACGACCAGGATTGTGTCTGGATCAAAGCCTCAGTCGCCGGCGGCGCCAGTTGCCATGTTGGCTACCGCTCCTGTTTTTATCGCCGCATTCCGGTGGCAGACGAATATACAGAAAAGCAGCAGAGCGGCACTGTGATTCTGGAATTCACCGACACAACAAAGGTATTCGATCCGAATGAGGTCTACGGCGACGCACCCAACCCGACCGTACTCTAGCTAACTAGTACCGTCCTTCCGGCTTTGGCTGTCTGCCCTTACGGCGTTTGACAACGACGGTTTCCGGCTCCCGCATCGCGATGGCCCGCGCCTGGTAGGTATATTCGATCGTGCCGATCAGCCACAGGTAATAGGCCGCCAGTTCCATGAACTCCTCGACAGCGAGTTTGACGACGCGCCGATAGTCGTCGCCGAGGATCGCCATCCAGAGATTCTCGTTGGCAACGATCTGTACGAACGCAAACATGACGATTGCGCCGGAAAAAAGAATGGCCAGCCCCGGCGATGGCCAGACTCTGCCCCAGGCAATTCGAAATCGACGGCGATGGCGGTAGATATATGCAATAACAAGTGCAGTGGGCACTGCGACGAGAACCTGCCAGAGGTTGTCGGCGACCTGGTCGAGAAAAAAATGCAGCTCGCGAATAAAAAATGCGACCGACATGCCGCCGAAAAGAAATGACACCGGTCTTTGCGACGGGCAGTTAAGGGCGACCCAGGCGAGCAGCAATCCGCAGATTGCCAGGATGCCGGGTTGAATGATTTCGATCGGCGAATATTCACTCGTGCCAAGCGTGTCACCGGGATTCGCGTAAATATTCAGTTTCAGGCTGCCCGGTGACGATATTTCGAGTTGCGTCAGGAGCCAGGTAGCGATACCGATGCCGAAGAAATACAGGATGTATCGCAGTAAGGCCATCGAAGCAGTGTAGTTTGTCCCCGGATGGCCCGCAATGCAGAGCGCTCAGGACTGGCGTAGCTGAAAAGTCGGGCTGTCGTCGGGCCGGATAAGGCCGTGATTTCTGAGCCACGCTTCAGCATCTTCGGCATCTTCCTCGAACCAGCGCCTCGTGCTGCCCAGGCGAAAACTGTAGCCCCAGTCATCCATGTCCTGCATGAGACGCTCCCTGCCGGCTCCGGCGAGCTCATCCGCCAGCAGGATCTGCAGGTAGCAGACGGCACATTCCTCGAGATCGTCGCCGCCGGCATCGCCTTTGAGCCTGCTTCTTCTGTCGGCAGACATGCACACGAGATGCGAGGTCTCGTGAAGCAGAGAGTGAATAGGTGTGTCGCTGCGAACAAGAACGCGATCGCCAATGACGCCAGCCTCCGGTTCACCCCAGAAGCTGCCGTTAATGGTCTGGCTGTCAGCAAGGATCTCGAGCGACAGGCCGTAACGGTGAATCAGCCCGACGAGAGCATCGCGAGCCAGGTCCGAGATCCGTAGCATTACAGCGATGAAAGCTGCTTCAGGATGAGACGAACGAGATCATCAACGATTGCCCTGCGAAGCAGCTCTTCTTCCCGGGCTTTGCCGAGTACCTGAGTCTCATCATAGGTGTAGTCTCTTGTCAGCGTCATCGATTGCGGCGCCATAATCGATTGCTCGCCGCTGTCAACGGAATAGGAGACTGTGTAAAAGACCTCGAACTCGCGAGGCACATTACGCGCCGACACCGACAACACGCGTTGATCGGTATAGTCACGCAGGATAGAAAATACCGCGGTCGAATCACCAGGCAAGTCGACCACTTCCACACCAACGCTTTTCAGTTCATCACGCAGATTGCGATAGAAGAGACTGTAGTTGTCATTCGTCGCGATGTAGGTTCGTGACATCTCGGCCGGGACATTGGCCTCGCCGCGTAACTGGAATCCGCATGCGGCCAGAAACAGGCTGATTGCAGTAGCTGCAATGACTCTAGACAACGACATTCACCAGTCGTCCGGGGACGACGATCGTTTTGCGTATCGTCTTGTCCGCGACGAAACGTTTTACGTTTTCATCGGCAAGTGCTATCTCCGAGATCGAATCGGAATCGGCGTTCACCGACACAGAGATTCGGCCTCGCAGTTTGCCGTTGACCTGGACAACGATCTCGACCATGTCCAGCGACAGCGCAGACTCGTCAAAATCCGGCCAACTCTCGTTGACCGGCGCCGATTCGTGACCCAGCGCATGCCAGAGTTCGTGGCAGACGTGTGGCACCGTCGGCGACAGGACCAGTACGATGGCGTCCAGCGCCTCCTGTACAACCGAATGACCGGCCTCGGATGTGTCATCGAATCGCTTGATTGCGTTCAGCAGCTCCATCGTTGCGGCAACTGCCGTGTTGAACTTGTAGCGCCGGCCAATATCGTCATTCACCTTTTGAATGGTCTGATGAGTCTTGCGGCGCAATGCCCGCTGGCCATCATCGAGTGATTCCACGTCTGGTGCTGCAGCGGCGCCCTCCGACACGTGCTCGTGAACAGCGTTCCACAACCGCTTGAGGAAGCGGTAGGCGCCCTGTACGCCGTCATCGGACCACTCCAGCGCCATCTCCGGCGGCGCCGTGGACATCATGAACAGCCTCACCGTATCCGCTCCATATCGGTCTATGAGTTCCTGCGGATCGACCGTGTTGCCCTTGGCCTTGGACATCTTGGCGCCGTCTTTCAACACCATGCCCTGGGTAAGAAGATTCGTGAACGGTTCGTCGGCAGCCGATAGTCCGAAGTCGCGCAATACTTTCTGGAAAAAGCGCGAATAGAGCAGATGCAGAATTGCGTGCTCGATGCCGCCCGTATACTGATTGACCGGCATCCAGTACGCCTCGCGTTCGTCGAACATCGCCTCGTTACTGTCCGGACAGGCGTAACGATTGAAGTACCAGGACGATTCGACAAAGGTGTCGAAAGTGTCTGTCTCGCGATGTGCCGGCTTGGCGCACTTGGGACAGGCCGCTTCGTAAAACTCCGGAATGTTCTTCAGCGGAGACCCCGTGCCGGTGAATTCGACATCCTCAGGCAATACCACAGGCAACTGGTCTTCCGGCACCGGGACGGCACCGCAATCGTCACAGTAGATAATCGGTATCGGCGCACCCCAGTAGCGCTGACGTGAGACGCCCCAGTCACGAAGTCGATAATTTACGGTGCGGCGGCCGCGGCCGTCTTTTTCGAACTGTTTTGCGATCGCATCGAATGCCTGCTCGTAATCAAGGCCGTCCAGATCGCCGGAATTGACGACAGTGCCGTACTCGACATACGACCCTTTGCTGATGTCGATTTCGGATCCGTCCGACGGTGTAATTACCTGGGTGATCGGCAAGCCATGCTTGTCGGCAAACTCCCAGTCGCGTTCATCATGGCCCGGCACGGCCATCACGGCGCCGGTCCCGTAACTCATCAGCACGAAATTGGCAACCCACAATGGAACCCGCTCGCCACTGATCGGGTGAATGGCGTAGATGCCAAGCGGCAAGCCCTTCTTTTCCATGGTCTCGAGCGCAGCTTCCGCTGCCTGCGTCTGCGTACATTCGGCAATGAACGACGCAATGTCCGGATCGTCCGCTGCGGCCTTTTGCGCGAGCGGGTGCTCGGCGGCGACGGCCATGTAAGTGACGCCAAGCAAGGTGTCGGGCCGTGTGGTGAATACCGTCAGCGGTTCGTCTTCGTTTTCGACGTCGAACGCGAGTTCGATACCCTCGGAGCGACCAATCCAGTTTCGCTGCATCGTTTTGACCGAGTCCGGCCAGCCGTCGAGCTTGTCCAGGTACTCCAGCAACTCGTCGGCGTAAGCGGTTATTTTCATGAACCACTGCGGTATCTCGCGCCGTTCGACGAGTGCATCGGAACGCCAGCCGCGGCCGTCGATCACCTGCTCATTGGCGAGAACAGTCTGGTCCACCGGATCCCAATTGACGACCGAGTTCTTGCGATAGACGAGACCCTTGTCGAACATCTTTGTGAACAGCCACTGTTCCCAGCGATAGTATTCCGGCTTGCAAGTCGCGAGCTCGCGCGTCCAGTCATAGCCGTAGCCGAGCCGCTTGAGCTGGCCACGCATGTAGTCGATGTTCTGATAGGTCCATTGTGCCGGCGGCACGCCCCGTTGAATCGCGGCGTTCTCGGCAGGCATGCCGAATGCGTCCCAGCCCATCGGTTGCATGACATGTTTGCCCTGCATGCGCTGATATCTGGCAATGACGTCGCTGATCGTCAGCACGCGCACATGTCCCATGTGCACCTTGCCACTGGGATAGGGAAACATGGTCAGGCAGTAGAATTTGTCCTTTCCTTCGTCTTCTACAACCTCGAACACGCGTTCTTTATCCCAGAATTCGCGGGCGATCTTCTCGATTTGCTCGGGTTTATAACTGGCGTCCATTCCGGGGAGGATACCTATGTATCGTCAGATTCGCAGCTTGAACGTACTGCGCGCATACCAGGCGAGGATCAGGACGAGAAGCAAAATGACGGGCCAGTTTCCCGTTCGGACATACGGCGTTGCCCCGTTATGCGGGATGATATTCATGGTCATTGTCGCGTACTCGAACTGCGGCGCCGTTTCCAGTAACTCGCCCTTTGGCCCGATGAACGCGCTGATCCCGTTGTTGGTTGCTCTGACGACATAGCGCCCGGCTTCGAGGGCCCGCATGCGGGCGATCTCGAGATGCTGATGCGGCGCGATGGAGTCGCCGAACCAGGCATCGTTACTGACATTGATCAGTACGCTGGCTTCGGGCAGCGCATAAAGTTGTTCGGCGCCGTAGGCGTCTTCGTAGCAGATCGCGACAGCGAGTCTGTCGCCGCTCAAGGCCTCGAGCAACGCCTGGCCGTCCTCACCGGCGCTCATATCGCTGGTCGGCAAGCTCATCAGGCGCATCCAGTGCCGGACAAAATCCGGTACGGGGAAATACTCACCGAAAGGTACGAGGTGCCGCTTGCGATATATCTGCCGGTTGCGGCCGTCCAGCATGACAACGCTGTTAAAAACTTTTTGCGACTCGGCGTCGCGTTCGAGAATACCAAAGAGAAGTGTCTTCGGTTTCGCCCGAATATTGCTTTGCCACTCGCCGATGTAACTCTCGACCTGATCGATCGCCGATGGAATCGCGACCTCGGGCCAGATGACGAGGTCGCTGTCGCCGTGTTCGAGTAATGCGTCGCTGTACAAATTCAGCGTCGGCTCAAACTGTTTTCGCAGCCATTTTTGATCCTGAGATACGCCGCCCTGAACAACCGTTGTGCGCAGTGAGCGATCGCTCGCCTCAGTCCATTGCACGGATTGAATAAGCGCACCCGTTAGCCAGGGCAATACTGCAATGCCACCGTACAACCATCGAAGATTACTTTTGTGCACGATCGCGATCATCAGTGCTGCCGAACTCAGAACGGTCAGGAAGGAGGCGCCGTAAACGCCGATGAGCGGCACCCAGCCCGACATCGGCGAGTCTATCTGGCTGTAGCCGACCGCAAGCCATGGGAAGCCGCTCAGGAACCAGCCGCGCAGCCACTCGATGACAACCCAAGCGGCCGGCGCGACCAGTAACAAGCGAGCCGGCTTACCGCCCGCCAGGCGCGAGATGATCCAGCCGGCGGTGGCACAATAGGTCGCCATGATCAGGACGAGGCCGAACATGATGACTATCGCCACCCACAGCGGCGCCTCGCCGAAAACATGTATCGATATGTACAGCCAGTAGGTTCCGCTGAGAAACAGGCCGGTGCCGTACCAAAATGTGAGCCTTGCCGCGCTTCGCGGTGAGGCGTAGCTCCAGGCGAACAATGCCGGCAACAGGAATAGCGGCGTCAGGAAATAGAAGCCGAATGGCGCGAATGTCAGCGTCAGCAGTGCGCCGAATATAAAAAAGGCAAGCGAGCCTACGCGCGAATTGTCTTCGATGAACCGCCGGGCAATGTTGACCGCGCTGAGATAGCTGATGGTTGGCACCGCGATCAGCCGGTCGCTGTGTCCCGTCTGTCGCGCAAGACCTGTAATGTATCAATGCGACGGCGATCTGCTTTGGTCACGCGAAAATCGAATCCGCCGAATATGATGCTGTCGCCACGGCGAGGCAGGTACCCCAGCTGATGCAGGACCAGACCGCCGATCGTGTCGTAATCATCTTCATCGGCCAGATCACATTCGAAGTACTTGTTAAATTCTTCAATTGGCGTTAGCGCATGTACCGTGTAACAGGGATGCCCGTCTTCCTCGGCGTCTTTCTGGATGAATTCGGCCTTTTCCTTATCGTGTTCGTCGTCGATCTCTCCGACGATTTCCTCAAGGACGTCTTCGATGGTCAGAAGGCCGGAGACGCCACCGTACTCATCGACAACGATCGCCATGTGATTGTGGCTGTCACGAAACTCTTTGAGGAGGGCGTTAAGGCGTTTCGATTCGGGAATGACCGCCGCGGGTCTCAAAAGTTTGTCAATGTCAGGTACGGCAGCCGACGAGTCGCCAAAAAAGCGCAGGAGATCTTTGGCCAGTAAGATGCCGAGGACCTCGTCCCGTTCCTCGCCGATGACCGGGAAGCGTGAGTGCCCCGTTTTGATAATCAACTCCAGCATCTCGTCGAAGCTCTGGTCTCGCTCGAGCACGACCATCTGCGAGCGCGGAATCATGACTTCCCGAACCTGGGTTTCGGCCACTTCGAAAACGCCCGTAAGCATTTCCTGCTCTTCCGGGTCGAAGACACTCTCGGCCTGTTGTAGTAAATCGTGAATTTCTTCGCGGCTCCAGGGCTCACCTTTGATCGCGCGAACTACACGCTTGAATACGCCGGTGGTGCCTGTGCCGCCGGTACTTGGCGGTTTGTCGTTCATTGAAGTGTTTTGACTAAGCCTGGCTCATTGTAGCAGGTCGCGATCAACTGACCTGGTAGGGATCCTCATACCCGCGATCGGCGAGTATGCTCTTTTCCAATGTTTCCATCTCGGCTGCCTCGCTGGAAGACTTATGGTCGTATCCCAGCAAGTGCAGCATTCCGTGCACCAGCAGGTGGCCCCAGTGACCGGCAGCGCTTTTGCCCTGCTCTCGAGCTTCCTGCTCGACCAATGGGCCACAGATAACGAGATCGCCGAGCAAATCGCTTTCATCGTCCGGCAGGCCGGGCATTGCGGCTGGAAAGGCCAGCACGTTCGTTGCCTTGTCTTGCTGCCGATATTGCTGATTCAAAGTACGGCTCTCATCCTCATCGACAATCCTGACTGACACATCGTATGATCTCGAAGCATCTGGTCTGCCTGCGAGATAGGCCTGGTCCAGCCAGGATTGAACTTCGGTCTCCTGCGGGACGCTTTCGACCTGGCACGCGACCTGCAGATCGACAGAAATGTTCATTGCCTTTACGTCCCGGATCCGCCGTTTCCGTCAGCCTCATAAGCTTCGACGATGCGTTGAACCAGTTCGTGTCTCACGACATCGCCCGGCGTAAAGTAGGTAAATCCGACGCCCTTAAGATCACTCAATATCGTCGCCGCGTTCTTGAGGCCGGATTGTTGTCCGGCGGGCAGATCAATTTGCGTAATGTCACCGGTAACGACCGCGTGTGAACCGAAACCGATGCGGGTCAGGAACATTTTCATCTGCGCAACGCTGGAATTTTGTGCCTCGTCGAGTATCACGAAGGACTCGTTGAGCGAACGCCCGCGCATGAATGCAAGCGGGGCAATTTCTATGACGTTGCGCTCGATCAGCCGTGCGACCTGATCCGTGCCCAGCATGTCGTAGAGCGCGTCATACATAGGCCGCAGATAGGGATCGACTTTTTGTGACATGTCACCGGGCAAAAAGCCCAGACGCTCCCCTGCCTCGACCGCTGGCCGCACGAGAACGATTCGCCGAACCTGCCCTGACTCCAGAGAATCGATAGCGCCTGCAACGGCGAGATAGGTTTTGCCGGTGCCGGCGGGCCCGATGCCGAACGCGAGATCGTTGTCACGAATACTGACCAAATAGGCACGTTGGTTCGCGCCTCTTGCGCGCACGAGTTTATGACGCGTCTGAATCTCGAAACGATCCTGTTCCTCGTCACCTGATTCCGATTCGGCTTGCTCGTCGGCGAGCTCGCCATCATTCATAACAGACTCCTGCAAACACATATGCACGCGCTCACGATCCAGCCGCTCGCTACTGGTGAGTTTGAACAGCGAACGAATAACGTCCATACCGATCTGAGCGGCACCCGGATTTCCGGAGACGCGAAAACGATTTCCTCGGCTGGATATGTCGACGTTGAGGCGGCGTTCTATTTGCCGCAAGTGCTCATCAAACTGGCCGCAAAGATTGGCCAGGCGGTTGTTATCGGCGGGTTCCAGGACGATGTCCTGAGATACTTCTACAGTGTTCAATGTGGGGGTATTTGACCTCGTTTCAGTATAGGTAGTTCAACGCATCCAAGCCTACATCGAAGGCTCAGGACATGGAATACCGCAGTTCACATTTCGTGCTAGGCCACTGACCTGGTGTTTTCGAGGCGTCCGCGCAGTGAATTGGGTAAGGCCTCGGTAATCACGACATCCACAAACTGACCGATGAAGGAAGCGTCCGCATCGAAATTAACCCAGCGCATGTTTTCGGTTCGACCGGCATACTGCTTCGGGTCTTTTTTCGATGGCCGTTCGACCAGCACGGTCTGCGTCGTGCCGACCATTGCTTTGCTGATCTCCATCGCCTGTTGATTGATGCGTGCCTGCAGATTCCGTAATCGCTTTTTCTTGACGTCCATCGGGGTGTCGTCCGCGAAACTTGCGGCAGGCGTTCCCGGCCGCGCACTGTAAATGAAGCTGAAGGACTGATCGAATCCGACGTCGGCAATCAGATTCATCGTCGCCTCGAAATCCGCATCGGTTTCGCCGGGAAAACCGACGATGAAGTCTGACGAAAGCGAAATGTCTGGTCGGACCTGACGCAGCTTGCGAATTTTTTGCTTGTACTCGATCGTCGTATGGCCACGCTTCATCCGGGCCAGTATGCGATCTGATCCGTTCTGCACGGGCAGGTGAAGGTAGTTGGCCAGTTCCGGCACTTCCGCATACGCCTGTATCAGGCTGTCGGTGAACTCGACCGGATGGGAGGTCGTGAAGCGAATCCGGTCGATGCCATCGACGGCGGCGACGTAATAAATAAGTGTCGCAAGATCGGCGACCTGCCCGTCGTGCATCGGCCCTAGATAGGAATTGACGTTTTGTCCCAGCAGATTCACCTCGCGAACCCCCTGTTGGGCGAGGTTCACCACTTCAGTAATGACGTCGTCCAGCGGCCGGCTGATCTCTTCGCCTCGTGTGTAGGGAACGACACAAAACGTGCAGTACTTGCTGCAGCCTTCCATGACGGAGACGAATGCCGTCGGCCCCTCGGCGCGCGGCGCAGGCAAGCGGTCGAACTTCTCGATCTCGGGAAACGAGATGTCGACGACCGGCAAGCCCTTGTCGCGAAGCTCGTTGACCATCCCGGGGAGACGGTGCAGGGTTTGCGGCCCGAAAACCAGATCGACAAACGGCGCACGTTTGGTGATTCCTTCGCCCTCCTGGCTCGCGACGCATCCGCCGACACCGATCATCAATTCAGGCCGTTTTTCTTTCCAGCTGCGCCATCTGCCCAGTTCCGAGAACACCTTTTCCTGGGCTTTCTCGCGGATGGAACAGGTATTGACGAGCAACAGGTCCGCTTCCTCGGCGACCTCGGTCAGCTGATATCCATGCGACTCGCGCAATACGTCCGCCATCTTCTCCGAGTCGTACTCGTTCATCTGGCAGCCGTATGTCTTGATGTAGAGCTTTTTAGCCATGAGCCTGAATTTAGCGAATGAACCCCATGCTTTCCAACTTCACGATCACCCGATGTGCCGCGAGGTCCGGTGAAATGCCGGCTGTGTCGATCACCATTTCCGGGGCTTCGGGCACCTCGTAGGGATCGCTGATGCCCGTGAACTCCGTGATGATCCCGGCGCGGGCTTTGGCGTAGAGGCCCTTTCGATCGCGTTCTTCACAGACTTCCAGAGCTGTCGATACGTGTATCTCGAGAAATCCACCGAATGGGCTGATTGTCTCGCGAACCATTCTGCGCGTATGGGCGTATGGCGCGATCGGGGCACAAATCGCGATGCCACCGTTTTTCGTGATCTCGCTGGCAACATAGCCAACGCGAAGAATATTGAGATCGCGGTGTTCCTTCGTAAAACCGAGCTCGCTCGACAGATTCTTTCTGACGACGTCGCCGTCGAGCAGGCTGACGGGCCGCCCGCCGATTTCCATCAGTTTGGTCATCAGGGCATTCGCGATCGTTGATTTGCCGGAGCCGGAAAGACCGGTGAATAAGACCGTGAATCCCTGCCGATGCCGAGGCGGATGCGTTTTCCTGAGTTCTTCGACGACGTCGGGAAAGGAAAACCATTCCGGAATATCCAGGCCTTCCTGCAGGCGTCGGCGTAACTCCGTGCCCGATATGTTCAGAACATGGTCTTCCTTGCTCGTGTCATCGATGGGCACATACTGCGCACGATTTTCTGCATAGACCATCATGCGGAATGGCACCATCGATATGTCCAGTTCTTCCTCGTGCTTCTTAAGGAGCTCCTGTGCATCGTAGGGACCGTAAAAGTCCTTGCCGCGGCTGTCTTTGCCGGGACCGGCGTGATCGCGGCCGACGATGAGATGCGTACAACCGTAATTCTTGCGAATGATCGCGTGCCACAGTGCTTCTCGCGGACCGCCCATGCGCATGGCAAGCGGCAGAAGGCTCAACATGCTGGTCTGATCCGGATAGCGTTTGACGATATGCTCGTAGCAGCGAACGCGCGTGAAATGATCGATGTCGCCCGGCTTTGTCAGGCCGACGACCGGGTGAATCAGGAGATTTGCCTCGACGTCCCGGGCGGCCCGGAGCGTCAACTCCTGGTGTGCCCGGTGCATGGGATTGCGAGTCTGAAATGCGACGACTTTGCGCCAGCCGAGTTTGCGGAATCGCTCACGCATTTCGGCCGGGCGGTCACGCAGGTGTTTGAAGTCGTAGTGGGTCGGTGCCTCTACGCCGAGGATCCTGCCGCCGACGTACATCGAATTTCCTATGTTATTCAAATAGTTAACAGCAGGGTGGATTTCGCCCATCGTGCCATATACGGCTTTCGCCTCGGCCTTCAGGTCCGGCGCCCAGATGTCGCCAACCTGGAGCGTGGCGATAAGTACGCCTTCCAGATCCCTTAGCGCGATGTGCTGGCCTGACTTGAGCCCGGCTGCAAAGTCGTCGCTCACGTCCAGCGTAATCGGCATCGGCCAGAGCACGCCGCTCGTCAGTCGCATCCTTTTCACGACCGAGTCGTAGTCGCCCAGGTTCAGAAATCCTTCGAGTGGCGAGAATGCGCCGTTGAGCAGGAGCTCGAGGTCGCAAAGTTGACGCGGCGTCAGATCCCAGGCCGGATAGTCCCTGGCCTTGGCCTTTTCCTTTTCCGCATCTTCGGGCGAAAGATAGAGGTCTTTCAGTTCGCCGCCATGTGGTTCTTTGTATGCACCCATTCAGGGATTCCGGTCGGTATGTCTGTTCAGTGGATACAGGCGAGCGTGAGATATTGAATCTCGCCCGGGTCGTGTGATGGCTGGAACTCTAGAACGGTATGTCGTCGTCGAAGTCGTTGCTCGATGGCTGAGGTGGCGGGGCGCTTGCCGGAGCCGAGTCACTCATGGCCGGGGCACCGCCGCCCGAGCGGCTGCCGAGCATCTGCATTTCGTCCGCAACGATCTCCGTCGTGTAACGATCGTTGCCGTCTTTGTCCTGCCATTTCCGCGTCCGCAGTTTGCCTTCTATATAGACCTGCGAGCCTTTGCGCAGATACTCCGCCGCAATCTCGGCCAGCCGGCCGAACATCGCAACGCTGTGCCATTCGGTACGGTCTTTTTGCTCGCCCGTCTGTTTGTCTTTCCAGGACTCGTTGGTCGCAACACGCAGATTGGTCACGGCCGATCCACTCGGCATATAACGGGTCTCGGGGTCCTGGCCGAGGTTGCCGACGACGATTACTTTGTTTACTCCACGGGCCATAGCTCAATCCCTGTCCTTTGTAGTTCTCGTTTATCGAGGGGGTGCCTATTTTAGGCCCTGCCCCATCAAATACCAGCCCGATTTCCTGCCTTTTCAGGGCTTTTTGCCCGGTCGCTGTCCGGACCGATCCGAGCCCACAACCTACCAGTCATTCATATAGGCGGAGCAATCGTAAAGTCCGATTCTGCCAGTTGTGCATCGGACAGACCATTCTTCCGCAGGGCTTCCTCCCAGCGCGGATCGTCGTGAAGCGAATCGAAAAATGGATGTCGATACATAGAGCCCAGGAAATTGGTCTCTACCAGGTGCTTCTCAAACCAATAGAACGCGGAGTCTTTTTGGTTGATCGCAGCATATACGAGAGCGATGCTTAGAGGAGGATTTTCGGTCCGATTTTCGCGCAATTCCGCAAACACTCCCTCGAACTCATCGATCCTGCCCAAGCGATGTAATACGACGGCCCTGGTGCTGAGGTATCCTGGCGACCTGTCATTCGCGTTCTCCAACGTCGAAAGCGCTTCCTTCGCATCACCCTTCAACAACACGAATTGGGCAAGCGGTACGTACAATTCAACCCAGTCCGGGCGCGCAGTCAGAATTGAGCGGAGTTGATCTTCTCCTTGGTCATATCGGGCCGCTATAAGGTAGGCAAGAGCCATGTTGCGTTGGCAGGTTAGACATATCGGATCGTGCGCAAGCAAGTACTCGCCCAGATCAACTGCTTCCTCGATTCGACCTGCCGTCAACCACACCCGGATTGCACCGCGAATGATGTCCACATTTCGCGGTTCCGCTGCGAACGCACGTCTGTAGCGCCAGGCAGCCGCTTCATAATTCCGCAGATAAAACATCTCATGCCAGCCCTGAAAGGCATTTGCCACTGCGTCGTCTGGATCAACGGATAATGCTCTTTGGATCGCCCCGTCGGAATTGCGTATGGCATCGTCCCAGGTGACCTGGTCCGTAAAACCTTGCTGGAGGTATGCTCTGCTCAATTCCGTAATACCACGCACAAACGTTGGATCGCGCAGCAGCGCCAGTTCGAGCAGTTCGATTGCTTGCGGCAGCTTATCCCAATCGCGAGTATTGATTATGTGCCGTGCCTGTCCGACTAAATTGGTAGTGACTGGATCGGTCGGTGCTACCGGGGCACCCACATGTGGTACCGCTACTTGTAACGCAGCGGCAACTGAATTCGCGATATCAGACTGAATACTTAGTACGTCGTCCAGGCGCAAGTCGTAGCCCTGTGACCAAATATGTGAGTCGTCTCGTGTATCGATGAATTGTGCCGTGATGCGCAACTGGCCGCCTGACCGGCGAACACTGCCTTCAAGAATGTGGGCAACATTCAATCGTCGTGCAATTGTCTCAATATCGCGCTGTTCGTTCCTGAATGAAAACGAGGATGTACGGGCGATTACGTGCAAACCGGGGCTTTGTGCAAGCTGATTGATGATCTCGTCCGACAGCGCCTCCCCAAAGTATTTTTGATCTTGCTCGTCACTGAGATCGACGAACGGTAGCACCGCGACGGAATTCGTTGGCGGGTCGAATACTGGCGACTCATCATCGGGTACATGTTTGATTATGGTCAGCCATGACCCTGCCAACACCGATAGCACAAGCAGGATCCCAATTGCGGCACGTATGGTCAGCCTGAAAGTGGAATGCCAGGGAGGCTTGACCGGCTCATCAGATTCATGCGTCGCAACCACCGGCATCTCAAATATGAAGCCTCGACGCGGCACCGTGCGAACTATGACTTTCTCCGTGTCGCCGATTGCCTTGCGGATATCAATTAGACAATGAGTCAGTGAGTCGTCCGTAACGGCGACGCCTCCCCATACCGCATCGTGCAACTGCTCTTTCCCTACGAGACGCCCATGGTTTTCCACAAGAATTCGGAGTACTTCGAATGACTGTGGACGCAGAGGCACATCCTCGCCGTCGATGCGCAGCGCGCCACGGCCCAGATCGAGTGTGAATTCGCCGAAACTAAAACTTCTGTCGCTAGCGCTTGGAGTTGACATAACTGAATCGGCGATTGGCTTGGTATATGAGTGTTGCGTTCATTTATAGCAGTTTTTTAGTTGTTTTTTCGTAACAAAATCGCGTCCGACGACTAGCTTAAGGGACTGCAATTCTCAGCAGACAAACATGGCCAACAGTCATGAAAAACAGCCTCATTAGGGGGAACAGGACAATGAAAAAAATAGTCTTAATATTGGTAAGTATGGGGATCACGTTGATCGTGATTCCGGCATCAGCTGGTCAGAAATCATTTGTTCAGAATTACGATTACAGCCGTGTTCGCGCCTGGTATGCGGAATCTCTGGAATGGCGCTCCACCTATCTTCCCCGAAGGTATCAAACCGCGAACGTATTTGATCCGGGCGCCGACCCGGGGGTCCGTCTGGGTGCGGCATGGATCATAAGATCACGGCATGGAATACAGGGTCGAATCATGACCAATGTCCCATTGGCTGGAGATTCGCAGACACTGTGGTTGGTAGTTTTTAACAACGCTGGCGCCTGCGCAGCGATTCCCTGCGCTGCAAGTGATATCGGAAACCCGGCTGTAGGTGCCTCTGTTTTCAATGGCTCAGCAGCCATCAGTGCCGACAACGGGAAAGACGGTGGCGTCATCAATCTCGACTTCAACATCGTGGCGGGCAATATCCCGAATGACCTGTTTATCCTCATCGGAGAGCCAACTGGCCTTCGTCGGGGCAACGGATTCAATACGGAGCTGCACCTGGTCATTGACCAGCACCCGCCAATTGAGCCAGGACCCGATTCCTGGATAGCAGACCTGACCACGACGAACTTCCCGGATATGGGTCCCGCGGTGGGTGTTGCGGCGGCAATATTCGTACCGTGCCCGGATACTTCGTGCCCTGATTCGCTTTTGTGAGATTGTAGGGGGAGCATCGGGGGGGCGAAAGCCCCCCTATTTTGCGGCATCTATCGCCCGCGTAACCCGTGGGCCCAGACGCGCCAAATGCGAGCCCGATTTCCTGCCTTTTAGGGCCTTTTCGTCATCAGGTGCAAAAGCATCCAGACCAGGGCCAGTGATGCGCAGGCAATGAACACCTCGGATGGCTCGCCGCCAGCCATAAACCCGCCGCCAATCAGGCCCCCGGCGAATGCGCCAAGGAACTGGGAACTCGAGAACACACCGAGAGACGCACCACGGAGATCGCCTTCTGCCAGGATCGACAGGCGTGCCGGCAGGCCGGCTTCGAGAAAATTGAAACCGGCAAAGAATATCGCAAGCGCAACGAAGACCGGCACGACGGACGCATTGCCAAAAGCCAGGATCAAAAGTCCCACGAGCAGCAGGCCGACGGCGAGCCCGATCGTACCCTGCTTGCCGGTCCTCTCGTCGGCAAGTATCAGCGGAATGGTCCCTGCAAGCGATACGATCAATGCACCACCACATATCTTCCAGTAATTGGTCAGATCGAGAAAAAGATGATCGCGAACCAGAAACGGCAGTGCCACGAAGCTGGCCGTCATGAGCGCATGCAGCACAAAAACATAGAAATCCAGCCGAAGAAGCTCGGGACGCAGGGCATCGGTCAGCGACGCATTCGCCCTGGCTTTCGGCTTCTCGATACCTGGCGGCAGCATCAGCAACAGCACCGCGGCGACAGCAGCGAGCACGGCCGCAATCCAGAACAGCGTTCGAACGCTGCTGAGTTCAGCGATGGCGGGGCCAATGACCAGCGCCAGCAGGAATGACAGGCCGATACCGATACCGAGTACGGCCATCGAGCGCGTACGGACTTCCTCGCGGGTCGCATCAGCCAATAGTGCTGCAAGTGTCGCCGAGATCGCACCGGCGCCCTGCAACAAACGGCCCGCGATGACACCCGTGATCGTATCGCTCGTTCCAGCCAGAATACTGCCGGCCGCAAACAAGGCCAGCCCTATGAGAATTACGGGCAGACGACCGATCTTGTCCGATAACAGACCGAAAGGGATTTGCAGGCCTGCCTGCGTCAGCCCGTATGCGCCGACCGCAAGGCCGACGAGCATGGGTGTCGCGCCTTGCAGATCGGCGGCGAACAGGGACAGGACCGGCAAAAGCGCAAACAGGCCGAACATGCGACACATGGCGATGAGCGCGATAACGCCGACGGCATGCCGCTCTATCGGCAACATCGGCTGAGCAATCCCGTTGGTTGCGTCACCTGTATTCATTAAGCTGTCAGACCTTTGCGCCGAAGTGGCGCGGCGGCGTATATTAGCAGGTTGTTCGGCGTTCACTGCAGGCCTTCATGAAAACCATCGACATTCGCGGCGCGAGAACGCACAACCTGAGAAATCTGGATCTCAGTCTGCCGCGAGACAAGCTGATTGTCTTTACCGGATTATCGGGCTCGGGCAAGTCCTCGCTCGCTTTCGATACGATTTATGCCGAGGGTCAACGGCGCTACGTCGAGTCTTTGTCTGCGTACGCCAGGCAGTTTCTGTCGATGATGGAGAAACCGGACGTCGATCATATCGACGGACTGTCTCCCGCCATTTCGATCGAACAAAAATCCACGTCACACAATCCGCGCTCGACGGTCGGCACGGTCACCGAAATACACGATTACCTGCGACTCCTCTATGCGCGTGCGGGGACGCCACGCTGCCCTGACCACGGCGTTACGCTAGAGGCGCAGACGGTCAGCCAGATGGTTGACCAGGTGATCACGCTCCCGGAAGGAACGCGGCTGATGCTGCTCGCACCCGTCGTTGCGAGCCGCAAAGGCGAACACGTGCAGCTCATGCAGGATCTGCAGGCGCAGGGATTCATTCGTGCGCGCATCAACGGCGAAGTCTATGAGCTGGACGATCCGCCGGACCTTGATCTTCGCCGCAAACACAATATCGATGCAGTCGTCGACCGCTTCAAAGTCAAGCCAGACCTGAAGCTGAGGCTGGCCGAGTCCTTCGAAACGGCATTGCGGCTTGCAGACGGTGTCGCACGAATCGCCTGGATGGAAGAGAAAGACAAGGAAGAGATAGTTTTCTCCGATCGTTTTGCCTGCAACATCTGCGGCTACAGCCTGACGGAACTCGAGCCGCGCCTGTTTTCATTCAACAATCCATCCGGCGCGTGCCCGACCTGCGATGGACTGGGCGTCAAACAGTTCTTCGATCCCGATCGGGTCGTCGTGAACTCCGAGCTCTCTCTGGCGGGCGGCGCCATCCGCGGCTGGGACCGCAAGACGACCTACTACTTCCAGATGATTCAGAGTCTCGCTGCACATTTCAAATTCGACATCGAGACACCCTTCAACGAGCTGCCTGAAAAAATTCGACAGATCGTGCTGTTCGGCAGCGGCAAGGAAAAAATCGAGTTTCACTATGCCAACTCACGCGGCATGCAGATCCGCCAGCACCATCGCTTCGAAGGTGTCATCCCCAATCTCGACCGCCGCTACCGGGAAACGGAATCGGGCGCGGTTCGGGAAGAGCTCGCGCGTTTTCTGAACAGCCAGCATTGTCCGGATTGCGGCGGCACACGGCTCAATTGCTCGGCCCGCAATGTATTCATTGCCGGGAAGTCGCTGCCGGAGATCAGCGATCTGTCGGTCGGCCACGCGAGGGCCTTTTTCAGGGAAATGAAGCTCGAAGGCTGGCGCGCAACGATCGCCGACAAGATTGTCAAGGAAATCGGTGAAAGGCTGGGCTTCCTGAGCGACGTCGGACTGGATTATCTCTCTCTGAACCGAAGCGCGGAGACCTTGTCCGGCGGAGAGGCGCAACGCATCAGGCTGGCCAGCCAGATCGGTTCCGGTCTCGTCGGCGTTATGTACATACTCGACGAACCGTCTATCGGTCTGCACCAGCGGGACAACAAACGGCTCCTGGGCACGCTGCTGCACTTAAGAGACATCGGTAACACGGTCATCGTCGTCGAGCACGACGAGGAAGCCATCATGGCCGCGGATCATGTCATCGATCTCGGACCCGGAGCCGGCGTGCACGGCGGACAGATCGTCGCGGAGGGGCCGCCTGCTGCGATTCAGGAAAACGCAGCGTCGCTAACCGGCCAGTACCTGTCCGGCCGCCGAAGCATTGCCATACCTGATATGCGAACGCCCCGTGACAAGAAGCGCCAATTATCGATTCGGGGTGCCCGCGGCAATAACCTCAAGTCTGTCGATGTTGAGATACCTACCGGCCTGATGACCTGCATAACGGGTGTGTCAGGCTCCGGAAAGTCGACACTCGTAAATGACACCTTGTATAAAGCGGTCGCGGAAGTGCTCAACCGAACCAGCCGCAACCCGGCGCCGCACGACGAGATCGCCGGCCTCGAGTTCGTCGACCGCGTCATTGATATCAGCCAAAGCCCGATTGGTCGGACGCCACGCTCGAACCCGGCGACCTATAGCGGCCTGTTTACGCCGATTCGTGAACTCTTTGCCGGCACCCAGGAAGCGCGTTCGCGCGGCTACATGCCCGGACGTTTCAGCTTCAATGTCAAAGGCGGCAGATGCGAATCCTGCCAGGGAGACGGCGTCATCAAGGTCGAGATGCACTTCCTGCCGGACATCTACGTGCCCTGTGACCTCTGTCGCGGCAAACGCTACAACCGCGAGACCCTGGAGATCAGGTACAAGGGACGAAATATTCACGAGGTACTCGATATGACCGTCGAGGATGCCTCCGAGTTTTTCCGCAACGTGCCGGTCGTTGCCAAGAAACTGCTAACGCTCATGGATGTCGGCTTGTCATACATCAGGCTCGGGCAGAACGCGACGACCCTGTCCGGCGGCGAAGCACAACGCGTCAAGCTCGCCAAGGAACTGTCGAAACGTGATACGGGCAGCACGCTTTATATCCTCGACGAACCCACGACCGGACTGCACTTTCACGACATCGAGCAATTGCTGGCCGTGCTTCATCGGCTCCGCGACAAAGGCAATACCGTCGTCGTCATCGAACACAATCTCGACGTCGTCAAGACGGCCGACTGGATCATCGACCTCGGACCGGAGGGCGGCGATGGCGGAGGTGAAGTCATTGCGATCGGAACGCCGGAAGACGTCGCAGAAAACGATGTGTCTTTTACCGGCCAGTACCTCAAGCGGATGTTTTCGAACGCGCCACGTATGCGTCAAAGGCGCGGGAAAACCGCATAGGCGCCGCACTCGCCATTCTTAAATAGAGTGAAGGCTCTATCACTTCGAGCTCCATGAGCAGAAATCGCCCATCGGGCCCGCGGATAAAGTCGCAGCGCGCGTAAACCGGCACCGGTTCCACCAGTTCGAGCACCTCTGCGGCGGTCTCGAGGAGTGCACTTTCCGGTTCCCAGGCATTGATGCGGGCACCGTGCTCCTCCTGCACCCGAAAGTCCTCGTCCTTGGGCGTCTTCAGTATTGCATGACTGAATTCCCTGGAGAAGAAAAAAAGCGAATACTCACCCTCGCTCTGCACGTTTTCGATGAAGGGTTGTACGACAAAGGGCCGCCTCGCGAATACCTCTTCGATTTTTTTGACCACGCTCGCAGGCACAGGTCTCTCAAGCAGAAAGGTGTTGTGTGCATTGGTGCTGACAACCGGCTTGACGATGATCCTTTCTGCCTGATACGTGTCAAAAAACCCGGGGAGCATCGCGGCATCGAACGCGTCGTACCAGAGACTCGGTACGATGGCCGCGCCGCGTGACTCCAGATCGCGCAGGTAGGTCTTGGGAATCGTCCAGCGAACGAGTGCGATGTCGTTGACGAGTACGGCGTCCGATCTGTCTATCGTTTCCAGTAAAGACAGAAATGCTTGCGGGTCATCCGGGTAGTCCCACGGCGTATTGATATAAACAGCATCGTAGGCGTCCCAGGCCACACCGGCAGATCGCCAGGGAACCATGTCGATCGTCCAGCCAAGCGAGCGCATCGGCGCGAAACTGAGATCAGAATCAATCGCCCAGCCTTCGGTGTCATCCATCGTCAGGTAGGCGCATCGCTTTTCGCTCACGCTGATTTTCGCGCCTCTGAAAATTCGTAACACATTGCCACCCGATTACGTCGCTCGAGCCCGGCAGCAGCCTCTTCGCGAATCAGGTCACGAAGACTGATGCTGGTATTTCCCTCATCGATCTGAACGAAGCCGTGGCGTTCGTAAAACGGTGCGTTCCACGGCAGATGCCGAAACGTGATCAGGGTGACCCCTGCGTATCCGGCGGCCTTGGCCCAGGCGATGACCGTAGCCAGTAACTGGGAGCCGATTCCCTGTCGGCCATGGTCCGGGTGAACGTTCATTTCCTCGAGATGTGCATTCCCGTCCACAACGCGGGCCAGGGCGAATCCGACGACACGATTCCTGTCATCAACCGCCGACCACAGTCGACCTTCCCGCTGCGCCTCGACGAGCGTATCCATATCGGTAACGAGAAAACGGACCTCGGGTGGAAGATCGCTCTCGGAAAACAGCGCCGCGGCGGCCTGCTCTATGGCTGGAATGGCCCGGACATGTCGCTCGGCTGCGAGCCCTATCTTGTAGCGCCGCCTCATGCGCCTTCAACGGCAACGAATCCGTTCGCCTGAAGCTGGCGATCGTGCATGCGGCCGAGAAACGCCAACGCGACAATAGCGCCCACCATGGCGTAGGCCATGTCGGATTGCGTATCCCAGACGTAGCCTTGCGTTCCGAGGAAGGCGTCAGCGGCCTCCTCTGATGCCAGCGCCACGATCCATTCGATCATCTCGTAAAACGCACTGAATCCGAGGCAGAAACAGACTATGAAAAAGTCACGCCATCCCGCGTAGTTGAAAACACGGTGTCGAACGACAATCTCGCGCGCGACCATTGCCGGCACGAATCCCTGCACGAAATGGCCGACCTTGTCGTAGTTATTCCGATCGAGATTAAAGGCATCCTTCAGCCAGTCGAACAGGGGGACCTCGGCATAGGTGTAATGGCCGCCGACCATCAGGATGATGCAGTGAATCAGTATCAACACGTAAACCAGACGCGTCAGAGGAAACATGTCGCGCGTGTACCAGAGAACGGCGCCGCCAAGCAGCGCAGGAAACACCTCGAGAAACCAGGTCGGATAATCCTTCGGACCAATACCCGACCAGAGAAGTACGGCAATAAAGATGCCGATCCAGATCCCCTGATTGACCTTGGCAGGCTTGTTCATTTACATAAAAGGGGACGTACCCCTTTTTCTCCTTTTTTCCATAAAAGGGGTACGTCCCCTTTTATGCGAACCAGAACTCGATCTCGGACGTGTCGGTCTCGAATCTTGCCGCGTGTTCCTCGTTGGCGTCGAGATAGTACCAGTCACCGACGCCGTATCTTGTCTTTTCCCCATTTCTTATCAGGAACAACTCTCCCCGCGTAATCACGCCGCAGTTGCGGGTTTCGTGGGTATGCGGCTCGATCGAGGTGCCAGCCGGATAGGAGGCAAACAGTACATCGCAGTCACTTGCTGCCAGCCGATAGGCGTCAAACGGGCCTTCGAATTCCGGGAGTTGCCTGATGAGCTCGGGGAAGTGTTCTTGACTCATGGAATCCCTCTTCGTCAATAATGCGGCGGACGATCGTCCGACAAATGATCGGCGGCCTCACCTTCCGCCAGCGAGTTGATTCTGTCAATCAGGGATTGGCAAAGCTGCTCCAGCCGGCTCAACTGGGCCTGCTGATCAGTCAGGGCCTCATTGAGTTCGGACAATAGCTGTTCCTGGTACGCCAGCTTTGTCTCGATGTCGATTAGGCGGTCTTCGTCCATTATCTTTCACCCCAGCGGCTGACATTACGACGCCCGCGCACTTTGTTCAATTCGGCTCATTACGATTTCCGGGCAGCGTGTATGCTTGCAACAAATGTCACTCTTTCGCTTCGAAGATGTGTCGCTCGATTTCGGCGACCAGAAAATTCTGACCCAGGCTGGATTCGCCGTTGAACCGGACGAACGTGTCTGCCTGATCGGACGAAATGGCGCCGGAAAGTCGACCACCCTGAAACTGATTACCGGCGAGATCGAGCCGGATACGGGGGAAGTGATTCGCAAATCAGGGCTCGTCGTCAGCCAGCTAGCGCAGGACCTGCCCGAAGCGATGGATAGGGAGGTCCGCGAAGTCGTGACTTCCGGCCTCGCCGGCATTCAGTTGCTGCTGACGGAATATCGCGAGCGATCGCAGCAAGCGCTCGACAAACAGGGTCTGGCAGACCTGGAGGCGCTTCATCAACTGATCGACACTCACGGTGGCTGGAACATCGAACAACGCGTCGAGGCGACGATCAGCGACCTCGATCTTCCCACTGACCGTAAGATGAATGAGTTGTCCGGCGGTTGGCGGCGGCGTGTCGCACTGGCCAGGGCCCTCGTACAGAAACCGGACCTGTTGCTCCTCGATGAGCCGACCAACCATCTCGATATCGTCACGATCAAGTGGCTCGAAAGCGTCGTGCACTCCTATCCGGGCGCCGTCATCTTCATCACTCATGATCGCGCCTTCCTGCAGCGACTGGCGACCCGGATTGTTGAAATCGACCGGGGCAAGCTGACCAGCTGGCCAGGTGACTACAACAATTACCTGAGACGAAAAGAGAAGGCGCTGGAAGACGAAGCCCGGGAAAACGCAAAATTCGACAAGAAACTCGAACAGGAGGAAATCTGGATCCGGCAGGGCATCAAGGCGCGCCGGACGCGTAACGAAGGGCGGGCCCGGACGCTGATCAGGATGCGTGATGAGCGATCGAAGCGAGTCAGCAGAGATAAGAGCGCCCGAATGTATATCGAGGAGGCAGAGCAATCAGGGCGCAAGGTCATTCGGGCACGGAAAGTCAGTTATCGTTTCGAGGACGAGCCGCTCATCGAAAATTTTTCGATCAAGATCATGCGCGGTGACCGGATCGGCCTGCTCGGCAACAACGGTGTTGGCAAAACCACCTTGTTGCGGCTACTGCTCGGCCAACTCGAACCCCAATCGGGTGTTCTCAAGCATGGCACTAATCTCGAGATCGGCTACTTCGATCAGCTGCGAGAGGTCCTCGATCCTGAAAAGTCCGTTGCCGAGAACGTTGGTGGCGGGCGAACGCACATCAAGCTCAACGGCAAGGACCGCCATGTGGTCGGTTATCTGAAGGGATTTCTCTTCAGCCCGAAACGATCGATGATGCCCGTGAAGTCGCTATCCGGTGGCGAGAGAAATCGCGTCATCCTCGCAAAGTTGTTCACGCAGCCAGCCAACCTCCTGGTGCTGGACGAACCGACCAATGATCTCGATATGGAAACGCTCGAAGTGCTGGAGCAAAAGCTGACTGAATACAGCGGTACGCTAATTATCGTCAGTCACGACAGGCAATTCCTCGACAACGTTGTCACCAGCACATTGGTCTTCGAGTCCGACGGCAGCATCGGCGAGTATGTCGGCGGATACAGCGACTGGGTCCGACAGGGCAAGGAACTGGCCGAAGTCGACAACCCGAATGCGAAAAAACGAAAGAATCGAACGCAACAAGTATCGGCAATCTCTCGACAACCGAAGAAACTCGGCTACATGGAAAAGCGCGAGCTGGAAAAACTCCCGGCCGACATCCAGCTACTGGAAGAGGCCGTTACCGATCTTGAAAGCAGGATTTCTGCGCCGGACTTCTACAGCCAGGAGCACGCCGAAGTACAGAAAGTGCTGACAGAACTAACCGAGCAGCAGCAAGCGCTCGATACGGCGATCGAGCGCTGGGCCGAACTCGAAGAACGCCAGCTTGCTTTACGTTCAGATTAGCTGCAGAACGAGCGCCGCCTGACAGGCGAATCCCGCTACGAAAGCTAAGGTCCGTAGCCAGGGAATGGCGAACGTGTATGCTAGAACATGTACCACGCGCGACCAGAAATACGCGATGCAGGCGAGCACTGTCGTCTCATTGCTCACACCTGCTGCACTGGCGATCAATACCAGAGCGGCGAAAACAACCAGGTTCTCCACAGCGTTGTAGTGTGCGCATTTCAGTTTCTCCGCCCATGTCGCAAGCGGTTTTGGATCTGCGGGATATCCAACCGCATCCATCAATCCGCGAACCGCGATCATGTTCAAGGTATAAGGTATCCACAGCACGGCTGTCAGTGCGGTCACCCAGACAAGGCTCATTAATTCGCTAGTCATAATTTTCTCCCCTGTTTCTTATTCACACATTCGTGATTGGCGTCTGTCACGCCTCAATTGTAAGACACGTGAATAGCACATGCGGCGGCTAGTGCAGCGATTTGTTATGCCGCTGATTCGACTGCGACATCCCAGCCTGGAAACACACCAATACAGCTGGATGGCATTTCAAAGCCCAGACCAATATTTTCGACCTTTCCACGCCCAATCGAATGCGATCATTTTCGATGGCTGAAATTGTTGATTGAGGGATACCACTCGACTCCGCAAGCTGATTTTGGCTAAGTTCCTGCAGTTCTCTCAGGACACGAACCGATTCACCAGTTGATACCTCGATGTGTCGTTTGACCTTTCTAGAATCCTTCATTCCTAATTCCTTCGATAGTCATGAGCAGTAATATCAATAACCATCACAAATAGCCTCTTCTTCTCAATTCGGTAGATGACGCGATATTGGTCACCTGACTTCAGTCACGATAAACAGACAAAGTCAGGGATTGGCACTTGGTACACCAGATCGTAGCTCGTCCATGTATTCGACGAATTCACCGCTCATCGTTCTCGCTGTACTCGATTGTAGAAACGCCGCGTAGCCAGGACCAACTGCAACGTATTCGAATAGGCGTTGCCGTGTCTCCCAACTGGCTGGTGACAGTGTCCCCAGGCGATTTTGGATATAGAAATTTTCCAAATTGCGAAGAACGGCTCCGAATAAATAACGGCCTTGTATCTCTGTGTCACCGGACAGGGTTTCCGGGGCGCGACTATAAGTGTGGAACACCGCTGCGGTGTCTGGGTCTGAGCCGACAGTCAATAAGAGTTGATGGTCAAATTCTGCGGCGGCTTGATAGCTGGCCGCCTGGGTTGCTTTGGTGTTATCCCGCACCTGGATACCAACAAATACAAGCGAGAGGACGATGCCGACGGTGCCGATAATTTCGGCAATTGCGGCCCATTCGGATAGCTGAAGTTTGCGCATGATATTCCCCCGTCAATTTAGGTGACCGAAGGAGAATGATAACGCTAGACGGGCAGTTAATCTGATTTGGTCAGCTTGCCCGGGCACCCCAGGCAGATTTCAGAAACATCTGTCGTAGTTTTGAGTGCGACGGTGACGAATATTGCCTTTGAGTCGACAGCGGACATCAATTTGGCGCCATTCATGCGATACCGTCTAACTAGTTATTAACATGCAAAAGTGTCGCATAACGTTCCTATGTCTGGATAACAGTGGGGATTACTCCCACTTGTTCGCTTTTTCTTCGAAATCCCGGCTTACGACTGGCACTACGCAGAATCGTTGACCGGTGGGCGCCTCTAACACGCACCAGCTCTTGATATTGCCGATGCGCGTCGCACCCAGTTCCTCCAGCCTTTTGACTTCGGCTTCGATGTCATCGGCCTCGATGTCGATGTGTACCCTGCTGGGGTGGTCCACAATCTGTATCTCGACGTAGTTTTCGTCCTTCGGCATGGGCAGTTCCACGTATGGGCTTTTTTCGAGGTTCGCTCTGTCCACCGGTGGTGCGCCGAGCGCTTTGCCCCAGAATTCTGCGGCGGCATCGAGGTCGTCTGTCTCGCAGTCAATGATGAGTCCAGCCAGTCTGCTTCTGTGCATTTTCAGCCTCCGTCGGTCAATTGTTCACTGAAATGATACGAGCTAATCGTAAAGCCCTGATTGAAGTAGAACTTGTGGGCCTGCCCACGTTGCGTGCCCGAGTCGAGGTGGTAGGCCCTGCAGTCTGCCTTAATTGCCTTGTCGCGAAGCCAGTTGATCAACTGTTCCCCGTAACCCTTCGATCGCGAATTCGGACATGTCACCAGATCATCGATGTACAGGTTCTTCCCCAGGAAGAGATTCGTGTAGATACGATAACCGGCGACAGCGACCACCACATCGTCGTCTTCTAAATACGCCAGGCGGAATCCTTCGGTTTCCATATGCCTCACAGTGTCCAGGAAGTCGACACGATTCATATGCGTGCGTAGCTCTGACATCACATCAAAGCATTTCTGAATCTCAGCGTCGGTTTTTGCATCTGTCGGCATGTTCACTTCTCATCTGTCGGGCAGGTCATGTAAATGCAGCTCTCGGCCATTTCGTCGTCCTCTGGATACTCGTGCTCTTCAAAGCCTATTCCCTCGTAGCAGGCCAAAGCCGGAAAATTGTCTTTGTAGACATACAAAGAGAACTCCGGCAGCGTAAAAATCGATCGACCCTCATCCATCAGCAAGGATACCAGCCGCTTGCCTATGCCTTGTCTGCGCCGATCCGGAGATACGACGAGACGCGCAAGATTGACCCGGCCATGACGCTCATAAATCTGGCCGAACGCCAACATCTCTCCCGGAGAATCGACGAGGCAATACGTGGCCATCTCCGTCCAACGCACGTCCTCGCGAAACGTCTCCTCTGTATACGGGTAGCGAAATCTCGGGCCGCCCCAGACGTTGACGCTTCGCTGCGTCGGGAACCAAGACATCAAATGTTCAATATCGGCGTCGGTTGCTGCGATCAGCTTCATATCTGAATCCCGAGCTTAAACAAAAAAACCCGATGCATAACTGTCCAGTTACACATCGGGTCTTGTCCTTTTTGACTAGCTGCCGCCATGAATGACGGCAGGTTTGTGCGCGATACGTGCCTAAATGGGCGTAACGTTCTCCGCCTGCGGGCCTTTCTCGCCCTGAGTCACATCCATTGAGACACGCTGGCCCTCATGTAAGGTTTTGCGACCGTCAGCATTGATAGCGCTGTAGTGAACAAAAACATCTTTACCGCCCTCACGCTCAATGAATCCGAATCCTTTTTCATCATTGAACCATTTAACGGTTCCTTCTACTTGCTCTGACATATTACTCGTACTCTTTCGTGCCAAATGTTCTGGCGTTTCAGTTACCGGCATTGACCGGCGGTTTAAATCCAGCCTGACTAATAAAAAAATCAGCGCAAAGCGCTGACGCTTTCGGGCAGGAATTAGATGGGCATATGGTACGCCAGCAGAGGCAGACGTCAATCTTTCCGCCCGCCCAAATTTAAGCTAATCGCGTTGAAGTGCAGGGAATTGACTGAAACAGCTTCGTTTTCCGGGTCTCCCGGCTGCCGCCGTCAGCTTTCGCGGCTCTGCAGATAGCTTAGCCAGGGCGCGAAATAGCGCGATTCCCAACCGCCCGATACACCCTGGAAATCGTTTTCCGGGACGTCCAGATGGACGAGGTCGATCCGCCCGTCATCGTCCTCCGGCGAAAACGAGATGATCAAGGTGGAATCCAGATCTTCGTCGGCAAAATTGACCGACCGCCAGGACTGCACGATCAGCATGGGCTTGACCACCTGCAGTGTCGTGCCTTTCAGCAGACCGCCGAATGCTTCAAATTCCGAGCCGGATTCATCGCTGATCTTGCAGGGCGCCCCTGTGAACGCGCCGTGTGTCTCGGCGTCCATATACATCTCATAGAGCTCCGCCGGTGGTGCCGGCAAAACGACGGTTTTATAAATAGTGCTGCGCATGCTGCTCCCCACGGATGATTTCGCCCTCTCGCCCTATGTATAGCCCATTGGCTGGCGTATTTCCTGTCAGAGTCGGCGGTTTGACTATGCCAGGGTCGATTGAAAGCTGATTGGCAGCCCGCCCGGCGCTTTCAGATAGTAAATGCGCTCGCCGTGATCATCTATCGGCCCGCTTGGTTCCAGACCGTTCTTGCGTGCGTTCTCAGCCCAGGCGTCAGCATCGTCGACGACGATTTGCAACATGATTCCGGCCGGCATCCCCGGCCTTTCAGGTCAGACCTCTATCCAGCTGTCGCCCGCAGGAAAAACGGCGCCGCTGAAGGGTACCGCGTCTTCGGTCAACTTCCGCTCGGGGAGCCCGAAGCCGTCACCGAGGAAACCTGCCATTTCCTCAGCGTCCGCCGACACCGAACAGAATCGTATGCCAAGGACCTGCATGTCAGTCTTTCTGTTCTTCGAAATAGCGCTCGAATGCTTTGTGCCGACTCTCTGCAGAAATTCCGATGATCTCAGCAGCGACGTTCATCATTTCCATTTCATCGACGTCCCGGCGCCCGTCTGCGGCAATAACCTTAAGCAGCATCACCGCAATGTCCTCTTTTTCCTGAGGCGTGAGCACATTGCTCAGCTCCCGCAGCAGGCTGTTAAGGTCGGGATTTTCTGCCAGGTCCGTAATGGCCCGGGACAGCAGTTCAAGTGACTCGGCGCTGTGCAGATGAAAATGCTCCTCGATGAGTTGCAGCATTTTCTGGGACTCATTGTCAGAGATACTGCCATCGCCCTTCGCCACAAAAACCAAAAGCGCAGCTACCAGAAACTGCGAATCATAGGTTTCCGGGCCACTGCTGGTTTCGATGACGAGCGTTGCACCCTCAAATCGGGGTTCTACAGGATTTTCAATCAATGCAACTCTCCTACTTGGCCGGGTATTTGCGTTTCATGGTCTTGACGGAACCCTCGATCAGCGATTTCAGCTTATTCTGGTCCACATCTTCCAGTGACTTGATGTACAGGCAGGACTTACCCGTCTTGTACTTGCCGAGCTGGCTCATCAGCTTATCGAAATTCGAGAACCCCGGCATGATATAAATCGTCAAATTCTGGCTTCGTGGCGAAAAACCGACCAGCGCCCAGCTGCCTTCATGGCCACTGGCGTACTTGTAGCCGTAGGAACCAAAGCCGACGATACTCGTGCCCCACATCCTGGCCCGCTTGCCAGTTGCATCTCTCATCATTTTTGCGATGACGCGGCAATCCGCGCGCTTTTTCCTGTCTTCTATCGAATTCAGGAAAGCGGATACGCTCTGTGTGGTCGCTTTGGTTTTCAGCTCTGCCATCGTGGCATCTTCCCGATTATCGAGTGCCGAAAAGTCGATCGCCGGCGTCGCCGAGCCCCGGCACGATGTACTTTCGATCGTCCAGGTGATCATCGACGCTGGCGGTATATATCTTGACGTCCGGGTGCTCTGCCTCGACTGCAGCAAGACCTTCCGGACAGGTGACGATGCACACGACGACAATGGTCGCAGCCCCCTGCGCCTTGAGAAATTCGATTGTCGCCGTCATCGAGCCTCCGGTTGCGAGCATCGGGTCTACTATGATGCAGGTCGCGCCGTCAGTTTCCTGCGGCAATTTGTGATAGTAAGAAACCGCTTTCTTTGTTTCCGGCTCGCGGTACATACCCACAAAACCCACTCTCGCAGTCGGTACGAGGCCGAGAATACCCTCGAGCATGCCGACGCCGGCCCGCAGGATCGGAACGACGACGAGCTCGTTGGCGATTTTATGGCCGGTCGCCTCCGCCAGCGGTGTCTTCACCGCAACCTGCCTGACCTCGATTTCCTTGAGCGCCTCGTAACACAGGAACATCGTGATCTCGGTCGCCAGTTCACGAAACTTCTTGTATCCCGTGTCCTCGTCGCGGATCAGGGCCAGTTTGTGCTGAACGCAAGGATGATTTACCTCTTCGTGCATTGGGTTTGCCCCTTTTTTTAAAGCTTATTATTGATCGGACCAGATGGCGTATTCATTGCCGTTGGGATCCAGAAAGTGAAATCGCTTGCCGCCCGGGAACGAAAAAATATCCCGTTTTATGGTGCCGCCGAGCTCCGCGACCCGCGTGCTGGCCGCGGCGAGGTCTTCTCTGTAAAAGACGATCAAGGGGCTGCCGTCATCGGCCGAGGAAGCGACATCCGCCTTGCGAAATCCGCCGGCCAGGCGTCCATCATTAAAACTGCAGTAATCGGGACCGTAGTCTTCGAAATGCCAGCCAAATAATCCAGCGAAAAATGCCTGCGCCTTGACAATATCTTTCGCAGGGATCTCCAGGTAGTCAATCATGTTTTCCGGCGTCATATTGATTTCTCCGTTTCTGATATCAGGCGATCGGCCCTTTTAGTCGAAGCAGCGGCCTTTCTGCTTCGATCTCGACCCGGCCGAAATCTCCCGTAATTTCGTAGCGCCCTTCGCCAACGCGCCTCAGACCTGCGATTGCGCCGAGACCAAGCGCGCCGGCCGCCTCGGCGACGGACAGGCTGTCGGTCTTGCCTACGGCATATTCAAGACTGGAACAGTAGGGGAACTCCAGGAGTGCCGGCCGGAAACAGGCCTTCTCAGCCGGTCTGGGCCTCTCATAAAAGGCATGCTCAGGACAAAGGTACAGGTCAAGATCGATCAGCAGGGATTCTGACTCGCTATCCCAGGACAAGACGAATGACTTTGTCATATCGACCGCTTTGAATTCCCTCAGCTCTGTCCAGTCGGTTACGTCGTCTGTCATATCGATATTCCGGCAGCCCGATTTCAGCCCACGGGCTGCACGCTCACATCCGTCCTGACCGAATTCGCAATGAAACACCGTTGGTGTGATTGCTCGTGTAATCTTTCGATTTGCTCCGCAGTGGGTTGTCTGTCCCCCGAGAACTCGACTTCCGGATGAAGAATAATCTGTGTTATCGCGATCTTTCCCTGATCGTTTTTGGCCATGTCTCCTGTCGCAGAATCCGTATATTTATCAACTACATACCCCTTCTTCGCGGCGATAGAGAGAAAGAACAGCATGTGGCAACTCGACAGCGATGCCACGAATGCTTCCTCCGGATCGACGTTTTCAGCGACCGATTTCGGTAACGGCACGATATCCGGCGAGGCAGAGGCAGGCACGCTCAGGCCACCGTCGAATTCCCAGATGTGCCCGCGACTGTAATTGTCGTCGAGGAAGCTCTGGTCATCTCGTCGCCATTTGATGGTTGCGGTGTAATGCGACAAAACGGCCCCCTTAATTTCCTTCAGCGCTATGCGAGTTTGTCACCATTATTTGCCGGCTTGTCCGGCACCGCAAGCACGACGCTCGCATCATCCTGGATAAATCCCGTCACCAGACATTCGGACATGAACGGCCCGATTTGCCTCGCCGGAAAATTGACGACGCCGACAATCTGCTTGCCGACCAGATCTTCGCAGCGATATAAATCCGTGATCTGCGCGGACGACTTCCTGACACCGATCTCTTCGCCGAAATCGATCGTCAGTTTGTAGGCGGGTTTTCTTGCTTCCGGAAATTCCTCAGCGGTCAGGATCGTGCCAACCCGCAGATCGACTTTTTCGAAATCCTGCCAGTCAATCTCAGTCATCGGGTCTTCGCCTCTTGAGCGCTTTACAAATCAATTCTGAATATTGGTAGGAACCGTCCCGGGATGCTCCCGGATTCCCTCTCGCCTTCGGCTATGCCGCCAGCCGCTCTATAAAAAGAGTCCGAGTTCGGGTCCCCCTGAATGATAATTCGCCTGATACCGAGCGCGGCTGCCTTTTCCTTTGCGTGGTTCATCAGCGAACGCCCGAAGCCCTGCCCTATCATTTCCGGCTCCACAAACAGCGCTTCGAGCTCCGCCTGTTCGGGATTCAGGAGTTCGAGCGCATAAAACCCGACAATCCTGTCTTCAGATTCGCAAACGACGAATTCGTAATCCTCTGAATCGACTTGCGCTTCTGAATAGGTGAGCTCTTCCCGACAGGCCTCCAGAAAATCATCCGGAAATCCCCAATGTGCTTTCGAGCGTAGCGCCAGCGAGGAAATCGCAGCCGCCTCACTGGTCGCTGCCACTCTGATATTCACTTGCTCCAGACTCGTCCCCGGGATCACGCAAACGTAGCGTGAACCCACACGCCGATATAGTGGGATATGACGATGACGGCGATTGCTATCCCCAGGTGCTCCAGTACCACCGGCATCACAGCGTTCTGCTGCGATTTGGCCAGGAAATAGCTCAATAGTGCGATAACGAACAGACCCCAGGCTATAGATACAAGTACGGCGGTGTCCAGAGGCAGCCACAGGAGCGGCACTGCGAAGCTGATCGCGACGACAAATTTTGTGAAAAATGTCGTAACGGTTGCGGCCCAGATATGCTCGCTCGTGGAATCAGGATTGGCCTCCTCCGCGAGATGAATGCCGAGTGCGTCCGACATCGCATCTGCCACAGCAATGACAAGGATGCCGCCCAGCACCGCGACAACCGACTCCGTTCCCGCGTGAAGTCCTGCAATCAGGCCTACGGTAGTGATCACGCCGGACGTCGCGCCGAAGAAAAGACCGGTTCGCGCACCCCGGTTTTTGAGGAGTCTTTTCACTCTGAAATTTGCCTTGTTCGTGACTGTCTCAGACGATAGACAAGCCAGCCGTAGATAACAACGTTTGCGGCGACGACAAAAACCGCAATCCAGAACTGGAGGCTGCGGGTAAGTCCGGTCGGATAAATAATCGGCATGAGGTAGTGTTCGACAAAGCTGTCCGCATACCCAGATTCACCGGCGCTTCGACGCAGATGGTTTTCCCAGATTGTCAATGGACAGATACGGCCGCTTATTTCGACAAAAGCGCCCCAAATTGCCGCAGGAATGTGGATGAAAACCATCCAGCGATACCTCATCATCAGCAAACCGCCAAGGACAACGAAAGCGATAAAGGCCAGGTGGAGCGCCAGTACCAGGTCGGCTGCAATTCGGAACAACATGTCTAGACAGGGCGTGGATTCTTTTGCCTGGCATCCGCGTGCTCGACCATATGCATAATGATGTCGGCAACCGTCTTCAGTCCGAGGAAAATCACAAGGGCTTTCATTGACCCGCCACCCTGAGATGCCGCCAATCCGATCGTAAGGTGCATCGGCACAATCCGGGCGTACGGAAAGAACATGATCGTTCCGATATTGGGCACTCTCTTGCTGTCTCTCTCCTTGTTGTATCGATACGAATATCGATGATTGAGCACAAACGCGATCACGCAAGCCATGATACCGATGGTCGACATCTCGATTCCGCCACTGTTATCGCCCAGAATAAAGGCGATATAGGCGAGATGAAATACTCCATAGTGAAGCGCGAAGAAACCCGCGACTTTTTTTTTCGTTTCCGGCGTCGGGTTCGGACGCCGGTTGTTCATGGTGAAGTTCTCGGTCGAAAACTTCTTCAGATCCATGATGCGATGGTAGTTGTAGTAACCGATGACGACACTCTGCACCCAGTAGACGAGCATGACATCCACAATTCGCCAACCTTCGGCGACTGCCCACACAATGGTCAGGAGATTAGACAAGAGCAGCGGCAGGACGGATTTGTCCGACTGAAACTGTGTCCTCAAGCTCATTTCGCATCCGATACGAAGAATTTCAACTCTTCGTCGTCGTCAGCCAGACGAATCATGCGCTCGAAACTCAGACCGATCTTCTCGAGAAGTTTGATAGAGCTGTGATTTTGGGGCGTGACAATCGCGACAATTCGTTCCAGGCCAAGCGTTTCCCGCGCATGACTGAGCACGGCTTCGGCCGACTCCCGCGCATAGCCTCTGGACCAGTACTGCTCGAGGAATGCATAGCCAATGTCCGCGTCCTCGAGATTGTCTCTCCTGACAAGGCCGCACATGCCAACGGCTTCGCCGGAACCCTTGAGCTCAACCATGTTCAGGCCATAGCCGAAGCGCGCATAACTGTCGAGCGGGCCGTTTTGGAGATACAGCTCCGCGTCTTGCAGGGTTCTTACACCCTTGTCGCCAATGTGTTCTTTGAAGGATGGTTCGTTCAGCAACTGCAGGATGAATTTTGCGTCGTCGATTCGGAAATAGCGCAGATGCAGCCGCTGTGTTTCCAGCACTTTCATCCCACAGGCTCTTTTTCCTGGCGCTGTCTTCTTAAAAGGTAGTATCCGGCCGACAGGGAGATAACAAGAAAGCCAATGCTGAATACGATCATCGCGTCCAGCTTGCTCGCATCGAGAATGACAATTTTTCTTGCGACTGCCGTCAGCGCAATGAGCATCATCATTTCGGCGTGAATCGCATGATTATCGAGGTACATCTTGATACTGGTCATCAATTCCAGCCCGATGAGTACCATCATAAACAGCCCGAATATGTCGAAGAGTTCGGCAACACCGACGAAAAAGCCGGGCGGATCGATCATGCTGGTCAACACCTCGTAGCCGACTTCTACGGCGCCGGAAATGACGACTACGCCCATTAACACCAGAAGCGCCATTGCGATGTACTTTTCAAGCTCATGGAAGAATCTCATTGGATCACCTTCGACTATTCTGATTTTCGATCAATGCGTTTGAGCCAGGCACCGGCAAGTGTGGCCAGGACTACAACGACGGCAGCATTGCCAAGCCCAATCAATATCGCCGACATGAAAAGCCCACCGCTGTCAGCTTCGGGTGCCGACGTGCCAGTGTGGTAATAGAAGGTGAGCCCGATCTGCGCCGCGATTGCGCCGCCAAGGCCGGCTGCCGCGATTGCGATCAGCCGATCGCGCATGCGTGTGCCTCGAAACAGGTAGACGATGACCCCGATAGATACGGCAGACACTACCATCACGGCCAAATCTTCGATCAGCGCATAAACTGCCAGCGCAGCAGCGCCTGATAAGGTGACAACCAGTCTCGTGTCCATTTTCTTATCTTAGCCCGAATGACATGGGAGTTTCTGTGTACGGCCGGTGCTGGTAGTACTTGGGATACGAGTCAAGGCGGATGTGCAGCCAGGACACACCCAGGCCCGAAGTGCTCAACCACAAGTTATGATCGCTTAGGTGTTCGCGCATTGCCCGGGCGGTCTCGCGCCAGAGCCTCTCTACCTGTGACGTCGGGGCCTCCCGCAGGAATGCTGCAAGGTGGGCGCAAGCCACCAGCGGTTTGGACGGCGACGGCGCAATCAAAAGCGCATCGCCGCCCAGACTGCGAAAGGACACGATTTCATTTTCCTTCCTGAAGTGCGATTGGAAAGGCTTCGGATCGGGATGTCGTCTGGCGAGAGCCGGGCTGTCAAGCAAAACGAACTCTACCTCCGACTCCACGTTGCTGTTACAAAGCGGCGGATGCTCCCAGAAGAAAGCTTCATAAGCCGTTCCGACCAGGAGACTGCTGTACCAGGATGCGAACTCCTGATCGTTTTCCAGCAGATCCAGGTAGGAGAGAAACGATATGGGCTTTCCGTCATCGAGCATATGAATTCGACAACCGTTCGGGATTTTGTCGATCTTCGAGTCCCACACGATCAGCTCATCTACTGGCCGGCGCGGCCACTGATAAACGCGCTCAGAACGTTCGCGTAACGCGGGGACATGCCGATCGTATTGTGCGCAGCGCCGTGGATCACTTCGTGTGTTACCTGAGAGTCCGGAAATGCTTCGACCAGCGCCGTCGAATGCCGGCTCAGAATCACCTCGTCGTTTTCCGCGGTGATGACGAGGACTGGCGCCTCGATATCCGCAACACGGCCGGCGGAATCGAACTTGTCTTTGAGCAACAGCGATACCGGCAGCACCGGCAAAGCCTTCCTGGCGACATTTTCGACACTGTCGAACGGCGTGACGAGCACCAGCCGGTCGATTTCTCTCATAGCAGCGAGATAGCTTGCGACACCGCTGCCAAGGCTTCGACCGATAACGGAAATGCTCGTATAGCGGGACCGTATCTCGTCGAAAACGGCCAGGGCATCCTTGTACAGACCCGCTTCCGACGGCGATCCCGTGCTGCCGCCATAACCCCGATAGTTGACGAGGTAGACATTGTGACCCGGGAAGTAGCTTCTGAAATCCGGAATATTGCCCGAAACTTCCTCGGCATTGCCGCCGAAATAGATGATCGCATTCGCGCCACCGCTGCCGGCCAAGCGCCAGATCTTGAGGGTCTCGCCGCCGCTCTCCAG
>Ga0255053_10000125_pt1 | contig 38385 bp, 39 predicted proteins | sample JV7_2_22_MG_FD_188635 | JGI IMG/M metagenome (GOLD analysis project Ga0255053, IMG submission 188635) | Seawater microbial communities from Jervis Inlet, British Columbia, Canada - JV7_2_22 | ecosystem: Environmental > Aquatic > Marine > Inlet | place: Canada: British Columbia | collected... | reverse complement strand
TTTGACCGGATTCTGGAAGTCAGCGCCGAGATGGAAGAGCTTTCGGGCGTGCGGACCGTGTTCTCCGTTGCCAATGTTGTCGGCGACCTGACATCTGAACAGGTTCAGGCCTTTGCTTCGGGAGAAGCCCAGCTGCCGATGGGCGAGATGGTGAGCGAGGACGGTCTCCGGTTCATCATGCTCCCATCCGAGTTCGACAGCGATGATCTGCAAACGTGGGTGGAGTACGCCGATGCCACCGAGGAGGTCAGGGTGTTGACCGGGATGCCGCTGGTTTGGGACGAGATCGCCCGGGTGGTTCTCGATGCCCAGGGGATCTCTCTCGCAGTTGCCTTTGTTCTGGTTGCGACCTTGCTTGCCATTTCCTATCGGCGTCTCCGGGAGACGTTGGCCTCGCTGGTGCCAATTGCGTTGACCGTTGTTGCCGTGCTTGGCTTTATTGCCGTCTCGGGGATTCAGCTCAATCTGATGACAGCAGTAGTTTCCAGCATCATCCTCGGTGTCGGAATCGACTACGCGATCCACTTTGTGGCGGCGATAGACATCGCAAGGGAAGACGGGCCGGGCTACGTCATGCGCGCCATCGACCGGGCGGGCAGACCCATCATCGCCAATGCCCTCGGGATTGCCATTGCACTCACCGCCCTCTGGCTTTCGCCCCTCCTCATCCACCAGCAGGTTTCAATGATCATGTGGGTGGGCATGGTGACCGCGGGTGTCACTTCCCTGGTCGTGATCCCGGCGCTTCTGCCCAGGGACGGCGTGGAGTTGATCAGCTGAAGGCGGGGATGACTGCCTTGGCAAACAGATCGAGACTTGTGGTGTCGTACGCAGGATCCGGGAAGTAGCCGATGAAGTAGGTCATGCCGGCCGACTCCCAGTCCTTGAGTCTCGCCACGATTTGCTCCGGTGTCCCTGACATGGCCTCGTAGAGCTTGGCCTGCCTCTCGACTTTCTCCTCGGACAGGTACTTGCGGAGATGGTCTTTGTACCAGCTGATCCTGTTCTCGACCTCGCCTTCGCTCTCGGCGCAGAACACGTTGAAGTTGGTCGACCGGATGATCGAGTCGAAGTCGGTTCCGACGTCCTCGCAGTGGCCACGAAGAATCTCCGATTTGTGAACGAAGCTCTCGAAGTCGATCCCGAAGTTCGTGTACGCGGCGTATCGCGCCGCCACGTTCAGAGTCAGCTTCTCGCCGCCACCGGCGACCCAGAACGGGATGTGCGGGTCTTGCAGAGGCCGGGGTCTGCAGATCGCACCCTTTAGGTTGTAGTACTTGCCCTCGTAGTGGACCTCGTCCTCGGTCCACATTCGCTGCATGATCTCGACGCCCTCACGAAGCATCCCGATTCGGACAGACGGTTTGGGGAACTCGTAGCCGTAGGCGTCGTACTCGTGCTCATACCACCCGGCTCCGATACCCATTTCGACCCGTCCACCTGAGATGACATCGATCGAAGCGGCGACCTTGGCCAGGTAGGAGGGAGGCCGATACGAGTTACAGGTGCACATCTGGCCGAGACGCACCGTGTCGGTCACTGCGGCAAGGGCAGCCATCAGAGTCCAGGCTTCGTAGGTCACCTCCTGGATAGGTGCAGGCACCGTGTGGAAGTGGTCATAGACCCATAGTGAGTCGTAGCCGAGGGACTCGATTCGCTGCGCAACCGAGGTCATGGTGTTCCAGTGGTCTTCTGTGTCGATGCCGGCGAGATCAAGACGCCAGCCCTGGGGTACGAAAGTTCCGAATTGCATCAGGGCACGTTAGGCGACGCCACCGCCAACAATCGACCGGCTAGCAGACCACTAGATTCACGGCGTGACCTACTCGGAGCAACTCGCCGACAGAATCCGTGATCATCTGGGTGATCTCGAATTCGACGAGACCAGAATCATGGACGGCCTCGGCTTCTTCGTTGGCGACCGGATGGCCGTTGGTGTCTTGGACGATTGTCTCTGTCTTCACGTCGACGAGAAATCCGTCCTTGGTCACGTCGGACAGGACGGTGTCGATCGCTACGAGTTTGCCGGTGTGCCCGTTCCCGGCTGGCTGGCAATCACCGAGACAGTTCTCGACGATGAAGGCTTAGCGGCATGGATCACCCTTGGGCTGGAGGGCTGAGGATCAATCCGCCAGGTGCCTCTCGACGGTGTCGCGAAGAACCTCGAGTGGGAGATTCCCTGACCCGATTGCCACCGAGTGGAACTCGGCCAGCTCGAAGTTGTCTCCCATGGCCACTGACATCTGATCCCTGAGGTCGAGCAGGGTCAGCATTCCGACCATGTAGCCGGTGGCCTGGCCGGGGTAGAGGACATATCGATCTATCTCATGGGCGTAGCGGTCGTTGCCCATGATCCCGGCCATCTCGGCTATCGCCTCGTCCCGGGCCCAGCCGAGGTAGTGGATCCCTGTGTCGACAACGAGTCGTGCCGCTCGCAACAACTCCAACTCCAGCCGCCCGACATCCCCGTAGGGGTCGTCGTCGTAGACGCCGATGTCGGAGGCGAGACGCTCGCCGTACAGACCCCAGCCCTCGACGTACCCGGTTGGAGTCACGAAGCGCTGAACCGCCGGCAGATCCGTCTCCTGTGCAAGAGCAATCTGGAAGTGATGGCCCGGCACCGTTTCGTGATAGGCAATGGTTGGCATCGTCAAACGACGGACCTGGCCGCCTCCCGTCCCCGTGTGGAAAGAACCCGGTCTTGACCCGTCGACGGTCGGCGCGATGTAGAAGGCACCCTGGCCGGGGAATGGGATCACCACCACCTCGCTTGAGGGAGCGGTCGGAAAGTAGGGGTCGAAGAGTGATTCTGCTTCTGTGATCAGCCGCTCGTACTCGGTGACGATGTCGTCACCGCTGAGGAATCCGGCTTCTGCCGAAGCAAGGTCTCGCAGTTCTCCTAGTGACTTATCGTCTGGATAACCGAGTTCGTCGAACAGAGCTCGAAGACTTGCTTGGACCCTTTCCACTTCTCGAAGCCCGAGGTCATGGATCTCTTGCGGGCTCAGCGAATTCGAGGTGTGGGAAGCGAGCTTGTAGACGTAGAAGTCGTTGCCGTTGGGGAGGCGGCTGAGCCCGATCTCGGTGTGGGAAGACTCCTCTATCGATTCGAGGTGTGCGATCAGCTTTTCCCATGCCGGAAAGAAGGAAGCCTCAATTGCCTCTTCTGCAGCAGCAGTCTTGTCGGCGATGGTTGCGTTGTTTACCCCCATCTCCTCGAGTCCCTCCTCGAGACGCGTATACAGGACAGTGCGACTCGGGCGACCGCCCGCCATGTCACCGCGGAGTTGGCTGATCGTGTCCTCGATCATGTATCGGGGCGGAAAGATGCCGAGGGCCTCGGCAGCCTCGAGGTTGACGATCAACTGATCGACCTGACGTTCCACTCCGAGGATGCGAGCCACATAGTCATCTGTCTGATTGAGATTCTTCAGCGGGTGGGTCTCGGTGAACAACCCAATCAGGCCCTGGTTGTGACTGGTGATGAAGTGATGGACGGGCCAGTCATGCAGCCAGAACTCATGGCCCTGGATCCTGGTCTCCAGGTACCACTCGTAGGCTCCATAGGTTGTCTTTTCGTCGTCGGCCAGAGTGGCCGGGTCGAAGCCACCGAGTGCGTCGAGTGTGGCCACTTCGAGTGCCTGAGTCGTGGCTATGAAATCGGCGGACAGGTCGTTGAGTTGATCATCACGCAGACCGAAGGCTTGTGATACGCCAGCGGCTGAGAGGCCCTCCGGATCGCGGATCGCCAATGCGTTCCACGACTCTTCGACGAAGGTCAGGAATTCAGTTCTTGCGACCTCTGTCGTGCCCGGTCTGATTTCTTGGGTTGTGGTGGGTTGGAGGGTTGTAGAGGGCGGCTCCTCAGGGCTCTTCGTGCACCCACCGAGGGCCAGAGCGAGCGCAATCAGCGTTGCTCCGACCTGGAGAATTCGACCGCCCGGACTGACCATCACCTGACAATGTCGTGCGGCCTTGTTCTCGTGTCGGTGACCCTCAGCGGTCTTGGTTCGATACGCGTCAATAGATCGCTAGGCCTATGAAGAAAAGGCGCGAAAACGACCGATAAGTGCTGATGGGGTCGGTGATGATCAAGCGGCCGGAGGGTCGTCGCACCGTCAGCATCGCCATTGGGGCGACGCTGCTACTTGTCGTGCTCATTGTTGGTCTCGCTTTTGCCAACTCAATCGGGGCGGGCCGGGTAGCTGACAATGCCAGGTCCCTTCACTGGGCCAACGCCTCCCTCGGCACGGCAGCGTTGACTCGGTCCGCCCTGGTTCAGGCAACAACATTCGTTGAACTCGAATCTCTGAACCAGGTTGGCTCCGATGATGTCGACGCAGCACTTGGCGATGCCACCGATGCACGGGCCCGTCTTGTGGCGCTACAGGATTCGGGGGGAGAGAGCGTCTCGTTGCCACTCCTCATCGGCTTCACCGGTCCTGTCGATCGAGCGCTCGCTGCTCTGGAGACCGATGACTACGAGTCAGCCAAGAATCTGATCCTCACCGAGGTCGAGGCTTCATACATCAACCTCGTTGATTCGATCCAGGCTGAGCAAGATTCCATTGAGGCCGCCATCGATGCCAACACGGCCGGGGCAGCCCGGTTGACGGACTTCGTCCGATTCTTCCTGACCTTGATGATCCCCGCCGCTGCTGTCCTCATCTATCGAGCCGTCGCCAAGCGTCAGGTCCGCGAGCATCAGATAAAGGTGGACGTTGAGATTGAGGCGGAACGGGCAGTCAGCCGCGCCAAGGACGAGTTCATCGCAGGTCTGTCGCATGAGCTGCGCACTCCGCTCACTTCTATCTACGGATTCGCCGAGGTGCTCAACGACGCGGAGGCCGAGGACCTGGACTCGATCCACGAGCTGGCACAGATAATTGCGAACGAGTCGGCCGAGATGACCCGAATGGTCGATGACCTTCTGGCCGCAGCCCGCATCGACAGCACTGGCGTGGAGATTGAGCTGACTCCGATAAGCGTCAGAGCCGTTGTCGAGTCTGCGATTACCCCATTCGAGAGAGCCGGCCTCGTAGTGAAGCGCTCCATTGAGGATGTGGTGATCAGAACCGACGGTGCGCGACTCCGTCACGTGCTGATCAACCTTCTCTCCAATGCTGCTCGCTATGGCGGTCCGAACATAGGCATCGACGTCTCCAGTGGTGATGACGTCGTCGACATCGAGGTCTGGGACGACGGAGAGGGCATTCCGGAGGAGAAGGTCGAAAAACTGTTCGAAAGATTCATCCACAACGGGGCGGCTCCGCTGCTGACCGGGAGTGTTGGTCTCGGTCTCGCCGTTGCATCCCGACTCGCCACAATGCTCGGTGGCAAGCTCTCCTATCAGCGCTTCGCCGGCAAGACCTACTTCAGGGTTGAGCACCCGATCGGCATCGAAGAGGCCGAAGTGGCGCCCGAACCTGCGAAGCCGGTTGCCGCGATGATTCGAGCTCTCTCTGCATGAGGCGTTCGCTGGGCGTCGCAACCTCGATAGCTCTTGTAGTTGCTCTCGCCTCCACCGCTGTGGCCGCGGTCTACTTGGGGTACAGGGATGACTTCAATGCTGTCTCGTACTGGGGTGACGAGGGCACCCTTGATTGGTGGAGTTCCTGGAAAGAAGTAGGGGAAAACGATGGGGCAGGGAGCGGCGCAGTCTTCGTCAACACCGACGCCAACTGCTTCATCGACAAGTGTCTCCAGATCGTCAGCGGAGGCGAAAGCATCGCCAACCTAGGCGCCTACCGGGTCGCCCCCACATCGCTCTTGACAAGCCCCGAGTTGTCCTTTTACCTCAAACGTCGGTACCTCGGCGGGACCGGTGGCGTGGTAAAAGTCCAGATCTCCAACGATGGCGGCGCGACATGGAAGAAGACTCTGCTGGCAAAGCCATTCGATGCATCCGACGCCAGTCCTGTGAAATACACATTTGACATCAGCCAGTGGGCGAGCACGGAGACCGCAGTCCGATTCGTGCTCCATACTCCCGAAGGGAAATCGATCAGCGGTACTGTTTTCGTGGACAGCGTCTGGATCACTGGTCGTGCGCAGACAACCACCACAACCACAACCACGACCACGACCACGCTTCCCGAGACGACCTCGACGACTCTTCCCGAGACGACCACAACTACTACCGAGCCTCACTCGACCACGACAACGGCACCAGACGAGACGACTACGTCGTCCCGACCCGCCGAGATAGAAGATACGACTACTACAACCGTGCCAAGTTCAACGACCACGACCGAGGACACCACCTCGACCACCACTGCGGCGGTGTTCATTGCCGCCAGTGACGATCCTCCGGAGGGCCCGTCCGGGCCACCGGAAGGAAGCGGTATCCGTGAAGCAGAGACCGGCATTCAGGCCGACTTCGACAGTGCACTGTTCGGCGATGTTGAAGGGGGAACAATCTCGATCAGCTCAGTGGATCATCAGGTCGACTACCGGATGGCCTTCGAGTTGATCAAGTCTTCCTGGGTCTGGCTGGTGGTACTGGCCCTGGTTGTGGCCTGGTCGATCGTCTCGGGCCTCGACAGGCGCCGGAGCGTCGCGGGGGCCTAGACCTAGGCTGGGCGGATGAGTCCGTTCGACCGCCAGGTGAGGGCCCAGATTTATCGTCACATTGTTGCGTCGGGTCTTGGTCCGGCTGCCACTCAGCTGGCTAATGCTCGTGGCTGGGCGCCTGAGGAAGTCGAAGAGGCGATGCGAAGGCTGGAGCATGAGCACCGCATCGCACTTGTCCCGGACGAGCCCAGCGTGTGGATGGCACATCCATTCTCAGGGGTGGACACCGAGTACAGATCAACGTCCAATGGCCGTTCCTGGTATGCCAACTGCGCATGGGATTCGCTGGCGATTCTGAGTTTGATGGGTGACGGCCAGGCTGTCGTGACCCGCGAGAACGATGAGGTGATCTGGGACGTCCGTAATGGCGTGGTGACTCCGGGCGGGGTGATTCACGTCCAGGTCCCCGCAAGACATTTCTGGGATGACGTCGGCTTCACCTGAAGGACGATCCGTGGCTTCCGGTCGGAGGCCGAACTCAGCGACTGGCTGGGAGAGACCGGCGTGGAGATGGGATACATGGCGTCTGTCCAGGACTTCTATGACATGTCCAGAGAATGGTACGCCAACCGCATGGAGGAGGACTGGGAGCCGCCCACGCCCGAAGAGGCCACAACACTGTTCGCTCGTCACGGCTTCGTGGGCTCGTTCTGGAAACTGGGCTAGCTGTGGGCAGATTTGAGACCGAGAAGGAATTCCTCGAATTCTTCGACGAGAGTTTTCCTCTGACGACCGCCCCGGTGGTCCGGGAGATCGAGTACGAAACGCTCGGGACCGATTACGGAGCTTCCTCCTGGAGTCCCGCGCCGCAGATCGACACGATGATCGAGTACCTGGCCATCGAATCTGGCAGTAGCTATCTCGACATCGGTGCCGGGACCGGTTGGCCCGGCCTTTACGTGGCTGAGAAAACGGGGTGTGCGCTCACCATGCTCGACTACCCCACGAACGGGCTGATACTGGCCATGGAGCGAGCCGAGCAGGACGGTGCAGATGCGATGTCGGTTTCGGGCGACGCGGCCCGGATGCCTCTGGCCAGTGGAATCTTCGATGCCGTCTCTCACTCAGACGTGATGTGCTGTCTGAGTCGCAAGGCGGAGGCCCTTGCCGAGTGCCGAAGAGTGAGCAGCGATGAAGGCGCGATCAGCTTCACCGTGATTGAGATGACCGCGGGACTGCCGGCTACGGACCTAGCACTGGCGAGCGAAGCCGGGCCCGAGTTTGTGGGGTCCGAGGTTCCCTATCTCGACCTCCTGGAAGCATCGGGGTGGCGTCAGGCAGAAGCAGTAGACCTGACCGCGGAAATGGGCCTCCTGGCGCAGTCGATTCTTGCGGCACGAACCAAGCGCAAGGACCGGCTCGTCGATCTGCTCGGCGAGGAAGACGTGGAGCTGTCGCTCGAGCGAGCCACGAAGATGATCAAAGCCATTGGCGACGGTTTGATCCGTCGCTACATGTACCTCGCCAGGGCCTAGTCGTGTGCAGAGGTGGCCCGCTGGCAGCGGGGCGCTGAGCGCGCACCACTGCACACAAGAAGGGGGTCAGCGGGGGAGCAGACCGTTGATCAGTTGGGGGACGACGAGGTCGGCCGTTTCCTGGGCGTCGAGGGTGCCATTCACGATCAAGGATTTCATCGACACCAGGTGGAGGGCACCCATGATCGCGTCGGCGGCTACTTCTACGTCCGTCAGGCTCAGCTCTCCGGTCGCTCTTCCTTCTATGAGGACTTCACGAAACGGTGCCATCACCGACCGGTCCATGTTCGCCATCAGCGCGGCGTGATCCTCGGCATCTTTGATCGCGCCGGGCAACTCGAGACACATCTTGGGGTATTCGGCAAAAGCGCCGATCACTGCGGTCATCACGTTGGCGAGACGCTCCGCGGCCGATCCCTCCGAGGCGGCTGCTTTCTGGATAGCCGCCCTGGTCCGGTCCATCAGGTCGTTCATGTAGAACTCGACCAGGTCGTCCTTGCCCGAGAAGTAGTAATAGAGCGTGGCCCTGGGTATGTCAGCCAGCTGGGCCACTTCGTCGACACTCACGTCGAATCCGGAGCCCGCGGGAAGTTGATGGGAAGCATCTAACAGTTTGGTTGCCAGATCATCAGGCAATTTCTTCATTTCAAGACCTTTCTCTTCACCCTCTCATTGGATACAACAGAGAATACTTCAAACATAATTCCAGATACGGGAATAGACAAGTGTCCAAATATCTTTGTACACTTGTCCAAAGGGATGTCTGGATCACAAGCTAGATATTCGTTTCCATAGAGGAGAAGGAAAAATGTCAACCAAACTGGACCAAAGCCCGGGGGACACCACTTCGGTTTCACGACGTTGGCTGGTTCTGGCGGTGATGTCGATTGGCACCCTTATCGTCTTCATCGACAACACGGTCGTGAATACGGCCCTGCCGGCGATTTCGGTCGACCTGGGCGCATCGATTTCTACATTGCAGTGGGTTGTCGATAGCTACGTCCTCGTTCTCGCAGGTCTCTTGCTGTTAGGGGGGAGTCTTGGAGATAGGTTCGGAAGAAAGCGATGGATGACCATCGGTCTGGTCGTTTTCGGGGCAGGTTCGGTAGCCGCAGCCCTCGCAGACACCACCGGGGCGCTCATCGCGTCCCGCGGCGTTCAAGGATTAGGCGCAGCTCTAGTGCTTCCCGCCACCTTGTCGATCATCACCAACGTCTTTCCCCGTGGCGAACGCGCCAAAGCGATCGGCATATGGACCGCTGTCGGCGGTCTCGGGATCGGGATCGGCCCGGTTCTCGGTGGATGGCTGGTCGACAACATCGGATGGAGTTCGGTCTTCTGGCTTCACATTCCGATCCTGGCAGTGGCCCTCATCGGGATGAGCATTGTTCCAGAGTCGAAGGACGAGCGAGCCCTGGGACTCGATGTGCCAGGAGCAATTCTCGGCACAACAGGGATTATCGCCCTGGTCTACGGGATCATCCAGGGTCCGGAAGCCGGATGGGCCTCGCCCGAGATACTGATCGCCTTCGGGCTTGCCATCGTCCTGTTGACGGCCTTCGCCTTTGTCGAAGCGAGGAGCGAAGCCCCGATGCTGCCTCTCAAGTTCTTCCGTCAGAAGGACTTCACGGGCGCAGTTCTGACACTGGGCCTGATCATCTTTGGAATGCTCGTGACGTTCTTCTTTCTCACCCAGTACTTCCAGATCGTTCAGGGGCGCACTGCCTTTGCGGCCGGACTTCTGATCATTCCGGCTTCGGTTGGGATGATGATGGGTGCACCCCTGTCAGGTGCGCTAGTGAAGAAGATCGGCCCCAGGTACCTCGTGCTTTCGATGGCCGTAGCCATGATCACCGGTGTTCTTCTGTTGACTGGAGTTGACGTTGACTCGTCGACCCTCTCGGTGATAGTCCCGCTCGGGATCTTCGGATTCGGCGCAGGACTGGGCATGCCCGCCCTCACCGATACGGTGATGGCCGCAGTGCCCGAGGCCGACGCGGGGATTGGCTCGGCGGTCAACGATGTCAGCCGAGAGCTGGGTGGCGCGCTTGGAATCGCCACGATCGGATCGTTCGTCTCCAGCTTCTATCGGAGCAGTGTCGAAGGCTCTCTGACCGGTATCGTTCCCGACGAGATCGTTGAACTTGCTGGAGAAGGGATCGGCGTGGCTTCCGTGGCCGCGGCCAACTTGCCCAGCGAGCTCGGAGCAACGGTCGTATCGGCAGCCAACGATGCCTTCATCGACGCAATGACGACCGGATTTCAGATATCGGCCGTGATCCTCGTGAGCGCGATCGTCATTGCCTTCACACTCATCCCACGACGGATGAGAGCGGAGCAGGCGACAAATCAGGAGCCTGCCTCTGGTGGGCTTGGTGGTGCGATTCCCGAACCCGCAGCTGCCTAAAGGAAATATCCTTGCCATTGGATGAGGCAAGCATTTCTTTCACCCCTGGAGAGGCTGATCGAAGGTCTCCGTGAGCGTGTCGTTACATCGGCGGTGGCGCCTTTTGGACACGCTCCCTACCCCCTCGCCAACAGCCTCGACTATCGGGGCGACCCCGGGCTTCTCGGTCCGGGGTCAACTTCATGGGAGGTGATGGCCGATCCGGCGACTTTCGTCGGCGGGATTCGGGGCCTCCTCATTCAGGCGGCGCACCCCGAGGTGGTTGCCGGGGTTGGGGATCACTCTCGTTACCGCGACGACCCCCTTGGCCGTCTCTCTCGATCCGCCTCGTATGTGACTGCGACGACATATGGAGCCTTGCCTGAAGTCGATCAGGCGGTGGCTCAGGTCAACCGCATCCACCGAGTCGTGAGAGGCGTTTCCAGCAGGGGAGTTGAGTACGACGCCGACGATCCCGGGTTTTCGGCTTGGGTGCACAATGCGCTGACAGACTCCTTCCTGACCGCGCACCGCGTGTACGGAGGTGTCCGTCTCAGCGCCGACGCCGCCGATCGTTTCGTGCTCGAGCAGACGAGGGTCGGCGCCCTTCTCGGCTCAGATCCGATGCCCGAGTCGGCACCGGCGCTCTCCAGGTGGATCCTGGGTCATCCGGAGTTGGACTATTCATCCGAGATGGACGAGGCCATAAAGTTCCTTACCGATCCACCCCTCGAGCCCGGGCTCAGAATCGGATACAAGATCCTTATGGAAGCCGCGGTGGCGACCATTCCGATGCGGATACGGCGGATACTCGGCCTGACCAGGATGCCGGGTGCTATCGGAGTGGGCCGATCGGCAGTCACAGGCCTGAGATGGGCCATGGGCTATTCACCCTCATGGCATCTGGCTCTGGTCCGCTGCGATGCGCCCATTCCGGAGGGAACGTTCAAGAGAACCTTCGCCGATATCGGTTAGGCCGACAGCTCCTTGTCGAGCGGGCTCCGAAACCGGGGGGTGACCCGAATCTCCCCGAGCCACGACTGAAGCTGACCAGCTCTGGTGTCGATGGCCACCTTTGCGTCATGGCCAACATCTTGGAGCAGTTCGACGACGACCTCGCCCTCTTTGCGCTGTGCCCAACCTCCGACCAGCTCGCCATTGACCCATACCGAGGGCCCCCCGTTGCCGTTCCGGTCGAATAGCTGGTCTCCTCGGTCGCCGAGATACCAGCCCCGCTGCTTCCAGCCCATCGTGGTCGGGTCGAGACCAGGAAGGAGAGCAACCCAGGAGTCGGGAGCAGCGACAGGCTCGGTGTCATCGGGGAGGAGATACCCGACGCCTTCGTCCAGTTCGACCTCAACGGCTTCCAGCGTTGCCACTGTCTTGCGTACCTGTCCCATGGTCCAACCGGACCACCATTTCATGTCGAACTCGGTTGCAGGGCCGAATGCGTGCAGCCAGAGCCGAAGCGTGTCCGCCTGGGCAGAGGCTTGCTCGATTATCTCGAGGTCATTGCCGAGCCACGTCTCCACGAGGGCCCAACGGTATTGACTGCTGATCCACGTTCCCTTCGGACGGGTCCGGACGATCCGACCTTCGGTGGAAAGTAGGAAGAGGATTCGCGTCGACATCCCGAAGGTCCCGGTCAGCGAGCCATCCTTCTTGTAGTAGGGGATCTGCTCGGCGAACTCGGGGACGTCTTCAGTCAACTCCTTGGCGGTTGCCTCGCCGCGACTTCGGAGCGCCTCCACCGCCGCACTCGACACTCGGCGCACCCACTCCTCACCGTCCGTAGCGATACCGGAAGACTCGATCAACTGCTGGGTCCGTCGCCGCTGATAGTCGGCATGGGCGATGGTCGACGAGCTGTTGACCACGTGTGCGAAAGGAGTCGGTACCACCCACATCGTTCGACGCATGCCGAGGATACGGAGCAGGCTCTTGTCGGAGTAGAGGGCGCTCTCGAGATCGGCGGGCGTGAAGTCGGAGACCCTGGCCCAGCAGGACAGAAACACGGTCGCAGGATCGGAAGAGTGGAGACCGACCATGGACTCCGCCGCCTCGACTGGGGACGACAATGGCTCGGTCAGACCATGGCGAATCGCGAGCCGGGCCCGACGCTCTTCGATGTCGACCTTTCTCACTGGACGAGGATCACGATGGCGAAGGCCAGTATCACCAGGTTGCCGACTACGACAGCAACGGTTTGCGCCCGGGTGCTGAGCCGGTCCCCGGCAAATGCACCAACCCCTGCCAGCAGTGTCTGCCAGGAAAGTGAGGCGAGAAAGGCACCAAGAGCAAAAAGCGCTCCCTGGGGTGCAGTCATATCATTGGCCACGCCAAGACCCACGATCACCGCCGCGAAATAGACGATTGTGGTCGGGTTGATGATGGTGAGGCCGACGAACCTGGCATAGGTGCCGGCGAGCTCGCTTCGGTCTGGATAGCTGATCTCGATCGATTCCTGTTTTTTGCCTACCCGGCGCAGACCCATCACCGCAATGATCACCAGGACCACAGCACTGACAATTCGAAGTGGCCGGTCGATTGTGCTGACCAATCCTGCCAGAGCAGCCCCTCCGATGACAGCTAACCCGGCATAGATGAAATCGGCGGTCGCCGCTCCGGCTCCGGCGAAGAAAGCACATCGGAAGCCACAGCGGATTCCGACTTCGACGATGAGAACGGCGATGGCGCCGACCGGGATAGCGATTCCGTATCCGGCAACGACTCCGGTGAGAAAGGCATCCATGACACCAAATTAGGAGGGATCAGGTGGAAGCTGTCGTTACATTCTCGACCTATGTGGGCTGATCGTGATGTTCGTCGAGTCGTAGCCGCCCGCTTCATCTCCCGGGTTGGGGGTGAGGCGGCTTTCTTCGTTGGGATCTGGGGCAAGGTCGCCTTCGAGTTGGAGGCTTCTGCAACGGGGATTGCGATCGTTATGGCTGCTCTGGGCGTTTCATCGTTGATTGGATCGTCGATAGCCGGGTTGCTGGTGGATCGATTCGATCCGAGACGGGTGCTGATCGCGGCGGAGTTTCTCTTCGTGCCGGTTGCGATCGGGATGGTCTTCGCCGACACGCTGCCGGCCATGGTCGTGATGACGTTCCTACTCGGCTTGGTCGGCGCTCCCGTCTTCACTGCAATCGCATCGTTCGCCCCGTTTCTCACCGACGACAGCGACCGGCTGGCCCAGGTCAACGGATATATCGAAGGAGCTTCTTGGGCTGCGTTCGTTGTCGGTCCGGCCGCTGGTGCGGTGCTGGCCGGATCGATCGGTGTCGACTCGATCTTTGTGTTCGATGCAGCGACATCGGTGGTCGCAGCATTGCTGGTTTTCGGGGTCACGGTCAGGAAACTGGCCAAGGAGAAGGAACCGTCCGGCGGGCTACAAGAGCTCCGCGATGGTTTCGCTTACACCTACCGCCATCGAAGACTCCGGTTCTACATCCTGCTTGGCTCTTCGGTCTGGCTCATGTTCGGGACGTTCAGCACCCTCGAGCCGCTGTTCTTCCGGGACGTTTTGGAGGTCGAGGTCCAGACCCTGGGCTGGGTGAACTCGATCCTCGGGTTTGGGCTCTTGGCGGGGACCTGGATTTCTTCGAAGCTGGCGTCGAAATACCGAACGGCACGCACTCTTACGATTGTGGTCGGACTGACCGGTGTCGGCTCATTTCTCTATGTGGCTACGGATCGGTTGCAGGTCGTAGTCGCCGCAGGTGTGATCTGGGGGGTGATCATCGGGGTGATGGCGCCGCTGCTTCGGACCCTGATACAACTGAACTCGCCGGACGAGATGGTTGGTCGGATTACCGGAGTGACCCACGTTCACTCCGAAGTCGGCCATCTCATTCCGCTTTTGATTGCTCCCTCTCTGGCTGCGGCGTTCGGGGTGCAGACTTCGCTGATCTACTCAGGAGTCGTCGTAGTGCTGGTCGCAGCTGCGGCCTTCCCGATCGCCACCCGGCTGGATCGGACCCGGGAGGTCGAGGTGCCGGTCACCGGCTTGCCGGATCCGACCGACGAACCGAAGTCGGTCGGTCTCTGACACAACGGGATTGGCCGTTTCTAGGCCGGGGCCATCCCCACCCGTCGCTCGAAGCGCTCCGCCTTCTCCATGATCTGGTCGGGGAGGGCCATGATCTTGTCCTGGATCTCGGCGGCCTTGGTGGTCAGACCGGTCAGGTCTGCAATGTGCCAGTCCCGGAGGAGCGGCTGTACCACCTTGTCGTGGTGGATGCGGAGGTTGTAGACGCCGGCCTTCGCCACGTCGATTGAGCGGCGGAGGAAGTTGGGCATCGCAACTCCGGGCATCTGGAAGTTGGACAGGCTCTCGTAGATACCTGCCAGTGACGCCGAGGCATTCTGGTCGAGCATTGCCTGCATCACACCGCGGTAGAAGATGAAGTGGTGGTTCTCGTCGACGGCGATGTTCCTCATCAGCTCAAACGCCGCCGGGTCGTCGGTGATCTTTCCAGCGTTGCGGTGACTGACCCGTGTGGCGAGCTCCTGGGCGGCGGTGTAGGCGAAGATCTCGGTCGGGTCGTTGTAGGTGGGCTGGTAACCGTTGGTCATTGTTGCCATGCGGTCGTCCTCGAGCTCGTCGGGGTCCGCATTGCGAGAAGTCAGCAGATAGCTCCTGATGCCGATCGCGTGCTGGCCTTCTTCAGCGGTCCAAAGGTGGGTCCACGCCTTGTACGCCGAAGTGTCCGGAAGATATTTTTCGAGGAGATTGTGGTAGTAGGGGAGGTTGTCTTCGGTGAGGAGGTTGAGGACCAGAGAAGTTCTGGCGTTCTCCGAAATGGTGCATTGCGATTCGTCCCAGGGCTTGTCCCGGAAGCTCTCGCCGCGTTCCCAGGGCACGATGTCGTGGAAGTACCAGTCGGTTCGGCGGGCTTTGTGTTCCTCGGTCAGGCGAAGGACGTCGGTTTCGACGGCTTCGACTAGTTCAAACTGCTCGTTCAGAGCCAATGGGGGTCCCTCGTCGGTTCTCCGAAGAATAGGTGGCTGGCAGGCAAAACGGAATTGCGTAGCAACTGAGACTCAGACACGACAAAGGGGACGGCGTAGCCGTCCCCTTTGTCGACAGTCGGTCGTCTAGATCTGCCGGTCGGGAGGGTTGGGCGGTGGTGCCGCTGCTCCTTTGGGAGATCCGTACTTGGCCCACCACTTCTTGCCGGCGTCGATTCCACCGACTCCGAAGGCGATCGCCAGAGCGATGGTGGTCGAGGCGATGATGATGGTCACGATCTCACCAGCGAAGCTGACATTCACAATCTCCATGGCGAAGAGGAGACCGAAAACGATCACCCCAACATGGACGACCCATGTCAGCCAGCCGATTCCCTGCTCATCGGCGAAGGGCTTCACCAGCCCGGCTGCCCAACTTCCCGCCGCGGCGAAGACGATGACTATGACTGCTGCCAGCAGTAACAGAGGTATCCACGCCAGCAAGCGAACGAGAAGAGCCGACATCGCAGGAAGATTGAGAATTCCCGCGACTATGAGGAATAGCACGACCATGAGGTAGGCGTAAACGATTGTGTAGAAAATCGAACCAGGTGTCTGGTCGCCGTCTCTGAGGGCCCTTGCCACCCCTGATCGTTCCCACATCCCGTCGAGGAAGCCGGCGTCCAAGAACTTTGCAAGCCATTTGGCGATGAAGCGGATGATCCAACGTCCGACGACGAGGACGACCAACGCGATGAGGATCAGGATCCCCCACTCGATAACGGTCTCTCCAAACGTCACCAGTCGATCCCACAAACTGTCCCAAAATGTCACTTCTCGCCCTTTCGGTTGCTTACCTACTGTGGCGAGGTTACTCAAACAGATCGACCGGGGTCGGGGGTAATGCTCACAGGTACCCTCGCTCCGATGATTCAGGAAAGCGAGGGTTTACACCCTCGCCTCTTTGCTAACTTTGGGCATCTAGATCTCTAGGAAGGACTCTCATGCCGAATGTCGTCAGAGCCGCCATCGTCCAGACCGAGTGGACCGGCGACAAAGACTCGATGATCAAGAAGAATGCCGACTACGCACGTGAGGCGGCGGAGCAGGGAGCGCAGGTGATGTGTTTCCAGGAGCTGTTCTACGGGCCGTACTTCTGTCAGGTGCAGGAGAACGAGCACTTTGGCTATGCCGAGCCGATCCCTGATGGGCCGACCACCCAGTTGATGATGGATCTCGCCAAGGAGACCGGGATGGTCCTGGTTGTCCCCATTTTTGAGATGGAGCAGGAAGGCTTCTACTACAACACCGCCGCGGTTATTGATGCCGACGGCACCTACCTCGGCAAGTACCGCAAAAACCACATCCCCCACGTCAAGGGCTTCTGGGAGAAGTTCTACTTCCGCCCCGGGAACCTGGGCTACCCGGTCTTCGACACTGCGGTAGGAAAGGTCGGGGTGTACATCTGTTACGACCGGCACTTCCCCGAAGGCTGGCGTGCGCTGGGTCTCAACGGCGCCAAGATCGTCTTCAACCCATCAGCGACCAGCCGCGGGCTTTCGATGTACCTGTGGAATCTCGAGCAGCCGGCTTCGGCGGTGGCCAACGAGTACTACATCGGGGCGATCAATCGGGTGGGCAAGGAGGAGTACGGGGACAATGACTTCTACGGGTCCTCCTACTTCGTCGACCCGAGAGGTCAGATGGTCGGTGAGTCGGCATCGGACACCGACGAGGAGCTGGTGATTCGCGATCTCGATCTCGATCTGGTCGAGGAAGTTCGCCAGCAGTGGGCTTTCTACAGGGATCGTCGCCCGGACGCATACGACGAACTAGTTGCACCGTAGAGGGAGGTCGAAATGGCACGAACAGTCATAAGCGGTGGCACCGTTGTCACCGCAACCGAGCAGATGAGCGCAGACGTATTGGTTGACGGTGAGACCGTTGCTGCGCTTGCCGCTCCCGGATCACACGATTGGGTCAGCGGAGCGGACAAGGTGATCGATGCCACGGGCAAGTACGTGATTCCTGGTGGTATCGACGTTCACACCCATATGGAGCTCCCTTTCGGGGGCACCAAGGCCGCCGACACCTTTGAGACCGGAACCCGAGCAGCGGCATGGGGTGGCACCACAACCATCATCGACTTCGCAGTGCAGACCAAGGGCGAGAGCCTCATGGGCGGTTTCGAGGCCTGGATGGGCAAGGCCGATGGGGTCTGTGCTATCGACTACGGGTTCCACATCATTGTCGGTGACGTGACGGATCAGTCTCTGAAGGAGATGGACATCGCCATGGAGAACGGCGTTAGCTCGTTCAAGATGTTCATGGCATACCCGGGCGTCTTCTACTCCACCGACGGTGAGATCCTCCGGGGGATGCAGAAGGCGGCCGAGAACGGCTCCACGATCATGATGCATGCCGAAAACGGGATAGCTATCGATCTATTGGTCAAGCAGGCTCTCGAGCGGGGTGAGACCGACCCGATCTACCACGGCCTGACCCGGCCTCCGACCCTGGAGGGTGAGGCGACCCACCGGGCTCTCAAGCTTGCCGAATTGGCCGGCTGCCCGGTCTACATCGTGCACATGACGGCCACCGAGGCGCTTCTGGAGTTGACGATGGCTCGGGACGATGGTCAGAACGCCTTTGGTGAGACCTGCCCGCAGTACCTGTTCCTCGGTCTCGATAACCTCGAGAATGGATTCGAGGGCGCCAAATTCGTCTGTTCGCCACCGCTGCGCGATCGCGACGGGCAGCACCAGGAGGCTCTCTGGCAGGGACTGGCGACCAACGACCTTCAGGTGGTTTCAACCGATCACTGCCCGTTCTGCTGGGGCGACCACCCCCAGTTCGGAACACAGAAGCAACTCGGAGTCGACAGCTTCACGGCAATTCCCAACGGTCTACCGGGAGTCGAGAACCGGATGGAGTTGATCTACCACGGCGGAGTTCATGAGGAACGACTTGGGCTGAACCGCTTCGTGGAGATAACCGCCACGACACCGGCCAAGATGTTCGGGATGTACCCCCAGAAGGGGACCATCGCCGTCGGTTCCGACGCTGACATAGTGGTCTTTGACCCGAACCAGAGCCATGTGCTCTCCGCAGAATCTCATCACATGTGGGTGGACTACTCGTGTTATGAAGGACTCGAGATCACCGGAAAGGTGGAGACGGTGCTCAGCCGGGGCAAGACGATCATTGAGGACAACGAGTATCACGGTTCGCCTGGTGATGGGAAGTATCTGCCCCGGGACACCAATCAATACCTGATCTGACCCCTCCGTCGTGTGCAGCGGTGCGCGCATAGCGCGCACCACTGCACACGAAGAAACCGCTACTCCAGGGAGAGCTCCGTTTCGACAGGCCGTGGCTCCAGGTTGGAGTCCTGGATTGTGCGGACACATGAGTTCCAGCGAAGGATGGCGTCGTCGTTGCCTTCCGGACGGACCTCCGCCGCTTTCTCGAACCACTCCATAGCCTCGCGGAAGCTGTCGTAGGCGAATGCGGCTGCGGGTCCCTTGCGCATCAGAGCCCGGCCCTGCCGCTCCGAGATGATCCCCTGGTAATAGGCGGTTTGATAGTCGTCCTTGACCTGGCTGAGGTAGCCCCTTGCCTGCTGCGCCGATGCCTCTCCTGCCTCGAACTGATCCGTCAGCGCCAGTACCAACACAACCAGGACCTTCTGGTTGTCAGGGTCGATGGCGAGCACGTCATGACAGATGCTCTGGGCCTCCGCGGGCTGATTGAGCAGCCGATAGTGCTCCGCCCTGTTGATGGCCGCCTCGAGCCCGTCTTCCGTAATCGGATGCAATTCGAAGCTCTCCATCACAATCTGACCTTACAGGCGCAGGGCTGCCGCGCCTGCAAGCAGCGTGCCGCCCAGCGCCAGCCCGTAGAAGATCCATGCCTGTTTCCCCAGCCTTCGAAGTCCGAGATCGACGAGGGCATAGCGAAAACGATGGGCCCAGTGGAAGAGAAACAGAGAGACGAGCCCGACGATCACCAGACGGACAAAAGGGTTTCTGACGAGATCGAGAAGGTCGGACTCGGAGACCCAACCGGCCGGAACAGCGATGCCCGTGATGACTACCAGTGCGGGGAGGAGCATGGCCGAGGCGGTCCCGCCTCCCGAAAACAGCAGCCAGAACAGAGCTGAGGACCCTGATCGTCTGGAGGTCACGACAGCACCAGCCATAGAACCAGACCCGAGACCACCAGCCAGGCAACGCCGTTCAAACCCGCAACCAGATCCGGGTCGACCCGCTCATCGTCCTGCCAGAGGACAACCACCTTGGGGGTGAGGGCGATCCAGGTTCCGGTGTGGATGAGCGCAAGAGTCAATATGACTAGATGGACCGCGATGCTCCACGGCTGGTGCAGGGTCTCAAACAACGCGGAGAACGTGGCATCGTCCGCAGCCTGCCAGAGGAGGACAATCAGAAAGATGGCGTAGGCGAGCACCGCGAGACTGGTGAGCTCTCTGAGCATGAACAGGAAGTAGTTCGCCTTTCGCAGCCACCATGATCGGGGAAGGGGACGAAGGTATTGGGTCGCCACTACCTCCTCCCCCACGGCATTACCACCGACTTCGCCCAGTCAATTGCGTACGACAGCTTCAACATCTGAATCGCGCCGGCGGGGTCCACGTCCTTGGGACAGACCTGGGTGCACTCTCCGATGTAGGTGCATTCCCAAATCCCGTCATGGGAGGTAAGGACGTCGGCTCTCTCCTGCTGACCACCGTCCCTTGAGTCGAGGTTGTAGCGCTGGCCGAGCGCCAACGCCGCAGGTCCGGTGAACGTGGAGTCGAGTCCGTAGACGGGGCAAGCCGAGTAGCAGAGCATGCAGTTGATGCACATGCTGAAGCGCTTGTAGTGGGCTACCTCAGCCGGCGTCTGGAGGTATTCGCCTTCGTCGAGCGACTTCTCTTCCTTGGGTATCACCCAAGGCGTCACCGTGGGAAGCTTCGTCATGAAGTCTTCCATGTTGATGACGAGGTCCCGGATGACCGGGAAGTGGGTCAGCGGCTCGATCTTGATCGTGTCAGAGTCGTAGTCGCGAACGAAGGCCTCACAGGTCAGCTTGGGCTCTCCGTTCACCATCATCCCACAGCTTCCGCAGACGCCCATCCGGCACGACCAGCGGAAGCTGAGTGTGGGATCGACCTCGGCCTTGACATGGTTCAGGGCGTCGAGAACAACCCAGTCGTCCTGGTACGAGATCTCGTATGTCTCAAATCTGGGCTCGGTCTCGTCATCGGGAAGGAACCGGAAGACCTCGAGCGCCACACTTTCAGACATCGCCGTAGACCCTCTCGCCCGGCGGCCACCTTGTGATCGTCACGTCTTGGTATCCGATGGTCGGATCTCCATCGGACTGATAAGCGAGGGAGTGCTTGAGGAAACCAACGTCATCGCGGTCGGGATGATCGAGCCGCTGATGCGATCCCCTTGACTCGGTTCGGGCGAGTGCGCTGTGGGCCACCGCTTCACCGACGTCGATCATGGCGCCCAACTCCAGGGCGGCGATCAGCTCGGTGTTGAACGTCTTGCTGGTATCCGCCAGAGACAGCCGCTTATAGCGCTGCTTGAGATCGGCGATCGTCGCGGAGGTCTCACGAAGCGCTTGTTCGTTCCGGAAGATTCCAGCACCCTCCTCCAACGTCTCCTGTAGGTCGGTGCGAATCCCCGCCACCGTCTCGCCATCGCCATTGGAACCGGCCCAGCCGCTTCTGATTCGATGCTCTTCGTCGCGGACGCTGGATTCGAGTAACGCATCTGAGGGATCGGGGGAATCGGCGGCGTGCATGACAGCTGAGGCGGCGGCCCGAGCACCGAAGACGAGTATCTCTGTCAGCGAATTCGACCCGAGACGATTGGCCCCGTTGACACTGACACATGCGCACTCACCCGCGGCATAGAGACCGGGCAACTCGGTGGCACCCATAACGTCGGTGCTGATCCCGCCCATCATGTAGTGGACGACGGTCCTGACCGGGATCGGTTCGATGACCGGGTCGATTCCGACATACCGCACAGCGAGCTCTCGCACCATCGGGATTTTGCGGTCGATGAGCTTCTCACCGAGATGCCGGATGTCGAGGTTGACATAGTCACCGGTTGGTCCCTGGAAGGTGCGACCGGCCTCGCGCTCATGAATGAACGCTTGGGAGAGCCTGTCACGTGGTCCCAGTTCCATGGTCCGCTTTTGTGGATGCTCGGGATCGTCGAGATCAAGTGGCTTCCCCAGGTCGTAGTCCTGGAGGTAGCGCCGGCCCTCATTGTTGACCAGGATGCCTCCCTCGCCGCGCGCAGCCTCGGTGATGAGGATCCCGGTGCCGGGCAGGCCGGTTGGATGGTATTGAACGAACTCCATGTCCTTGAGAGGAACACCGGCCCGATAGGCCAGAGCCATGCCGTCACCGGTTTTGATATTGGCGTTCGTTGTGAACGGGTAGATCCGCCCCCCGCCGCCGGTGCAGAGGATCACAGCTTTGGCCCCGATGGCCTGGAGATTTCCCGTGGCCACCTCTATTGCAGTGACCCCTTGACATTTTCCGTCATCGACTATGAGGCTGGTGACGAACCACTCGTCGTAACGGGCGATGGCGTCGTACTGGAGAGAAGTCTGGAACAGTGTGTGGAGTAGGTGGAAGCCGGTCTTGTCGGCGGCAAACCAGGTGCGTTCCGCCTTCATCCCCCCGAACGGCCGCACGGCGACCTCGCCTCCAGGTTCACGACTCCACGGGCAGCCCCAGTGCTCCAACTGGAGCATCTCCCGGGGCGCCTCGCTTACTAGGGCTTCAACGGCATCCTGATCGGCCAGCCAGTCAGAGCCGGAGATCGTGTCGTAGGCATGGTCGTCGAGGGAGTCGGTGGGACTGATGACTGCCGCGGCTCCACCTTCGGCCGAGACAGTATGACTCCGCATCGGATAGACCTTCGAGATCACGCCGACACTCATGTCGGGATGATCCCGTGCAATAGCGATGGCCGCTCGGAGTCCTGCTCCACCGCCTCCGACGATCAGAACATCGTGTTGGAGAGACTCCATACCACCCGAGCGTCGACGCTGCGGAGATCGTAGTAGCTGCCTGCATCCGGGGAAGGGGGGAGCACTCAATATCCATGGGCGACTTGCCGATCAATATGCGTCTGATGACGCACAGCGATCTCGCCCGCCAGCTCAAGGTGCTTGGCCTCGATTCCGACAGACCGCCTGCCGACCTCGCCGTCTGGCAGGAGCTGCTCGACGGGGTAAGCGATCACTACAAGACGCTGGCCGAAGACACTCACCGCAGCGAAGAGGCGCTCGTTGAATCGAACAGCGAGATGAGGTTGCTCGAAAAGACGATTGCAAAACTCGAGGAGGACACCTCGGGCCACTCTCAGGAGCACTACCAGAGTCTCTTCGAGAGCACCCCGGTTCCGACGTGGGAAGAGAATTTCCATGAGGTGGCACTGTGGCTGGAGGGTTTGCGCGCTTCAGGTGTCGATGACCTCGAGCAGCACCTGGAGAACAACCCGTCGGATCTCCGAGCAGGCGTCTCTCTGATACAACGAACCAACGTCAATCGAGCAGCCGTCCGGTTCTTGGGCGCCGGAGACGTCGATGAGGCACTCGGCCCGATAAGTATCGACGACGATTCTGCACCCGCTTTCGCAGCCCAGTTCATGGCGATCTGGAATGGAGAGGACTCAGTTCGCTCACCTCTCGTTGGCAAGGCCCATGACGGGACGAGCTTCGACGGGATAGTGGAATGGCATGCGCCGAGCGTCTTCGGATCGCCGAGCTACGCCAGAGTTCTGGTCACGATCGTCGACATTTCCGAGCAGAAAGCCGCGGAGCGTCAGGCCCGCGAGCGTCTCAAGACGAAAGACGAGTACATAGCTTCAATCAGTCACGAGCTGCGGACTCCGCTCACGTCGGTGTTGGGCTACGCCGAGTTGCTGCGCTCTATGGACGAAGGAGACTACGAAGAAGAACGCGACTCCCTCCTCGCAGTTATCTCCAATCAGGCGACCGATCTTTCCGACCTGGTCGAGGACCTACTGGTGACGGCCCGAGCCGAACTCGGTGAGTTGAGTGTCGTTGCAGTGCCAGTGAACATCCATGCCCAGATTGCACAGGTGCTGGAGAGTCGCTCGGCTGTAGCTGATCGACCCAAGGTTTCACCCCGTCCCGGCGAGAGTGCGATGGCTCTTGGAGATCCCCATCGGGTTCGCCAGATTCTTCGCAATCTCATCACGAATGCCACCCGCTATGGAGGCCCGGAGATTGTCGTCGAGGTCGAGAGCTCGGGTGATGTCGTGACGGTCAAGGTGCTGGACAATGGCGACGGGCTGGCCCCTGGTGACGAGGACCAGATGTTCAAGAGATACGCACGCAGTGCCGGGGCCGAGGCCGGTCCGGACTCGGTCGGGCTCGGGCTCACGATCGCGCGTGATCTGGCCGAGAAAATGGGGGGCGACCTTGCATACAGCCGGGTTGATGACTGGACGTGTTTTGCCCTCTCGCTCCCGGTGTTCGTGGAGTAAGAGCCCGGCCACTCCCTGGCTAGATTCCTCTACTCATGTGGCAGTGGCTCCTCAGAACGGTCGAGAACGTCGGCGCTGACCCGGCCGACGGCGAAGAGATCCGAATCCAGAAACGGATGCTGGTCGCAGTCACTGGCATCGTCACGATGTTTGCTGTGGTCTGGGGCGTTGTCTACTGGCTGCTCGGTGAGCCAGTGGCTGGGGTTATCCCGCTGGGTTACTCGGTGTTGACGGCCATCAACCTCGTCGTCTTTTCCCGCACCAAGAGGTACCGGCTCTTTCGCACCACACAGCTTCTTCTTCTTCTAGTCCTCCCTTTCGCGCTCCAGTTTGTCCTTGGTGGTTTTGTGGGAGGGTCGGCGGTGACCCTGTGGGGACTCATGGCTCCGCTGGGTGCTCTGGTGATGCAGGGGCGGCGGGAGGCGGTCGCATGGATGATCGCGTTCAGTGTGCTCCTGGTGGCCAGCCTGGTGCTTCAGCCGTCGATGGACATCGAGAACGACCTCAGGGAGGGTGTAGTTCCGCTCTTCTTTCTGCTCAATATCTTCGCTCTCTCATTGACTGCGTTTCTGGTTCTCAACTACTTCGTCGGCCAGCGTGACCGAATCCAGGCACAGTTGGAGGTCGAGCAGGCGAAGTCCGACACCCTTCTTCTCAACGTGCTCCCGGTGGAAGTAGCCCAGGATCTCAAGGATCACGGAGTGACCAAGGCCAGGTCACACGAGAGTGTCTCGGTGATGTTTGCCGATGTCGTCGGGTTCACCGCTTATGCCGGGTCGGTATCACCGGAGAGGATGCTCGCGCTGTTGACCGAGGTGTTTACCCGGTTCGACGAGATCTGCCAACGGCATGGCGTCGAAAAGATAAGGACGATCGGAGACAGCTATATGGCCGCGGCCGGAGTCCCTGTGGAGCGGCACGATCACGCCGAGATCATCTCCCGGGCTGCTCTCGAGATGATCGACTACGTGAGCGGAGTCGATGTCGAGTTCAGGATCGGAATCAACTCCGGGCCACTCGTTGCCGGCGTCATCGGCACCACCAAGTTTCAGTACGACATTTGGGGCGACACTGTGAACACCGCCAGTCGAATTGAGTCGAGTGGGGAGCCAGGCCGAATCCAGATCAGCGAGCGCACCTATGAAATGATCAAGCACACCTTCGAGTGTGTCCCTCGCGGTTTGGTTGAGATGAAGGGGAAGGGCGAGCTATACACTTGGTGGCTGATCGGGGAGCGTGATGGTGAAGAGCGCCCCGCCCCCGAAACGGTTGCCCGCAGCGATGGTCCCACCGTGAGCTTCGATCAGGTCACGGGCGATAGATAGGCCCAGGTCCGAGCCTTTCGAGTCTGCAGCTTTCTCGAAACGATCGCTCCCTGCTGGTATCCGCTGTTCCATAACCCGTACCCGACCGCACCCACTGCGCCGAGGATCAGGATGGTTGCGAGGATCGTGCCTATGACGCTCCTTCTCATGTCTCTCGCTCCTTTTCATTTGAGACTAGAGGCCAATGATCCGAGCCAAATGTGGAGGGAATGTGAAGAGGAGGTGGAGGTCTAAACCAGTCCGGCGCCAGCGATCAGATCCAGGTGGATCCAGTCGCGGTCGTTGCCTCGGATCTCCTTGTAGGTGACGACGTGCTTCATCAGCACAAAGGGGAGGCCGTCGATAATCTCGGCGCTCTGGATCAAATCGTCGATGTCAAAAGATCCATACGCCCAGGTGTTTCCGAAGGTGAGTTGGCCGTCCTGAAACGACACGATCTTGCTTCCGTCGCTCAGCGTCTCCACTGATCCGGTCCTCCTGACCCTCTCCCATGTCTCACCCCGGCACAGAACGTCCAGGTCCGTTGGATCGTCGATGAGACCTCGAATAGCCAGCGGACCGGAACCGAACACGGCGTATTCGCCTGCGGCAAGGTCGAGGGCGGCCAACTGATCAAAGAGCTCGGTGACGGTCAAAGGGTTTCTGTGTCTTTGGGGATATGGACATGAATCTATGTCGACTAACTTTCAGAGGGTTATGAAACAGCTCACGCATTGGATTGATGGCCAGTCGTTTCCCGCAGGCGGTCGTTCCGGTCCCGTTTTCAACCCGGCCACCGGGCAGCAGACACTGGAAGTTTCTCTTGCCTCCGCATCAGATGTGAACCAGGCCGTTCAAGTCGCCAAACGGACCTTTGAAACATGGCGCTACTCGTCCTTGGCCCAGCGTCAGAACATCATGTTCGCCTTTCGGGAACTGGTCGCCGAGCGCAAGCTTGATCTCGCCAAATTGCTGACCGCCGAGCACGGCAAGACCATCGATGACGCATTGGGTGAGGTCCAGCGTGGGCTCGAGGTCATCGAGTTCGCATGCAACATCGCCCACCTGATGAAGGGTGACTACTCCGAGCAGGTCTCCACCGGTGTTGACACCTACACAATTCGGCAGCCGCTTGGTGTCGTGGCCGGAATCACCCCGTTCAACTTTCCGGCAATGGTCCCGATGTGGATGTATCCCATCGCTATCGCTTGTGGCAACACCTTCATCCTCAAGCCGTCCGAGAAGGATCCCTCGGCGTCCCAACTCGCCGCCGAGTTGTTCAGCGAGGCCGGTCTCCCCGACGGTGTCTTCAACGTTGTCCACGGAGATAAGGAAGCGGTCGACGCCCTAATCACTCATCCCGACGTGGCCGCGATTTCGTTTGTCGGCTCGACTCCGATCGCCCGCTACATCTACGAGACGGGCACCAGCAATGGCAAGCGGGTGCAGGCCCTCGGTGGCGCCAAGAACCACATGATCGTTCTCCCCGACGCCGACATCGACCTCGCTGCCGACGCTGCAGTGTCTGCCGGATACGGGTCCGCCGGTGAGCGCTGCATGGCCATATCCGCGGTGGTCGCCGTTGGCGACGCTGGTGATCGCCTGATCGAGGGTGTGCAGAGCCGGATCGAGAAACTGAACGTTGGCCCCGGCGATGTGACAGGGGTCGAGATGGGCCCTCTGGTCACCAGACAGCACCTCGACAAGGTGCGGGGGTATGTCGACGCCGGCGAATCTGAAGGCGCACTCCTGGTTGCCGACGGCCGCGACTTCGTCGTTGACGGTTTCGAAGATGGCTTCTTCCTCGGCCCAACTCTCTTCGACAACGTCACCCCTGACATGTCGATCTACACCGACGAGATCTTCGGACCGGTCCTCTCAACCGTGCGAATGGAGCATTACGATGAGGCGATCCGCCTGATCAACGAGAACCCGTATGGAAACGGCACTGCGGTTTTCACCAATGACGGCGGGGCGGCTCGCAAGTTCCAACAGGAGGTCCAGGTGGGCATGGTCGGGATCAATGTCCCGATTCCGGTCCCGCTGTCCTTCTACTCCTTCGGGGGTTGGAAGGACTCGATCTTCGGCAGCCATGCGATCTACGGACCTGAGGGTGTTCACTTCTACACCCGTCAGAAGGTGGTCATTTCCCGCTGGGCCGATCCACTGCATCGTGGCGTCGACCTCGGGTTCCCCACCCACGACTGATCATTCGCCGCTAATTGGGTTTGAAACGCGCCGTTTATGACGGGTTTCGAACCCAATTACGGGAGGGGTGGGGTTGACCCGGGCCGTTTCGACTAGTACAACTTCACCTTCAATGAGCCGAACAAGCACCGTTACAGCCCAGCAGTGGTGGTGGTCGTCCCCATAAGAGGTGGCGGCATAAGGCTCTGTCCAAACACAGAACACACAAGGCCCACCTCGAGATCGTGAGGTGGGTTTTCTCATGCCTCCTCACGGTTCCGAAAGGATCGAGGAGACATGCAAAAACCATTCGACATCGCAGCGGACCTGCACACGCCGGTCTCGGCCTATCTGCGACTGGCGCCGCTCCGCCCCCGCTATCTGCTCGAGAGTGTCGAGGGGGGCTATCAGGGGCGTTATTCGTTCATCGGATTCGGCGAGACTCTGCGTGTCGAGATTGAGTCCGAAGGCATCTACGCCAACAGAGAGCTCCTCTCAGATGACCTTCTGGTGGGACTGCGCAAAGCACTAGATCTGGCACCGCAATGTGGTCCTGCCATCAAGGACCAACCGTTCAGCGGCGGCCTGGTTGGTGCATCGGGATTCGATCTCGTGCGGCGGCTATACCCACTGCCCACTGCGCCGCACGAATCCAGCGAACCCGAGGGCCGGTACATGGCTACAGAATCCATCCTGGTTTTCGACCATCTGACAAGGCGGATTGCCCTTCTCCACGCAGGCTCTGAATCCGAACGCGAAGCGCTGCGCAAAGAAGTGGTCAGTGCCCTCCGGGGCCCGGTGGAGGTCGTCAACGGCTCGAATGGCCACGAGCAGGCCCAGCCGAGCATGGTGAAGTCCGAATTCATGGCCGGGGTGGGACGCGTCAAGGAGCACATCACTGCAGGTGACGTTTACCAACTGGTTCTCGCAACCAAGTTCTCAGGGCAGACCGACGTTCACCCTTTCGCCGCCTACCGGGCGCTCCGTCTCCTCAATCCCTCCCCGTACATGTATTACGTCGACTTCGACGACCTCCAGGTCGTCGGCTCGTCTCCCGAAGCGCTGGCAAAACTGAAGGGAACCTCTGCGGAGTTGCGCCCGATCGCCGGCACCCGTCCCCGAGGGAACGACGATGAGCATGATCAACTCCTCGAACGCCAGCTTCTGGCTGACTCCAAGGAGGCTGCCGAGCACGTGATGCTGGTCGATCTAGCTCGCAACGATTTGGGTCGCACCGCAGTAGCCGGATCGGTCAGCGTCGACCCCTACCGGATAATCGAGCGCTACAGCCACGTGATGCACATGGTCTCTGGTGTCACAGGCAAGCTCCGGGCAGAACTCGATGCTTTCGACCTCTTCGCCGCCACCTTCCCGGCGGGAACGGTTTCGGGCGCTCCAAAACTTCGTGCTATCGAGCTGATCGATGAGCTGGAGCCGGTCAATCGGGGCTTATACGCAGGTTCCGTCGGCTATTTCGGGCACGGTGGCTCGATGGACCAAGCGATCACGATCCGCACCATCGTCTTCTCCGATGGTCGTTACAGCTATCAGGCCGGGGCCGGGATTGTCGCCGACAGTGACCCCGAGCGGGAGCACGACGAAGTCTTGTCCAAGGCCGCGGCCCTGGGGGCTGCGTTCGACCTGGCCGAGGAGGGCCTATGAGCCACCACGTTCTGATGATCGACAACTACGACTCATTTACATACAACCTGGTCCAGGCATTGATGACCCTTGGCGCCGAGGTGACCGTCAAGACCAACGATGGCATGTCTGTCGAGGAGGCGATCGACCTCGAGCCGACCCACCTCGTTGTCTCGCCGGGGCCGGGTCGCCCCGAAGACGCCGGCATGTCGATGATGATGCTCGAAGCGTTCTCTGACCGGGTGCCGGTATTGGGGGTCTGCCTGGGACATCAGGCTCTCGCCGCGGTTTTCGGGAGCACGGTTGGGGCTGCCCAAACTCTGATGCACGGCAAGGCGTCGCCGGTGTATCACGATCGCCGGACCATCTTTCAAGGCATCTCAAACCCATTCCAGGCCGGGCGCTATCACTCGCTTGCCGTGGCGGAAGAAGGTCTCGGCGCCGATCTGAAGATCTCCGCGTACACCTCCGAAGGGGAGATCATGGGTGTCCGTCATCGCGTGCTACCGCTCGAAGGCGTCCAGTTCCATCCTGAGAGCCTCCTCACGCCCGCCGGCGACAGACTGCTTCAGAATTTCCTCGATCTGCGCCCGGTCGCGTCTTCCAAGCCACTAGAGGAGGCGACGATATGAGACAACTCGTCGAGAAGATCGTCTCAGGTGTCGATCTGACCGAGGCGGAAGCACGGGAATTGCTCTCCGAGTTGACCGACCCTGAATTGGATCAAGTGCTGGCAGCCGCCGCCCTGGCAGGGCTGCGGACGAAGGGCGAAACAGCTGACGAGCTTCGGGGTTTCGCGCTCGGTCTCCGGGAACTCGCCCTGCGGCCGGACACCCCCGCTGATGCCCCGGCCGTTGATGTTGTCGGCACCGGTGGGGACGGCTCAGGGAGTTTGAACCTGTCGACAGGCTCGGCGCTGGTGACTGCTGCGACCGGTGTGCCCGTGATCAAGCATGGGAACCGATCGATATCGAGTCAGAGTGGAAGTGCCGACGTCCTTGCTGCCCTGGGTATGAATGTTCCCTGGGACGAGGCCAAAGCAGGCGAAACCTTTGCTGCTACCGGTTTCACTTTTCTGTTCGCTCCCGCATACCACCCGGCGATGAAGTCGATTGCGCCGGTTCGGAACGCCCTCGGCCTTCGAACGATCTTCAACATGGTGGGACCCCTCGCCAATCCGGCGACCCCTCCATTCCATGTCATTGGAGTGTTCTCAGCCGATGGTGCCCGAATGGTCGCCGACACACTTGCCGGCATGCCGATCGAGCGGGCTTTCGTCGTGCATGGCGAGCCGGGATGGGACGAGCCGACCCCGGTGGGGCCCTACCAGCTGTTCGAGGTGACGCCTGGCTCGGTTGAGCATTCGGTTGAGGACCCCGCAGAATTTGGCATCTCGCGGTGCCAGGCCGAGGATCTGGCTGGTGGTGATCCCGCGTTCAACGCCGCCGAGCTGCGAAAGGCTCTACAGGGAGAGCCGGGCCCGCACCGTGATGCCCTGGTGCTGGGATCCTCGTTAGCCCTGCGGGTCACCGGGCGCTCCGACAGCCCGACGGAAGCCATCGCCATGGCAGCCTCCGCCATCGACTCCGGCAGCGCGCTTTCGCTCGTAGACAGCTTGGACGAGTCGGTCCATGTCTGACTTCCTCACCACGATGGCCGAGTCCAGTCGCCTCCGTGCGGCGGAGACAAGGAGTGCGTCGGGTGTGACTGGACTCACCTCCAGGGCTTCCTCGGCTGCGCCTCCGGTTCCGCTAAGTGTCTCCGAAGCCGACTTTGATCTGATTGCCGAGGCAAAATTGGCCAGTCCCGCCGACGGGCCGCTGGTGATTGACGACGACCCGAGAGGGCGTGTCGTGGAGCTTGCGACCCAGTTCGAAGGGGCCGGTGTCGCAGCGGTTTCGGTGCTCACCGAGCCGACCAGGTTTGCCGGGCACTTGGGCCATCTCGAGGCGGCCGCCGCCGCCGTGGCGGTGCCCGTCATGCGGAAGGACTTTCTCGTCGATCCGGTCCAGGTTCTCGAGGCAAGGGCCTCAGGAGCCTCCGGGGTCCTCCTCATCGCAAGACTGACCGAAGCGTCGCTCCTCGTCGAGATGGCCGACGATGCTCTCGAATCAGGCATGTTCGTCCTGGTCGAGGTGTTTGATCGGGCCGACCTGGAACGTGCCTCCGTCGTCTTCGACCGTGACGTCCTGGTCGGCGTCAATACCAGGGACCTGACAACGCTCGAGGTCGATCCGGATCGGTTGGCCACCCTGGCGCCGCTCCTTCCCGGCCACCTACCCGGAGTTGCCGAGAGCGGTGTGAAGACTCCGTCGGACGTAGGGACTGCGGCCGAACTCGGATACCGGATGGCCCTGGTCGGAACCGGGCTGGTTACCACCGATGCGCCCGGAGAAACCGCCCGAGACCTGATCAGCGCCGGCCGACTCGTCGCATCGGTGGACTCGTCGCCATGAGTGTTCACATCAAGATCTGCGGGATCACCGATTTGGCGGCAGCACATGCAGCTGTCGATGCCGGCGCCGACTCGCTGGGTTTCGTCCTTGCATCTTCGGTCCGGCAGATAACTCCCGAGAAGGCGTCCGAAATTGCTGCGGAGTTGCCCGAGCACGTCGACAAGGTGGCGGTGTTTCGAGGGCCTCCCCGCCAGGACCTACTCAGTACCCTCGAGGGTTTCGACGCCGACGTTGTCCAGGCCGACTTCTTGTCCTTGGAGGGCATTCGCAAGCCGATCCCGCTTCCGGTGTTTCGTGAGACGCTGACCAGTCCTGAGGAGGTCGTCGCCGTGGTTGGCGGCGGCAGATTCGTTTACGAGGGCCCCCACAGCGGTGTCGGTCGCGCCGTTGACTGGGAACTGGCCTCGGTGGTGGCGGAATCGGGCCAGATGACCCTGGCCGGCGGTCTCAACCCGGACAACGTCGCCGAGGCCATCCGAACAGTGAGGCCGTTCGGTGTCGACGTCAGCAGCGGAGTCGAGTCAAGCCTCAGTGTGAAGGATCCGGCCCGGATTCGTGCGTTTGTGGAAGCAGTAAGAGAAGCCGAGAAAGACCTGGTGAAAGTATGACTGTTACATCTTCGTCACAGCTCGACGAACTCGTTGAGGGGAAGCCGCCGGTAGACGGTCGGTTCGGTCCCTATGGCGGGCGATACGTTCCCGAGACCCTGATGGAGATTCTCCAGCGTCTCGAGCGGCGGGCGATCGAGCTTCTCGGCGATCCCGGATTCCAGGCTGAGCTGGAAGCCGAGCAGAGGGAGTTCATCGGGCGTCCCACGGCGCTTACCCCTGCGCCGGCGCTGGGGGAGCGGTGGGGTGCAGAGGTCTACCTGAAACGTGAGGATCTCTGCCACACCGGCGCTCACAAGATCAACAACGGTCTTGGCCAGGCCCTTATTGCACGACGCCTGGGTGTCGACCGGATCGTCGCCGAGACCGGTGCCGGCCAGCATGGCGTCGCAACAGCGGCGGCGGCGGCACGGGTCGGCCTGCCCTGCACGGTCTATATGGGGGCCATCGACGCCCAACGGCAGAAGCCGAATCTGGAGCGCATGAGACTTCTCGGCGCGAATGTGGTCCTCGTCGAAGCAGGAGATCAGACCCTGCGGGCTGCGATTGACGAGGCCTTCCGGGCCTGGGTGGCCGACCCGGATGGGACGTATTACCTGCTGGGGTCAGTGGTTGGTCCCCATCCCTATCCGTGGATGGTTAGAGAATTCCAATCGGTGATCGGCAACGAAGCTCGGGCCCAGATGACCGCCTCGGGGATTGGCCTTCCCGACGTCGCAGTTGCGTGTGTCGGTGGAGGGTCAAACGCGATCGGCCTGTTCCGGGGTTTTGTCGGAGACGCCGAGGTCGAGCTTCTCGGCATCGAGGCGGCCGGGCGGGGCGGTGCAGACGACCCTCACTCGGCAACCCTCGGATTGGGGTCGCCCGGTGTCCTCCACGGAGCGATGACTCCTCTCCTCCAGGATGAGCACGGCCAGGTGCTCGAGACCCACTCCCTGGCGCCGGGTCTCGATTACCCCGGCGTCGGTCCCGAGCATGCCCTTCTCCGTGACCTGGGCCGGGCTCGTTACGAGTCGGCAACTGACGACGAGGCGCTGGAGGCTCTCCATGAATGCAGTGTCTCCGAGGGAATCCTGCCGGCGCTCGAGTCATCCCACGCACTGGCGGGGGCAAAGAGATGGGCGAAGTCTCATCCGGGCGGCCGGATCGTGGTGGGTCTTTCCGGCAGGGGAGACAAGGACATCCAGCTTCTGACCGGGGAGGTTTCCCATCACTGACAAACACGGATCACAAGCAATCACCGATGCGATCCATGCAGCGTCGGGACCGGCGATATGCGCTTACGTGACGGCGGGATATCCGACTCTCGACGCTTTCCCGGAGGTTCTTGCAGCGGTGGCCGGATCGGCGGACGTTGTCGAGATCGGTGTTCCGTTCACCGACCCGATGGCGGACGGACTGACGATCCAACAGGCAAGTCACGTCGCTCTGGACAATGGCGTGACCCTGGAATGGATCTTCGACCTGCTCGGTGACACCGACCTGGGTTCGCCCCATCTTTTGATGGGCTACTACAACCCGTTTCTGGCATTTGGTCTTGATCGTCTTGGGCAAGCCATGGAGGATTCGGGGACGTCGGGGCTGATAATTCCCGACCTGCCCTTCGAAGAGAGTGACCCAATCAAAGAGGTTCTCGATCCCGGCGGTTTGGCCCTGGTGCAACTGGTTACCCCGAGCACCTCCGAGGAACGTCTTGGTCGCGTGGCCACCACCGGCGGGGGTTTCGTATACGCGGTGACCACAGCCGGCGTCACCGGCGGCGAGGTCGATCTTCCCGCTGAGGCGCTCGAGTATTTGGACCGTGCGAAGTCGGCTTCGAGATTGCCGGTGCTTGCGGGATTCGGAGTCCGTACCCAGAGCCAGGTCGCCGCGCTTGCTCCTCACGTTGACGGGGTCGTTGTTGGAAGTGCCTTGATCGAAGCCATCGACAAGGGTGAGGACCCGGGTGCGTTCCTGGATGGGCTTCGTCTTGCCGGGGTGTCGGCATGATCGTGGTCCTGGATCGAGACTGCTCCCTCAAGGAGAAGGCAGGTGTCGTTCGTTACATCGAGAGTCACGGAGGCCGTCTCCTTGTCAGCGAGATTGGAGATGAAACCCACATCGGGCTCATCGGCAGCGAGGCACAAGCCATTGCAGGAGATCTGGCAACGATGCCCGGGGTCGCCGAGATACGAGATGTTGCAGCCCCATATCCTCAGGTTTCTCGTGAGCACCACCCGGAGTCATCCGAGGTCAGAGTTGGCGATCTCTCGATAGGCAGTCGCGAGGTGGTCGTGATGGCCGGCCCATGCGCGGTCGAGAGTGAACAACAACTCAGCGCTGTCGGGCAGGCAGTTGCCGCCTCCGGTGCTGCGATGATGCGTGGCGGTGCTTTCAAGCCACGGAGCTCGCCATACAGCTTCCAGGGTCTAGGCGAGGAAGGGCTCGTGCTTCTTGCCGGCGTGCGAGAGCAAACTGGTCTGCCTTTTGCCACCGAGGTCGTGGCTCCCGACGATGTCGAACTGGTCGGCCGCTATGCGGACGTGCTCCAGATTGGCGCCCGCAACATGCAGAACTTTCGCTTGCTCTCCGAAGTCGGCGCCCAGGCCCGCCCCGTGCTGTTGAAACGTGGCATCTCTTCGACCGTAGAGGAGCTACTGCTGGCGGCCGAATATGTGGTCGCAGCCGGCAACCCCAACGTTGTGCTCTGCGAGCGGGGAATCAGAACCTTCGAGACGGCGACACGAAACACGCTGGATGTCAGCGCCGTTCCGGTGTTGAAGCAGAAGACCCATCTCCCTGTGATCGTCGATCCCAGTCATGCGGCGGGGGATCGGTCCCTGGTCCCATATCTGGCGCGGTCGGGGGTGGCGGCAGGGGCGGATGGGATCATCGTCGAGGTTCACAACGACCCTGATGCCGCTCTCAGCGATGGCAAGCAGAGTCTCACCCTCGAAGGGTTCGCCTCGATGATGGATCAATTGCGACGGGTCGCCGAGGCGGTGGATCGAGTGATTCGGGAGCCAGTGACCATCTAGTTGTCTACAAACCCAGGTCACGAGTCAGGAGATCGTCGTAGGTCTCGCGGCGGATGACCTCCCGTGCCTCGCCGTCGCTCACGAACACCACCGGGGGCCGGACCACCATGTTGTAGTTGGAGCCCATCGAGTGCCCGTAGGCGCCGGTGACCGGAGTCGCCAGGATGTCGCCCACTTCGAGATCTGCCGGCACGGCCCCGTCCCGAACCACTACGTCTCCGGATTCGCAGTGTTTGCCCACCATGCGGATGTGTATTGGCCGGTCGGCATCTGTGGCGCGAGGCATAAAGGCTTCGTAGCCACTGCCGTAGAGGACCGGGCGGGGGTTATCGCTCATCCCGCCATCGACCGAGACGTAGGTGCGGACTCCCGGGATCTCCTTGATAGTGCCCACTGTGTAGAGCGTCACTGCCGACTGAGCCACGATGGCACGGCCCGGCTCGGCTGTGACCCTCGCCTCGAATCCGGCGGCGGCCACTGCCGACCGAACCGTCTCCCCCCATTCGGTGATCGTCGGCGCCGACTCTCCTTCGATGTAGGCAACACCGAGTCCTCCTCCGATCGATAGCTCCTCGACCGAGAGCGGTGCCACGAACTCACCGAGCACCGCCACCGCTCTTTCAAACGAGCGCACATCGAACACCTGGGAGCCGACATGGGCGTGGACGCCAACGAAATGGAAGGAGGCCCGGGCCCTGTCGATTGCCTCCATCGCAGTGCCGTCGACGATCGAGATCCCAAACTTCGAGTCGTGGACGCCGGTCTGCAGATACTCATGGGTGTGTGCCTCCACCCCGGGATTGACCCTGATCAGCACGGTGGGTTTGGCCAAGCCTCCGTCGACCAGCTGCTCGAGACGTCCGATCTCGTCGAAGGAGTCGATGACGATCTTCCCAACACCCGCTTCCAGTGCTGCTCGAATCTCGGGTAGCGATTTGTTGTTCCCGTGAAAGACCAGGCGATCGGCGGGAACACCGGCCACAAGTGCGATGTGCAGCTCCCCACCGGTGGCGACGTCGAGGTCCATGCCTTCCTCGTAGGCGAGTCTGGCCATTGCGGCGCACAGAAAGGCTTTGGTGGCGTAGGCCACTCCGTCGGGAAACGCAGCAACCGCTTCGCGGCAGCGAGCCCTCAGATGGGCCTCGTCGTAGACAAACAGCGGTGTCCCGTACTCGGCTGCCAGATCGATGACGTCACAGCCTCCGATGGTCAGTCGCCCGTTGGTTGCGACGGTCGAGTTATCGGGAAGCAGGTGTGTCGGCAGGACGGACATTGAACGCGATGGTGGCACACATGGTGGCGGGTCTGTTGTGTACCCCGGATCATTGAGTAGGTTTCACGGAATGGATTTTGGAGTTGTCCTACAAACAAACCCACCGGCATCGGATGTCGTCGCCTTCGCCAAGAAGGCCGAGACCCTCGGATTCAGCCACGCCTGGACATTCGACAGTCACGTTCTCTGGCAGGAGCCGTTTGTTATCCATTCGAGAATCCTGGCCGAAACCGAGAAGATGATCGTCGGTCCCATGGTCACCAACCCGGCCACCCGGGATTGGACTGTGCTCGCCTCGACTTTCGCCACGCTCAACGAGATGTACGGGCCGCGGACCATATGCGCGATCGGCCGGGGCGACTCCGCCGTGCGATACATCGGCCTCAAACCGCGGACCCTGGCGACAATGGTCGAGTCGATGGATGTGATCAAGCGTCTTGTCGCCGGGGAGACGGTGGAGTACAACGGCGAGGAAATCGCAATGCCCTGGGTTGGAGAGGGCTGGGATCTGCCGATGTGGGTCGCCGGCTACGGCCCCAGGGCTCTCGCCACAGTGGGTCAACATGCCGACGGGTTTGTGCTCCAACTTGCCGATCCGCAAGTCTTGGAATGGACCATGGGAGCCGTGCGGGAGGCTGCAACTGAGGCGGGGCGGGACCCGGACGAGATCACGATATGTGTGGTAGCTCCCGGCTACGTCGGAGAGGACCTGGACCACCAGCATGATCAGCTGAGATGGTTCGGGGGCATGGTTGGCAACCATGTTCATGACATGGTCAAGCGGTACGGAGACGACACCGAGAAGGTGCCGCAGGTGCTCTCCGACTACATCAAGGCCCGGGAATCCTACAACTACGACCACCATGGCAAGGCCGGCAGCGAGCAAACCGAGTTCGTTCCCGATGAGATCGTTGATCGTTTCTGTGTGCTGGGTCCCGTCGAGGCACACATCGAGAAACTCAGCCTTCTCAAGGACATGGGTGTCGACCAATTCGGTCTCTACCTCATGCACGACGACATGGATGGAACCCTGGAGGCCTACGGGGAGCACATCGTCGGAGCCGTCGGCTGATCAAGTGGCCTGGACCAGGCCACCGCCTATGCGTTGGCCGGTTCCACCGACGACTGACCGGACCTTCTCATCGGAGCCGATTGGCCCTATTCGGATTATCCGAAATCCGGTAGAAATAGAGGGAACCTGATAGGAGGGAACCATGGAAAACGAAAAGGATGTCGTTCTTTCCATCCATCTCACCGAGGATGAGAGCAACACTCTGGCTACAGCGGTGCTTGATCTCCGCGGGGAGCATTTCGAGGCCACTGCAAGCTCACGACGCAACCCGATCGACCCACCCAAGCCATTGATCGGTGAGGAACTGGCTATCGCACGGGCGTTGCGAAAGCTCGAAGATCAGATAAACGAGGCGGCCCAGGACAAGATCGACAAATTCCTGGTCCATTGACGCCGGGCTAGTCGAGGGTCAGGACCAATTCCTCGATCTCTTCAGCGCGGGCATTTGCGTGCCCTCTCTCGGAGCCCGTCACCACGAAGCCACACTTCTCTAGAACCCTGCGTGAGCCGTGGTTGTCGAAGGCGACCCGCGCGTACAGGGGGCGTATTTCGACGATCTCGAGGAACTCGGCAAGGGCCGAGGTCGCAACCCCTTTGCCCCAGTGGTCCCGGTCGATCCAGTAAGTGACCTCAGGGTCGCCAAACCAGTTGTGCACCAGGATGCTTCCCACGACCGCGTCGTCGACAAGGATGGTGCGGCCGACGATGTTGCCGTCGGCAAAGATCCGGGTCCAACGGTCCAGGAACGCCTCCCGATCTGAGGGGTCGTCAGCGGTGAAGGCCGCCATCTCAATGGAGATCGGGTCTTGCTCGTGCTCGAAGAAGGCCTCGAGGTCATCCTCTTCGATCTCGCGCAGACGAAGTTCGTAGGTCACACCGTGAAGTTACCGCAACCAC
>Ga0255053_10000124_pt1 | contig 38417 bp, 34 predicted proteins | sample JV7_2_22_MG_FD_188635 | JGI IMG/M metagenome (GOLD analysis project Ga0255053, IMG submission 188635) | Seawater microbial communities from Jervis Inlet, British Columbia, Canada - JV7_2_22 | ecosystem: Environmental > Aquatic > Marine > Inlet | place: Canada: British Columbia | collected... | reverse complement strand
TGGCTCCAGCACCGGGCCCGATCTCGAAATCGAGCGTCGAATCGGGTTCGCGGTCATCGTTGAGGATCGCTCCGACGGCGCTTCCATTGGCTTTTCGACTGATCGTGACTCGGTCTCGGGTGAGGAGTTCGACGTGACCGGCTCTGTCTGGCGATTGGATGACGGTCCGTGGACTGAACCGCCGGCAACGTGCCTTGGCAAGGGGCAGCGCATCGAACTCGGTATCGCTCAGGTGGAGAACGAAGAACGCCCCGGGCTGCTCAAGGATCGTGTCGTCTGGATTGCCTGTCTGGCCCCGGAGGATTCCTAGGAGTCTGCTGAGCAATGCCGTTGCTCATATCGGCGGCCAGGCGCGCCAGTCGCCAGGTAGATCATTGTGCCGCCCGAAGGGTGGCTCGACCGTGCGGAGACGTTTCGAGGCCGAGTAGGACTCGAACGGCGGAGCCAGAACGGACTTCGCCACTCCTGGTGTTGGAATGGCGGAACCGAGGACGCAGCGAGTGGTGATGTGGCAGGCAGCGCCGCTGTTTGGGCGGCACCATCATGCGGAGGCGGCTCGGGGCCGAGTAGGACCCGAACGCCGGAGCTAGATCAATGGTCGTCGAGATGAGTGACATGTGTTGTTCAGCAGTTTCCTAAGCGCCATCGCCAACGTTGCCTGCCCGGGCACTAGTTTCTGAACGGGCGACCGTTGTTGGTCGAGGCGTTACGAGCCTGGGATCGACTGCCTGATCGCCTCGACTGCCTTGTCGGCTGTGGTGACGCAGTGGACCAACCCGGTGTCGGTCTTGAGCCGCAATCCGAGGTGCTCGACCAGATCCCGCCAGGTCGAGCCCACGGTGACAACCGGCTTGGGTGTAGTTCCGGAAAGGCCCGCCACAAAGGCCAGATTCCATACGACGCTCAGTTCCGTCATCGTCCCCAGGCTTCCCGGCAGAACGATCGCCCCGGCGCTCACCTCGGTGAGTTGGTGGATGCGCTCCACGAGGTGTGCGGCTTGTCGCTCTTGCATGACGAACTCGTTGGCGCCGTCGCGATCTCCAAAGACCGCCGGGACGGTCACTCCGAGCACGTGGCCACCGGCCTCGTTTGCCCCCTTGGAGACGGCTTCCATGATTCCCCCATATCCGCCGGTGACCACTCCGAGGCCGGCTTCGGCGAGCAGACGACCGCACGTCACACCCTCTTCGTAGATTCCGTCCCCCGGAATCGATGAAGAGGCGCCGAAGACGGCGATGAACATGTCGGTCACGAACCGAGACATTAGGGATTGAGGCTGGCATGTTGTGTCCAGTCTCCGGCCTCGATTCAAAGCGGGAAGGCTGCTGATTAGGAATTGGCGACTGGTGGATTCTTCTTCGACACCGATCGACTCACGACTGCACCGGGAGTCAACTTTGCGCTTTCGCACCATCATCGAGCCGTGCAGAATCCGTTCGGTGCAGCCCTACTTGCATGCAAGGAAGCGAACAGTGGTTTCCATTTCTTCGAGCACTTCGGCGAGTGCCGCGAGGGTCTGAGAGATGTGCTCGTCGGTCGTGTGGTGAGAGAGCGAGAACCGCACTGCGCAGTGGGCGGCTTCTGCCGATCTTCCCATGGCGATCAACACGTGAGTGGGATCGGGGCTACCGGTCTTGCAGGCCGACCCTGAAGACAGAGCGATTCCGTGCTGATCGAGTGCCACTACGAGGGACTCGCCGCGGAGCCCGGGCAGCGTCAGGTTGAGGGTGTTGGGCAGCTGATGATCGGGGTCTCCATTTCGCACCGCAGCAGGGACCAACTGCCGGATTCCCTCCTCCAACCGGTCACGCAACGCGGCAAGTCGTGGGCCGTCTTTGACCCAGGCCGGTGCCAGGGCAGCGGCTTTGCCCATGCCGACTATGGCGGGGACGTTCTCAGTACCGGCGCGCAGTCCTGTCTCTTGTTGTCCGCCGTGGATCAGTGGCTCCAGCTCGACGCCCTTGCGCACATACAGAGCACCCACCCCTTTGGGGCCGTGGAATTTGTGAGCGGCAATGCTGAGCAGGTCCACGTCGAGATCGGCGACATCCACGGCGATCTTGCCTGCGGCCTGCACGGCGTCGGTGTGGAATAGGGCATGGGCGCGGTGGGCGACCCGGCACAGTTCCTTGATGGGCTGGACGGTGCCGACCTCGTTGTTGGCCATGACGATCGAGACCAAGATCGTCTCATCGCGCAACGCCGCTTCGAGTCGTTTCGGCTCGACTCGTCCCTGTCCGTCCACTTCCAGGTAGGTGACTTCATACCCGATCTTGTTCAGGAAGGCGGCCGTCTTCAATATCGCGGGATGTTCAATGGTGGTAGTGATGATGTGGCGGCCCTTGTCGACATGCCGGAAAGCGACCCCTTTGAGGGCCAGGTTGTCCGCCTCCGAACCTCCACCCGTGAAGATGATGCTGCGCGGTCGGGCCCCGATCAGCCTGGCGACATCGCGGCGGGCCCCGATGATTGCCTGGCGGGCATCTCGACCAGCCCGATGGATGCTCGACGGGTTTCCGTGGCCCGAGCCGAGATGGGGCAGTATCGCCTCCCGCACCCCGTCGTCGACCTGCGTGGTGGCGTTGTTGTCTAGATAGATTCGTTGCTCGGGCCGTGCCATCGGAACGACTGTGGACGTGACCCCGGTGACCGGGCGGGCGGTGCGTCGAGTGGCCTCGCTGCCGTCTTCGAGTTTCACCACGTCGCACAAAAGCGCCTTGTAGACAGGGAAGCCGGAGATTTCGTCGTAGTTGTCGAGGTCGGTGAGAGCGTTCACATTCCACTCCCTCCAGGCCTTCGGTCCGACGGCGGTTCCGCCGCCCATGTTGGCGTCGATGGCGCCGCGAACAATGGCGTTGCTGGCTCGGGCGCGAAAAGGCACCGCGCCTCGCCGGGTTCGCACTTCGACCAGGTCTCCGGTCGCGATTCCGCGCTCGATGGCGTCGGCGTCGTTGATTTCGACGGTGGGCTCAGGGCTGTCCTCGACCAGACCGGGGACGCCGTGATGCTGGGAGCGGAAGTCGTTGTGGGGACGTGCCCCCGAGTTGAACACGAGGGGGTACTCCTGCGCCAGAGCTGGATCGGCGATGGGTCCCTCCACCGGCTCGGTGTATTTGGGGAGCGGCTCGTAGCCGTAGTCCTCGAGGATCGTCGACCGAATCTCGAACTTTCCGGTGGGGGTGTCGAAACCTGGAGCACCATCGGGTCGTAGTCCGCCCTTCTGCCACTTCTTGTACTCCATCATCGGCGTGGGCAGTTTCACCCAGCCGCCGGCCTCCCTCACATCCTCCAGCGTGTGACCAGAAGCATCGAGGGCCTGGCGAATCATGGCCTCCTCGGTTGCCGGGAACAGGTCCTCGTCGCCGAGACGCCGGGATAACTCGGCCATGATCAGGTAGTCGTTGCGGGCCTCACCTACCGGCTCGATGATCTTTTCTCGCAACCGAAAGATCGGGCCATACGTCATGTAGGAATCGATCTCGAACATCGTGGTGGCCGGCAACACGATGTCGGCGAAGCGAGCATCGGCGGTGAGTTGACGGTCGATGCTCACCACGAAGTCGAGCTTGGAGAGCGTGTCCTCCCATATGGGCGTCTGCGGCCACGACGTGAGGATGGAGGCGCCGTGGATGATCAGCGCCCGGATCGCATAGGGATCTTCGTGCAACACTGCGGCCACCAGGCCGCTGGCGTGACCCTCGCCGCGGTACTTCGAGTAGAGCGGGAACTTGTCGAACCCCACAGCCCGGTCGATGTTGGGGTTGGGCTGATTGCACTTGCGGTTGATCGAGAAGTGGGTGTCGAGCATCGCCAGGCCCATACCACCCGGTACGTCGAGTTGACCGGCGAGGGCGAACAACGTGTGCACCGCCCGGATCGCCTGGACGCCGCTGTTGGAATATTCGAGACCCGTGTACATGACTGGACAGGCTCCGGTCGCAACGGCCAGGCGCCGTGCCAGGTCGCGGATCGTGTCGGCCGGTACACCGGTGATGGGCTCTGCCACCTCGGGGGAGAAGTGCTGGATGTAGGCGCGCAGCTCTTCGAAGCCATGGCACCATTCGTCGGCGAAGTCGGCGTCGTAGAGGTCTTCGTCAGCCAGCACGTTGATCATGGAGAGGGCCAACGCTCCGTCGGTGCCGGGGCGGATCGGGATCCACTCGGCGTTGCAGCGCTCGACCGTCTCGGTGCGGCGCGGGTCGATCACCACAATGTCTGCTCCACGGGCGGCCGCCGCTTCCAGGCGGTGCATGTCGAGCGGCGGCGAATCGGTGGCGGGGTTGGTGCCCCACACGAGAGCCATTTCGGCGTTTTCGATGTCGCTGTACATGTTGATGAGCATCCGACCCATCGTCACGTGGGGAGCGATGATGGCGAACGAGACGTAGCACAGGGCGCCCACCCCCATCGTGTTCGGCGAGCCGAAAGGAAAGAGGACGTTGGAGGCCGACGAAACCGGCGCCTCCAGGGGTTGGTACATGTCGCACAGCGACAGCTCGAATGCTCCCCGGCCGGTGTAGATGGCCGTCGCCTCCGGGCCCGATTCGTCCCGGATCCGTTCCAGGTTCTCGACGATCGACTCGTACGCCTCGTCCCAAGAGATCTGTTCGAATTCGTATGTCCCCTTGGGGCCCACTCGCCGCATCGGATGACGCAGTCGGTCCTCTCCATACACGATCTCCGCAGCGTGCTGTCCTCGCCTGCACACCATGCCCAATGGGTGGCTGGTGTCGGGAGCGATGGTCTCCAGCGTCCCGTCTCGCAATCCAACCTCGACCCAGCAGCCGGCCGGGCAAATGCCGCAAATACCCTTTCTGATTTCGAATCCTGGGTCGGCCGCATCTTGTGTGAGAGTCACGTTGTCATCCACGGTTTCGGGGAGCCCTCATGACTGTATTTGAGGTGATCATTGATTCGGGCCGGCCGGCCTCGCGGTGCATTGCTGGCGAGCCTAGGGGCCGCGGCGCCCGCCCCTCGATGACAGATCGGTAGGCGTTTGAACGGGGACCTCGGTCTTCGGTCCGGATCACGTGTTCAGGCTCCGCTCATCCGATACCGAGATTCGCCTTGATGAAGTCGAGGGTTTCCTCGATGACTTCCTAGACCCGCGGCGCGTCGGGTCGGGAGTACTCGAAGCCCCGCCGGGGGGCCGCGCCACCTTCACCGATGTTCCTGGCCGCCGGAGCAACGGCATTACTCAGCAGACTCCTGGGCAGGCAACTCGGATGCCGTCTCTTCGGCTGAGTACGCTCACATGTCGATGGCTCTCTTCGTCGGAGCGACCGGACTCGGCATCGGTCTCATCCTCAGCTCACTCCTGCTCGGGCTGCGCCACGGCGTCGATTGGGATCACATTGCCGCCATCACAGATATCGCGGCAACGCAGGATTCGCCCCGGCGGGGCTTCGCCCTCGGGGTCATCTACGCCATCGGGCACGGCCTGGTCGTGCTGGTGATCGGCGTGGTCGTCATTGTCGCCGGGCGCAGCCTTCCCGATTCGGTGGACGCACTGTTTGGCCGCATAGTCGGCTGGACACTCATCCTTCTAGGGCTGTATCTCCTCTACGCCCTGATCGTCCATCGTGAGGGCTTTCGGATGCAGAGCCGTTGGATGCTCATCATCAATGGAGTGCGCAAGCTGGTGGCACGGTTCCGGCGGGGCGACGAGGTCGAACATGAGCATGAGCACGCCGCGTTCGAGATCCACCACCGTGGTGGCGACGACCCCGTTCGTGACGACCATGGCCACGTCGGCGCCGTTCCGGTGCACTCCCATCGCCACATTCACGGACCCGATGCCGGGTTCGGCGAATACGGCAATTCGGTGTCGTTCGGTGTGGGGATGCTCCACGGAGTCGGCGCCGAAACCCCGACGCAGGTGGTGACCTTCCTGGCCGCGAGTCGCGCGGGCGGCACATCCGCTGGGATCACCGTCCTGGTCGTCTTCCTCGTGGGGCTGTTCATCGCCAATGGGATCATCTCCTGGCTGTTTTCCTACGGGTTCCGGGCGACCGGGAGGCGACAGGGTGTCCAGATGGCCCTGGGGGCCTTCACCGCGGTGGCGAGCCTGGTCGTGGGGGTGCTGTTTGCTCTCGGTCGGGACGCGGTGCTGCCCGCCTTCTTTGCCGGGTGAGATTCTTGGCCCCAGCTTCACGCTTCCCAAACATGAGTGATCGACGGTGCTGTTGGTACCGATCATTGGAGGCACCAAATGCATGCTCGGATCACTGTCTTGGCGGCGATCGTCGCCGGGGCACTCATGATGACATCCGTCGCCATCGCCGTTGAGGGTGATGTCGTGATCGAAGGCACCGGCAAGCTCGTGGCCGCCGGAGCCGGCGACGTCGAGATCGAAGGTGGGGGTCAAGTTCGGCTCAAGATGAGTGGAGACGTCACAATCATCGACTCTTCCGGCGACGCCGAGATCGTCATCCGGTCTGCAGGCGATGGACACACGGCCAACACCGATACCGACTCGACGACCATCACGCTCGACGACTTCACCGGCATCGTCACCGTCCAAGGGACAGACTTCTCGATCTCGGCATCGGGGAAGTTCCGCCGCGTGGCGGCCAGAGGCACCGGCTCGGTGTTGTTGCAGGGCAGGGGTTGGTACCGGATCCGCGGCGGCCAACACGGAATCTGGACGTCGGATGGAATCCGATTGAGCCACGGGTCGGGGCACTAGCAACAAGCTCGACGTGAATGGCGAGCCTCGACCGGGCCCGCCTTCTTCGGTCCGGTTTCCGCGTTGGTCGAAGGTGGCAGAAGATGTCTTCACCTTCAATCCTGCGAGCATGCCTTTCATGGCACACGACCGGATTGCGTTGCAGCGACTCGCCATTCGACTCGAGTACTCGACCATCGCCTGGAATATCGGGGAAGCCGGACTCACGATCAGTTTGGGGATAGCGGCCGGTTCGTTGGCGCTCATTGGATTCGGCACGGACTCGATTATCGAAGTATTTGCCTCGAGCGTCGTGGTGTGGCACCTGCGTCCCGGCCACGAAAGAGACCATCCGCAACGGACCTCGCGGGCTCTGCGCCTGGTGGGGTTCGCCTTTGCTTTGCTGGCTGTTGCCCTTGCCTTCGCCGGTGTTCGCGATCTGCTCACCGGCCGTCGGCCCGATGAGTCGCTGTGGGGTGCCATCTACCTCATCAGCGTCGCCTTCGTGATGTTTGGACTGGGCGTCGTCAAGCGTCGCATCGCCGATCGACTCGACTCGGCACCGCTGCGAGCTGAGGCCACGATGACGTTGCTCGACGGAGCACTCGCTTCAGGCACGGCAGTCGGCTTGGGGCTCAACATCGTTTTCGACTGGTGGTGGGCAGATCCGATGGCAGCGCTGGTCGTCGCCGTTGTGGCTGCCAATGAGGCTCGAGAGAACTTTGGGGAGGCGCGGGAGTGGGATCTGCTCGCCGCCGATTGGCCGGCCGACAACCGGACCTGAACGGCGTCGAGAGGGGACCTTTGGCCCGTCCCGGGTGATCCATTTGCCACGACGCTCCCGGACATGACCACATCGAGGGGGGATCGACGCCGCGTCCGCGGCGAGGGCAAACGTCCCGGCAGCGTTCCCAGCGATTGACGTGCAATGTCGCCGGTGCGACAGGCTGCTCAGTGAGCAGACACATCCGAGCAGTTCAGGTCTGTGTCGGGCTCTTAGACCAATGGTCGTCGAGATGACCGACATGCGTTGATAGCCGGGCTCCTTGCGCCGGCCCCGTTCGGGCGTGGGATCTCCAGTGCTGGTCACTTCCCCGCCTACCCCCACCGACTAAGGGGAATCACTTACCACCGGCATACGGGGTAACCCCGATGCGGAAACGACCTTTGTTCCTGACCGATGTGCCGTGATCTCGGCAGCATGAGCCACACCAAAGCGATTCAATTCAGGAGGTCGCCGATGAGGTTGAGGAGACTGGTCCTCGGGACCCTTGTGCTGGGCGCTGTCCTCGCGCTGGCAGCGTGTGATGGAGGGGAGACCGGATCTGTCGGAGCGGCTGGACCTGCAGGGGCTGCCGGTGCTGCGGGACCCGCCGGGCCCGCCGGCGAGGCCGGAGAAGACGGGCTCCCGGGAGCCGATGCGCCTGCCCTCGAGGCAGCCGAATTGTCGTGCACCGGATGCCACGAGGACACCGGCATCATCGTCTCCAAGAACGCTCAGCTCGCCCAGTCGGTGCACGGTGCCGGGGGCGCGTACGTGCGCGGTTCCAGCGAGCGCTGCGCCGGTTGCCACGGCAGCGAGGGCCCGATGGCTCGGATCCGCGCCGGGGGCAGTCCGCACGACGAGTCCATAGTCGGAGTGGTGAACGTCTCGCCCTACAACTGTCGGACGTGTCACCAGATCCATACCACGTACACCGAGGACGACTTCAACCTCGAGGGTGATCAAGCGCCAGTGACGCTCGAGATGACAGGCGGAACGTTCGACGGTGGTCCCGGCAATCTGTGCGTCAATTGCCATCAGTTCCGCAACGAGCTCCCGGTCGCAGTCGACGGGATGATCGAAATCGCCACCACCAGGTTCGGTCCGCACTACGGCGCCGAGAGCCAGATGTTGCTCGGCGAGGGCGGTCTGGGAGTGACGGGCTCCGTGTCGCCTCACTACGAGGAAGTCGAAGGGACTTGTGCGGGCTGCCATATGGGTGAGGAGCGGAACCACACATTCGTGCCCGCGGTGTCTCGTTGTGTGACCTGTCACGAAGGTATTGATTCCTTCGATCTCGAGGGCGTGCAGACCGAGGTAGAGGCGTTGATGGACGAGCTCCACGAGCTGCTGATCGGGACCGGGATCATCGATGTCACCATTCTCGACTCAGAGACCGGTGAGATTGGCCACCGCACCGTTGAGGGCGTCTATCCGGAAGCCGTCGCATCGGCCATGTGGAACTACATGTTCATCTACTCGGAACAGAGCCACGGGGTGCACAACCCGCTGTTCGCCAAGACCCTGCTCACCTCGTCCATTGAGGCCCTGACTGCCGCAGGCTAGAAACCAGGCAGATCCTGAATAGATGGAGCTCCCGGCTCGCAAGCCGGGAGCTCCACTCTTTTGTGCCCGACGATGCGAGCGTCGGATGCAGGGGCCTTGGCCGAGCTGATCGAGGCCGGGTCCCTCTGCCCGAGCGTGGGCGATGATCTGCCATGGGCCTGCGAGACGACGCAGGGTCGAGCAGTGGATTCGGTACTGGCGCCGGCTTCAGCCCCTTCGCGTGGCTGAGGCCGACTTCGGCAGAACTCGCTGTCCTCGCCGCCCGCTGTCTACTCCTCCGACCCGGACCCCGGCCTGTAGGTCGCGCCATCCTCGGTGCGGTATTGCTCATCGTGCTTGATGAGCATCGTGTCGGAGTGGAATATGGAGCCATCCCAGCGACCCTCCACCACGACGCCGATTTCCTCATTGAACAGCTGAGATGGCGCACCTTTGTGGAGCACGGCGACCACAGTCTGGCCGTCGCCTACCTCGAAGGCCACCGCTCCCTCTTCCTGGACCACCGTGCCGCCCATGACCTGGCCCCCGAGGCGTATGCGGCCGGTATCGGGGGTCACCTGCATCAGTTCGGTGGGAGTCTTGAAGTAGACGAGGCTGTCACTGAGGAGCCCATAGCCGAGGAACCCGAGGAGCACCAACAGCATCCCCACAGCCGGAAACACGAACAGGCGGTAACGCTTCATGACGTCAGATCCTTCAGCAGGCGATTCGCACGTCGGACTCGCGCCGCCGTCCATCCGACATAGAGGGCCACGGATCCATAAGCCACCGAGAACCCGAAGGCTACCCAACCCCACTCAGACATCGTCATCCTCCAACCGGTCGAAACGGGGAGCGCTGACCGCGGCACCAGCCACTGCGGTGTCGGTGGTCAGAAAGGCGTCCTCAATCGCTGCTTCGATCTTGCTCAGCTCGATGCGGCGGTTTATCAACACCACGTACAGCAGCGTGAACGCCATCACCGCGACCAGCAGAGCCGCGACATAGGGGCCATCCATCTGGATGGGACCAGGCCGTGTCAGACTCGGTGGTTGATGCAGAGTCCGCCACCAGATCACCGAGAAGTGCACCAGCGGGATCTGCACGATGGCGAGCACTCCAAACACTCCGGCCCGGCGCGCCCGCATCACTCGATCTGGAATCGCCCGGCGCAGAGCCACGTAGCTGAGGTACACGAAGAACATGACCGCGGTGAGGACGAGACGGGCGTCCCAGGTCCACCACACGCCCCAGGTGGGCTTGGCCCAGGTCATTCCCAGCAGAATGGCCAATCCTGTGAAGAACACGCCGACCTCCCCGGATGCTCCGGCGAGGCGGTCCCACTTGAGGTTCTTGGTGGCGAGGTAGGCGGCGCTGCCGACCAGGGTGACCCCGAACGCCACGTAGGCCAGATAGATCGAGGGGACGTGGACGAAGAGCATCTTGCTGAGATGGCCCTGGATCTGCTCCGGCGGCAGAAGCAGCGAAATCACTAGGGACGACATCATCCCGATCCCTGCCGAAACTTCGAGCAGTCGCCCTCTGGTCAACGTGCTGCCTCCTCCAATGATCTCGCACTCAGGACACAAACGAGCGCCAGTGTCAGGTCAAGCGTGAGGAGCAATACTATCCAACCGGTGATGCTCGCCTGAAGACGCAGCCCTTCGAGGGCCTGGGTGGCGCTCAGCAGCAGGGGGACCGAGAGTGGTGTCACCATCAGCGGCACCAAGCTGCGGCCTGTGGTGAGACTGACAGTGAGCCATCCGGCCAGGGTCCCCAGTAGGGCGAGACCGAACGCAAACATCGGTAGCAACGCCAACAGCGCCGGCCATGCCCAGCCGGACAGTTGGGGGTCGTAAAGAGCGCCCGCCACGGGCGCGAGGATCGCTTCGAACAACAGCAGCAGCAGGAACGTCGCACCCGCCTGGCCGACGAATCGAGCGGCGGGATCGAGCCCGAGGAGCCCCATCAAGTCGCGCTGTGGCGGCCCGTCGATGGCGCTCTGTCGCAGCGCCACCATGATCCCGAATACCAGCACGACCACCCAGTACATGCCGGGGCCAATCCGAGTCAAGAGCGGCCGGTCGGTGCCGATCGCAAGCGGAATCAGCAACAGCACAACTGCGCCGAACGGAGCGGTGATCAGCAATACTTCCCCGGTTCGGATCTCGGCGATCAGTTCCTTGCGGGCCACCGCCCGTGCCTGGCGCCAGAAGCCCATCAGCGGTCCTCGCCGAGGTCCCGTAGGTGGCCGGCTTCGGTTTCGTACGCCCGATCCACGATGGCGGCAGCTCGTGCCGCGTCGTGAGTGACCAGGATCACCGCGCCTCCCCGGGTGGTGGTGAGATTGGTGATGACGGAAACCAGGTCGGCGGCCTCCGGGTCGAGTCCAGCATGTGCCTCGTCGAGCAGCAGCAGGTCCGGCCCGGTGAGCAGCACCCTGGCGAACTCGGCCCGTCGCTGCATGCCGTGGGAGCACTGATCGACGCGACGATGGCGGGCTCCACCGAGACCAACCTTGTCGAGCGCCTCGCCGACCCGGTTCTGCGAGCGACCCGTGACCGTGGCCACGAAGGCCGTGTTCTCCTCCAGCGTGAGCTGGGGATATAGGGCCGGCGCATGGCCGATCATCTCGATCTGCGATCGGACGGTAAAGCGCCCGTCGCCGAACAGATCGGCACCGAGCACCGTGCCACTCCCCTCGGTGGGGCCGAGAAGAGTTGCCGCCACGCGCAGCAGCGTGGTTTTTCCGGAGCCGTTGCCGCCGTGGATGCCGATGACTTCACCGGCCTCGACGGTGAGGTTGAGGTTCCTCAGGATGGGGGTGTCACCGATGTGAAGACCAAGCCCGTGGAGCTCGATGACGGGCTGGGGACGTGTCACCGGGGTGAGTGTAGGTGACGCTGCCTATGGCCCGATTGGGCCTGTGACCACCCCAAGGGCTCGACGCCGGGGTGTGCCGCTGCCCGCAACGGATGGCCACTCCGCAGATCATGACAGGGTCTTCGGCTGGAAGCCTTTTGCCGTCGGCGGTGACAGCCCGTGCGGTCGAGGTGCCCATCTCATTTCGGGTCGTTCGGGCGGGCCTCTCGGCGTTCGGGTCTGCCAAGGGTTGGGTAGAATCCCTCCCAAGCGGAGCCGGCAAGGAGTCGTACGGCTTCGCGTCTAACGCTGTCCGCCGCGATGAGGAGAGACGTTGAGTTCGGCGCTTGGCCACTTGGGGTTACTGACGGCCCTTGTCTCGGCGGCAATGCTGATCGTGCGCGGCATGGCCGGACTGCGACGGGCTGAGCAAGCCACACCGAGCCGAACGCGCCTCCCCGTCCTCGGGCTCCTCGCCGGGACCGCCACCGCCATGCTGGCGCTCGAATTCGGCCTGCTTGCCGACGATTTCTCGGTCGAGTATGTCGCCAACAACTCGGCAACGACCACACCATTCCTCTTCAAGGTGGCATCTGCCTGGGCGGCTCTTGAGGGGAGCATCATCCTCTGGGTACTTGTGCTGGCAATGTTCACCTACCTGGTGTGGCTGGGGCATCGGACCCGCGGCGATGGCGACCGGCTTGGCAATGGTGCCCTCATGGTGATGGGCATGGTCTCGTTTTTCTTCTTGGCCCTGGTGGTTACGGTCTCCAACCCGTTCCGGGTCTGCGTCACTGCCGCGGTCGTGGGTTGTGTCGAGTCGAGCAGCATGCCGTTCGCAGCCTCAGCCGCTCCGTTGGAAGGTTTCGGCCCGAACCCGCTTCTCCAGAACCACTTCCTGATGGCGCTGCACCCGCCGCTGCTGTACGTCGGATACATTGGGTTGACCGTCCCGTTCTCTTTTGCCATGTCGGCGTTACTCCTGGGTCAGAGCGGTGTCGAATGGCTACAGCGCACCAGGCGCTGGACCCTGGTCGCTTGGATCTTTCTCACGGCCGGGATCCTGCTCGGCGGTCTTTGGTCCTACGAGGTGCTCGGTTGGGGCGGCTACTGGGCATGGGACCCCGTCGAGAACGCCTCCCTCATGCCGTGGCTGGCGGCCACCGCGTTCCTTCACTCAGCGGTGGTCCAACTGCGGCGGGGAATGCTCCAGGCGTGGAACTTCATGCTGGTGATAGGCACCTTTGCTCTCACGATTCTTGGCACCTTCCTTACTCGGTCCGGGGTGATCGTCTCGGTACACAGCTTTACGCAGTCGGCGATCGGCCCGATGTTGCTGTGGTTCCTCATGATCGTCATGGTGGTATCCCTGACGCTGTTCGCCTTCCGGATCCACCTGGTGGCGTCTGCGCCGCGCCTTGATTCGCTTGCAAGCCGCGAGGGGGCGTTCTTGCTGAACAACCTGCTGCTGACACTGTTGCTGTTCGTGGTGCTCGCCGGGACCCTGTACCCGATGCTCGTTGAGCTGTTCACCGGATCTCAAGTTGGGGTGGGAGCGCCATTCTTCGAGCGGCTTGGCCTCCCCCTGCTGCTGATCCTGATCGCGACGATCGGTGTCGGCAGCGTCGCGCCGTACCGCAGTGCGAGCTGCGCCGTCATGTGGCAACGGCTGCGAAGCCCGGCGCGGGCCGCGTTGGCGGTGATTGCTGTCGCCATCCTGCTCGGTGCCCGCAATCGCTGGATTCTGCTGACCGGGCTGGTGGCGGGATTCGCCGTCGCCGTGGCTGTTCGCCACCTCTGGGTGTCCGCTCGCAAGGCGGCGGCCGGGCAAGCCCGGCAGATTCCCACTGCGGCGCTGCGGGTGATGCGCAACGACGCGCACTATTGGGGAGGCCAGATCGCCCACATGGGGGTCGCCGTCATCGCCTTGGGGATAGCGTTGTCGGGCAACCTGGGCGTCGAGGACGAGCTACGATTCGAGCCTGGCCAGAGCTCTGATTTCGCCGGTATGGAGCTGACCTACCTCGAGTCGTTCGTGCGCCAGGAGACGCACCGCGAGGTGATTGGGGCCCGGATCGACATCCGCCGCGACGGCGCCCTGATCTCAACCCTGGAACCGCGGATGAACCGCTATTCCCAGACTGGGCAGACTGTGGGGACCCCGTCGGTCGACGCCCGCCTCCGCGGCGACCTCTACCTTTCACTGGTGGCGATAAGCGAATCCTCGGCATCAATCGCCGTGTTCTGGTTCCCGTATATCTGGCTGATCTGGGTCGGGGGTGGCATCTGTTGCGCCGGCGGGGCGTGGGCCTGGTTGGCGCGGAAACCGGCACAACGCCGCTTGTCGGCGCCGGCCCATGATGTCGAGGCAGTGGGGTGATCCGTGCCTGAACATTTTCGCCGCATCCTCGCCGGATTGGCGACGCTGGGCCTTGTCATCGTCGTCGTTGTCGGGCTGATCGCCGGCGAACCGTCCGAGTCAGACCGGGTGGCATCTCTCGGCAATCGGATCCGCTGTCCCGTCTGCCAGGGTGAGCCGATCTCTGAATCGTCGTCCGAGACCGCAAGGGCAATGATCGAGATCGTCGCAGAGCGGGTGGAGGCCGGCGAGTCCGATGGCCAGATCATCGACTACTTTCGGGACCGCTACGGCGACTGGGTCGTCCTCGACCCTCCATTTCGGGGTGCGACGTTGATCTTGTGGCTCCTCCCGGTGGCTGCACTCGCCGGGGGGATCGTCCTGATCTTGGGGAGGGTACGAGGAGTCCACGCCGCGGGGAATGGACTCGAGGACTCGGCGCGATGAGAGCATCGCGCCCCTCTGAACCGTCCAACCTCACCGTATCGCAACTCGTGCAGCGCCGCACCGATGCCCGACGGGACATTGAGGAGCTCGCCGAACAGGTCGAACTGGGCGAGATCGACCTGGCGACGGCCGCCCGGCTTCGGGCGGGCTATGTGCAAGAACTGGCTGAAGCCGAAGATTCTCTGGCTCGTTCGGCCGGAAACCTCGTCGAACCAGATCTGACCCGGCCAAGGGCGCCTACGAGCCGCTCCACCCGGCGCTCTTTGGTCGGGGCCGGGTCGCTTGTGGGTCTGTTCACCCTGGCAATCTTCTTCATCGGCGGCGACACCGTCCCGACTCAGCAGGGAGTCGCGGCCGACACGGCCAACCAGGCTGTGGCTACCGCCCCGGTCGGCGAGCCCGATTGGCTGGCTGAGATGGAGGAGGTGGTTGCCGCCAACCCCGAGAACATCGCATTCCGTCTCGCTCTCGCCGATGTCTACTTCCAGCAACTCGACTACTCGGCAGCCCTCATGCATTACCTCGGCATCCTCGAATCCGACCCGGATCCACGCCAGGAGAGCGAGGCGTTGGGTCGGGTCGGATGGATGGCTTTTGTCACCGATCAGCTCGAACCCGCCGAGCAATACCTGCGCACCAGCCTGACCGCCGACCCGTTCAACGTCGAGGGCAAGCTCTTCCTCGCGTACGTCCTGTTCTACGGCTTCGAAGACGCAGCGGGCGCGGTACCGCTCCTCGAGGACGTTCTCGCCGCCACCGACCTGACGGCCGAAGAGCGCCTCGACGTCGAGGGCACGCTCGCCGCAGCCCGCGCCCAACAGGCAGCAGCCGGCGAATGACGGAGGAAGTGGCTTCGACGACCGGCGGAGAGTCGCCCGGACGTGCCCGGTGGCGTCGTCCCGGGCTATTCATCTGGGTGATGATGGTGTTCGTGGTCGCGTTGATGATCGCGGCTTTCGCCACCCGCTTCGGGACAGACCCTCGGATCGTCGCCTCGCCATTGATCAACAAGCCGATAGCCCCGCTCGAGCTCGACTACCTCGATCGGGCCGGATCGCTCGCGTTGCGCGACCTGGAGGGCCAGATCGTCGTCGTAAACTTCTGGGCTTCCTGGTGCGGCCCGTGCCGCGCCGAGCACCGCTATCTGACCGATGCCAATGCGGCGTACCGGGATCGGGGCGTCACCTTCGTGGGAATCGTCCACCAAGACACGCCGGCGGCGGCGGCCGCATTCCTCGACGAGCTCGGCTGGGGGGAGGGATACCATTACGCTCTCGACCCCGACTCCCGGGCTGCGGTGGAGTTTGGCGTGTTCGGCGTCCCGGAGACCTTCTTCATCGATCGAGACGGCATCATTACCGCCAAGATCGCCGGCCCGGTCACGCCAGAATCGCTCACCGGAACGCTCGACAGGATGCTCGGCGAGTCCTGATCGGACGCCATCGCCCATCGCTCGATCGACCGTCTCAACCTCGTGACGTTCGACACCGGCCGTCTCGACCTGCGACACGAGGCCGGGCCATTTGGGTACCCGCCCGGCCCTTGGTCCAATGCCAGTCGACCGACAGAGACGGGACATCCGAGCCGACGGAGTCTCCGAGTCGCGGGCGCCGGGTACACCTAGGTGTGACAACCGGGGACGTTGTCCCTGGTCGGATGGTGTGATGGGTTGAGCCCTCCGAGCGAGACTGTGGGTGTCCAAGACTCACGTCTCACAAGGAGGGCTCGTGTCTCACGCTAGATCCCAGCATCCGAATGCGCCGCTCACACCGGTGGGCCGGCGGCGCATGGTTGGCTGTGTTGTGGAGAATGGTTGGTCGGTGACCGCAGTAGCGCAGCGGTTCCAGGTTGATGCCAAGACGGTGCGTAAGTGGCGGGATCGGTTCCTCGTTGAGGGTGATGCCGGACTTCGGGATCGGTCGTCGCGGCCCGTTCGGTCACCGAACCGCACACCCCGGCGGCTGCGGCAGCGGGTGATCACGCTGCGTCGTAAGCGACGTTGGGGTGCGGCTCATATCGCTTTCGAGGTGGGATTGGCTGCCTCCACGGTGCAGACGATCCTCAACCATGCGGGGATGGGTCGTCTGGATCGAGGGGACCGGGCGACCAACACCCGCCCGGCGCAGCGTTATCAGCGAGACACGCCCGGTGAACTCATCCACGTCGATGTCAAAAAGCTCGCCGGGATCCCTGACGGGGGCGGGTGGCGGACCCGGGGACGCGGATACTCGGGTGAGGGATCCAAACACCGTCGAGCCGGATACCGATACATCCACTCCGCAATCGATGACCGCACCCGCATCGCCTACTCAGAGATCCATGACAACGAACAAGCCGTCACCGCAGCCCGATTCTGGGCACGCGCTGCAGCCTGGTACCAGGAGATAGGGATCTGCCCGCAGCGGGTCATCACCGACAACGGGGCCTGCTACCGCTCCGGGCTGTGGCATCGGGCCTGTGCCGCCACCGGCACCATCCCCAAACGGACCCGGCCCTACCGGCCTCAGACCAACGGCAAAGTAGAACGATTCCACCGCATCCTGCTCGAGGAATGGGCCTACATCCGTCCCTGGACCTCAGAAACCCAACGCGCCCACGCCTACACCGGGTTCATCCACTTCTACAATCACCACCGATCCCACGGGGCGCTCGGATGGGCAACACCCACCAGCATCATCAGGGACAACCTCCCCGCGATGCACACCTAGGAGTCTCAGCCCCACCACCATACGAAGAGCGGTGCCAGGACTATCGCCGGCAACAGGTTGGCCACCCGGATCTGTCTGAGGTCGAGCAGCCGTAGTGAGATCCCGAGCAGCAGAATGCCTCCCGCCGCCCCGAGAGCATCAAGCATCGGATCGGTCAGTATGCCTTCGAGAGTCCCGGCAGCGAGAGCCAACCCGCCTTGGATCACGGCGACCGCCATCGCTGCCAGCCCGACTCCCCAGCCATAGACGGCGGCGAAGGCGATCGAGGCGAATCCGTCGAGGCCCGACTTGACGAACAGCAACTCGGGGTCACCAAGGCCGTCTTCGATCGATCCGAGGATGGTGAGCGGGCCCACACAGAAGACGAGTGAGGCGATGATGAAGCCTTCGCTGAAGCGAGAATCGGAGGCGTGACCTGCGAAACGGCGTTGCAGCATCTCACCCACGGCGTTGAGCCTTCCCTCGATCCCGACCGTCTCGCCGATCACGGCACCGAGCAACACCGCACCGAGCACCAAAGGGAACTCATCCGTCGGAAGGATCTCGCGAACCCCCACCGCCGCCGTGAGGAGCCCGAGCGAACCCATGACCGTCTCCCTGATCCGTTCGGGGAACCGGGAACCGGCGATAGCGCCCACGGTCGTACCGACGAGCACGGTGGCGATGTTGGTGAGGACCCCGACCGGCATGGGCGAGGATGGTAAGCCTCAGTCGCGTTCCCCTTGCGATCGCTGCCACGCCGCGTTCGCCTCGAACCGCACTTGAAAGTCCTCGTCGGCTGTCGCCAGGATGATCTGCTCCTCACTGGGACCGACGCCGAGGTCGGAGATGGCGCGGACGGCACGCCACCGGATCCAGGGGTCACCGTCAAGGATCGCCTCCTCGAATAGCGGACGGAACACCCGATCCTCGAGATCCCCGGCAGCATCGATGGCAGTCCGTCTCACGATTCGTGAGTCCTCTCGGTACCCGGTGATGACCGCGGCCTTTGCCACATCGGAGTCACCGCTGAGGGCCAGGGTGGCAACTGCAGCACGGCGGTGGCGCGGATCGTCGGCTCCGAGCGCGGCGATGAGGAGTGCTCGGTGCTCCGGTCGGTCCGGGTCCATGAGATGCAGGTCCTCGGGACGCACCTCTTTGACGCTGAGCCGACCTGCCTCTTCGAGGAGTTCGTCCCGGGTCCGCGCCGAGGTTTGTGGATGCTCGCCGTCCCAGAACAGTTCGGTGACTCGCTCCAGCAGCGGATCGAGGCGGTCCTCCCATGATGAGCGCGCAATGAGCCCAATCGTGACGAAGTCGCCGGCGACCATCACGTCGGTGATGTCGTCATCGATGAACAGTGAAACAACCCGTTGGTCTTCGATCGGCTCGCCGCGGCGATGCCACACGCCGGGGGCGGGCTCACCGCCGATCCGAAACTTCACCTTCCGTGGATGGGGAGTTGTTTCTGGAATCACCGGTCCCTTGAAGACGCGGTCGAACACGGATTCGGTCTCTTGCGGCGTTCCTTCGACCCGGATGAGGTAGGTCCCATCGACGATGCCGTGGGTGAGGGTGATTCCGTGTCCCAGGTCGTGTTCCCACATTCCCTCAGGAACGTGAGCGGTCACGAGGGTCGAGAGTCGGGCTTCGTCGGCGGGCGTCCACTTCGCGCGCGAGAAGAACTGCTTGAGAGCGTCTTTGAACGGTGCCAGCGCCTCAAACGGGAGATGCATTGCGATCTCGGTCGTCAGGTGCTGCGAGGCCACTCCAATCAGGCCGAGATCGTGAACCGCAGCGCGGGTGGCGTCCATAGTCAGAGGGTATCCGAAGTATCGAAGATGCCCGATGTTCGATGGAACGGCGTGTCGGGTGTCGGGTATCGGGTGGTGTCTGCCCTACTAACTTGTGGCCCATGGAGCGAAGAACCATCTTTTCCGGGTTGCAGCCGACCGGGAACGTCCACATCGGCAACTACCTGGGGGCGTTGCGCAACTGGGTGAAGCTTCAGGACGAGTACGACTGTGTCTATTGCGTCGTCGATCTCCATGCCATCACCCTTCCGCTCGATCCGGCCCAGTTCAACCGGGACCGCCTCGATGCGGCCAAAGCCCTCATCGCCGCTGGCGTCGATCCTCAACGGTCGCTCTTTTACTACCAGAGCCAGGTGCCCCAGCACACCGAGCTGGCGTGGATTCTCGGCACGATCACCGGAACCGGGCAGCTCAATCGGATGACGCAGTTCAAGGACAAGTCGGACAGGGCGGGATCGAACCTCGGCCTGTACTCCTATCCGGTGCTCATGGCAGCCGACATCCTTCTGTTCCATGCCGATGCGGTTCCAATTGGAGACGATCAGAAGCAGCATCTCGAGTTGACCCGAGATCTCGCCGAGAGGTTCAACCACCGGTTTGGCGACGAGTTCCCGATACCGGAGCCGATAATCCCGGACAAGGGCGCCAGGGTCATGTCGCTGCAGAATCCGACCGCAAAGATGTCCAAATCCGATCCCGACGAGGGCAGCCGGATCTTGATCCTCGATGACCCCGACACCATCAGGAAGCGCCTGAAGCGCGCCGTGACAGATTCCGACACAGACGTCCGCTTCGACTGGGAGAAGAAGCCGGGCGTGTCGAACCTCATAGAAATCATGTCGCTGTTCACCGACGACTCGGTTGAGTCGATCGAGGCCGAGTACGGCACCGGTGGCTACGGGAGGTTCAAGGAAGCGGTCGCTGAGGTAGTCGTCGCCGGGCTCGCGCCCATTCGCAGTGTCTACGAAGGAATGGACGACGCCGAGGTGGCGCGGCTCATGCAACGAGGTGCCCTGGATGCCCGTCCTCGCGCCGAGGGGTTTCAGCAGGCAGTACGGCAGAGGGTCGGCCTTTCCGGTTGAGTTTGAAGCCTGTAGGCATTCGATCCGCGCGATATGAGATCAAGCGGTGGAGCAGGCGCTCGACCCGGATGGCTCCCAAGAGGGCGCGCCGATAGGCGCAGACTCGGCGGCGTGGGCTGGCCCCGGGCCGTATCACAGCAGAGCGGCTCGGAGGGCCGCACGGCCATGCGGAGGGGCTCGAGACCCAGCAGGGCTCGAACGCCAGAGCGAAGCTAAGACCGAAGCCAAGACCGAAGAGCCAACAACATCACCGAAGAGTGTCCGCTCATTCGCGGGCGCTCAAAGGCGGGTTTCGGCAGCTTGGACGGGTACTCGAAGCCTCGAGCGGGTTCAAGTCGGTGCTGCACTCTCTCCTCTCGCTACTCTCCGCGCACGCGGAGCAGCAGGGCCAGGCACATGGACATCGAGATCGGGATCGGCAAGACCGGACGCAGGGCCTGGGGCTTCGATGACATCGCCATCGTCCCGAGTCGTCGCACCCGTGATCCCGATGATGTCGACATCTCGTGGAAGATCGATGCCTATAGCTTTGAAATCCCAATGCTCGCCTCGGCCATGGACTCGGCGGTAAGCCCAACCACCGCTATCGAGATCGGTCGTCTCGGCGGTGTCGGCGTTCTCAATCTCGAGGGACTGTGGACTCGGTACGAGGATCCCGAGCCGTACTTCGAAGAGATCGCTTCGTTGTCTCCGGAGAAGGCGACCCGGCGGATGCAGGAGATCTATCTGGAGCCCATCAAGCCGGAGTTGATCGGTACCAGGATCGATCAGGTGAAGGTGGCGGATGTCGTGACTGCAGCGAGCTTCACCCCGCAGCATGTCGCTCAGTACGCCGAGATGACGATCCAGGCCGGCTTGGATCTTCTGATCATCCAGGGGACGGTTGTGTCGGCCGAGCACGTCTCGACCCGGTCCGAGCCCCTGGATCTAAAGAGGTTCATCGCCGACTTCGAACTCCCTGTGATCGTCGGCGGGTGTGCTTCTTACTCCACTGCTCTGCACCTCATGAGGACCGGTGCCGTTGGGGTCCTGGTGGGAGTCGGCCCGGGCGCAGCCTGCACGACCAGGGGTGTGCTCGGGGTCGGGGTGCCGCAGGCGACGGCTATCGCCGATGCGGCCGGAGCCCGGATCCAATACCTGGACGAGAGTGGTCGCTATGTGCACGTGATTGCCGACGGTGGGATGCATACGGGTGGCGACGTTGCCAAGGCGATCGCCTGCGGCGCCGATGCCGTCATGCTGGGGTCACCGATTGCAGCGGCAGCGGAGGCCCCAGGGAGGGGTTCCCATTGGGGGATGGCCACGTTCCATCCAACCTTGCCGCGCGGGGCCCTGGTCCAGGTTGGAGAACTCGGACTTCTCGAGGAGATTCTGCACGGCCCGGCACACGAGAACGACGGCCGCCGCAATCTGTTCGGGGCGCTCCGGGTGTCGATGGCGACCACCGGATACGCTGATCTGAAGGAGTTCCAGAAGGCCGAGGTGATGGTGGCGCCGGCGCTCAACACCGAGGGCAAGGCGCTGCAGATCAACCAGCGCGTCGGCATGGGCTGATGCCCGAGATCTTCGACCGGGTTCTCGTCGTCGACTTTGGGGCACAGTACGCCCAGCTGATAGCCCGCCGGGTCCGCGAAGCACACGTGTATTCCGAGATCGTGACTCGGGAGATCACTGCGGATCGGGTCCGCGAGAGCGATCCGGTCGGCATCATCCTGTCGGGCGGTCCCATCTCGGTGTACGCCGATGATGCATATGACCTGGATCCGGAAATTCTTGAATTGGGGATTCCGATCCTGGGTATTTGCTATGGACATCAAGTCCTGGCACTCGCTCTCGGAGGCGATGTCGAACAGACCGAGACTGCCGAATACGGTCGTACCGACCTAGAAGTCGGATCCGACTCCGTGTTGTTCTGCGGGCTGCTGGGCCGACAACAGGTCTGGATGAGCCACCGCGACGCGGTGGTGAGGGCGCCTCCAGGTTTCGTTGTGACCGCGTCGACCTCTGTATCGCCAGTTGCCGCTATGGAGGATTTGGAACGGGGCTTCTGCGGTGTTCAATTTCACCCCGAGGTGGTCCACACACCCCGTGGCCAGGAGATCCTCGAACGTTTCCTGTATGAGGTTTGCGGTGCGCGACCCAGCTGGACCCGTGCCGGGATCATCGAACAGGCCGTCGAGGCGGTCTGCCAGTCCGCCTCTGAGGGACGGATCATCTGCGGGCTCAGCGGCGGAGTCGATTCGGCAGTGGCGGCAGCTCTCGTGCATCGCGCCGTGGGGGACCGACTCACGTGTGTCTTCGTCGATCACGGACTGCTTCGGCTCGACGAGGCCGAACAGGTCGAGGAGACCTTCCGGGCGAATCTCGACATCGATCTCATTCACGTTGGAGCCCAGGATCGGTTCCTTGGTGCGCTGTCAGGTGTCACCGACCCGGAACGCAAGCGTCTCATCATTGGTGAGACCTTCATCCGCGTGTTCGAAGATGTCGCCCGGGAGATCGTGAACGCCAAGTACCTGGTCCAGGGAACCTTGTACCCCGACGTGATCGAGTCGGGGACGAAGGACGCCGCGAAGATCAAGAGCCATCACAACGTTGGCGGGCTCCCCGACGAAATGGAGCTCGACTTGGTCGAGCCGTTGCGGGACCTGTTCAAAGACGAGGTTCGTGCCATCGGCGAAGAACTCGGACTGCCGGAAGAGATCGTGGGGCGCCAACCCTTCCCTGGCCCGGGCCTGGCGGTTCGCATCATCGGGGAAGTGACCCCCGAGAGGCTCGAGATTCTGCGGAGAGCCGATGCAATCATCCTCGAAGAGATCCGACGTGCCGGCCTCTACCGAGACATCTGGCAGGCCTTCGGGGTGCTGCCGACGATCAAGTCGGTCGGAGTGCAGGGAGACGAGCGCACCTATTCCTATCCGCTCATCGTTCGGGCAGTCACCAGTGAGGATGCCATGACCGCCGACTGGGCCCGGCTGCCGCACGAGGTTCTGGAGCGGATCTCATCGCGGGTCATGAACGAGGTCGAGGGCATCAACCGGGTCGCCTACGACATCTCCTCGAAGCCGCCGGCAACGATTGAGTGGGAGTAAGCGTCAGCCGAGCTGCCGTCGCGATCAGCGATTGGTGATGAGCAATTGAGGACCGACCAGAAGGTGTCTTCCGTTGCCGTCTCCCGTGCCCCGAATCATGTTGCTCAAGCCGCATCCTTGACGATCCCAGGTCGGAACGACTGTTGTCGGGAAGGGGGAAACTGAAGACATTTGCTGATTGCCTTCCCCCTTGCCGATGGCTAATGGCTAATGGCTGATGGCTGGTCGGTCGATACATCTTCACGTACCCGGACCCTGAGGTTCGCCTTTGATGTCTTCTGAGAATCTCGAACTGGAGCGCCTATTTGGCGGCGAAGTGGAAGAGCGCTCTGACGCGCTCATCAAGGGTGCTCACGCTCTTGCCACTGGTGACATGTCCGAGTCGTTGCTCCAGGACATGTACCGCGAAGGGCACACGATCAAGGGAACCGCTCGGATGATGGGCTATGTCGCCGTGTCCGATGCCGGCAAGTTGCTCGAGGACGCCTGGAAGGACCTCCGCGATGGTGAGCAGGCTCCCACCGCGACCCTGGCTGGTGCCCTGGAAGCGCTCAGTCGCGAGCTTCTCCCGGCGATTGCTGTCGACCCGGCGACCGGTACTCCGGAGCTGGCTGCAGGCATGCGGGCGCTCCGTCAGGCAATTCGAGTTGACGCGATTCCGGAGGAGGAGTCGGTCATCCGAACGGCATCGGAATCCGGCGATCTCGGTGGTTTGCTCGCGACCCTCGACTCTGGGGCCTTTGGCGAGAGCGTGTGGGTAAACGCTGCAGGCCTGTTCCGGCTCATCAACGAGATCTGCTCGCTTCGGGTCGATGCCGAGGCGCTCGTGAGCACAGTCGAGCAGGTGGAGCAGTCGATCGACGACCCGGCGGATTTGAAGAACTCATTGGCCAACCTCAACGGTCTCATCACAACGGCGGGAAAGGCCGTCATCGATCTGCAGGGCCGGGCAGTCGATCTCGCCGCTGCACCGCTGACCGAAATCACCAACACATATCCGCAGCTCGTGCGGTATCTGGCCCGAAAGGCCGGAAAGGACGTTCGGTTCGAGCTTGTCGGCGATCATCATCTGGTCGACCGGCAGGTGCTGGAACGGCTCACCGATCCGCTTCGACAACTGCTCGTCAACGCCATCGAGCACGGAATCGAACCCGCTGCCGAACGCGAAGCGCTGGGGAAGCCGCCGACGGCGACGCTGACAATCGGTTTCGAGGTCGTCGACCAACGGCTCACCATCTTCGTCGAGGACGACGGTTCCGGGATCGATTGGGCTGTGGTGCGAGAGACGGCCGAGAGTCGAGGACTGCTCACCAATAGTGCAGCGAGGGATCTGGAGGCGCTGCGAGCGGTGCTGTTCTCTCCCCACTTCTCGACCACACAGCCCGGCGAGCTTGTCGGTGACGGTATGGGTCTGGCCACTGTTGCAGAGGCCGTGGAGGCTCTTCACGGCACGTTCGTGCTCGACAGCGAGGCCGGCTCCGGGACCCGGCTCACGATCACGGTGCCCACCAGCCACTCCCTTCAGGATGCCGTGCTCATCCGTTCCGCCGGGCAAATGTGGGGGATTCCCGAGATAGCGGTCATCGACCGGGTGTCGGCCGACAACGCCGAGTTCGTGGAGACCTCGACCCGCACCGAGATGATCTGGAACGGCAAGTCTGTGCCGGTCACATCGTTTGCCGAAGCAGTGGGGCTGCGTGCCATCGGCGAACCGACTTGCGTCCTCATTGTTTCCAGCCCGATCGGGCCGGTCGGCTTTGCAGTCGAGGAGGACCTCGGCCGGCGCCAGATGGTCACCCGTGAACTCGGACCGGTGCTCGACGGGGTGCCCCACCTCACAGGAGCCGCGCTATTGAGTGGCGGCGACATCGTTGTTCTTGTCGACGCTGCCAAGCTTGCCGATTGGACCCGGCAGGTTCCGGATCCCAACGTCCCCCGCCGCCGAGTTTTTGTCGTGGACGATTCACGCGGGGCGCGACAGGTCGTCGGGGGTGCGCTCGGTTCGGCCGGCTTCGAGGTCGACCTGGCGGGCAGTCCCACCGAAGCGTTGTCGGTACTCGCCGATCAGGAGTTCGACGCAATCGTTCTCGACTACGTCCTTCCGACCATGGATGGGGCGACGCTTGCCGCTCGGGTGCGTGATCTCGGGATCACAGCTCCGATCGTGATGCTGTCGGGGTCGGCAACGGCCGAGGATCAGGAGAAGGCCCTGGCTGCCGGAGCCAACGCCTATCTCGACAAGGACGACATCCGCGAAGGTGCGTTGGCAGCGTTGATTCAGGAACTGTTGGAGTGAGCTGGGCTCAGTCCTCAGTCCTCAGTCCTCAGTCTTTAGTCTTTACGTCTCGGGCCACTCCTTGTCTGAGGAGTATTGACTCTGAAATGATGGCTCTGGACTGACAACTGATGACTTCTTGAATCACACCCCTGAGATTCACCTGCGGGGTGCTCCGTATAATCGCGCCATGGATCGCCCGGTCAACGAGTCTCTGCTGTTCGACGAGCTCAACACGTCGCAGCGTGAGGCCGTGGCTGCGACTGAGGGTCCGGTGCTCGTGGTGGCCGGCGCCGGGTCCGGCAAGACCAGGGTGCTCACCTACCGGATCGCTCACCTCATCCGCGACCTGGGAGTGTCCCCGTACGCGATCCTGGCGATCACCTTCACCAACAAGGCCGCCAACGAGATGAAGGAGAGGGTCGGTCTTCTCGTTGGTGGTGTTTCTCGCGGCATGTGGGTGTCGACGTTTCACAGCGCTTGCGTGCGGATTCTGAGACGAGACGCCTCGATGCTCGGCTACCGCAACGCATTCTCCATTTATGACGATATCGACGCCCGTCGCCTCGTCGAGTACTGCGTGCGGGATCTCGACCTCGACCCAAAACGATTCCCGCCCAAGGGCATCCGAGCCGCGATCAGCAACGCCAAGAACGAACTCATCGACTTCGAGTCATTCGTCCAGCAGGGGAGTGGGTTGTATCACGAGAAGGTGGCCGGCGTGTACCGGCTGTATCAGCAGCGGTTGCTGGAGGCGTCGGCGATGGATTTCGACGATCTCCTCATGGTGACGGTCGAACTGCTCGGAGCCTTCCCACAGGTCCTCGAGCACTATCAGGACCGATTCCGGTACATCCTTGTCGACGAGTACCAGGACACGAACCACGCCCAGTACAGATTCGTCCAGCTCCTGGCGGCCAAACATCGCAACATCTGCGTGGTCGGAGATTCCGATCAGAGCATCTATGCGTTCCGCGGAGCCGACGTGCGCAACATCCTCGAGTTCGGGAGGGATTATCAGGACGCCAGGGTGATCGTGCTCGATCGCAACTACCGGTCAACCCAGATGATCCTGGATGCTGCCAACGCCGTGATCGCCAACAACCGAGGGCGCACGCCGAAGCATCTCTGGACCGATCTCGGTACCGGGGAGCCGATCACGGTCTACCGGGCCGAGGACGAGCACGACGAAGCTGCTTTTATCGCCGAACGGCTCGGGGCGCTCGAAGACGTCGGCAAGCGGCTGTCGGACGCCGCCATCTTTTACCGGACCCACGCTCAGAGTCGGGTGCTCGAAGAGGTCTTCGTCCGGTACGGGATTCCATACCAGGTGATCGGCGGGCAAAAGTTCTACGACCGTCGTGAGGTCAAAGACGTCATGGCCTACCTACGCGCTCTCGTAAACCCCGCCGACGAAGTGGCGATGAAGAGGATCGTCAATGTGCCAAAGCGCGGAATCGGAACCACGAGCGTCGGTCACATCGATCGGTTTTCCGAGGCGAAAGGGATCACGTTCTACGAGGCCCTGGAGCGAGCCGACGAGAACAACCGGCTCGCTGCCCGGGCGGTCAAGCAGATAATCGAGTTCGTCGCACTCATGGGCGTCTTGCGGGCTGCGGCCGCTGCCGGGCCCCGTGCCGCGCTCCAAGCCGTGCTCGATGACACCGGGTTGCTCGCAGAGTTCGAGGCCGATGGCGGTATCGAGGCCCTCAGTCGGGCGGAGAACCTCAGGGAGCTCTTGTCGGTTGCTGCCGAATTCGAGGAGAGTGGACCGATTGCTGATCTCGGTGACGAGGTGTGGGAGGATCTTGAGGGGGGCCGTCGCCTCGAGTTGTTTCTCGAGGCGACAACTCTCGTTTCAGACGTCGATGGGATGGAGGAATCCGGCACCGTGACTCTGATGACACTCCACAATGCCAAAGGCCTCGAATTCCCGGTGATCTTCATCGGCGGGCTGGAGGAAGGGGTGTTCCCTCACATGCGATCACTCGGGGATCCGGATCAGCTCGATGAGGAACGCAGACTGGCCTATGTCGGGATCACCAGGGCACAGGAGCACCTCTATCTCACCCATGCCACGACCAGAAACTTGTTCGGTGCCACGAATTACAACTCGCCAAGCCGCTTCCTCGGCGAGATTCCGGACTCCTTGCTCAGGGAGGCAGAGAAGCGCACCCGAGTACCCGAGCGTGAGACAGTCCGGCCGAGCCCGATGCTCGATGGGTCGAGAGTCTCGGTAGGCGACAAAGTCAAGCATCAGCACTGGGGGCCGGGCGTGATAGTGGCCGTAACCGGAAGTGGAGATCGAGCCGAAGCAACCGTGGCCTTCGACGATCAGGGAGAGAAGCGGCTGCTTCTTACCTGGGCGCCGTTGGAGCGCGCCTGAGCGGGGAGTCGGGCCCCCCGGCCAACCGATCGTTTCCCGTTTCCCGCCGCCCGCATAGGGTCGCGACGCGATGCGGGGAACGGGGAACGTCCTTCTGACCTCAGGACATTGCTGCTTCCCGACTCACTAACCTCATCCAGGTCATGCCCCGTCGCATTCTCATCGCCAAGCCTGGCCTCGACGGTCACGACCGGGGCGCCAAGGTCATTGCCAGAGCGCTTCGCGATGCCGGATGCGAGGTCGTATACAGCGGGTTGCATCAAACGCCTGAGCAGATTGTCGAAACGGCACTCCAGGAGGACGTCGCCGGCATCGGGATATCCCTGTTGAGCGGAGCGCACATGACTTTGTTCCCTCGCGTCGTCGAGTTGCTTGCCGAGCGAGATGCAGCAGACATCGTCGTGTTCGGCGGTGGCATCATCCCTGCGGCCGACATCGAGACACTCAAGGACGTGGGGCTTGCCGAGATCTTCACCCCGGGAACTCCGCTCGCAGATGTGGTGACGTGGGTCAACGGCCACATTTCGGAGCGCTGAAAGGAGCCCCGTGGATCTGTTCGAATACCAGGGGAAGTCCCTGTTCGCTCGCGTGGGTGTGCCGGTGCCGGAGGGCCGAGCAGCCCGGACCGCCGATCAGGCTCGGGCCGGCGCCGACGAACTCGGCGGGAAGGTCGTCGTCAAGGCTCAGGTACAGGTGGGTGGTCGCGGCAAAGCCGGAGGTATCAAGCTCGCCGATGATCCCAACGAGGCATTCGCCCACGCCACCGACATCCTCGGCATGGACATCAAGGGCCACACCGTCCGCGTCGTGTGGGTGGAACGGGCCTCGGACATCGCCGCCGAGTACTACGTGTCCTTCACTCTGGACCGCGGCGTCGGGAAGCACCTTGCCATCGTCTCTGCTCGGGGTGGGATGGACATCGAGGCCGTTGCCTCCGACGAGCCTGAAGCGGTGGTCAAGATGCACATCGACCCGGTTGTCGGGCTGACCAACTGGCAGGCGTCCGAGATCGTATATCGAGCAAAGCTGGACAGGGCCACCGCTCGCAAGTCCGCGGCCACACTACGCAAACTGTACGAAGCGTTCGTCTCGCTGGACTGCGACCTGGTCGAGGTCAATCCTCTCATCCTCACCGGTGACGGCGAGATTGTCGCACTCGACTCCAAGGTGACTCTCGATTCGAACGCCTTCTTTCGCCACTCCGATTTCGAAGAGTTTCGGGAGGCGTTTGCTGAGGATCCGATTGAGAAGATGGCTCGAGAGAATGGCCTCAATTTCATCAAGCTGGATGGCTCGGTGGGGATCATCGGAAATGGCGCCGGCCTCGTCATGTCGACGCTCGATGTCGTTTCGCTCGTCGGAGGAGCGGCCTCGAACTTCTTGGACGTGGGTGGCGGTGCCGGGGCGGACACCATCATCAATGCCCTCGATTTGCTCACCAAGGATTCGACCGTCAAGAGCGTGCTCATCAACATTTTTGGAGGGATAACTCGGTGCGACCTCGTGGCCCAGGGAATCGTGGAGGCTCTCGACGATCTCGAGTTGCCCTGGCCGATTGTGGTGCGCCTCGACGGGACCAACGCCGCCGAGGGGCGCGTGATCCTCCAAGGGGCCGTGTCCGATTCGGTGATACCGGCCGAAACGATGCGAGAAGCATCCGAGAAGGCCGTCGAATTGGCTGGAAGGGGCTGACGTGGCGATCTACGTCGATGAGAACACCCGGCTGGTTGTCCAGGGGCTCACCGGATCCCAGGGAAGGTTCCACGGGTTTCGCAACAAGGCCTACGGAACCAACCTTGTTGCCGGAGTGACTCCCGGCAAGGGCGGAACCGACCTCGACGGGGTGCCGATATTCGACTCTGTTGCCGAAGCCGTCACAGCCACAGGAGCCAACACGTCGATGGTATTTGTGCCTCCAGCCTTTGCCGCCGATGGAATCCTCGAGGCCGCAGCCGCCGACGGGATCGAGCTCATCGTGGCCATCACCGAAGGCATCCCGGCTCACGACGAGGCCAGGGCCTACAACTACCTAAAGCAGACGACGGGTACCGTCCTCGTTGGGCCGAACTGCCCCGGTGTGCTTTCTCCCGGCAAGGCGAACGTCGGGATAACACCTCCCGAGATCGCTCTCGAGGGCTCAGTCGGTGTCGTGTCGCGCTCGGGCACCCTCACGTATCAGGCGATCCACGAACTCACGACACGCGGTTTCGGCCAGACCACCTGTGTCGGAATCGGAGGCGATCCGGTTCCGGGCACCTCATTCGTCGACGTTCTCGAGCGCTTTCAGGCCGATGACGACACCGAGGCGATTGTGATGATCGGCGAGATCGGGGGCGACGCCGAGGAGCAGGCAGCCCGTTTCATCCAAGAACGCTTGACGAAGCCGGTCGTCGCCTATGTCGCAGGTGTAACCGCCCCGGCCGGCAAGAAGATGGGCCACGCCGGAGCGATCATCTCGGGATCGAGCGGAACGGCTCAGGCAAAGCAAGAGGCGCTGGGAGCCGTCGGTGTGACGGTCGTCGATGACCCGACTTCGATCGGCGATGCCGTGGAGGCGTTGGGGATCAGGCATTAGGGGTTAGGTCTTGTCTCTCGACCTGATGCCGACACCTGGTCGATGACGGAGTTTTTGGCCGGCCTTGCGCTCGGCCACCGACCTGATCAACGGCACCGTTCAGCAGACCCCTCGTTCCGCCCGCTACCGTCGCGACATGGCTCCCAGCCCATCAACCTGGCCCACCGCTGGGCCGCTCATCATTGGTATCGGGGGGGGATCTGGCTCGGGTAAGACGACGATTGCGCAATCCATCCTCGAGACGGTCGGCCACAACGATGTCACCCTCATTCAGCACGACGCCTACTACCGAGATCAAAGGAATCTCCCGATTGAGGAACGCGCCAAGGTCAACTACGACCATCCCGACTCGTTGGAGACCGATCTGCTGGTCAACCATTTGGAGAAGTTGCTGGTCGGGAGTGCGATCGATCGACCCGTCTACGACTTCACCGTGCACAATCGCTCGCTCGACACGGTCCTCGTCGAACCAAGACCGGCAGTCATAGTCGAAGGAATTCTGGTGTTGTACGAACCGACGTTGCGGAACTTGATGGACCTGAAGGTCTACGTGGACACAGATGCCGATCTGCGCGTCGTTCGCCGCTGGGAGCGCGACATCAAGGAGCGAGGCCGTACCTTTGACTCGGTCAGAGACCAATACCTCAAGACGGTGCGACCGATGCATCTCCAGTTCGTTGAGCCCTCGAAGCGGTATGCCGACATCGTGATCCCCGAGGGCTACAACCTGGGGGCGGTTGGAACGGTCATCTCGGCGATCAGGGATGTGCTGCGGAATCGGTAGTTGTTGGCTGAATCGCAGGGGCCGGGCACCGACGGCTCCTGCAACGTCGTCACCCCGGCAGCCTCACGCCGTCCCGGTTCATCCGACACATTTACTGGGGAGTTGCCGACGTGCCTGCCGGACCCGCGCCGTACTCCATCTCGACGCCCGACGGCTTGAGGTAGAACTTTGCTTCGGAACCCGCCCAGTCGGCGCCGATCAGTCGGTGAGGACGACCCTGATCCATCCCAGATCGGAACTCTGGACGTGATCTTTCCGTCCCCACAGGCCGTCATCGCCGGCATCTGGATCCCAGTAGGCCAGGGCCAGTAGAGCCGGTTGGCCCACGGTGAATTGGGCGTCGCGGGGGTCGCCTGTCTGAAGGGGGCGACGGATCTCGAAATACCAGGTTCCATCACCGTTCTCGATGGGATTGGTGTGGGAGAAGACACCGAGGAGGCTGTTTTCCGCGCCTTCACCCAAGTCGTCCTGGGCGGTTTCCGGTTCGCTGGCCCATTCGTCGTCGAGATTGCAGGTGTCGTCGTTGCCGGGATCGTCCGTTCCGGGTCCGTGGATCGCACCACCTTGCTCGACCCCGATCGGACATTCGAGTCTCCAGGTCCACATGTCCACCATCCCCAGCGCGGGGAGCCCGGTCGGATCGTCACCCCCCATGTGGGGGCCGGCTTGCTGTTCGATTGCCCACATCACCGCAGCGGAACCCGAGAAATGTGGGTCGACGGTTGACCAGTTGAAGTCGTCGACTACCGAGAACAGGACGTAAACGTACGATTCGTCGTGCGCGATCTTGACCGTGCCATCGAGAGGCGGTGAGTCCCGATCGACGATGGCCTCGAGTGTGAGGTCGAGGCCCGGAATCGTTTCCCAGTCCGCCGGGTCTCCATCAACAGTGATCGCCGCCGTCGGCGCTTCGATCTCTCTTGCGACCGGTCCCACCGGCGCGGTCGTGGTCGTCGTAGCTCCGCCGTTATCGGGTGCGGTGTCACCGGGTGCGGTGGTCGTGCTCGTGGTCGGGGGCGGGGTCGTGGTGGGCGGCGGCGCAGGGATGGTGGTGGTCGTTGTCGTGATGCCGACGGCGGCGGCGTCCAGCGGAGCTGTTTCGAGGAACGTGAAGATCAACCCGACCTCATCGTCCGTCAGCACATCGTCGAGGTAGACGGGCATTCCGGTAGGTCCTTCTCGTACGTCGGTGAAGAAGTCAAACTCGTCAAGCTCCCAGAGTGGAGTTCCCACCGTTGCCCCTTGGGCCATGGTGCCGTGGCATCCGACGCATCCGGCCCGTACGAAGAGCAGTCGGCCCACGGCGTGCGAGTCGGCACCGGCCTCTGTCTCGCCACCGACGCCGTAGCCGAGGTACGAGTAGTCGCCGTCCACGTACGCCAGCGGCGTCCGGGTGTAGTTGCCCGGATCCTCGAGATTGGCGTGAGTGGCCGGGTTACGCACGAGAATCACCACGAGCATCGTGGCGATCATCAAGGCACCTGCGAAGACGATGGTCGCGATGTTGACGGGCGGTGGACGTCTCACTTGTCGAACGCTCGCGCTCGTCCGTGATCTTCTTCGGAGTCGTCGAAGCGACTGGCGACCAGCACCGGACCCACGAGGGCGAATTGGATGATCCCCCAGACGCTGATGATCAACCCAATCAGCACCCAGGCACCAAAGCCAGGGATGCGAATGCCGGATGTGGAGCGAAAAACCTGGTCCTTGGGCCCGACCACGAGCACCGAGATCGGGGTGGATTCCAACTCGATGTCCCCGGAAGTCGCATACGCGATCAGAACGATATGATCGGTCTCCGCCCCCTGCCGCCATCGCAGCGTGGCGATCCCGTCTTCGTTCGTCGTGGCCGACGCAAGTTCGACTTCGCCTGTCACCCCGACGATGGTTGCCTCACGGGAGACGACAACTGTCCCGCCAGGAATCCGCTGCTGCGTCTCGACGTGGCGCAGGACGACCTCGATCTCGACGGCATCGCCGGACTCTGCGGGAGTCGGAGTATCGGCTTCGAGTACGAGGTGGTCGGCGAACGCAGGAGCAGCAGGACTGAGTAGGGCGACTCCGAGGATCAGGGCCAGCAGGCGTGCCGGTGACCGGTTCATGACGGGCCTCGATCTGGGGGCTCTCGACTCCGATACCGATCGTCTCCTCGATCAAAGGCGGCTCCCGGCGTCGCACCTGCGACGAGGTCGTCGACGATGTCTCCTGTGCGCTCGCGTTCTTCGACCACTTCCCAGACCGCCATGATTGGGAACACCTTGACGAACAGGGCGATGAGGAGGACGAAGAACGCAACGCCGGCTGCAAAGATCGACCACTCGACCAAGGTCGGGGTGTAGTCGAACGGCTCGTACGGCATCAGCGGCACACGCATTCCCGAGATCACGATGAAGTACCGCTCGGAGAACATCGCCAGATCGACGAGCACGGCCGCGGTCACCACTCCGGCGATGGTGCGGGTTCGTTTGATCAGGATCAACATTCCGGGAATCAGGAGACCCCCGATGAAGTAGAACCAGTAGAGGCCGGCAAACTGGCCGAGGAAGAGCTGCTGGAACAGGAACTCTTCTCCCTCTTCGAGTTTGAACCCTTTCGTCAGGTATTCCGACGCATTGATGTACATCATGATGAGCGTGAAGGCTGCGAGCAGGTAGCCCAGGTTCACGAAGTGCTTTTCGGTGAGGTACTCCTCGAGGTGATACACCTTGCGGAGGACGGCCATGATGATGACGAGCGTCGCAATCCCCGAGAAGATCGCTCCGGCCACGAACAGCAGACCGAAGATGGTGCTGTTCCACCCGACCCGCAACGTCATGCCGAAGATCCACGACACCACCGTGTGGACCGACACCGCGATTGGGATGATCAGGATCATGAGGATGCCGATTGCCCGTAGCAGAGGCCGCCGCTGCTCAGGGAGATCTCGCCAGCCGATGGCGAGGATCTCATACAGGCGAGTCCGCCAGCCACCAACCCGGCCAGTAAGGCGGTCTCGGAAGAGGGCAAGGTCCGGCACCATGGGCAGGTACAGATATACGAGGCTCGCCGTCAGATACGTCGATATGGCGATCACGTCCCACAGGATGGGCGACTGCCACCGCCCGTGGACGAGGACGTTGAGCAGGCGATCGGGCCGACCCATGTCGACCACGATCATCGACGCGCCGCAAATGAGAGCGACAACGGTGATGAACTCGGCGATTCTCGTGATCGGAGCCCGCCAACCGGCGTTGGTGACCCGCAGGATGGCCGAGATGAGCGTGCCGGCATGGCTGATGCCGATGAAGAACACGAACACGGAGATGTACAAGCCCCAGGAGATACGGTCACGCATGCCGGTCACGACGAGGCCGTCGTTCAACTGAATGGTCCACGCGTAGATCCCCCAGGCGATGATCGCGAGCAACCCCGCGATGAGGAACCAGTAGCCCCGCGACGTCGTGATGACCGGCTCAAGGGTGATGTCTTCGAGACGCCGGCGGTAGTCGGTCACCGACTCCACGGGTTCGTCCCTTCGACCCGTCGGACCCAGGGCCACTCGGTCTCCATCCGCCCCTCGTGGAATACGTCGCGCCCCACTGCTTCACCGTGACCCGGCACGTGGTACACGCGCGGCTTCGTGCCGAGGTGCTCCTTCAGTTGATATGCGTGGTTCTCACTGAGGAATCGCGAAACCGGGACCATGTCGACGCCGTTGGTGGCGATGTCCTCTTCGAGATCGCCGTAGTAGATAGCGTTGTTGGGGCACGCCTGAGCGCAGTAGGGCAGGGTTCCGGCTCGAGCGAGGTCGGGGCACATGTCGCACTTCATGACGGTGCCCTTGGTGGCAGGAATCTGGTGGTCGGGCGAATAGTCCGCCAGCAGCGCCTCCGGCGGGATCGGCGGATCGGCCCAGTTGAAGAACCTGCGGTCGTACGGACAGGCGGCCATGCAGATCCGGCATCCGATGCATCGGTCCTGGTCGATCAGCACGATCCCCTCCGGGGTCGAGAACGTGGCTCCGACGGGGCACACGTTCACGCACGGCGGGTTCTGACATTGGAGGCAGGGGGCCGGGAGGAACTGGGTACCCCCGCCCGGAAGTTCCTGCTCGAAGACCTGGATCCACTCCATCGGCTCGGGGACCAAGTGACCCTCGATACAGGCCGTGGTGCATCGAGGGGGAGTTCCTTGGCTCTGGCAGCCGTCGCACCTACGAAGATCGATGATCATCGTCCACTGCCGAATTCGGCCGCCGGGACCTCGAGCCGGGTCCTCCTGGGCGCGGACGGTATGCGACTGGCTGCGCATGGCCGCCGGCAGGAACACGGTCGGGACGGCGCTTGCCGCGGCGATCGCGATGAACCTGAGGAAGGTGCGCCGACCGTTCTTCGTTGTGGAGTCGTCCGTAATCGCCCCCTCGCCGGTCAAGTCGGGGTTCCGAATCCGACGAAGGACCGTGGCCATGGCCACAACCAGGAGGATCACGACCGAGAGCAGGACCAGCCAGACATCCATCAGCGAGGGGCCTCAGGGGTGCCCCGGTCGCGACTATTGTCGCCGAGCTCGACGCATCGGCTGTGTATGACACTCTCCTGGGTGAGACGCCAGTCCAGCATCCAGCATGAAGGGGCGATCGGACAGGAGCGAAAGTCGCCTGTAGATTCGGGTTTTCCCTTTCGTCGCGTACGGGATTCCCCGTACCTGCGGGGTAGCCTGAAAGGGTGACCCTCGACAGCGCCCCCGGCATCCGCGTCGTGATCGCCGATGATCATGCCGTGGTTCGGCGCGGGACTCGCGAAATCCTCGAGCAGAGCGGCGGAGACATCCTCGTCGTCGGCGAGGCGCAAGACGGCATCGAGGCCGTCAAGATTGTCGAAGAACTCATCCCCGACGTGGCGATCCTCGACATCGGGATGCCGAAGCTGAATGGAGTCGAAGCGACCCGCCGGATCAGGGACCTGCTCCCGACCGTGGGGGTGCTCATGCTGACGGTCCAGATTGCCGACGAGTACGTCTGGCAAGCCGTGCAAGCAGGAGCATCGGGCTACCTCCTCAAGGACGTCGGCGATCAGGAGCTGGTGGAGGCGGTGCAGACCATTGCGGCGGGTGGGGCGTCGCTCGACCAGACGATCACCCACGGGCTTCTGGAGCGCATGCGGCGTGTCCACGGTGAGACGCCGTCCGGTCAGGAGTTGAGACCGCGCGAGCTCGATGTGCTGCGGCTGGCCGCTCAGGGGTTGTCGAATCGCCAGATCGGCGAGGCCCTCGGACTCAGCCCCCGGACCGTGGAGGTCCACATGGGCAAGGTCTTCGCGAAGGTAGGTGCGAGTTCCCGTACCGAAGCGGTCGTGATTGCTGCACGCCGGGGGTTCGTTCACCTCGAGGATCGGCTGTGAGCGCGACAGGTCGCTCGGTCGTCGCCCGGGGACTCGCCGAGTTCAACTGGGCCGCGGTCCGTTCACACCGCCGCGACGTCCGGTTCTGGCTGATTCAGATGCTCGTCATCGGCATCGCCATGAGCCACTTTCTCCTTGAGATCGCGGCCGAGAGGGAGAGTCTGGGAGCGTTCGGCCACGGCCTCTTGCACCTTCCGGCTCCGGCGTTCGCAATCCCCGTTGTCTTGGCGGCGCTCTGGTATGGCGTCGAAGGGGGTGTCCTCACCGGGCTCGGTGTCACCATTATCGGGCTGCCCAACCTCGTGCTGTTCCACCGCACCAACTTCGACTGGCTCGGCGAAGCATCCGTGTACGCGACGGTCCTCGCCGTCGCTTTGTTGGTCGCCGTCTTGGCCGAACGGGAGGCGGAGTCGCGGCTGAGGTCGGAGGCGATGGATCGTCGCCTGGCGACGATCCACAATATCACCGGCGTGCTGTCGGATCACGATGAGACGCACCGGCTCGTGCGAGCGGTCCTGGGGGGCCTCGAGGGCGACGGCGGCTTCTGTGCGGTGGGTTTCGCCCCGACGACCGGATTCATGGCGGGCCCGATCGTGATGGGTGAGGACGGCACCCGCGCCCGAATCGAGTCGGCGGTGCTCGCATTGGACTTCCTAACCGGAACGATACCTCCAGGAGTCCTCGCCGAACCCGTCGGGAATGGTCAGGCCTCCTTCGGAACGCTGCTCGTCGATTGCACCCCGAATGTCGGTGGACCTCAGGACGAGACGATGTTGACGCTCGTGGCGAAAGAGCTCGGTGTCGCTATCGAGAACATTCTCATGCAGAACCTCGAGCGTGCCAACCTGCAGAGATACGCTCGTGCCATGACGGTCGCACAGGAGGCCGAACGTCGGCGGATTGCACGCGACCTCCACGACGAGACCGCCCAAGCGGTCGTGGTCCTTGCCCGGGGCCTTGGCCGCCTCATCGAGCAGAACGATGGTCCCGCGGCCGAGACGGCGACCGACCTCAGAGAGGTCGCCACCAGAACGCTCTCATCCCTGCGGTCGACGATCTGGGCTTTGCGCCCAACCCTGCTCGATGATCTCGGACTGCATCCGGCGATAGAGTGGCTGGCCGAACATCAGGCGGCGCGGGGTGGGTGCAGCGTCGACATCGTGGTCATTGGAACGCCGCTTCGGCTCGATCCGGACGTCGAGCTCGCCGCTTTCCGCATCGCCCAAGAAGCCCTCACCAACGTCGATCGTCATTCTGGGCAAGAACAGGCGACCGTGACCTTGGAGTTCACAGCCGATGAGCTCAAGCTCCTCATCGAGGACGAGGGCTCGGGCTTCGATCCGCGTGTTCCGGGCTCCACGGGTCTGGGTCTCACCGGAGCGCGGGAACGGGCCGAGATCGTCGATGGATCACTCGAGTTGGTTTCGAGCCCCGGCGGGGGCACCACGATCATGCTTGCGGTTCCTATCGTTGATTCGGCTCGGATCGACACCTCGGAGCCCGCTGAACAACACATGAGCAACGGCATTGCTCAGCAGACTCCTAGCGCCCGGCGCGATCCACCGAGGGATCGCGACTAGATGGGGTCGATCCGGACGAATCCCCATTGGGCGTATGGACAGCAGGTGGACCTTTCCTTCTTTGGGCCTTCTTTGGAGCCGACCCCTGGGCGACGGTTGCGAACACCACGGGCGACCATCT
>Ga0255053_10000123_pt1 | contig 38446 bp, 28 predicted proteins | sample JV7_2_22_MG_FD_188635 | JGI IMG/M metagenome (GOLD analysis project Ga0255053, IMG submission 188635) | Seawater microbial communities from Jervis Inlet, British Columbia, Canada - JV7_2_22 | ecosystem: Environmental > Aquatic > Marine > Inlet | place: Canada: British Columbia | collected... | reverse complement strand
CCGTCGTTCGTATCGGTCAATGCGCGGCCGCCGACATCGCCGGATGTCGGCGGCACGCTGACGGTAGCAAGCGTTAACCTGGATAATTACTTCACGACGATCGACTCTGGGCAGAACATTTGCGGACCGGCTGGCAACAGTAGATGCAGGGGCGCCGATAGCCAGCAGGAGCTCGATCGTCACCAAACGAAGATCATCAACGCACTTATGCTGCTGGATGCTGATATCGTCGGTCTTACGGAAATCGAAAATAATGCCAGCGCTTCGTTGCAGAGTCTGGTTGACGGTTTGAATGCTGTCGCCGGCGCCGGTACATACGCATTTGTAGATACCAACGCGATCGGAACCGATGCCATACGCGTCGGGTTCTTGTACAAACCGGTAAGCGTATCGACGACAGGCGCATATGCCGTCCTTGATTCAAACACAGACCAGCGCTTTGACGATTCGCGAAATCGCCCGGTACTGGCACAGAGTTTTATGCAGAACTCGAACGCTGCGATTCTGACGATTGCTCTCAATCACTTTAAGTCGAAAGGATCCAGTTGCGATAGTGTTGGCGATCCGGATCTGCATGACGGCCAAGATGATTGCAACGTTACGCGTTCCAATGCGGCGGCAGCAACGGCAGACTGGCTGGCGACCGATCCGACTGCCAGTGGTGACCCGGACATTTTGATTATTGGCGATCCCAACGCGCACATGCTCGAAGATCCCATAACGATACTCGAAGCTGCCGGATTCGAAAATCTGCTCAAGACGTACGTTGGGACAGGCAGCTATTCTTTCGTTTTTGAGGGTCTGGCAGGCGCGCTCGATCATGTACTTGCATCACAAAGCCTGGTCGGTCAGGTCACCGGTGTGGCTGATTGGCATATCAATACCGACGAGTCGCCAGTCCATGACTACAATCTCGAGTTTGGCCGCAACCCCGATATTTTTGATAGCACCACACCTTATCGCGCTTCGGATCACGACCCGGTTGTCATTGGCCTCAACCCGACAAACTGATAGCGTTGGCCCGGTTCATTGATGACGCTGACGCGTCATCCTGGCATCGGTGTAAATGAACCGGTCATGCCTGTCGACGAACTTGTTCGCGATTGGGTAGTTGATCCCCGAGACAGCCAGCTTTAGCTGCGCAACTTAACCAGTAGTACGGAGAATACAATGTCAACGCAGGGTAACGTGGAGTTATTGCAGTGGGATGATATTCCGATGGAAACGGTCAATCCGTCGATGCGGCGCCAGATCATCACTGGAGAGTTGATGACAGTTGCACGAATATATTTAAGGGATGGTTTTCTGGTGCCGATGCACAGCCATCATAATGAGCAGATCACACAAGTTATTTCGGGTGTCTTGAAGTTCCGACTTGGCAAAGATGGTGGTGAAGTGATAGATGTCGGTCCCGGCCAGGTCATCGTGATTCCGGCGAATCTGCCTCATGAAGCACTGGTAGTTGGGGACGTCGTCGAAACGGACATGTGGGCGCCCAGGCGCGACGACTGGCTGAATCAAACTGACGATTATTTAAGACAATAAGAATCTGCGGCATTCAGCTAACGTTCACCAATCTTTCAGGCACCGTTAAGCCGGTCTGCAATAAGCTGCAAGCGACAATGATGATACCGCCAGCAAGGAGACCATCATGGATATCGTATATGCAGCAGAGAAACCCAGCATTGCCGATGTATTGAGCGATCGCCTTTGCGACCACGTAAGACCGCAGGAGATCGAGGTTTACGAGAATCCGGACGAGACAGGGAGTTTCCTCGTCACGTGGCGGCTGAATCTTTATGTCGTGTCGCCGAGCGGCAATGTCGAACCTGATTTTTCTTGGTAAATGCCGGCTGGAGAATTTTCCGGCGCAGGCAGTTCGCCTTTCGCCTTCAGTTCGTTGACACGCGCGAGTTGCATTGCCATTTCAGCTTCCAGCTCGGCGACTATGGCCTGGAATCGGGGATCGTTACGCAGCGACTCAAGACTGGATTTGTTCTTCGTGGCAAAACGCCAGCTATAACGCCAGCCTTCGTTCACTGCGGACCTCAGCAACGACAAGGCCGTTTCCTTGTCGCCTAGTAGTACGTGGGCTTCAACGTCCCGGATCTTGTAGCCGTCGTAACCTAACCTCGGCTCGGACGCGATAACGCTCAGGCTTCGATTCAAGAGCGTGTCCGCATACTCGCGCTGGTCCGCTTGAATTAATATATAGGCCAGATCGATGGCAATTCCGTAATTGAGGCTATTGATGAGCGGGTCGCTCTCTTCCAGCAATTCCGGTAACGCCGCTCGGCAGCGTTCAAGGGCCGATTCGGTCCGGCCTGCCAGAACATCGTCCTGAGCAAGAATCATTATTGCCCAGGAATTCTGCGACGACATCTGCAGGACCTCGTTCACCGCTCTTAGTATGTCGTCACGGGTCCCACTCTGCTGTTGAAGATATACGTCGCTCCATCTCGGCATGACTCGGTCCGGTGCTATTTCGAGTGCTTTATGAATCCAATACGTGCCGGCATCGAAGTCGCCCAGGTCGGCGTAAACCATTCCCAGCCAGCGCGAGTGATGAGGATTGCCTGGATCCAGCTCGATTGCCTGATGCAGCCAGCTTACGGCTTGATCGAGTTGTGCGAACACCTCCCAATACATGTCCGCTATCAGGACATAAGCACGTGGAAAATCCGGATCGATCTCGATGACTCTCTTGCTCCGGACCATTGCTTCATCATGGCGACCGAGCATTTGATAGTCGTCGGCGACAGCCATATTGATTGGAATCGATAACGGATCTAGGCCCAGGGCGGTTTGGTGTAGTGCGAGGGCCTCATTGACCTGTCCCCGCTGCCATTTCAGCATGGCTCCGTAATTCAGATAAGTCTGCGTGTAGCCAGGATTCAGTTCGATGGCTTTCTTGAACGCAATCTCGGCGGCATCCAGATCGCCATGCCCGGCCTGGATCACGCCAAGGGCTGCGTAGGCTTCGCCGAGTTCGCTGTCCAGTTCGAGGGCCGTGTCGACCGCCGGTTCGGCGTGCGCGATGATTTCTTGATGACTCAGGGAACCATAAGTACTTAGTTGCAGATACCCATCGGCCACTCCGACATAGGCAAGAGCGTAGTTTGGGTCGAGATCGATCGCATCCTCGAAACTTTCGATTGCCACATGAGTTGCGGCGCTGGTGCCTTGCGCCAACTGTTGGCGGCCTACGAGGTAGGCGTCATACGCTTCCATGTCTTCCGGCCGGTACCGGCTAATGCGATCCGAGTCGTGTCCGAGCAACTGGACTTTCAATGAGTCGACGACACTTGTCGAGATGTCATCCTGAATCGCAAATATATCGCCCAGCTCTCTGTCATAGGTCTGCGACCATAGGTGATACCCGGTATTTGCATCGATCAACTGTGCTGTGATGCGTAGTTTGTTGCCTGCTTTTCGTACGCTGCCCTCGAGAATGTTCCTGACTCCAAGTTGAGCGGCAATCTGGGTGATATGCTCATTCCTGTTCTTGAAGTAGAAAGCAGACGTTCGAGCTGCAACATGCAGGCCCGCCAACTGGGACAGGCCGTTCAGTAGTTCTTCTGATATTCCGTCACTAAAGTAGTCATTCTCGGGGTCGGCACTCATATTGACGAAAGGAAGCACGGCTATCGAATGTTCCGGCGCCTCGGCGAATGACGCAGGCGCATGTCGTTGGGTGGATGTGTCGGCGACCTCGGCGATTAGCCGATAGCCGGCAAAAGCGAAAACGATGAACAGGGCCAAGAGAATGATGTGGTCAATTTTGTGGAGTGATACATCAAAGTCATGATCGGATGCGGCAGGGGCCGTGCGCACGATGCCGTCGCTCGTAATGTCATAGTACCAGCCGAAGATTACGGCCAAGGGAAAGCCGACGACGGCGCTGACCCATACGATTCGTAATGTCTCTTCCGGAATCTGCCATGCGACAAAGCTCTCGCCGGCAGCCTGGATGGCGATCCAGGCCGCGACGACGTAAAGTCCTGCGACTCGCAATACCCTGCGACGCTGGACTTCGGCCAGGAACTTACGCATACGGCACCACCGATTCCGGGCTTCGAACACTCTCAGCGCAGGAATCGAGTATATTCCTAAATCAGCTACCAGGCGCCTAAAGTACTCATATTGACTAGTCAGAACCACACAGACCTGGACAAACATCCGATTGCAACGACGGCGGAGTTTGGCTCTTCTGTTCCGGTGATCGATATCGGCGGATTGCGCGATGGCCCCGCCGCTGACGCGATTGAGGAAATCGCAACGGCGTGCAGGGATTGGGGCTTTTTTCAGGTCGTCAATCATGGCGTTCCCGGGGAGTTGATTGATGACGTCTGGCGCCAGATGCGGCAGTTTTTTCGTCTGCCCCGCGCCACCAAGGAGTCGACTCTCAGAACGAGGGAAAATCCCTGGGGTTATTACAATAACGAGTTGACGAAAAACCGGCGCGACAAGAAAGAGGTATTCGACTACACGACCCAAGGTACGGATCCGATTTATCGATCCGAAAATCGCTGGCCGGAGTCGAACGACGAGTTCCGCACCACGATGCTTGCGTATCTGACGGCATGCACCGATCTTTCTCTACGGTTGCTGGAAGCTTTCTGTATGGGTCTTGATCTGCCGGCGGGCTACCTGAAAAAGTACTTCGAACCCGGGCACACGGGCTTTATCAGGCTGAACCATTATCCGGTCGAAGACCCGCTGGCCGGGGCGGCGACCGAAGAGCTGCCTGACGCCGGTCTCGGCGTACACCATCACACGGATGCGGGGGCCCTGACGATTCTGCTTCAGGATGAGGTTGGCGGGTTACAGGTTCACAGAAACGATCGCTGGCACGATATCCCACCGGTCAGGGGCGGATTCGTGATCAACACGGGTGACATGATGCAGGTGTGGTCCAACGATACGTACCAGGCGGCAATGCACCGTGTCCTGGCGATGGAAAGCTGTGATCGCTACAGCATTCCTTTTTTCTTCAATCCCTCAGCAGAGACTCGAGTCAGCCCGCTGCCGACCGTCATTAGTGATTCCCAACCGAGTGCGTACCGGACGATCGACTGGGCAGAGTTCCGAGGCAAGCGCACCGATGGCGATTATGCGGACTACGGTACCGAGGTTCAGATATCCCAGTACCGGCTGTAAATCGATGATCATTACAAGCACAGCCAGACAAATCCTCAAGGACTCGTATGACCTCGATGCGGAACTGACGTTGCTATACGGGGAACTCGACGACAACTTCCTTGCCGTTACCGGAAATGGCGAGAAACGGATTCTGAAAATCATGCACGCCGGCTGCAAAGAGCAGTGCGTGGATCTCCAGTGTCAGGCGATGGCGCATCTGGCCGAGACTGCCGCCGAACTGAACCTGCCGCGGGTGATCCCCACGAAAGCCGGTCAGCTCTACGCCGTTGTGTCAGTCGACGGTGTCGATCGACTGGTTTGGTCGCTCATGTTTTGCCCGGGAACCTCGCTGGCGGAGTTTACGCCGCATACTGACGAAGTGATGCGGAGTTTCGGTCGCACGATGGGTCTGCTCGACATCGGGCTCAAGTCATTCACACACCCCGCGATGAGGCAGGGCCATCGATGGGAGTTAACCCGTGCTGCTGCGGCACGTTTGCTGGTACAACACCTCGCTGGCGATGTGGCGAGAGAGGTCGACGCTGCGCTGCGGCGATTCGAGAACGTCACAGCCGAAAAACTGGAGCATCTGCCGCACAGCGTCATTCATAATGACGCGAACGACGATAATGTGCTCGTCAATGTCACAGAAGACGGATGCGGTGCCGTCGACGGGCTTATCGACTTCGGGGACATCACATATCAACCGATAGTCTGCGAGGTTGCGATTGCCCTGGCTTACGCTGTTCTGGACAAAGACGATCCGCTCACAGTCTGTGCCAGATTTCTCGAAGCTTACAACGAAGTCAAGCCACTGAGCGGTGACGAACTGGCAGTGCTTTATGACCTGATAATGACGCGGCTGGCGGTCAGCATCGCAATCGCGCCTGCTTGCCGGATTGAAGACCCGGACGACACGTACAACAGTGCGAACAAGGATCCTGCCATCCGTGCACTGTCGCTGCTTGGCGATCTTTCGCCGCGAGTCGCGGAGTGTCAGTTCCGGCAGGCTTGCTCGCTACCCGTCACTGAAAATGCCGAGACAGCGACGCGATATATCCAGTCGAGCGAGTTGAACCGGTCGGAGGTGATCAGGACGGATGGCGGATCGATCGTGTTAAACCTTAGTAAAAACATTAATTTACTCGGTTCCGATCCCCGCGATCTGGAACTCGAACGACTGGCTGCGCTAATCGATGGAGCCATCGGGGAGGCCGGTGCCAGCTTCGGTTTCGGGCGTTACGCCGAGCCCCGCGCGCTTTACAACAACGAGAATTTCGGTGATCCGGATCAAGCTTCCGGGTGCAGGACCGTACATCTCGGCATCGATGTTTTCTGTTCCGCCGACACTCCGGTTTATTCGCCGTTGGATGCCAGGGTCGAACTACTCGCGAACAATAATCGCGAACTCGACTACGGACCGATGCTGGTGTTGAGGCATACTACAGACGCCGGTGAACCGTTTTTCACCCTGTATGGGCATCTGAACTCAAGCTGTCTGGACGCCCTCGAAGTGGGTCAGGAACTTGCAGCCGGTGATCAGATAGCGGCGGTGGGCCGTCCGCCAGAGAATGGCAACTGGCCGCCGCACTTACATCTGCAGCTGATACTGGACCTTCTGGATCTCGATGCCGATTTTCCGGGTGTAGCCACAGCCAGCCAGCAGGAGCTGTGGTGCGCGCTGTCGCCAAGCCCGGCCTGTTTCTTTCAGGAATTCGATCCGACAGAACTGAGGTATAAGTAGTGGAATTAATAGGAATGCTGGACTCACCGTTCGTGCGCCGGGTTGCGATTACGATGCAGGTGCTTGGTATCAACTATCGACACCGGCCATTGTCTATTTTTGACTCATTCGAAGAATTCCGATCCGTTCATCCACTCGTAAAGGTACCGACCCTCGTTTGTGACGACGGCGAAATGCTGGTGGATTCGACGCTCATCATCGATTACCTGGAGTCGCTGGTCGAGCCGGAAAAAAGCCTGATGCCCAAGAATCCTTCTGCCAGAAGAACGGCATTGCAGCAGATCGGCGAAGCGCTGGTGGCAATGGAAAAAGTCGTCCAGCTCATTTACGAAGAAAAGCAGCGACCGGCGGACGTTCAACACAAACCGTGGATCAATCGACTCGAGCAGCAGGTCATCAGCGCTGCCGGGCTTATGGAGGCTTCGGTAGAGGCTACTATCGAAAACGGCAATCAGTGGTTATCGGGCACCGACCCCATGCAGGCAGACATCACGACGGCCGTTGCCTGGAATTTCATACAGCGCGTGACTTCGAGCACCGTCGCGTCGGCTGACCATCCTTACCTCATCGAATACAGCGAGCGGGCAGAGGCGCTGCCGGCGTTCCTTGCTTGCCCGCCGTAGGAGCGGCTTTTTGTACATGGACGTACTTAATTTGCGGAGCGCAGGATGCGCGAGAGCAATTTTGTACATGGACGTACTTAATTTGCGGAGCGCAGGATGCGCGAGAGCAATGAAGCGGCGATTAGTGGTTCAGGCGGCCAACCATGCCTGATTTGGTGTTTGCAGCGTCGAGTCAGACTTCGGACAATGCACATTGTTGGTCAGACGGAGTTATCGCGTGACAAAAACAGATGTAGTCATCGTCGGCGCGGGCCCCTGTGGCTTGTTCCAGGTGTTCGAGCTCGGCCTGCTCGGGTTGAAGGCCGAGATTATCGATTCGATCCGGCAGCCAGGCGGGCAATGCACCGAGCTCTATCCGGACAAACCGATTTACGATATCCCGGCCATTCCGGTCTGTTCAGGGGAGGAGCTTACCGAGGCCCTGCTCAAGCAGATCGAGCCGTTCGACTGTGGCATGCATCTGGGCGAAGAAGTCACGGTTGTCAGGAGAAATGACGACGATTCCTTTCATGTCGAGACGAATGCCGGCAATCAGTTTCAGGCCAAGGCGGTCGTTATTGCCGGTGGCGTCGGTTCCTTTCAGCCGCGACAACTGAGGGTGCCGGAAGCCGAAGCGTTTGCAGGCAAATCTCTGCATTACCGCGTGCAGGACCCGAAACGATTCGCTGGCAAGAGGCTGGTTATCCTCGGAGGCGGTGATTCGGCGTTGGACTGGGTGTTGGAACTGGTCGATGTTGCGGAGCACATTACGCTCGTGCACCGTCGCGACGAGTATCGTGCGGTACCGGCGTCAGTCGACAAAATGCGACAACTGGTCACTGACGGAAAAATGGACGTGATCGAGAATGCCAAAGCAACCGTGATCGACGGTAATGATGGCGTCGTCGAGTCGATCAGGATACAGCCCAAGGAAGGCGAAGCGGTCGATGTCCCTGCCGACCACGTGTTGGTGTTTTTCGGATTGGCGCCGAAGCTCGGCCCGATCGCAGAATGGGGCCTGGATATCAATCGCAAGACGATCAATGTCGACACTGAAAAATTTGAAACCTCGGAACCGGGAATCTATGCAGTTGGCGACATCAACTTTTATCCCGGGAAGAAAAAACTGATCCTCTGCGGGTTTCACGAAGCGGCACTGGCCGCTTTTGCGATCAAGCAACGAATAGAGCCCGACAAGAAAGTACATGTCCAGTACACGACGACGAGCCCGATCATGCATCAGCGGCTGGGTATATCCACCGAATAGATGATGTGCAAAATGGCGGAGGGCGCCATTGTACATAGCCGATGTTTGCGTGCCCTGCGGAGGGAATGTTAGTCGGGCAGTACCGGATACGGCCGATCAGGCCGAGAATTCCAGGAGATTGACGATGAAACTGATACTCACGGCACTATGCTTATTACCTCTTGCTTTCGCCGATGCGGCGCAGTCCGGCGACAGACCGAGGGCACGGGAAATCGGTCTCGTGGTGGGTGTATTTCCGACAGGGCCACTGAATGCTATTACCGACATCGCGGGCGTGAAGGTCGGTCACAGTACAATCATTGAGGGAGACGACATTCGAACGGGCGTAACTACAGTCATCCCGGCTCCAGGTAACCTCTATACATATCCGGTGCCAGCATGGATTCATGTCGGTAATGGCTACGGAAAACTCATCGGCGAAACTCAGGTGAGAGAATTCGGTGAGATCGAGACGCCGATATTGCTCACCTGTACGCTCTGTGTCTGGAGCGCGGCAAACAGCTTGAAAGAGTGGATGTACGAGCAACCGGGAATGGGCGAACACACATTGAATCCTGTGGTGGGCGAGACAAACGATTCCCACTTAAACAATATGTGGGCAGACCCGGTGCAGCGCGCACAGGTGTACGAAGCGCTGAACAGTGCGAGTGAGGGGCCGGTCGAGGAGGGCAGCGTCGGTGCCGGAACCGGCACACAGGCCTTTGGCTGGAAAGGCGGCATCGGTACAAGTTCCCGCGTGCTGCCGGAGTCATTGGGCGGCTACACGGTTGGTGTGCTGGTACAAACCAATTACGGTGGAATCTTGACAATCAATGGTGCTCCTGTGGGGCGCGAATTGAATCACTATGCCTATAAGGAGGAACTCGAGTCCACGGGTGAAGCTGATAACACGGAAGATGGTTCGATCATGATAGTTGTTGCCACTAATGCACCGCTGAATGCGCGCAGCCTGGACAGGCTGGCAATGCGAGCGATAATGGGTCTGGCGCGCACGGGCTCATACGCCAGCAACGGTTCGGGCGACTATGTAATCGCCTTCTCGACGGACAAAACCGTCAGGCGACCCCGAAGCAGCAAAGATCCTGTCAGTAGTCTGTCGCTCGTCAATGAATCGATGTCGCCGCTATTTGCGGCTACAGCGGAAGCAACCGAAGAGGCGATTTATAACGCACTGTTCAAGGCCACCACTATCGAAAGTTCCCGCGGCACCAGGCACGCAATACCCATCATTGCTGTTCGCGAAATTCTCGAGAAATACAATGTGCTCAACTGGGACAAGACGCTGTCGCCGAGGCGCTAGCGCGCCTGCATCCCGCTTGTTGCGTCTTCAATCAGATTCGTGATGCGAATAACAGCCGATTGAGATAATCTGCCGATCCGGCATATAAAAAGAACAGGCAAGGACAAAAACAATGAATAGGCTGCATAAGCTATTGTTTTTCAGTGCTTTGGCGATGTTACACACGAGCAGCATTGCTATTGCCCAGGACTTTGATGAAGTCGAGATCAAGGTACATCCGGTGGCAGGACAGGTGTACTACATCGAGGGCCGTGGAGGAAACATCGGCCTGTTTGTCGGCGACGACGGGGTGTTCCTTGTCGACGACCAGTTTGCGCCGCTTACGGACAGGATTGTTGCGGCGATCAGGCCTTTGTCCGACAAGCCGATTCGTTTTCTCGTGAACACGCACCTGCACCCGGACCATACCGGCGGTAATGAGAACTTCGGCAAGATGGGTGCACTCGTTTTTGGTCACGACAACGTTCGCCGCCAGATGCATATCAGCGCCTACACGCAGGAGCCGCCGCTCGTCACGTACAGCCAGGACGTGTCATTCCACATCAACGGCGAGACAGTACATGTTTTCAAGACACCTGATGCGCACACGAACGGCGACTCGTACATCTTTTTCAAAGGATCCAATGTAATACACGCGGGTGACGTTTATCGAACGACAAGCTACCCGTATATCGATACGAATAATGGCGGCAGTTTTCTGGGAACGATCAGGGCACTCGAACTCCTGGTCGACGTCGCTGATGGCGACACCAGAATAATTCCAGGGCATGGTGTCATATCAGATGCAGGCGAAGTGCAAGCATTTCTCGATATGCTTCTGGTCATACATGACCGGGTCAAAGCCAGCATCGATGACGGCATGAGTCTCGAGGAAGCTCAGGCGGCGGGCCTGACGAAAGAATACGATGAGCGCTGGGAGAGCGGCAGACGCATTGGCAGCTCCGCGGCGCTGATTGGCGCGGCCTATGCCGATATGGCGCAACGCTGAAATTCAGGAGGCGAGATGAGAGTGTCACGGATTCGAGTGCTGACGGTAGCCAGTATCTTGTCCATCTCGGTGAACACTCAGGCGGACATTCGCGAACTCGTCCCTGAAAGTGTGCTCAAGCAGATTGCCGAGGAAATCTCAGGTGTCGAAGCGAAGCGCAATCTCGACACGCTGACGCTTTATCACCGTATGCGGGCCAGCGCGCAATTTGATGAAGCAAGTGCCCACGTACTGCGGGCGTTGCAACACTACGGCATGGATGAAGCCGGGATTATCGAGTTTGCGGCCGATGGCGAAACAATGTATGGCACGCAAAAGTCCCGTCCTGTCTGGCAGGTCGAATTTGCCGAGCTTTGGGAACTGACAGGCAAGGACAATGAACGTGTTCGTCAGCGACGAATCGGTAGCTGGGATGCGATGCCGATGAGTCTTGCGCAGGACAGCCTGTCCGGTGAAGTAACGGCAACACTTGTCGATGTAGGTGCCGGAACAACGGATGAGGATTACGCCGGCAGGAATATCGACGGAAGACTCGTGCTCACCTCGAGTCAACCCGGTGACATCGTCGATCGTGCGGTCGGGAAATTCGGTGCCGCCGGTATCATCTCTTATGCGCCCAATCAAAAGTCTGCGTGGTGGAAGCAGGATGACCGGCTGGTTCGATGGGGACATATGGGTAGTTTCCCGAAGACGAAGTCATTCGCGTTCATGATTTCGCTGCAGGAAGCGCGGAACCTGCAATTGCGGTTGGGGCAAGGAGAGGACATTCATTTTCATGCAAAAGTGATAGCCGAGCATCGTATCGGCAAGCATTCGTACGTGCATGCAGCGATTACCGGGGCGGATCCGGAGCGCGTGTCCGAAGAGATCATTCTGACCTGCCATATGGATCATCCGCGCCCGGGCGCGAACGACAATGCATCAGGATGCGTGTCGATTCTCGAGGTGGCACGCTCGCTGAAGACCCTGATCGACGCAGAGATATTGCCACGGCCGGCACGCACGATTCGCTTCCTTTGGCCGGCCGAGATCGAAGGCAGCATCATGTACCTGGCCGAGCATCCGCATGCGCATCTCATAAAAGCGAATATTCATATGGATATGGTCGGCGGAGGGCCGGACACCAAGGCGGTGTTCCGGATATCCGGAGGGCCGATTAGCGTGCCGACTTTTATTGCGGACGTCGGACATGAGATCGGCCATTTCATCAACGCGCAGACTGAGGCATTTGCGGGCGGTGCGGAGGTAGCATTTCCGCTGACTTCCCCGGAGGGGGGCAAAGAGCCGTTGCTGGCGCTGATGGAAGGGATTGATATGGGTAGCGACCACGACGTCTTTCGCGAGGGAACCTGGCAAATTCCCGGCCTCTATTTGCATGACTGGCCGGATCGATACATTCATACTAACTTCGACACAGCAGCGAACATCGATCCGACCAAACTGAAGCGTGCAGCATTCATCGGGGCAGTCAGTGCTTATTTTCTTGCCAATATGTCCGAAAACGATGTGCCGGCTGTGCTGTCACTTCTAAAACGAAACGCGCTGAAGCGGAGCGCGGAATTGATTGAGATGCGCATGCAACTCGAGCATGCCGACGCGGAAGCGGTCACGAACATTCACTGGCAGGCAGAGCGGGGTAAGCTGAATAGCATCAGCGAATTCGCCGACGTCCTCAAATCAGATCGTTCAATCGCGATCGCGTATTTGAGGAATCTCGCGGACCTGGTTGGCTCCCCATCGGCCGACAGCCAGTCGCCGGGCGATGACACGGTTTATGAACGCAATGCCGATATCCGGGGGCCGATGAGGGCGTTCGGGTACTCGTACCTTACGGACAAGTACACCGAAGAGCGATATGACGAATTGAAACTCCCGAAACACACCGGGACAAATGGCACCGGTGGCGAATACGTCTATGAAGCATTGAATCTCGTGAACGGAAATCGAACGGTTACCGACATACGCAACTGGCTGACTGCTGAACTGGGACCGGTGCCGATCGAATACGTCAGCGAGTACTTACAGGCGCTGGAGTCCGTGAACGTCATTCGCGTCCGCTGACCGTAGTCAATCACGGATGGCGCAATACAACATGCTGATGCGCGAGCCGCGCACGGAACCTTGCTGGGTCGCATCGATCAGGCGGCCGCCGCTGGCTTTGATGATCTCCTCGACCAGCGACTGATTGATATAGTGAATTTCCACAGGCGGCATTCTGCGAATTCGCTTCCAGAATCTGCGTAACGGCCCCCGCTTGATGGAATAGATTTTTGCACCTAACAACCCCGGCTCGTGGCGCGGTCCGCTCGGGATCTGGAACAGTGCGACGCCGCCGGGCCGCAGGATCCGAAAAAATTCAGCAATGTACCTGGACGACGCCTCGGGCGGACTGTGCTGGAGAGAGATGTTGCTGTAGACGAAGTCGAAGCTGTCGTCGTTCAACTGCGCCAGGTCATCGGTTGTGTTGACCCGGTATTCGCAGCGATCGCCGAACTTGTTGTGTTTTTCCGCGTTTTCGATCATCGAGTATGAGATATCGACGCCGACGGCTTCACTGAATTCCTCGCAAAGGGCCTGTGTCAGCCGTCCGACACCGCAGCCGAAGTCCATGGCCCTGTCTTTGTTGACTTCAATTCCAAGGCTTGCCAGGTGTCTCATCGCGTCGGCAATCTCCTGTCTGCCGGTCGCAAAAAACTCGTCCGTGTCCCACTTGGTGTCTTTCGCGTCCTTTCGGCTGAGGACAGCGTAGAGGGGATCCTCTTTGCCGTAGACCTCGTAAGTCTTTTGGACGTCTTTGAGCGTCATCGGCGAATCCCGGACTTATGGTTGCGGCGCGACGATCATTTCTACGGCGCCGGACTCGTGATCGACGTTCTTTGGTTCATAGATTCCCTTGATGAACCGGATGCCGCTTGAGGCCTTCCACTTTCTTCCTTCGAGCGGCCCATTGCGAATTTTCAGCATGATTGGGGACAACAGCCACTTGGTGGCATGCCTAAATTTTACGGACTTTCTGGTCATGCTTCGACTACAAGCCTCCCGGACCGCAATCGTGCTTTAGATAGCCGATCAGGGATTCATAGAGTTTGATCTGATGCTCGTAGAACAACGTATTCGAGAAGTGATCGGCGCCTTCAAGCTCGACGAATTTATAATTTTTGTTGTATTTATCCAGTTGTTTCCGATACCGCTTGGCATGGGTCATCGGTACGCGCTGATCCACGTCGCCATGGATCAACAGTATCGGAACATTCACTTTGTCGACTTCATCGATCGGATTGATCGAATCATGTCGATATTTCAGTTGCCTTTCTTCTTGCGCACCGCGTAATTGATCCCGATAGTAGTTGATCTGCTGGACCTGATCTGCCACCGCGGCACCGGCAATCACACACTGATAGATCTGTGGCGTCCTCGACGCAGCGACAAGCGCTGCATAGCCGCCATAGGACCAGCCGAACATCGCGAGCCGCTTCGGGTCGGCCCGGCCTTGTTCGACCAGATACAATGCCGCGTCATCCTTGTCGTCCTGCATCTTGTGGCCACCCTGGCCGCCGTCCTTGAAGCTGATCATGTGAAAGTCGAGCCCATAATTAAAAGAGCCCCTGTACTGTGGTTGGACGACCATATAGCCGTTATTCGCGAGCAGCTGTGACCACTCGTCGTAGATTACGCCCTCCGAGACGAACGGGCCGCCATGCGGCAAGACAATGAGCGGGAATGGTGGCTCTCCGTTCGGCACGGTCAGGTAAGCGTGAATATCGAACCCGTCGCGTGACTTGTAAGTGATGTACTCCATGTCCGCGAGCTTCTCGCTCTCGAGCAACGGCTGCCTGCTGCCGACTGCCTGCATCTTGCCGTCTTTTATCAGATAATATGTGCCCGGATCGTGCGGACCGGCGTTGTATATCGTCAGCGTTTTTCCGTCTCTGGAACGGCTGTTGATGTTTAGATAATGCGCGTATGGAATCAGGCCCTCGAGCTGCTGATAGGTCGCGTCTTCGATGTCGTCGAAAAATTGTGTGTGTAATTTGTCTGTGAAGTAGGTCACACCTACGACGGCGTCGGGATTCGTCCAGTCATTGCTGTGGTAGCGGGTGCCCCATGTGTCGACATCCGAGCGGCGATAGATCAGTTCATCGAAGCTCTTGGTATCGTAGTTGTAGGACCAGAAGCCAAGCTTATCGTTACCATTGTGGGCCGCTACCAGGACGCTGTTCTCTTTTTCCTGGTCAATGTTTTCGATGAAAAAGTCTTCGAAACTGTCTTCGTTGAGCCGATAAATTTCCTCCCAGCCGTGCCTGCCGGGTCGCCGTATGTACCAGATATAGTCGCCGCTCGAGCGCTCAAAACCGCGAGCACCCCAGGGTTCTCCATCGCCATTGAACTCTATTTGACTGATCGCAATCGAACCCTGAATCAGGAGCTTCTTGGTGCCCCTTTTGAGGTCGAACTCGTAGTATGCGCGGGGCCGGAATCGCTCCTTGACCTTGGAAGTATCCTCAGTTGGATTGAACGAAAGGATGACCTTCTCGGGCTTGTTGGGCAGGAGATTGGAGATCGTCGGATTTACTTCGTCGAACTCTTCAACTTTCTTGGTTTCGATATCTACTTTGACCAGCTTGGTCTCATATACGCCCTCATTAAATCCTTCGATTTTGTCTCTGACCTTTAGTCGCGCCGTAAAAATTATGTTGCTGTCGCTGACCCAATCAAAATTTGTGATTTCCATCGGGTCTGCGCCGACGCGAAACGGTTTCTTCGAGAGATTGTTGGCGTCATAGACCTCTATGATCGGGTTGCCATCTTTCGTCGGTATTTTCATGAACGCCAGGTGCTTGCCATCCGGCGAGACCTGGGCGTAATTGACGACTTCCCGCAGCGCCCAATAGTCGAGCGGATACGGCTCTTCAGCGACAGAGGTGCTTGTTAGAGCAATACAAAAAAGGGCGATGAATCTGCTCATATTCATTTAATCAATTGCTCCATTCTTGCAGCCATGTCTTCACTCTTTATACAAGAAAACAGCCCGCGGTAAAATACCGCGGGCTGTCATTTACATCACAATTGATGAACTTTCGGCCTACTGGAAAGTAGCCCCAATATTGAGGAAGAAAGTCCGTCCGTTCACATCATAACCACGGCCAATTGGCGTATTTCTGATGGCAAAGATCTCGCTACCATCTACAGCAGGTGGCTCGTCATCAAAGAGGTTGCGAATGCCGCCACCGATTGTCCATACGTCACCGTACCAGTAGAACGATGCGGAGTGCACGTAGTAGTCATCGGCGAAGCCGACATCGCGACAAAGCTCGTCGCCACGCGATGGGCCGGCACAGGTGTCGGCGATACCGTCGTAGTCATCAAAGTCATCGACATCCTCCGGATCCTGCGCTACGTCGCTGAGAAAGCGGGTTTGCCACGTGAAGCGGAAGTCGCTGAAATCAGCACGAACCGCAAGCTGTCCCCTCCAGTCCGGAAAACCGAACTCTCCATCGAACGTGTCGGTAGTCGGATCGCCGTCATCGTTAAGGAAGGTCTCCGAGACCCGATTTGGATGATTGAGCGTGAGGTCAAGTCCCAGGTCCACCGAACGGCTGAAGATCGTCAGGCTTTGATCGTACGCAACATTGAAGTCGTATCCCGATGCAAACGTCTGGTCACGGTTGATGAAACCGGCCGAAAGGAAGTCAAGCCGGCCATCCCCGGGATCACGCGTTATCCGCGAGCAGAATATGCTTGGCTGACTAACTGGTGAGTTATAACAATCGTTCACGATGAACTGGCCGGACGGCTCAACGATTGAGTCCGTAATATCGATTTCATAGAAGGTCGCGCCGATCGTCAGATCGAAAGCCTCGAAGAACGGCTGATCCCAGACGATACCGTAGGAAAGCGAATCGGAGGTTTCTTCAATGATATCGGTCGCGCCACCTGCCGACACTTCGACACTGTAAGTATTAAAACCGTTGAAATTGAGCGCCGTCGGGTCGGCCCCGTTTGCCAGGCAATTTTCCAGAACCTCCGGTTCCCGGGTCTCGTTCGCCGCAATATAACCACCGGTAATCGGATCGATCGCCACGTCTGGAATGCCACATGGATCGAAGATGTTGCCGAATCCGGTTTGCGAAAGCAGGAAGTTTTCACGCAGGTTTGGCGCCCTGAACGAGGTACCGATAGTTCCCCGCAGCAACAATGAGTCAATCGGTCGCCAGCCCAACTTGGCCGAATAGGTCGTGCCGGACCCGTAAAACTCGTCCGTCGTATGGCGTCCTGAAATATTGAAATCGAGCTCCTGTGCCCCGGTCATATTGGCGAGCAGTGGGATTTCCAGTTCAGCGTAGTACTCACGCGTGTACTTCTCACCAACGGCACCGCCGTCAGAGAAAAAGCCGAAGAACAGGCCGTCACGTGCGACTTCGTCCGGGATGGAGTCGATCTCATCGTTGCGATACTCGAAGCCGAGAACTGCGTGCACCGCGCCGGCCGGCATCTGGAACAATTCGCCTGTCATGAATGCAGACCAGACTATCTGCTCGTAGTCGGTGGCAAAATCCCGGGAATCAAACAGCCAGTCCCGCTCGGCCTGCGTTGCTATGTCTCCGACGGGGTTTCCAGGCGTCCCGTAGAGCGACGGCGCAAACATGTCGAACGGCACGCAGCCGTCGTTGCCGTCGGGCACACCGTCATCATCTGCGTCTTCACCACAGAGGTAAGTGCCAGGATTATTTGGATCTTCAATAAACGCGCCTGTCCAGCCCACCGCCAGGTCATAGCGATCGTCGCGAATACCGAGTCGGCTGGAGACGCCCTTGGATTTTGAGGCAACCACAGACAGCTCGAACGACCAATCATCCAGAGAGCCCCAGTTGAAATTCGGCAGGTCTCCTCGGATGCCGGCAACAAAACGCGTCTGAGACACTTCGACATCAGTCGTATTTCGGTCACCCTTGATCCGCCAGACGAGTTGCGGGGATATGGGTCCGCTCGCGCCCTGCAATCCCAGGCCGAAGTCCTGCGGTGGTACACCAAAATCAGCAGTGAAGGCTGCAATATTGTTTGGATTATTCCACATGGAGTCCACAGCCAGGCCGCAGTCGATTCCCCGCAGGCCGTTCGGATTGCAGAGATTGAACGGGTTGTCGGCCGGTACGGTGGGGAAGAACTGGGCCGTTTCGCCGCTGTCCGCAAAGACATCGCGCTCGTTGTATTGAATCTCGAAGAACGGCGTCAGGTTCATTTCACCTTCCAGGGTGTATTCGCCATAAGCCATGGCACTAAGGCTTTGAAAATCCGGGAACAGGTGTGCAGAGTCTCCGCCGTGGACCGAGCCCGAATAGTCAACCAGACTACGGATATCAGTGATGCCGTCGCCGTTACCGTCCATGCCGGCATTGAAGAACACCATATCCTCGCTGGAGAAATTCGGCACACCGCTGTTGGAGAAACCTGGTGTGTGATAGATCCAGCCGGGGCTGCCGAAATTTGCGCTATGTATGCCAAACCGCCCGGAATTACGTCCCGCTTTGCAATCCTCCGGCCGGAAGCCGAAAACCTCTTCGCGCCAGAGATCGTTGTGACGGATCTCACCGGATTCAGTGATCTCGACGTGCCTGTCGCAGTTGGCCGTCCAGCTGCGCTCACTCAGCAGCACTTCTTCTTGGTCTTCGTACTCTATGCCGATGCCGAAAAAGCCACGGTCGAAATTCTTGCCATAAGCAACGCTGATTGTATTTTGCAAGCCGCCGCCCTGATCGGGAGAGCTTGTGAAGGCTTCCACCTCGAGTCCGTCGAAATCTTTTCGCAGGATGACATTGGTAACGCCTGCGACCGCGTCGGAGCCGTAAATCGACGATGCGCCGTCGAGCAGTACGTCATACTGCTGTACGAGTGATGCAGGTATAAGGCTCAGGTCGACGGCAAAGGGTGCGCCTTCCACGCCGGCTGGTGCGGCACGACGACCGTCGATAAGCACCAGTGTTCTGCCAGTACCCAGGCCCCTGAGGTCGATGGTGGTAGAACCCGGGCCGTTATCAAGCACAAAACCCTGGAACGTCAGGTCGATTTGCAGGCCTCCTGCCACCGATGATTCCTGCAGAATAGTTGCCGGATCGATCAGGCCGACTTCACGAGACATCTGGCCCGTGATGACCTGCAGCGGAGAGATACTGCTGAAGGTGCTTCGTTTAATACGGGAACCGGTGACGACGATCTCTTCGACGCCTCTCCCTCCTGCCTTTTCCTTCTCGTCGGCGCCGTCTGAATCGCCGTCGCTGTCCTGGGCAAGGCCCAACAGGGGAACGCTCAATAGCACTAGCGTGCTAATGAATAGCTTCTTGAAGTCAACAATACTCACGATGAATCTCCCTTATGCGAATTCCGTCAATCGTTAATAATTATTTTGTGTGACGAACGGAATTAGTGCTTATGTTGAAAAATTGTTTCGATTGAAAGTTCGAATTTCTTTGTCTAGCCCCCTGATACTCGAAGTATCCATTCAGTCTTAACGGTACAAATACAATTCGGGTAACAGAAAAAACTGTCTGAACCCCAATCAGTTTGTTGCCGCAACAAGAACCAACCGTGTTATTTATGTTTTTGGCTGCATGTGCTGAATCGATTCTTACCGAGCCCGCACACCTTGTTGTCTCGATGCGACATTTCGTGGCTATGAGTTTATCAGCAACGCCAGCCACAGTCGAATAAGGGAAAGTACTGTGTTGCGGACATGCCACAGATATTCGAAAAAGTAATAAGGAAGCCGCCTGTGCAGCAGAGATCCGCTCCCGAAAATTCCGACCGGGAAGATCAATGTGTGCGAATCAACGACTTAGCTGAGTTCGTCGAACTCACCGCTGGTCGGATTTCGGCAAATCCTTGAGTTTCTTGTCGAAGGCAATAATCGAATCGTAAAACGCGATGCCGCTCAAGTTCGCACCCAGACAGGAAAGAGCCAGTTCGGTGACGGCTTCGGCGTGGTTGTGGCGAAAATTGATTTCTTTCCGGCCGAGATAGGGTCCATGAAAAGCAGTTGCTCGCCACTTGCCTGGGCGACACTAGGGTTGCAGCGGTGTGTGAAATCGCTGTTGACCAGATTGGCAATAAACCGTACCCATAGGTGCCTGACACGGAATTTCTCAAATTGACCGGCTTCCGATTCATCGCCGACGATCATGATTTCCCAATCGTCGGGAAATCGGGGTATTCATGTGCCCAACGCCCTCGGCAGGTGCCTCAGGCCTGGTAGTTGACGATGTTTATCGATAGCGTCACGCGTTAACCAATGAATCATCGCTATCGGACTAAACTCGCAGGAACGACACTTCCCGACCGATGTCCGAGATTGCGAAGATCTTGTATCCAGCGTCCCCTAGACGTTTGATCAAATCAGCGGTTTTTTCGATTCCGATACCAGGGAAGCGGTGGTGAAACTCAACGAGCAACTGCGTGGGCTTGATGTCTGAGGCCAGGAGTGCGTCAAGCACTTCGTATTCCGCGCCTTCGATATCGATCTTAAGGAGATCAATTCGATCATGGTCAAGCTTGGTCGTAATTGACGACAGGCTGAACGCTGGCACTTCGATTGGATCATCGACGCTGGCGTCCCCGGCAATCATCGTATACATGATTTCCGATTTACTGCCGTCTTTATTTGCGCACGGATAGAGCTTCAGACTACCGTCTTCGGCAGCCACAGCCCATATATGGAAATGAAACTGGCTCGGGAGGTCCCGGTCACCAAGCATATCGATGGATGGAGGCGAGGGGTCGAAAGCATGTACCTCAACCCCATACTTGCTAATTAACGCCAGATCGAACTCGATGTTGTCGCCGACGCCCAGTGAATAGACGATGCTGTCCTGGCTCAGGTCATCCGGGATGAAGCACCAGCCACCGTTCGTAACAGACTTCACATCGATCTCGGTCTTTAACCTGAGTTCCTTGCCGACGAGGCATTTCAGAAACCGTTTCTTGCGTTGATACCCAGGCGTCTTCTCGATTCGCTTCCAGGCGGCGATCGCCATTAATTCACCGTGTCTTCGTTCCAACTCAGGAAGGCAATCATACCAAAGGAGAGTCAGACCCGGCCAACGCTTCCTGACATAGTTGCCGAAAGGGCTTAGATAGCCGCCTATCGCGTCGATGCCACCTTCATAGCACGAGCCAAGCCCCATAATCGTCCTGACCTCGTTCTCGTCCACATCCGCGTCGATGACCGAGTGCGAACAACGCGCCGAAGGAAATGCCGATCGCCTGGCCAAACGGCAGGGGCCGCATCAGGAAATGTGTCTGTCGATTCCAGGGCGTAACGATGAACGTAAAATAATTCCTGGCGACTGTGTGCTTGAAATTCTCGTAGCTGCTGTCAAAGATCTGTCTCAGGGTTTTCTTGTTGAGTTCTGCTCGGTACTTCGGCGGCAGGATTCCTCCCTGAACTTCGGAAACTCGTCCGGCATCTCACTGAGTCGCGGATTCATGTCGGTATGTTCCCGCGCAAGCAGATTTTCGGCCTTCGTCTGAGTCAATTGATCCGGGATAATCGAGCAACGGGGCTCAAGACTTTTCCTTTTTAATCAGAAACGCACGTTGATGTATTCCTTTAGACACCCCGCATTTTGGACTGTACCATACGCATCAGACCCTCACACCGCCATGGAGACGTAAGTTGCGCATGCTGTTAACGGGTGGTTCCGGCCTCTTGGGGTCTCAGTTACAAAAACTGTCGCCGGACATGCTCGCTCCATCCCGCGCTGAACTCGATATCACCGACCGGTATGCCGTTTCAGCCTATGTCGCAAGCCACAATCCTGACATCGTCATTCATGCGGCGGCAGTCACCAACAATCGCCATATCGAAGACAATCCGACAGAAGCACTGGAGGTAAATATCAAGGGCACGGCCAACATCGCTCTGGCCTGTCTTCAGCGACGGACGCGACTCGTGTACCTGTCGACCGATTACGTTTATAAGGGTGACAAGGGCAACTATTCGGAAAAAGACGAAATCGAGCCGGTCAACCTGTATGCCTGGACCAAGCTGGGTGGCGAATCCTCGGTCATGGCGGTACCTGACCACCTGATCATCAGGACGAGTTTTGGTGCCGGGCAGTTCGAGTACGATGCCGCGTTTACCGACAAGTGGACGTCCAAAGATTATGTGGATGTGATTGCCCCGCAGATTTTGGAAGCGGCACGGAGCCCTCTGACCGGCCTGCTGAATATTGGTTCGGAACGTCGCAGCATGTATGAGTACGCGAGAATCCGTAACCCGGACGTGAAGGCAACAAAAATAGGGGATTCGACGCACAAGTCTCCGGCAGATACATCCTTGAACCTGGATCGCTGGACCCGGTACCGGGGAGGAAACAAGTGAGTAATCAAACAAGAAAGGGAATTATCCTGGCAGGCGGGACCGGTTCACGACTGCACCCGCTGACCTTATCAGTCAGCAAGCAGTTGATGCCCGTTTATGACAAGCCGATGATCTATTATCCGCTGTCGACCCTCATGATGGCCGGCATTCGCGAGATCCTGATCATTACGACGCCGGACGATCAAGCGGCGTTCAGTAAGCTTCTCGGTGACGGCAGCAAATGGGGTATTTCCCTGACTTACGCGATTCAGCATTCACCCAATGGCCTGGCACAGGCATTCCTGATAGGCGAGGAGTTTTTGGGCGACAGGCCGGCCGCGCTTGTCCTGGGTGATAATATTTTTTACGGGCAGGGCTTCGAAGTTCAGCTAAAAAACGCAGTCAGCAGGCTTGATGGGGCAACCGTTTTTGCCTATCACGTGAACGATCCGGAGCGCTACGGTGTTGTCCAGTTCGATTCCAGCGGTACTGCGCTTGACATCGAAGAGAAGCCCTCGGCGCCCAAGTCGAAGTACGCGGTTACGGGGCTCTACTTCTACGACAATCAGGTCGTCGATCGCGCAAAATCGCTCAAGCCCTCGGCCAGGGGCGAGCTCGAAATCACCGACCTGAATCGCGTTTATCTGACGAAAAACGAGTTGCATGTCGAGGTAATGGGGCGCGGTACAGCCTGGCTTGATACTGGCACGCACGACTCATTACTCGAAGCCGCGCAATTTGTGGAGATCATCGAACGCAGACAGGGGCTCAAAATCTGCTGCCCGGAGGAGATCGCGTATAACAGCGGATTTATCGACGCCGCACAGCTCAAAGAGATGGCCAACGCCCTGGGTAAGAACGGCTATGGGGAGTACCTGCTGTCGGTGCTCGAGGATAGACTTTTCTGATGGAGTTCCTGCCAACTCGATTGCCCGATGTGATCGTGATCAGGCCAGAGGTTCTCGAGGACTCGCGAGGCTTTTTCATGGAAACCTGGAACCGCAAGGTTTTCGAGCAGGCGGGTATTGACGCTGACTTCGTACAGGACAATTACAGCAGCTCAGTGGCTGGCACCGTTCGCGGACTGCACTATCAGATCGAGCGGGCACAGGGAAAGCTCGTACGGGTCGTCAAGGGCGAAGTGTTCGACGTAGCGGTCGATATCAGAAAGTCTTCACCGGATTTCGGTCAATGGGCAAGCGAGATACTGTCTGCCGAGAACAGGAAACAGATGTGGATTCCACCGGGCTTCGCGCACGGTTTTCTCGTGCTGAGTGAGACTGCCGAGTTCGAATACAAGTGTACGGACTACTATGCGCCTGAGCATGAGCGAACGATTTGCTGGGACGATCCCGATATCGACATTGACTGGCCCCTGGCAGACGGGCAAGCGCCGAAACTTTCTCAAAAAGACCAGGCTGGTCTGCCCCTGAAGGAATCGCAAGTCTATGACTAGTCTGCTTGTGACCGGTGGTGCCGGATTTATCGGCGCCAATTTTGTCCAGTACTGGGCGCGGAATTATCCCGACGACAAAATCGTTGTTCTGGATGCACTGACTTATGCCGGCAATCAGGCGAGCCTGGAACCGCTTGCTTCTCATCCAGGATACCGCTTCGTTCACGGCGACATCAGAGACCGGGAACTCGTGACGAAGTTACTCATTGACGACAAGCTGGACACAATCGTCCACTTTGCGGCGGAATCACACGTCGACCGATCGATACATGAGCCGGATGCCTTCATTCGAACCAATGTCATGGGCACATACGATCTGCTGGAAACAGCTCGGGATGTCTGGCTCGGTCGTGATGACGCACCGTCAACGCATCGCTTTCATCACGTCTCGACTGATGAGGTTTACGGGGCACTCGGTCCCGACGATGACGCGTTCACCGAGGAGACACCGTACGCACCGAACTCGCCTTATGCCGCGAGCAAAGCGGCATCGGATCATCTGGTACGTTCATATCACCACACGTACGGTTTGCAGGTAAGCACCAGCAACTGCTCGAATAATTACGGGCCCTACCATTTTCCGGAAAAGCTCATTCCGCTAATGATCGTCAATGCCCTGACAGGAAAATCGATGCCCGTATATGGCGACGGTTCCAATATCCGGGACTGGTTGTATGTCGAGGATCACTGCCGTGGTATCGATCTCGTCATCAGGAAAGGGCAGACAGGCGAGACCTACAACATCGGCGGCAACCACGAACGGAACAATATCTCTATCGTCAGGGAGATCTGCAGCCTTATAGACCAGCGTTTCGAGCACGACTCCGGCTTATCACGTATATATAAGGAGTCACCGCCAGCATCCGGCAAATCCACGGATTCCCTGATTTCCTTTGTCAAAGATCGCCCCGGCCACGACTGGCGCTACGCGATCGATGCCAGCAAGATCGAAAACGAGCTGGGCTATGAGCCGCAGGAGGACTTCGAGTCCGGGCTCGCATGCACTCTCGACTGGATGCTGGCCAACGAGCCATGGTGGCGCGCCGTCATGGACGGCAGCTACCGCGACTGGATCGATACGCAATATGAGACGTCATGAATGCGAGCACTTTTTTGTGCCGATAGCACCGCTGTGAGAGCCGACCCTACGGTTTTATTGCCTTGTTCGCTATCGCCCTCGGGCTCAACCACACCGCGGTCTTGAGCGCATTGAAATAATAAGGCGCCAACTCCGAGAAAATGGAGCTGCGCACCCTAAGCGCCCTCACACTCTTCAAGGTCACGATATTCAGAAGTGCTGCAAGCGACAATACCGGCAGATTGACCAATGCGATAAAAAAGTGATTCAAGAATCGTCTCAGTCCCTTGCTGTGTCTTTGAGCAAATACATTCTTGGAAATGACGACTTCGAGTTTGCTCAGCGCGGTTACGCTCTCGCTGTGCCGGCTCGAGCCGCCGTGTATATGAACAATGGTTACCGCTGGTGTGCAGGCTGCGCGCAGTCCTTTGTCACGTGCTCGTCGGCACAAATCCGTGTCTTCGGAGTACAACCAGTAGTCCTCAGACCAGCCACCAATTGTGTCGAAGTCCTTGCGGCTTATCAGCAAGAAAGAGCCACAGACCCAGTCGGGATAGATCACCGTCCTGATATTTGCGCGCGGGTCCGGATATTTCTCAGGTTTAAGAAGACGCAGCAAGCCTTTGACAGTTCTGAAGTGATTCAAAAGGTCGGGGAAAACGTCAAATAACTTCTGTGTTTTTCCCTCCGAATCAACTTGCCGCGGTGTCAGCAATGCCACGCCGCCAAGCCGCTTCTTTTCCGCCATGAGTGCAACAATGTCACCACAATCGACAATGACATCCGGGTTCATGAAAATCAGTTGCTCGCCCGTCGCCTGAGCTGCTCCGAGATTGGTGCCGAATGCGTAGCCGCTGTTGATCGGGTTGGCTATAAAACTAATCTCGGGAAACCGCGATTTGAATTCATTGAACAAATCAGGATCTGACTCATTATCAACGACTATAATCTCCCATTCGTCGAACGGGAATCCGGGCAGCAGCGCATCCAGGGCAGTTTGCAGGTGCCCCCAGGAACGATAATTAACAATGATTATTGAAAGGATCACTCGCTCTGTATGCCCCGTTTATTAGCGCGTTGTAGCTTCGACTGGCCCGCAGTCTACAATAAGTCGCACTCAAGTTACTGCCTGATCAGGCACGCCGTCACCGCCGTGCTGGCCTTATCCTGCGTATTTTCTCCTCGTGTAGTGCGGGCTCAATCGTATGAGCCGACAGCAATCGAAGAAATACAGGTCACGGCAACTCGCCGCCTGACTGAGGTGAGCAATGTATCGGCTGCGCTGACGCTCATCGCTTTCGACGAGATTCACGGCGTCAAGCTGACGACGGACGCGCTCGCAGCTCAGATCGGTGTCTATCTGCAGCAAACGACGCCCGGGCAGGGTGCGGCAATCATTCGCGGCCTCAAAGGCTCGGAAATCCTGCATATCGTCGACGGCATGCGACTGAACAACGCGATTTTCCGCAGCGCGCCGACGCAGTACCTCGCGCTTGTTTCCCCCGGCACTATCGATCGAATCGAAGTGCTGCGCGGTGCGCCGGCTTCGCTTTATGGCAGCGATGCAGTTGGTGGCGTCGTACAAGTACTGTCTCGCGTTCCCAAATTTGGCGGATCTGAAACGGAATACCGTCGCTCAGTCTATCTGAGCCTGGATACCGCTGAGATCGGTAGATCGATGCACGCCACTCTGGACGCCGGCAACCGAAGCCTGGCCGGACTAATCAGCATCGACTATCTCGAGACCGGTAATCGCCGAACGGGCAGCGGGGAACGCATTGCCCCGACCGGATACGAATCAAAAGGGGCACGTATCGCAGTCTCATCGACGCCAGACGACGGCCGGTCCTGGTTATTCGACTTCCAGTACACGAACCAGCCGGACACGCCGAGAATCGACGAACTTGTTCCCGGCTTCGGCCAGACCCAGCCATCGTCATCGGAGTTCCGCTTTGCACCTAACAAGCGCCTGTTTGCGCATTTACGTCACCTGCGGGCCGACGGCCTGTGGTCAGCCGACTGGAGTTTCGATATCGGCTGGCAACGCGTTATCGATGACCGCATCACCCGCAACTTCGGATCGGCGATTCGCCGATACGAATCGAACCGCAGTGATCTTTTTGGGCTGACGGTTAGCGCGAGCCGGGAAACAGGGCAGGGCTCCTGGATAATCGGTGGCGAGTACTATTACGACCGTGTTGCGAGCCAGCGGGTCGAAGAAGACCTGAGCAGTGGCCAGACAAGCACGGTGCAGTCGCGTTTTCCGGACGACTCAAGCATCGGTCAGGCCGCTATTTACGCCAACCTGCTGCAGCGATTCGGAGAACGACATCGTTTCTCGGGGGGCCTCAGATTGAGCGCGGTGGATATTGATTTGCCACAAACCACCACGTCAACAGCAGCATCAGTGAGCATTGAAGATATCAGCGCCGATATCGGATGGATTTTCGACCTGTCGGATCAAGCGCAATTTGTTGCCAATATCGCGCACGGATTTCGCGCACCGAATATATTTGACATGGGCACGCTCGGTGAGCGTCCCGGCAATCGCTTCAACATTCCGAATCCCGCACTCGATTCGGAGCATGTCACTCAAATTGACGCCGGTATCAGAGGCCATACCGATCATTCGAGTATCGAGCTGGTTTTCTACTGGCTGCATTACAGAGACCGCATTACGTCGGTCCTTACGGGATCCATGACAGCGGATGGACGCGACATCGTGCAAAGTCAGAATCTGGCAGAAGCCGATATCCGGGGTATAGAGGCAGCAGGTAGTTTTGCGCTGATGAAACCCCTGAGACTCGACGCGATTATCAATTTCACGCGGGGCGAGGAAAAGGTAAGTGGCGGTACAGACGTTCCGGCAGACCGGATACCGCCACTCAATGGCCGCGTCGGATTACTGTATGAACCGAATGAAGTGCTCACTATCGAACCGTTTGTCGTCTTTGCCGATTCCCAGACGCGCCTGAGTCCGCGCGATATTCGTGACGTGCGTATCGATCCAGCCGGAACCGCCGGTTGGATGACAGGCAACTTGCGGGCGTCATGGCTGCCGAATGAAAAATGGCATGTGACAGTGAGCCTGGAAAATCTGCTTGATAAACAGTATCGGCATCATGGATCCGGCATCGACGCCGTCGGTAGAAACTTCACCGTAAGCTTTCAAGTACAGTGGTGACACCCGATAATTAAAGGGTCGGACCCGTTGGGCCCGATCCTTTATCGCTGTTTACTCATGTTTGTAAATTGTGCCTGCCTTCATCACGAAACTGACTCGCTCCATTGCCGTGATGTCATCCAGCGGATTGCCCGGCACGGCGACAATGTCGGCCTGCTTGTTGGCCCCCAGCGTGCCGTGCGTGTCATCGATCCCCAGAAACTTTGCCGCTACGCTCGTTGCCGACTGAATCGCTTCCATCGGCGGCATGCCGCCCTCGACCATCAGGGCAAATTCCCGGGCATTGTCGCCGTGTGCAGAGACGCCCGAATCCGTGCCGAAGACGATGGGAACACCGGCTTTGTAAGCCGTGGCAAAAGTACTCTTGATCACAGGCCCGATCGCTGCGGCTTTAGGGCGAACCAGGTCCGGGAAGAAGCCATCGATCTCGGACTTCTCGCCAACCCAGGCGCCGGCGAGAATGGTCGGTACATAATAAGTGCCGTTCTTTTTCATCAGTTGCATGACTTCCTGGTCCATGAAAGTGCCATGCTCGATCGAGGCGACACCCGCAATCACGGCCCGTTTCATGCCTTCAGTGCCGTGTGCATGCGCGGCAACGCGCAGGCCGTAATCCGCAGCAGTGTCGATTAGTGCGACCAGCTCTTCATCCGTAAATTGTGGATTCTCGCCACTCTTGGCAACGCTGAGAACACCACCGGTTGCCGTAATCTTGATCCAGTCAGCGCCGTCTTTGTAACGCTGACGGACGGCCTTACGGACGTCATCGACGCCGTTCACTACGCCCAGCCTGGGACCAGGATCTCCTGCGATGTGACTGGCCCAGCCATTGGTCGGGTCGGCATGACCACCGGTTGTGGCCAGAGATTTGCCGGCTGAAAATACTCTCGGCCCCGGTACGTCACCGGCCTCGATCGCCTTCCTCAGTGCGATCGTGACGTTGAATGCATCGCCGAGGTTGCGAACGACGGTGAAACCGGCTTCCAGCGTACGTTTGGCGTATTTCACAGCGTCAATCGCGTAGTCGGCCTCGTTGGTGATAAAACGATTCAGGCGGCTGTCCTCGGTGTACTGACTCGCCAGGTGTACGTGCATATCCATCAGGCCTGGCATGACCGTATGGTTTTTCAGATCGATCACGGCGTCGTCGGGGCCGGCCGCCACGTAGCCGCTTTCAATTGCTTTTATTTGAGAGCCGTCCACGCGAACGGTCATCTCGGTGATCGCACTATCAGACGCTCCATCGATCAGGCGGCCGGCGTGAATCAGGGTATCCGCACTCACATTGCCGGCGATCAGCACGATGCCAAGCGCAACACTGTCAATAAGTTTCATTTGCTGTTATCCACTGGTTCATATTTCTTTGGGCAGGGTCGGGCATTGTAGCCTGTTGCCCCAACCCGCACGATGCGAAATATCAGGAGAAAACGCGGCAGAGAACGCAGTTTTTGCTCCGGTTATGAGAAGATGTCGCAATTCCGGCCCGTGCGGGGGCACCCCCGGTGAACAAGACAAAGAAAGGAGTGGCAGATGGCGGGATCAGCAAATTCCAACGAACAGTGGTCATCACGACTTGGTTTTCTCCTGGCGGCTGTTGGCTTCGCCGTTGGACTGGGCAATATCTGGCGTTTCCCGTATGTCACCGGGCAGAATGGTGGCAGCGCGTTCCTCATTATTTATCTGGCCTGCGCACTTGGCATTGGTCTGCCGCTTTTTATCAGTGAACTTACCATCGGCCGGCGCGGACGAAGCAGTCCTTCCGGCAGCATTCGCGCCGTTGCGGCAGAATCCGGCGCCAGTGCCCGCTGGGGCGCGTTCGGCACGCTGGCGGTACTTTGCGTATTCATCATCTTGTCCTACTACACGGTTTTATCGGGCTGGACTTTCGATTACTTCGTACGCGCGGCAAGCGGCACATTCGAAGGATTGGACGCCGAGCAATCGAATGCCATGTTCGACGGATTGATGAGCAATCCGGGGCGCTTGTTGTTCTGGCACACGATCGTCAACTTGATCGTTGTTTTCATCGTCAGGCGCGGAGTCCAGGCAGGCATCGAGAAAGCGGTGAAAATACTGATGCCTGCGCTGTTCGTGGCGTTGATCATTATGGTTATCTATGGGGCAATCGCCGGGGATATGGCGGCTGCGCTCAGGTTCATGCTTGAACCGGATTTCTCCAAGGTCACGGTCAAGACGGTGATGATGGCAATCGGGCAGGCGTTCTTCTCTATCGGAATCGGCATGGCAGCCTTGATTACATTCGGTTCATATTTGCCAAAGGAAATATCCATTCCACGGTCGGCGACCGCCGTTATTCTTGCGGATACCGCTGTCGCGCTACTCGCCGGTTTCACAATATTTCCACTCGTTTTCGCGTTCGGCCTGGAACCGTCCAGCGGCCCGGGGTTGATTTTCCAGACACTGCCGCTCGCATTCGGACAAATGCCGGGGGGGCAGCTTTTTGGATCCATATTCTTTGTTCTTTTGATTGCGGCGGCACTGTCGTCTTGTATTGGTTGTGCCGAAGCCGTCGTCTCCTGGGTCGATGAACAATGGGGCATCAGACGGAAAAACGGTGTATTGATCGCGGTCGGAGCTGCCTGGGCCGTCGGTATTCTGACAATCATGTCGATGGGTGACTGGTCGGAATTCTATCCGCTGGATTTCATTCCCGCGTTTGCGGGCAAGACGATCTTCGATTCGCTCGATTTTATGGCAGCTAACATTCTGTTATTGATTGGCGGCCTGCTGATCTCTGTTTTTATCGGCTGGTTTGTGCCCAAACACATCAAGCTCGACGAAATCGGTGTGCAGGAAGGACTGTTCTTCACGTTCTGGCGTTTCATGATCCGATTTGTAATACCGCCCGTATTACTCATTGTTCTCGTCATGGGGATTACAGAGTAACGAAGACCGATCGCGCTGCCAGAGCTCCGTACTAAAGTACTTTAATCCTGAATCGCAAATCACGATTGCGACGTTGCCGCCTTTGAGCGGCCCGTCCAGCAGTTGCAAAGCGGCCATCAGGTTTGCACCGGACGAAAAGCCGGCAAAGATACCTTCCTTTGCAGCGAGAAGGTGGGCTCCTCGCCTGGCATCCTTACCGGATACCACGAGATAACCGTCGACAGGCACAGCTTTCATCAGATCGAGCGTGTCCATCGAGTATCCGCCGCCCTGAATCGGATGATCGGGCCGGGTGACCGTCTCGCCAGCCAATGCCGCCGCATTTTCGGGTTCCACGACATAGCATTTGATGGTCGCGTCCTGCTCTTTCAGGAATCGGGTGATGCCGGCATAGGTTCCGCCTGAACCAACGAAATCACAAAACCCGTCCACGTTACCGCCGGTCTGTTGCCAGATCTCCGGACCGGTGCCCATGTAATGAGCGCGAACATTGCCCGGCTTTCTGAACTGATCGGCGCGAAAGGCACTACGCTCGAGTGTGATGCGTTGTGCTACTGCTTCGACGAGTGCCAGGTCGGCGCCGCTGACCTCACCGACCTGCGATCCCGGGTGTTGATCGACGAGCACGACCTCGGCGCCGAGTGCCGACATCATGCGGGCGCGTTCTTCCGAGTTGCCGCGCGACATCACGGCAACGAACGAATAGCCTTTGGTCGCACACACGATCGCGAGACCGGTTCCCATATTGCCGCTGGTGAGTTCCACGACGGTTTGCCCCGGCTTCAGACTACCGTCAGCCTCCGCATCTTGAATGATCTGGCGTGCCGCACGGTCTTTCTTGGAGAATCCCGGGTTGAGCATTTCGAGTTTCGCGAATATGCGACCGGAGTGCTTGCCAGTGACTCGGTCAAGGGCGACCAGTGGCGTATTGCCGATCGCCTCGCTTGCAGATTTTAAAATCACGGAGTCAGGCCCACGTCAGGGTCATATGCGTAAAGTTCAGTGCTTCAGATGCTCAGGTGGTTCCTGTTTGACCGCCTGTAGTAGCCGATCGATCACTTCGTCAGTTTGTATCAGGTCCATTACACCCGGCTCTTCGATTCGTGTCCCCCAGCGCAGATCTTGAGATTTCTTGTGCCGAAACTTTTCGGCGGCTTCTGGAAACTTGTCCACACAAAGGTGCAGAGAATTGTACGGCCCGGTGCGAATGGACCAGGTGCACGCATGCAAGCCAATGACCAATGTGCCAAGCGCATTGGCAACGTGCGCGGGGCCGGAATCAGGTGAGAGCAGGACATCGGCACGCTGTAACAGGGCCAGCAAGTCCTGCAGCGTATCCTTGCCGATCAGATTAACCGCTTCATTCGCCATCGCACTTTCTATCTCGGTGCCAATTGCTCTCTCGTGTTGACTGGGACCACCAATCAGTGCCACTCGCATGGCGAGTTGCTCGATGGCGTAATCGGCAACCTGTGCATAACGTTGCACGGACCAGTTTCGATACGGGTGGCTTGAACACGGAGAAATCAACAGGGCTCGCTGTTCTCCGGGCAAATGCTTTTCAGCAAAACCCTTGCTTTCAGTTGTCACCGGTAAATTCCAGATTGGCTCAGCCGCATCAAGCCCGAGAGCCCTGGCAAAGGATAGATGGCCCTGCACCTGATGTTGCTGTTTCGCAGCCGGTACGCGGTGACCGATAAAGAGTTGATGCAGATCGCGTGAACGCGCCTTGTCCCATCCCAGCCTGACGTCGGCCCTGATGAATGCGGCAGCCAGATTAGCTCTGGCGGAAACCTGCATATGCAGCAGGACATCGAATCGCTCTCCGCGCAGTTTGCGACCCAGATCCCGGTAACCACGCCAGCCGGCCTTCTTGTCAAGCGCGATAAAGCGCACGCCCTCCAGGCCCGACAGGAGTTTGTGCTCGAGTTTGCCGCACACCCAGGTGATTTTCGTATCGGGCCGGGATTTTTGTATCGCACGCACGACTGGCACCGTGTGTGTCACATCACCCAAAGCAGACAAACGCAAGATACAGATATTTTTCGGTACAAGGTCTGTTGGCAACATCGTAATAACTAATGAGACACAGGCGACTGTTGGAGTTCGTCACCGACATGATAATGAAGAACCATGCCACAATAACGGCGCGTCCGCGGAAGTTTTCGACAGGCAAAGGCCAGGCAATGCCGGGCGATATGATCTGTCGGACGATTTAGAAGAGGGCAAATCACTGCTTCAGATTCTCTACGGGTTCCGTGAATATCTGTGTAAAGACCTCAGTCATGCGATGAGTAATGTCATCGAGAAACTGATCAACGTCTTCCAGTGCAACAAATGTCCTGTAGCCCTTTTCCAGAAATCTTTGCAGCACTCCGAATCCCGCGAGGCGTGCCGGCGTCCGCATGGCTTTCAGCATCAGGCCGATCATTGGAATGTGGATCACATGATCCAGATTGTGACCGACTTCCCCGGTCAGATGGACCAGTTCAAGACACTCATCAAGTCGGCTGGCACGCCGGCAGGCGGAACAATATGCTGCTTCCGAGACGTCCGCGTCGACAGGTACGTCCTTATATAACTCGCGACAGATCGAGAGATTTATGTCCAGAACGCGGGTGTTGAGCTGCATTGCCGTAGCAACGCTGCGCAATGCCTTGTCCGGCAGCATCTTGCACATCATCGGGACGACCCGGGCGAGATCTTGGTCGCGTTGATATATTCCAATCCCGGTCAGATCGGAAACAACAAAATCGACGGCTGCCGCATAGTCCTCAGATGCCCTGAGATCTTCGTAAAACGGCAACATGTAATCGAGCTGCCAGGCGACAAAGCGTTCATACCGCTCCAGGAGTTCGGGATCCCCGAGATACTCCTGGTGTATCGCGTTGCTGCGAGCGGTATATTCGCGCAGCTCTTTTGCAGCGCTCATATCCTGTTCCCCGCGTATCGTTTGCGCTTTGGCAGCGGAATAGTTCGTCAATTCCGAAACGAGGGATCGTGCCGCTCGACTTTATCTATCATGGCGGCCCAGGCGATCTGGCCACCCTGACCCGCCGTGGCTTCGGCAACGCTCTTGCGATTTATGCGCGTTATCTCCTCGTCAAGCAGGATCAGTTCCCGGCCGCCTGCCTGGGCGGCAATCTGGATCTGACAGGACGTCTCAAGGATATACATGGAAAGCCAGGCGTCCGCGATGCTCGGTCCGGTGACAAGGGTGCCGTGATTGCGCAGAATCATCGCGATTTTGTCGCCGAGATCCTGCTGCAGCCGGACCTTTTCATCCGGATTCAGCGCAATGCCTTCATAGTCGTGGTAAGCAAGCGAGCCCAGCGCGACAGTTGCCTGCTGTGAGATGGGCAGCAGCCCCTCTTTCTGCGCCGAAACGGCGACGCCGGCTCTCGTGTGTAAATGAATCACGCATTGCGCGTCTTCGCGGACCTCGTGGATGGCGCTATGAATCGTAAAACCCGCCGGGTTGAACGGATTCGGTGTGTCGATGATCTTGTTTCCCTCGAGATCCACCTTGATCAGGCTGGATGCCGTCACCGATTCGAAAAGTATGCCGTAAGGATTGATCAGAAAATGGTGTTCGGGGCCCGGAACCCGCGCTGTGATGTGAGTGAACACGAGGTCGTCCCAGCCGTGCATGGAGACCAGGCGGTAGAGAGCGGCCAGGTCCTGCCGGACCCGCCATTCTTCGGCAGAAACCTGCTCCTGAATTGTCTGAAGTGGGGTTGCCATTGGGTTTTCCTCCCGCCTTGTTTTTTCGCTATCTGACGCCATTTGATGGTATCAGAAGCCGGCCGAAAAATAGGGCTGGCAGCTTTGTGGAGAGTGCGAGATCGCCCGTATCGTTGACCACGGTGCGATCATCGTTCGAGAAAGTAGTAATGTAGACGGTGCGCCCCCGGGATTGCGTTTACAGGCGATGCAGGTTACGGAAAATATGCCGGTCAAGACAAAATAAGTGGAACCGGCGCACATAAAAGCCAGACGATGGCCGCAATAATACGACAATAATCTGACAATCGATCGAGCGGAAATTCAAGAATGCCCAGGCACAAAGACATTACCAAGGCTGTCGAAGCGGCACCCGACGGCCCGACTGTCGGGGCATTTTTTGATTTCGACGGCACCCTGATCGCCGGCTTTTCCGTATTTTCCTTCATTAAGGAGCGGATCAAGCAAGCCGACCTCACACCTCGTGAACTGACGGAATTGCTGGCGGCTATGACCAGTTACGGCCTCGGAAGCCTTGGTTTCTCTGGCATGATGGTAGCAGCGGCGCAGATGCTACGCGGTGTTTCTGAAGAGAGTTACGGCGAGTTCGGCGACGAGGTGTACAAGAAGTATCTCGCGAGGCAGATTTATCCCGAAGCGAGGGCTTTGGTGGAGGCCCACCTGAGCAAGGGGCACACCATCGCGATCATTTCGTCGGCAACCAGATACCAGATTGAATCGGCCGCCGCCGATCTCGGCATCGACACGGTGTTGTGCACGGAACTCGTCGTTGAAAACGGCGAGTTCACCGGTGCCGTGGTTCGGCCCACCTGCTGGGGGCAGGGCAAAGTTACGGCCGCCGAAGAGCTTGCGAAAGTACGTGGCGTGAATCTGGATGAGAGCTTTTTCTACACCGACAGTCACGAAGACCTGGCGCTGCTCGAACGGGTCGGCAAACCACAACCGCTCAACCCGAACGATAAGCTCACCGCGATCTCCGAGAGGCGAGGGTGGTTGATTCGACGCTTTGCCAGTAGGGGCCAGGCTCGCCCAACCGATTACCTGCGCTCGATCGCCGCAACCTGGAGCATTGTGCCGGCGTTTGCTGCAGCCTTGCCAATCTGGGCGTTAACAGGATCTATTCGCGAGTCGCAGAATTTTGGTGCTTCGCTGTTCGGAGATGTCGCAGCGGCACTCATTGGCCTCAAGTTGAATATAAAAGGCGAGTACCACGTCTGGGAAAATCGACCCGCCGTCTTCGTTTTCAATCATCAAAGCAAAGCCGACATCATCATCATAGCGAAGCTGCTGCGTCGCGACCTCGCGGGTGTCGGCAAGAAGGAAATCAAGCACTATCCGCTGATCGGGCAGATACTCGAGTTTGCCGGTGTGGTGTTTATCGACCGGCAGGACAGCGCCAGCGCCATAGAGGCGATGATGCCGCTGGTCGACGCGATGCGCGATGACGGAAAATCCGTTGTGATAGCGCCGGAAGGCACGCGGATGATCAGTCCGCGACTTGGGCGTTTCAAGAAAGGGGCGTTTCATCTTGCGATGCAGGCCGGTGTCCCGGTGGTGCCCATCGTCATCCACAATGCGATCGACGTTGCGCCCAAAGGTGAATTCATTTTTCGTTCCGCCACTGTCGATATCGAAGTGCTTCCACCCATAGACACGAGCGACTGGCAGGCAAGCACCATGAACAAGCATGTGGCCGAGGTACGCAGCCAGTTTCTGCGCGCCCTGAACCAGATAGAAGAACCTCGGGCTGTACAGGATCCGCCGCAGAACACTGCTGAGGCTGCGATCGGGACCGAAGACGAAAACGAGTCGTCCACAAGAAAATGGGACAACGTAGTGCTGGGCAGCTGGGAATGAGCGTGGCCTGAATGAACATTGGCGAAGTGCATTCGATAGCAAACGGCCAGCCGTTAATATACCTCCTCGATGCCGCACACAGTTTCGAAGAGGAACTGCTCAAAGAGTGGTTGCAAAAAGAGCGGCCGCTCGGCGCGTTGAATGCACAGCCATTCACGGTTCCGATATTGCGTTCAGGAAATTCGGCTCGCCTCAGCCATGCGCTGAGTGCACCGGAAGACACGCTAATCGCGCCGCTTCGGGTAGTCTGGCAGCCTCCGGGCGTCGCAAAAGAGGCGCCGAGACTTCGGGACTTTTTGCTCGGCGACCGCCGCAGCCCCGGCAAAATGAGGGCAAGGCTCATCCGACGCAAACATCCCGAGCGTGTGGCCTACGTCGTAGGGCAGCCCGCAACGATCGTCCAGTTACACAAACGATTCGATCAAACTGCCGCCGGTAACGCGCGGAATGAACCGGACGGGTTCGTCAACTTCGTCGAGCGGCAGGCCGGGCTGGTTCTGGATATTGCTGAACGGAGTTTGCAAGGCAGCCGATACAAAGTACCGAGATTTGTTGCCGAAAACCTGCAGGCAAGCAGTAAATTCAATTCGGCTATCGACCAACTTTCCACCGAACTGGGTAAACCGCGCCGTGACCTGATGCGCGAGGCGCAGATTTATATGCGGGAGATGATTGCGAGGCCGTCCACTTTCTGGATTGACGTCATGGGTGCGCTTAATCGCTTCGTCTGTGCGCGGGGATACGAAGCCGATATCGTCTATGACAAAAAGGACATGGAACGCGTGCGAAAACTGGTGCAGGAGAACCCGTCGATGATCTTGTGGACCCACAAGTCCCACGTTGACGGGTTCGCAATGAACGCCGTGTGTTTCGATAACGATTTTCCGGCGCCGCACATCCTCGGCGGCGTGAACATGGCTTTTGCGGGCCTCGGGTTCCTGGGACGTCGTTCGGCAGCAATATTCATTCGCCGGACGTTCAAGGACAACCCCCTGTATAAGCTCGTACTGCGGCACTATATAGGCTACCTCATGGAGAAACGTTTCCCGCTGAGTTGGGCGTTTGAAGGTACGCGGTCCAGGGTGGGCAAACTGATGCCACCTCGGTACGGTTTGCTCAAATACGCGCTTGACGCAGCTCGGGAAACGGACGCCAGAGACATTCACATTCTTCCGGTAACGATCAGTTATGACCTGATCACCGATGTCGCGGATTACGCTGCGGAACAGACCGGCACCATGAAAAAGCCCGAAACCCTGCGCTGGTTTCTGGGTTATCTCAGTCGCCTGCGGCAGCCAATGGGCCGGGTTTACATAAATTTCAGCGAACCGGTCGTGTTGGAGAAGGCGCCGCCGGAGGACGACCCTTTGGCGTTGTCGAAAATCGCCTTTCAGGTTGCTGTCAGTGCCAACGCGGCGACGCCGATTACGCTGCCATCGCTCACCAGCATGGTCCTGCTTGGCGCGACGCCGCAGGCGCTGACTACCGAGGAGCTCAGGGTTGAGGTGCGCGCGCTGATCGAGTGGGCGAGTCGCAGAAACATTCAGATGACGAGTGACTTCGATCTGGAGAATGCCGATCACCTTCGGGCAATCGCCAGCATCATGATCGACAGCGGTCTGTTCACCCGTTATGCGGAGGGTCCACAGTCCGTGTACGGTATTGCACCCGATCAACAATTGCAGGCCAGCTATTACCGCAATACCGTTATTCATTATTTCGTCAACAAGGCAATCACGGAACTTGCACTTGCCAAGGCCAGCGATGCACACGACGAACCGGCGAACGAAGTGTTCTGGAAGGAAGCCGAGCGAGTGCGCGATC